>Ga0213875_10000714_pt1 | contig 25469 bp, 31 predicted proteins | sample BarmaccomBMRX_R8_FD_160105 | JGI IMG/M metagenome (GOLD analysis project Ga0213875, IMG submission 160105) | Root-associated microbial communities from Barbacenia macrantha in rupestrian grasslands, the National Park of Serra do Cipo, Brazil - RX_R8 | ecosystem: Host-associated > Plants > Roots... | reverse complement strand
GACATAAACCTGTCCCCCCGCCAACCGTGTCGCATATTGTGCCGTTCGAGTTGACCGTCACCTGCTGATGCGCGTTGTTGTTGTACGGGTAGAGCCCCATCTGGGCAAAGCCGAAATCAATAAGATTTCCGCCGCCATCGACCAGGTTATAGGTCCCTGCCGAAAGCGAATTGCCGCCGCCATTTGTACTCGGGCTAAAGGCGGCAAAAGTGTCGACCTGCATAAAACCGCCATCATTACCGTTCTTGAGCGTGACTGTATGTGTGCCATTTGATAGCTGAAAGGCCCCCATCAAGTAGGAGTTCAGTGAGTCATCATCCGTTGGGCCCCACTGCCAATCAATCTGTTTACAGTTGCCGCCATCGATGCAAACAGTGCCGTTTGAGGTATTTTCCTTATCCGGACGTCCATAAAACTGGAAAAGAGTTCCATGAGACGTCCAACTGACCGTCGCGTTTGGATCGTTGGTCCAGCAATGGCCGCCACTTATGTCATTAGGGTCAGGTCCACAGGTCCAGTTGCCGGTCCGCTGCCACTGAGAAGAATTGTATCCGGCCGTTAATGCGTTCTGCAAAGGCAGCGGCGCGCCATTGCCTATCACAAAGTCATAGAGCCCCTGATTAATCCCGCCACAGTTGGTGCTCGATGTTGCCTCGACTTTCAAAACATGCGGCACATTCGGCGCGAGGCCACTCACATTCGCGATAGCAGTTGAACCGGGACTAGAGCTGCATGTATCCACAAAGTTGGGTGTTCCACCATCCAGGGACCACGCTAAAACGCCGTTGTCTGGCCCGGTTGTGACATCCGCCTGAACGCTGGTTCCCGTGAAATTCATGGTCACATCGGCGCCGAAGGCCTGTATATCCGGACTCACCTGCGCCGGCTCCCGGGCGAGACTGGTAGCTGCAAAATTGTTGCCTGAAGCGTCGGCCCCCACAGTCCAATTTGGCTGCGGACTTTCCGCATCCGACCTTGAAAAAATCAAAGCGGAATTATTGTAATTTACTGTGGCGTTCTGGGCTTTCATGTGCTGTGGCAGAAGCATTTCTGCGGCTACGAGGGCTAAAGTAGTAAAAAGTGACGATCTGCTTTTCATTTTGGCCTCCCGCGGCGGGTTTCAATTGCAAGTGAGAAAAATAATCAAGCGAGGAGGCTATAGCTGGAAACAACGTGCGATTCAATTCGGAAATGATGTGCGGTGGATATTAACCATACTTGGGCTCAAACCTCATTCAGGCCACAGGATCAATGGGTTGAGTGATGATTTGCCGTCAGCGAAGAAAACGACGATGAAATGCTGTTGGGGTTTCTGTCTCGTTGGCTGTCGGCTGGTCCGTAACGATTTCAAGGTCTGTGAAAACATCGAACAGTTTTCACGGTCCCGGTGTGTGCGCTGCGTCTATCATGTTTTTTCTCCTTTGGTTTTTGCCGCTTGATTGCGACATGCAAAGGAGCCAGCGCCCTGCTGAAGCCGGGAATTGCAAAAGCGGGTCGCACCCTTCGCGGCACGGCGCCGCAGGAATTTTCTGTCTCATTGTGCCCCTTCCCTTGGCAAATAAAGACGGAAAAGAATTACGAGGAGCCACCTTTTGCAATTCGCGGCGCCGGCGCTACACTTCCGCCAATGTCGAGAGAAAAGTTAGTGCGTCAAATTGGACCCCTTGCGAAACGGAGAAAAGCGCCCAGAATGGAGTTGTGATGGTTACCGGAAAAATGAAGCGGGCAAAGTGCGAAATCTGCAAGCGGCCTACTGAAGGCGGGAATGTCTGCGCGGAACACGACCGCGAATTAGGCGGGCCTGAGCAAAGAGAATTTATGCGGCAGGTTAAGCAACGGCAAATCGACCGGGAAAACGGAAAGGTCGATGATAAAGACGACCCCTTCCGCCCCGGCAACCGGCTAGAGGGCTGGCTTCAGCGTCCTTCGTAGCTGGTCAAATTGGACCGATTTCGAGAATTTCAAGCTGGCTTGAATCCGCCGCGTGATCGCGTGTTTTTCTTCGGGGTGCGCGGCGGCTGGCGATCCATCACGGCGCGCAAAAGCCGGTTGATGCGCGTCTGGTAGCCTGTGCCGTAAGCTTTCAGCCAATCCAAAACTCCTTATCGAGCCGGACGGTGAGTTGCTGTTTTGCGGGCGGCCATTGCACGGTGGGCTGTGCGAGGAACGCGCGTCATCAAGCGCCGGGATGTCGGAATAATCGATATCCTCATCCTTCATCCGGTCAATGCGGGCCAAGTCGCTCTTGGTGGATTTTTTGCGGCCCACGCTTTAGCGTCTCACTGGTTAGGGCCGCTCGGTTCCGGGGGCTTTTTTTTGCGCCGGGTCGCTGGCTCTCTTGCGCCTTGCGGATGGCAGCAACATCGGCAAGTTTCAATCCGCTCGCCGGGTCCACAACATCTTCAACGCGCCTCTGCCATGCCGTATCAAAGTCAACGCCGGGGATTTCCGTTAGAATGTCAACGCCGACCGGGGGGGTCCCATGCGGAAGAACGGGCCGGGCTCGGCAAAGTCGGCAGGGGTCAAGCCTTGAAGCGGCGCGCCGAATTTCGCCAAGGCCCTGAAAACCGCTTTTGCGTTGTCCGGGTCGGGCCTCACCAGAATGTCAATATCCTTCGTGGCTCGGGGCTGCGCGTGAACCGAAACGGCGTAAGCTCTCACGACAAGATACTTAACGCGGTGCTCGTTCAAAACGGACAAGAGTTCTTTGAAGTCGGGGTACATCGGGAGCTTCGCCCTTCAGCGCGTACTGTTCTTGGGTGAGTTCGGAAACCGCCGCGACACGCTCATGCACCGGGCGGCTTTGCCAGTAGCGGTATTCCTCCGCCTTGAGTTCCTCAAAGTCCTCCGGGTCGGTGTATTTGCGGATGGTCTTGTCCATGCCGTATTTTCTAGCATAGCGGCAGGGCCGTGGCAATGCTTGAATCCGCATGGTTAAAGGGTTTTCTTGCTGCTTTTCAATGCGTCAAATTGGACCCATTTCGCTGAAAAACTCGATGTGTGAGAACGGCTGCTTTTTGCAATTGCCGGGAGTTTTTCATCGGCAGCCACCCGTTGTGCGACGTTGGCGTTAACCATATAGCGCCGGTTGAATTGTTGTTTTTCCTTTCAGCCTTGGCTGCTATGGTCTTACATAAGCAGGCGAGAGGGCGTTTGTCTTTAAGGTTCTGCATTTACTGCCAAAGGGGGTATTCATGGCTGGCGAAAGTTCTGGGCGGAGTGAAAGAGAAGATATCGATTTTTCAAAGTTGACATTGGACGAAAAGGCGGCGGTGAGTTGGAAAATCAAAAGTGCAGGTGGACTGCGAGGGGTTCTGGACGAATATAGAGAGGATTTGAGGCAGGAAACGGAAGCGGCTGAGATGCGCAACCGCATTATCAGGCGCCTTCGACGGTTGCATGAACTGATGCACGAGCACGCCTAAGCAGTGAAGACGTAATCAACTGACGTTTTGCTCGTGTCGCAAACCACCGTTTAAGGAACTTTGATCTGGCCGGTACTGATGCCGGTGGCTATCAGTTCGAGAATTTTTGCATAGTAGTAGAAGAACGGGAAGCGGAGACACAATTCGTCCATCTCAGTCTGTGGCAAAGCATCCAGCAACCGCTTGAATGCGGGCATCTCATCGATCATCTCGGTAAATACGTCGGCGCGGATGTCGTCGGGGCTGCGGCCCCGGTCCCGGCACCGGCGAACGATGCCTTGAACTTTGCCGTCTATGGCAGCGGCTGTTTGAACGTGTTCCGCATTCATGGGGCGAACTCTAGCCGGGAAGGGCCCCGACAGGGAAGGGCGAAACTCACCCCTTGAAGGAGTCGGCGGGTTACGCTATCCGCTGATGGATGACGCGATCTTTTCGGACTGTTGAAAATTCGGCTGATTACGGCTTCGACTGCCCCGAGGGAAAATGGACGGCGCGACTGGATGACAAGGCGTCGGGAAGGGGCAAAAAGGTTGCGAACCTGATCCTTTATTTCTCCCAGATCGGCACGGATAACAAATACTGGTTTTCCGTGTTTTGGGACAACGGCTACTGCGCCGAGGATGAAGGGCTAACTTTCCGGGATGTAGAGCCGGGGGCGGTGCTGGAACTGACAACAACGAAAACGAAAACCGGCAAGCCGCGTTTGCTGTCCGCCGTAAAAATATCGTGGGTTGAAAGCCGGTAGGATCACGGGGCGAAAGGTGTGAAGTCAGTATCGGAGTGCGCCCAGTCCAAGAACAGCGCTTTCGCCTGAGGCAGAGTAGTTACGGCGGGCACAGGGTCGGGTAGGTACGTAACACGGTAATAAGTATGTCGTCGTATTTGGCGTCCGAGCCTATGGCGTTGCCTTCAGGCCCGTCCATCAATTCACGGCAGGTCACGTCTTTGGGGGTTGTTGACGAAAGGTCCGCGAGAACCATCGCAGGCGACAGCAAAAAGCAAACGACTGTAATCGACGCGATGGCGACCGCATAAAAGCGGCACCTTGTGCAGTGTGGCTCTGAGCGGATCAGAAAAACCATGCGCCGAACGATAGCGCAAAGTGCGCGCCACGCAAGTAGACCCCTTATCGGACTGCTGCGCTAAAGGTTCCGCCCCATGAATAGCGGCAATCCAGAGGAAAGGGCTGCGCGAATTTTTAACCGATAGCCTGTTACTGTGGCGGCGGTTGCGGCGGGCTGTCTGTGTTCCGCACTCGTCGCAACCACTTTTCAGCGGGTAACGAAGGACCATTTTCGAGAATTTGGCGGGGGCGCTGGCTAATTAGCGAGGCCGTAGAGGCTGCAAGCGCCTGACTTGATCGTGCCGGTGCTCGGAACGACTTCAAGGCCGGTAATGGCGTTGGTGTCGCCGCCCCAATAACCTACGCCCTCCGTGTAGTAATAGCCGGTTCCATCGACATAAGAGGCTTGCAAATAGAGAGTTCTTATAGATCGTGGTCGAGGCGATATTGTCGATATAGAGCTTGGTGGAAGCCGGCTTCGAGCTTGAGAACGAACCGGCTGCCGTCAGATCGGTAGCGGCGCTGCTGCTGGAAGCCGGAACGGAACTTGAACCACCTCCAACATAAATCTGGTTTGTGACGTAGCTGGCGCCGCTCTTCCACGTCGGCCCGCTGCTTTCGCCGACGCGAAAATACCGAGCGGGCTGCGGGAAACCGAAGCCCTGAACGTGTAGATTTCTACCTGATTGAACGAGACGAGACGAGTTAGGAGTTGTAGCCGTAAAGCGAACAGCGCCCGCTGCTGATATTGCCTGTCGAGGGAATGAGACGAATCGCGGTTACTGCGTTGGTGTCGCCGGTGTACCACCCTGCGCCCCACTGTACGACAACATCCCGGTGGTATAGAGGCTATCCATAAACTGGTATTGCTTATACAACGAGGTCGAAGCGAGATTAGTGAACGTGGCTTCAAGCAGGAAACTGTTATTTGCCGCGCCGGAGGCACCTGCTAACAGACCATATGAATTGGACTGGCTTACAGTGATGCTAGTGTTCGGTGTCGAGTTGCCGCTGAATAAATCGTATATTGCGTAGGGGTAGTTATTGCCCGTTTTCCATGTTGGAGTCGCGCCTTCGCCGAATTGGATGCCGAGATTGGCGCTAGTGCTGGAAGGCTGGAGATCTGTACAAAGCAGCTTGTAGTAGTAAAAGGAACTGCCAAGGCCGGTCCATGCCAAGCTTGATGAAGAGCTTGCAATCTGTGTGGAAATCAATTGCAAGCCGGAGACCGGTATCCATGTGCCGTTGACATAGGCTTCGAGCACGGCGGTCGTGGTGTTGTAGCGAACCATGCCGTTTACGCCAGTGGGCCGCTGCGATGTCGTGCCCGCCGGAAGTGAAACGGCGTCGGTGTTCTGGCTCACGTCGAGCGAAACGGCTGGCGAAGTTGAGCCGATGCCGACAAGACCGGCGTTGGTAAGGACCATTTGCGGGGTGCCGGAAGTCGAGATAGCGGCACCGAACGTAAGTTCGCCCGGATTAACGCCCATTCCATAAAGATTGGAACTTCCCCCGTCGTAAGCCGCCACTTTAATGGTCGTGATAGCGTTCCCTAGCGATAGCAGGGCATCGGGTGATGTTGTTCCGATGCCGACGTTGCCACCGCCTTGTTGTAAGAACAGATTTTCCCAAGTCGAGTTACTGTAGTTATAAGCTGAAACCCGACCATAATTACCCGAACTGGAGTAATCTATCTGTACACCGCCTCCGTTAGCTTGGGTTGAAGTCACTGTAGATGAACCCTGAATCCAAAGAACATTTCTGACGGCCGCCAATCCATTAACGTCCAACAAGGTGGCCGGCGCTGCAGTCCCTATTCCGACGCCGCCGGTGCCCTTCGGCAGCAGTTCCATGCTGATATTCGTATCCGAACCCTGCGCCGAGAGGACCGGCGCGGCTGTCGTTGCCGCGCCTGCGATCTGGAAATAGTTCACGGCGGAAGTGGTACTTTGCAGATATAGCGTCTTGTTGTAGGTCGACGTGCTGTTGGTCATGTCGCCCTGCAGCAGGTTGCCGACGTTCAGGTTATAATTCGTGCTGCTGCTGGCAGTATCGACGGCGTTCGACGTGCCGATCAGGATGTTGTTGGAGCCGGTGGCTAGCGTCGTGCCGGCGACGTTGTATCCGATGGCGACATTATTCATGCCGGTCGTATTCACGATCATCGCGCTGCTGCCGAGCACGGTGTTTTTCTGTCCTGTGGTGTTCGCGCTCAGCGCATTATAGCCGTTGGCCGTGTTGTTCGAGCCCGTCGTGTTGGTGATCAGGGTGTTGGTGCCGAAGGCCGAATTGTTCGTCGCCGTCGTGCTGTGAAGCAGTGCCGAGAAGCCGATTCCCGTGTTGTTGGTGCCCGTAGTGTTGGCGTCCAGCGCTTCGTAACCGACCGCCGTGTTGTACGATCCTGTGGTGTTGGCATAGAGCGCGAAGACGCCGACGGCGACGTTGTCCGAACCCGTCGAATTGGTATACAAAGCCTGCTGGCCCAGAGCAGTATTGCCATTACCGGTGGTGTTGGCGTTCAGAGCCTGGGAACCCATGGCCGTATTATCATAGCCGGCAGTGTTTGCCGCCATCGTCTGGTACCCTAGGGCCGTATTGGTCTGGCCCGTGGTGTTGGCGTTCAGCGCCTGATAGCCGATGGCGATATTACCTTCGCCATTGAAGCCGCCTCCCGATTGCGACACCGTCGTTGGAAATGCCGTCGGTCCGACCGCGAGATTGAAATTGCTGTTGTCCTGCCACAGCGCGTTGTTGCCGCTGATCTGCACACTGCCCTGATAGGTGCCGGAAGAAGGTGCCAGCGTAATGTTGAGGCCGGTCGAGGTCCAGCGCCCAACTTCCGTCCCGGTGGTGGCGATGCTCACTTGCCCGCTGGTCGCGCTGAACAATCCTGTTCCTGTCTCGCCTATGCGCTGTGGGTTGGTGACCGAAGCGGATGTGCCAAGGGTGATTGTCGCGCCGGTGCCAGCCGCGACCCATGACGTCACTCCCGAGCCGTTCGTCTGCAGCATATACCCGTTGCTCCCGCCGCTCGAAGGCAGCGTCAGAGTCCATGATCCCGATGTCGTCGACGGCTGCAGCTGGACGTAACTCGACGCCGTGCTGCTCTCAAGACGCATCGTTCCCAATGTCGTTCCCGTCGAGCCGATATCAAGTAGAGCGTTAGGGGAGGTAGTGCCGATACCGACATTCCCGCCTGAAGTGATGCGTAGGCGCTCGGTCGAGTTCGAGAGAAACACAATATCCTTGGTGGAGTACGTTCCAAAAACGAACTCTCCGCCTATAGTAGGGAAACTGGCATTTGCATAACCCACCGCCCCTATTTCGGCTGACGTATTGTCGTAGATATTTATGCCCGACATGCCAGAGACGGACGTATTCTGTATGCTCGTATTAGCACTGTCGGGAACCGATCCACTGACGGCTAGTTCGTAGCCGCCGGGGTTCGTTGTCCCTATACCGACATTCCCCCCGGACGTAATCGCTTCCGCAAGGCCCCATGTGCTGCCGTTGCACACGAGAAGCTCGCCGGGGCTGCTGTTGCCGATCATGGTTAGCGAGCCCGCTGTGGGGCAGGCGCCGCCTATGGATTGAGCTTCCGCGCTCCAAGCGATGCAGCACAAAAGAAGTGCCGCGAGCGCTGCGCCCGCTATTTGCCGCCGGACCATTCGCACAGCGTTTCGGTGTTAGCGATTTTCCAACCGGCATCGCAAATACAAAGATGCGCGGCGGCGTCAAGAACGAGAGCGCCCCGCGTGGTTCCATCACACGCAAAGGGGGCAATGAGATCGACGGAAAGCTGTAGGGCTGGCGCGACATGAACCCGCCCGTCGTCCGGCGCGGAAGTAAATGCTGGAGCGGAAATCTGCGTCTCGGCGAGCGCGGCGGTCGCGCCGAAAAAAGGACCGGCAATAACCACGACAAAGAAGGTGAGCCGCAAGAGCATGCGGCGGAATCTAGCAGGCCGAAGGGAGACTGAGAAGGGGGCAATCTTATTGGAGGGTTCGACTTTTCAGGCTTTGCTAAACTTGTCCTCCGTCGCTTGCCGTTATGGACGCGGCACTTTCTCAAAGGTTAACCTTTGAGCAAAAGCGCGTTGACTGGCTCATAATGGGTCGTGAACCGAAAAGCGCGAGAGCAGGCGCAAGAACGCCTGATAGCCCGCTTCGGGTGGTCGGCGGGTCTTATCGATAACGAGCCTATGCCGAAATCCGATCTTCTGCGATCACATGACGAATTGCGGACGGCGCTGGTGATCGCCGGCAAGGAAATCCGCAAGCTCACTTTCGGGCGGGCGGACTCGCCGGTCCTAAAGAAACTGCGCCAAGTGCTGCGCGAAGCCCGCGCAGTCGCCAAAATCAGAAAAAGAGAAACACCGCGCGCGTTGAGCCGCTGAAAAGCGCGCCGTAGGAATGCTGCTTAAGCGGCGTTTTGGGGCGCCGGCTTATTCTGCTGCTGCCAGGTCTCGATGCGGCGTCGGGCTTCCTGCGCCGCCTTCTCCAGGTTCTTCAGGTCGCTCGCGCTGTAGCTGGCGCCGGTCTTCCATTCGTCGCTACTTTTATCTTTGTAGCGAAGCTGCATCGATGCCGTGCGGAACGCGCCTTTCGGCCCCTCGTTTTCCCAGATACTTACGTGAACGTTGCCTTCAGTAAATTTCTCTACGGGCTTGCGGGGTTTTCGCCTGTGTGTTCCATGAGGGTTCTCCTGCTCGGTTGGCTGGTTATAACTCTTCGTCGCTGGCGTCGACTTGCTGAGCGCCGGGGCGCTCAGGCTGTTCCCCGCGTAGCTTCGAAACTGCGGCGTCCTTAGGATCGACATCCGGGGGGACAATGCGCACGTAGCCATCAAAACCGCCTATTGGGGTGGCGTCAAGCTCAACATGGCAACGGAGGATTTTCAGCAATTCAGGGAGATGAGGGGCGAGATGCTTCAGGTGATCGGGCAGCGCGGGAACCTCGAAGATCGCCTCGCCGATATCCTTCCATTTCTGCCAGAGCGTTTTTCCCACGCGGCGGCGGCGAAGCGCGTAGGCTTTATGCGGGAGCGGGGTGCCGTCCTCCATGAAGCGGATGTCTAGCACAGCTACGGGTGCGGCGAAAGGCTGTCGTATTCGGGGGTGTGCTGCTCATCATGAAGCGCATCGTCTGCCAGGTCGTCCCAATACGGGTTCATCCAATCGAGGGTGCCTGAGAGAAATGCCATTGCGGTAAAAATGGAAACACTCGGGCCGGGCGGTTGCTCGGGGGCGGGAGGCGAAAGCGGGGAAACGCGCCGCGAAATCGAAGTTTTGATTTTGACTGTAACGGCGCGGGCAAGCGCCAGGAAACCGCCCCGCGTTTCGCCCCGGCGTTTACGGCGTGCCGTGGCTGGCGGCGTGGGCTTCCCGGTCACCGCTTCCGCCAGTTTGCCGAATAGCTCCTTTATCCCCGCGGTGGAGAACAGGCGCGGTTTGGGTGCTGCTTCTTCCCTATCGTCCTTCAGCGTGTTTTCGGCCCAAGGTGCTTTTTCAGTCCCTTGGGCTTCTATCGTTGGCGCTCGTTCTCTCGCTCTCTGTCCCGCGCGGCCTGCTCCTGCTGCTCGTTTTCGCGTTCCCTCATTCGCTCGGCCGTGAATTTCGAGAAGTCGATTTTGATATCCGCCTCGGCGTTGCTCTCAGCGGTGATTTTCTCGCCTTCGTAATTGTCGCGGGCCTGCTGCCTGGGAGACTTCGGCGTATCGAGTATTGAGAACAAAGCGCCTGCCGCGTTCGCGCTGACATCAAAAGCGGCGGTGATCGCGCGGGGCGCGGCGTCCATGATCCGGGCGGCGGTCCTCGCTCCCTGATCCATAACGCCGACAACGTTTTTCACGGGTTGCCAGCCGACGCCATGGTTCAAATCCGTGGCTCGTTCAAACCGGGCTTCTTCCCGTTCGGCGCGGCGCTGTTTAGCCCTTTCGTCGGATGCCTCCAGTGTCGCCTCGATGCTTCGCAGCTTTTCGGCGGCGGTGCCGAGCGTCCGCAGATATTTTTCGGCTATGGATTGGTCCAGCTTGTGAACGCGGCGCAATTCGATCTGCTGGCCGTCGCGCCGGTATTCGAGGGGCGGCTCGGTCACGATGACGATTTCGCCTTCCTTGAAACGCGGTGCGTAGTTGCCGATTTCGCGGGCGAATGACGCCTCGCGGTAACTTTTCTCGGCTTCGTCTTTCGTCGCCCGAGCGAACATGACGCCGCGATCGTCAAGCGCCGTGGCGAATGCCTCACGGTCGCCGGTCTTCACCGCATGCGTAACTCTGCGATTGGCGCTCGGCTCAAAATGATGGTCATTCCCCGCCCGGCGATAGATGTCCCATACTTCGGCGGCTGCGCCGCGCGGGTCCTCAGTCCGCGGGTCCGCTGCTGCCTCGTTCGCGGCTTGCCCGAATAGACTTGGCGCTTGACGTTCCGGTGTTGGCTGCAAACTCGGCCAGTGGCCTTCGTGCCATTCGCGCTGAGCGGCATTTCTTTCCTGCTGTCTCTGCTCGCGCCATTCCTGCCGCTGGCGCCGCTGATAGTGCTGCATGGCGGCTTGCGCGGCTTTCACGTCCATGAGTGGGGCGCGGTCGATTTCGTTAAGCCGTGCCTCGCGGTTGGCCTTGTGCGCTCCGGTCGTTGCCGCATCAAGTTGAAAGACGCTGCCGTACTGGTTGATGATGACAAACTCGCCCGCCTGATATTTGGTATAGCTGTCGAGGTTGCGTACCTTCCGCGGCTTCTGGCCTTCCTGCTCGGGGGCCTGCGCCGCCCGTGCTTCCTTAAGCCGCTGCCGTTCCCACCTGTTAAGCCGTTCCGCGTCGGCTTCGGTCGTCAGGGCCAGAATCAAGCCCCTTTCCTTGATGTCGGCTGCGAAGTCCGGGCCGCTCCGCGTCAAGGTATAAGCAAGGCGGATACTGCCCGCTGTGCCTGAAAGAGGCTGGTGCATCAGCGATTCTTCATAAAGGCGTTCCCGTTCCCCAAGCCATTCCTGCCGCCGGTGCTGCTGGTAATGCGTCATCGCCGTTTGTGCGTCGGTCACACTCATCAGCGGGGCGCGGTCAATCTGATTAAGCCGTTCCTCGCGCTTTGCCGTGTGCGCTCCAGTCGTCGCCGCATCGAGTTGGAAAACGCTGCCGTGCTGGTTGACGATTACAAGCTCGCCCGCCTGATATTTTTCGTAACTCTCGATATCGCGTTCCTTGCGTTGCGGCTGATTTTGTTTTGTTGCTGCCCGTAGCTCCTTTTCTTCTCGGAGCCTTTGTCTTTCCCACCTGTTGAGCCTTTCGGCGTCGGCTTCGCTCACGCAAGCCATAGTCAGGCCGCGATCCTCGATGGCGGCGGCGAAGTCCGGGCCGCTCTGAGTCAGGGCATAAGCGAGGCGGATACCGGCGGCGGCCGCTCCTACAGGCTGTCGCGCCTGCCGTTCTTCATGCCGGTGCTGCCGCAAATCCTCCATCGATGCCTGCGCGTCCGTAACGGAGAGCAAAGGGGTGCGGTCGATGCCTTTCAGATATTCGGGCAACTCGTCGCGGCTCAAGCCGGTGTTGCGCGAGGTGAGGGTATAGACGCTGCCGAAAGGCGTGATAACGGCAAGCCCGGCCGTGGCGCGTTCCAGCCGCGACTTCGGGCCTTCCGCCCATTTCCCCTGAACGTATTGAGCATAGTCCTCTAGTTTTTTTTGCCGATCTTCGGCGGAAAGCTCGGGTGGTTTCGGGACCCGCTTGCCCTGCAGTTCGTACGACTGCCGGCGTTTTTGCTCCTGTTGTTCTTGCCATGCGTCGAAGCTGCGACGGGCGCTCTCCTGAAATTTCTCCGGCAAAGCGGCGTAACCGCCTTCGTGCTCCATCCATGATTGCGGATTCTTGCGGCGTTCTTCCCACTCCTCCCGGAGCTTCTCCATTTCCTTTTCGATATCGGCGGACGTGATGGCGGCGAGAATGAAGCCTCGGTCCTCAAGCTCGTTCGCGAAACTCTGCGGGCCGGGTGACAGGCGGCGAGCAAGCCGGATTTCGGCCTGGGTCTTGCCAAGCTCAGGCGCCCGCTCTCGCGCCGGTTCCGGCCTCTTACTTTCCTTCTGCCCCGCCCGTGTTTCTTGTCTTTCCGCCTTCGGCTCCACGAACTGCCGCTCGACCTTTTCTTTCTCGATTGCGGCCATGGCGACGGCATCGAGCCATTCGATTTCCTCGCGAACCGGATCGCGCCGCGCGTATTCTTGTTCGGCCGCGATCTGCTTCTGCACTTCCGCCAGTTCGCGGGTCAGCCTCTCCACGCGATCGCGCGGCATGTCGAGCATAAGCTCCTTCGCTTGGTCCACGGTCGGCAGGTTGTCGCGATCGAGGTCCGAAAGCTTCTCGGCTATCTCCGAGGGCACCGTGTCGAGAATGCGCTGGCTGACGGAATGGACGCCGCCTTTCAGGTCGATCACAACATAGCTGCGGCGGCTCCCTTGCGCCAGAATTAGCCCCGCCTCAGCGAGCGCATCATCGAACGCATGGCCGCAATCCGACGCATCCCAACACTGCCGTATCGAATTCCGTACCGCTTCCTTGCCGAAGCCATGGCGCTGCGCCTGCTGTTCTTCGTTCCTCGTTGCCGCGTGTTCGATCGGGCTGTCCCGGCGGTTCCTGACGCGCGTAAGGCCAAACTCGATTTCCAGTTTGCGGGCCAGTGCCTTGAAGCGGAATTTATAGAACGGCAGCGGCTTGGCGTGGTGCGTCTGCTCGTCGATTAGGCTCACCGCGAGATGGCAGTGCATCTCGCCGGTCTTTTCGTCCGTGTGAAAAACTCGCGCGTAGGGCTGGCCCTCCAGACCTGCCGTTTTCAAAACGCGGGCGGTGGTTTGATCCCATTGCGCGCGCGTCATCTGGTCTTGTTCCGGCAAGCGTATTTGAACGTGAAACAACGGCTTTTCGATGGCGTGGACGCCGGCTGCGGTATGCACGTCGCCGAAAGCATCGAAGATATTTTCGGCGGCGAAGCCGAAAAGCTCCGGCTCGGCGACACGCTCGCCGTGTTTGCCGCCATCCATGAGATAGGCGGCCAGTCTCGCGCCGTTACCGTGACGATTGCCCTTGATTATCATGGCAATCTGTCCGGCCGGCGGCGGCTTCGCGCATGACACGAAGCGTCCGGCGAACCTCCGCGAGATCGGCGGCGTATTCTCCGGCAAGGCTGAACGCGCCCCCTGCATTAAGGGCATGCGCGATCTGGTTGAAGTTGTTGCCGAGCCTGTTCAGTGCGGTGGTCGCCTCGCCGAGCACTGCCGCATTAACGGGCGCTGCACGCCGCGCGCGCGGACCGGCGGTGCCAAGGGCGGCAAGTCTCAGGAAAGCGGCGACCTTCAGACCCGCGGCGCGGGCTTTCTCCTTAACGGCGGCCCTCTCATCGGGAAGCAGGCGCACCGAAATAGGAGCGCAACGCTGGCGCTTTTCGCTGCCGCTGCGTTTGAGCGCGGGCCGATCGGCGTGGCCGGGTTCTCCGCTTGGCGGAGAAGCGGGCGGCGCCTGATCGTAAGGCGGCGTCATAGGCCCGCATTGCGCGAAATTGCGCACGCGCGGCGACGCACCGCAGCAAGGCCGAATGGCGCGGAAACGGGCACGGTTTCCGCATGACGCCGAAGGCGGCACACGGGGGATGCAACGGGGGTTCCCCCCTTGCCAAGTTGTCCAACAGGAGGGGCGAATAGCCGCCTCTCCTGTTGCCGCGGTACTTCCGCGGACAACTTGCTGTTGGGCCTAACCGCTCCAATCATGCGCCGAGTGAATCGAGAGCCGCGATTCACCGCAAGTAAATTTCCGGTTCGGCTGCGGAATGATCGCCGGTCGTTCCGCTGCCTCAACGAAGCGAGATGGGATGTTTCGCATCCCATCTCGCGCTGCCGCCGCCAGAGAATTTTCGACGGCGCGGCGCTATGCCGCCACGCCGGAAGAAACACGGGCGGGGGGCTGGCATCACGCGCAAGAGAGGCAAGGCACTCGATGGAGTGCCTTGCCCGCTGCCGGCTTACGCGACTTCGGTTTGCTCGACGATCTTTCCGATCAGTTCCACCACGGCCACGGAAACCATTTCCTCGGCGCTGGTGCCCCTCGTCCGCGCCTCGGCTTCGAGATGCGCCCATCCCTGCTTGTCGAAGACCAAGGCAACATCGTCTTCGACTGTCCGCCATCTCAGGCGCAGCTTTAGATTTTTCCTTGACATTGCGATCGTGCTCCTTTTGTTGGGATTTCAGCCGGAAGAAAACCGCCCGCCGAGGCCGAAGCCCCGACGAGCGGTCGCTGTTATTACTCTTCCGTCTGCTGCGACTTGCGGTCTTTCGCCCGTAGCTTGATGATTTCGGTGTGGGCGAGATCGGCCGCCTTCGCCAGCAGGAGCAAATCACCAACGCCGTAGCTGTCGGAGCTTTGCCATTCCCCGGAAAGGTTCCTGTAACTGCGCTCGAAGGTGACGTTATAGAACACCTCGCCCTTCTCGGTTTCGTTTTTCCAGATAGCAGCCTTGACCGGATGCATGATGACTCTGGCGGCGGGTTTTGTGTTGTCTGACATTTTGTCTTTCCTTTCGTGGTTGCACCGGTCGCGGGATTGCTGCCAGTGCAACCGCGAAAGGAAAGGTAAGGACAATCGCTTCATCCTGCCCAAATCATGAATCCTTTCGCGCTTCGGTCCAAACGCGCGAGGGGCGGAAATCGGTTTCGCGGCGACTTTCGGCCAATAAAAGGGCTATTTACTTTCATCCGGTCATGCGAGGATCACCGGACATTGCGGAGGAACCGCGTATCGAGGAAATCGCATACGGAGACTGAAAATGAAGAAGACGCTAAACGGCGAGGATATCTGTAAGCGGCTAAAAGAACAGGTGAAGCGGACAAGAAAGCAGGTTGCTGCCCTCGATCTGAACAATGTCCCTGGGGGATCTCAGATGGCACGCAATGCCCTGCGTCTTCTCAAAGAGGCAACGTTTCAACTCGAATGTGTGATCGGCGATGTAGTGAATGACACGCCGAGCGCCAAACTGGAGGACACGCCTCCTGCCAAGCGTATGAGACAACCGAAGAAGCCCGGGCCCCAGCCATAGTTCCGGTTCATCCGGCAGCTAGAACTTTCCGCGCCGTCTCGTCGTCCGTAAACCAGACGTTGAAGAGCCTGCCCTTGAGTGCGGCAATTATCGCCGGAAGCTTGAAGGGTCCGCCGATGAATATGACGGGCTTACCCTCGTTAACCATGCGCCGGTAGAATTCGACGCCTTTGTGTTTCGAATAGTGTCCCGCGCTCAGAAAAAAACGCCAATCTTTGCTTTCGTTGCCGTTGGCGTCGAAAAAGCCATACGAGAGATCGCCGACCGCGCCGTCCGCCGCCAACTCTCGGGGATCGATCCCTGATTCCTGGAGCAATCTGCTGGCGGTCGGCTCCCGCATCCGAAGCGCCCCTTTCGGACGAACGACCATCCCTAGCCCCGCGAACGCCACGGTGACCTTGTCGAGTTGCTCGGTGATCGTTTGGACCGGCTCGCTGTCTGCCAGGAGTTTGAGATTTTCGATAACGGCTTCCTTGCGCTTGTTGAAAGGCTCGGTTCGCCTGATATCAAGATCGTTCGGCGATAAGGTGCCGTAAACGCAATGCCCCGGAATGCGGCCTGATCGGGTCCAGCCGATGGTGGCATTAGTCGCCGGGTCTATGTGAAAACTCCCGAGCATGCCTCTTCCGAGAAAGGCGCTGGCGTAAAATTTGACGCTGGGTCTTGCATGGTTGTCGAGTGAATTCATCACCTCAAGGTGAACCTCGCCGCCGGATATCGATACGTTGAGGATGTTGTTTTCGTCCCGAAAATCCTCGCTTGCTATCAATGCCTCGAAATAGTTCGCTGCCTGAACGGCCCAGCGATGAATGAGGTCGCTGTATTGTTCTTCGGTTTCGATCTTGCCGGCCGGTATGACCGTGACGTTCTTTAGGAACGCATATTTCCGCCGGAGCGATTGTTCCAATACCTGCTGAGCGGGTTCGCCGCTCTCAATTCGGGCCAGACGTCGGTGCTCGGCGATGAGCCAGGTCACGGCGCTTTCCAGGAGCGAAGCGACCTGCTTCGTGCCGATGCCGAGTCGCCTCGCGATTTCCTGATTGCTTAGCCCCGACTCGAAGCGGAGTTTCGCGACTTCCAAGAGAAGGTCGCTGCTGGCCATTTTTTTCGTTCTCGGCATCCGCGGGTGCCCTGCTCGCCTGCAGGTGTTCTCATTCTGGCAGAAATCGGCCTCAACGCGGTTTTGAGGCGGATTGCCGCATGCGGAAAAAAAGGAAAAGACGCAAGCTCTTCTCAGGAGCCGAAGAAATATTTTTTCGAAAGTGAGGTCCATCCGAAAGAAATATGAAGAACGAAACCGGCAACGGGCGGCTGACCGCCCTGCTGGAAAAGGAACAGGCTTTGCGGGCGCAGATCGCCAAGGCTCGCGAAGATCAGCAAAGACGCGAGGCGAAGAACCGGAAACGCCTCGCGGAAATCATCGGCGCGGCTCTGCTCGACGCTCAAATCCCGCCCGAAACCAAGGCTTCGATCTCTCAAATTCTGTCGGCGGCAAACCTAGAGGACCGCGCGAAACGGTTGCTGAAGGAAAGCGGGTGGGCGTCATGATTAAATTTCCTGAACGCGATCTCGACTGGCCGCGCATCGCGCGGTGGGCCGTGGCCGGCGCCGTGCTGCTGGTCTGCACCCTCGCTACGCCTCTGGGAGAGAGCGGCGACACCGGCGACGCGATTATCCTCCTGCTGACCGTGGCCGTGTTCTGGTTTCTGAAGTCTCAAGCCGATGACGAATACAAAAGAAAGATCGAGCGGGCGGCGCTGCGCGATTGCTGCGCCCGTCAAGAAGCGAACATCACCGAAAAACAGCGCCAGGAATTGATAGACCTGAGCTGGCGGTATGCCGTCTTGATCGGCGTCACCGACCACCAAGGCATTATTAGCGCCGAACAAGTCGAGGCGGACCGAAAGCGTTGGCCGCACCTGATCCACAAGAATGACGACGGCCTTCCCATATTCGACGAAGGCGAGGCCGCGAATTTCATGGCGGAACTGTCGGGGTTGCCCGCCGATGATTGCTTCGAGGTGTTGGATGTCGAATGGGCGGTTCCCGGAGAACCTCCTGCATCGCAAGGCGGTGCGCTGTGACGCTTTGGCATTCGGTAACGGTGAATTCGAGGCGGGCGATGTCGTGGCCGGTCGCCTTGCTGCGCCTTTGCTGGTGCTCCTTCGAATGGCTGTTCGGCTGGATGTTCGGGCTGACGTTATGCGTGTGGAGCGCGGCATGGTGCGTGGGTTCATTCCACGCAGGCCGGTGTCTCGATCTCGACGAAGTAATGGACCTGCTGAGCCATTGGGCGGCGCGAGTGGGTCTGAATTAAGGCGGCCATATGGAACCCTTCGTCTGGCTGTTCTTCGTTTTTCTCGCGTTCTGGTGGATCGGCGAAAATCAGCGGCGGGCGCGGATCAAACGAGCCTGGCAATTCGAAGCGGATGACGCGCTCGCCGGCGCGACGTTCGCCGGTATCAAGGAATTGTTGCGGGCCGGATGCTTCAAGCGGGCAGGTGATGCCTTGCGCGTCGGCTTCTCGCCGGATGGCAAGCGCCCGATCTTCTATCACGGCGTCGGTCATCTTCTGACCGTAAGCGCGGCGCGGTGGGGCAAGGGAATTTTCCTGCTGATACCGGCGCTCCTGACCTGGGCTAACTCCGTCGTTGTCGTCGATCCGAAGATGGAGCTTTGCGCCGTCACCGGGCGCTTTCGGCGGCGCTTCGGGACAGTCTACGTCCTCGATCCCTTCCGGATGCGCGAAGACATGCCGGCTGCGGTTCGCGGCCTGCGCTGCGTCGGCTTCAACCCTATGGCCGGCCTCGATCCGAAATCTCCCGGCTTCCATGCGGACTGCGATCGCATCGCCTCGGCCTGCGTATGGGAGGAAAACGGCGACGGGCATCACTTCTCGGTCGCGGCGCGTCAGTTGGTCTCGGGCGTGATCGCGGCTTTGATTAGTCACGGCGACGCCGGAGACGGCAACCTGAAGGCGGTCACGAAGTACATCAGCGAAGGCAAAATTTTGGAGTTCTGCCGCGAGGTCGTGAAGGCAACGAACGACCCGTACATCCTGCAGAAACTCGGGCGCTTCGCGACAGACGAAGCCAAGACCAGCAAGGAAGTCACCGACGTAATCGCCACGGCGATAACGCAGCTTAGCTTCATCAGCGGCGCGGTGGCGGAGCATCTTTCGTCCGGCGCTGCGTGGCGCTGGGATGACTTACGCACAAAACGCGGAACGTCGGTCTATATCTGCGTTCCGCTCAATCGCCTTGACACGCACGGCGAAAAATATTTTCGCCTCGTCGTCGAAAGCCTGCTGGCCGCCCTGCTCAACATCCGGGGCGGAAAGCGGTCGCGGGTATTGATGATCCTCGATGAGTTCGCGCAGCTAGGCCCGCGCATGAAGTCGATCGAGAATGCCATGGGGATGGCGGCCGGCGCGTGCGGTCTCACGATCTGGTGCGTCCTGCAGGACATTTCGCAGTTGATGGGCATGTTCCCGCGAACATGGCAGACCTTCATACAAAACTGCGGCGTGACGATGTGGGGCCGCGCGCGCGATAACGAGACGCGCGAAATCATTTCGAAGCTCGCCGGCGTCACGACGGTCTTAAGTCCTTCGCGCTCGGTTTCAATCGATCCCCGCACGGGCGAGCCGCATGTCAATGACGGCATGGCGCAGCATACACGGCCCTTGATCCATCCGCACGAAGCGGGCGCGCTGCCGGCCGATCGGATGTATCTGTTCATGGAGAAGATCGACGGGCCGGTGTCGGCGAAGCTGAAGCCTTATTTCAAATGCGGCGGCTTGAGCGGCTACGGCGATAATCCCTACTTTCAAAAATCCGGCGTCCTGGCGCGTCTGTTCGGGAAGTGATTTATGCCTGTCGGCTCAAGTGCATTCGATCCTGAACGTTTCGTCTTTCTGGTCGCGAGTTTCGACGGTAAGGCGAATGAAGCCGAGGCCATCAACGGGGCGCGGATGCTACGGCGCATGGCTCACAGCGAAGGGCTGCGCATCGTGGACCTGTTTTATCGCGCGGATGTCATGGCCGCGCTCGATGCGGCGTTACAGCCGGTCCGCGAAAATCCTGACCAGGCCGCGCTCGATGCGGCGGAAACTGAAGCCGCCGAGTTGCGGGCGAAGCTTGCCGCGGTGCTGCCGAAAGTCACGGAACTTAGCGAAGAACTGATACGCGAGAAGGAATTAACGGCGCGTTTGCGGGCGCAAGCCTCCGGCGCGGCGAAACAGGGGCAACCAAACCCGGCGACGGGTGCCACGGCGGGCGGTTGGCTGGCCGCTCTCGCGGCGCTGGCGGCGGCGATAACGATGGTGCTCTCGGCGCTTCGCTGAGAGAAAGGAAAGCATATGGATATTCAGGCATTGAAAGAAAACGCATGGACATGGACGCAACGGGTCGCATTGTTTCTGTTGCTCCAAACATCTCTGATCTATCTCTGGGCCTGCGTGGTCGCGGGAAAGCCGATAGGCCCGGTCGAATACATCCGGTTTCAGTATCACGTCATCCAGTGGCGACCGCTGCGCGCGGCGCGGGCCGTTCCGGCCCCTGCTCTCGCGTCCGTCGTCGCCCCTGCCCGGGCTTCGGTCTCTCCATCCGAGAATGCCTTGACCGCGACGCCGCGCGAGTACATTCGCACGACCGAAAAGACCGAAATCAGGGACGGCATGCAGGCAGGCGCTTCGGTCGTGGCCGTTCTGGAGGCGGATGCGCCTGTCATTCTCAGGAAAAATTTCATCCATGGCTGGTGCGAGATCGACGAAGTCGTTCTGGACGGGAGCCATTCGCCCGCCCACGGCTTCGTCAAAGGCCGTTATCTCAAGCCAGTAGGCCAGTAAGGAGGACCTATGCCGGACGACGTGAAAATCGATTTCTCGCGCTTCGCGGCGCAAGAGGAAGTTTCGAAAAAGACCCACCCGGAACGCGAGGTGAGGCCGCAGCATATCAAGGAACTCGCGCCCGACTATCAGCAGCGAACCTCCGAGCGCGAGGGGCGTTCCGAATGGAGCGGCGGCAGCATGGGCGGCGGTACGTGGGCCGGAAGGTCGAGATGATTTATGGGCAACGAACTGACGCGCATTACGCGGACGGAAATCGAAAAACAATGGCGGGCGATGAATGCCGCGCTTGAGCGGCTGGGCGTGGCGGAGGCCCGAAAGCCGTCGATAGAAACACGGGTGGGGGCGAGATTGTTGTTCTCGCTCGATCTTACGGCGAGCCGGGAATGGTGTTTGAGAGAAGCGCGACGGGCCACGGCGGCGATGTTCGATGCGGTGATCTCCCTGGGACCTGTTGCCGTCAAACTGGCCTATTTCCGTGGAACGGAATGTAAGGCGGGCCGGTGGCGGAGGGATGCCGATTCCGTTTGCCGGTCCCTGCTCTCGCTCTCCTGCAAAACGGGTCATACGCAGATAGGACGCATTCTGCGAATGGCGGACAACGAGGCGGGTCCGCTGTCGGTCGTTCTGATCGGGGACGCATGCGAAGAAGACGGCGACGAGTTGGCGGCGATCGCGGATCGGCTCGGGCGCAAAGGCGTTCGCGTGTATGTGTTTCACGAATGCGGCCGCGGCGGCGAATGGGCCGCGCGGGAAATCTTCGAAGCGATAGCGAGCGCGAGCGGCGGCGTTTACTGTCCGTTCGGGGCGGGTTCCGCCCAAGCGCTACGCGAGTTGCTTTCGGCGGTTGCGGCATTCGGCGCGGCGGGAGCCGAAGGCATCACGCGGATAGGCAAGCCGGTCACGGTCGAAGCGCGGCAGTTGCATGCGCGTTTGTTGCTGCCCGCTCCTGCCGGCGCGCGCGGCGCAAAAGACGGAGGGCAACCGGGCCGGGGCCTATGAGCGCTTACTACAACGAGCACGACAGGTTCCAGGCGGAATGGCTGCGGAAACTCATGGGGGCCGAAGCGGTAGCGATTGGTGAAGTCAATGAGCGAGATATACAGCAAATCAGACCGGACGATCTCAGGGGATTTCGGCAATGTCACTTCTTCGCCGGAATCGGGGTCTGGAGCCATGCCCTTAGAGCGGCTGGATGGGCAGACGATACTCCCGTTTGGACCGGCTCCTGCCCCTGCCAGAGTTTCAGTGCAAGCGGGAAGCGGGAAGGCTTCTCAGATCACCGTCACCTATGGCCCGCATGGTTCCGGCTCATCGCTGAGCTACGCCCTGAGCATATCTTTGGCGAGCAGGTTGCGTCGAAGGACGGACTCGCTTGGTTCGACGTTGTTTCGTCTGACCTGGAAGGAGCGGGTTACGCCGTCGGGGCGGCGGATACCTGCGCTGCGGGGTACGGCGCGCCGATGCTCAGCCAGAGGCTTTACTTCGTGGCCGAGGCCAAAAGCGAACGATGCGGAGAAGCGCGGCAATGTAGCGGACAACCCGCGCAACGGGATGGTGACGGCGGCAAATCTCGCAGGATGGAACCGTCCGCTGACTTCGGATGATCGGACGGGGAGCTTGGAGCGTGCATTGAACCGCCCGCTCGGGCAAACGTCATCGCAGAGGCGGAACTGCGACCTGGCGCTTCTCGCGGGTTGGGGCCGTCCGGTCGCGGTGGACTGCAAGGGGTCGGGGCGGACGGTGGTTCGGAAGGACGGGAAACTGCGGAACGATCGGCTCGTTTATCAGGCGGAGCGGTTCGTGGATTCTGGGCCAATGCCGAATGGATATCGTGCCGCGACGGCAGGCGGCGCCCGATTGAACCCGGCACATTCCCGCTGGCTTATGGCGTTGCCAATCGTGTGGGAAAGCTGCGCGGATACGGTGACGCTCTCTGCGCGGAGCAAGCGATAGGTTTCATCGAAGCATATCTGGAGCTCGTGGGCGTATCTCGATTTTGAGGGGGAAAGAAAGGATTGATTGACGGCCGCCGCCGATCGCGGCGGCAGAAAGGGAAGGTAGCAAAACAAGAGTTATGAATTTTCAACCGACGACGGAACAGGAGATCCAGGACGCGAAGCTCTGGAAAAAAGGCGACTACGATTTCGAGATCACCGAAGCCGAGGAAAAACAGAGTAAGGCCGGAAAAACCATGATCGAATTGCGCCTCCGTATCACGGACGGCAAGATCGCGCGGACCAGCAGCGATTATCTGCTGCCTGAGACGCCGGAAAAGCTGCGTCATTGCGCGTCCGCCTGCTCGCTGCTTGACAAGTACGATCACGGCTCTCTCGCCGATAAGGACTTCCAAGGCAAGCGCGGGCGGCTGGTGCTCGGCATCGAGAAAGACAAAAAGAAAGCTTATCCGGACAAGAATGTGGTCAAAGATTACGTCTGCCCCGAAACGCAGAAGAACGGCTCGGCCGCAGGCAACGCTTTCGGGCTGAAGTTCTGACGGTGGCCGCGCAGTTTGGGGTCGCAATAAGAAACACGGCGGGTGTGATGGCTCTCTCAAGGCCGGGCAGTGATGCGTGTTGCCGGCGGCCAGCAGTCAATAGCCCCCTGCCCCGTTCCACGCATGGCTGGCTAAATCTCCCGGCATAGCGGCAGAGCCGAACCGGGTTTCAGCAGAGAAACGAAAAGGAGGTCATCGACGGGGAGCGTAAGTCTCCCGGCAATGAGCTTATGGATGCACTGGATGATTTCAGCCTTCTCACGCTGGCGGCGGTCGCCAAGCTTCTGCACTGCTCCAAGGCCCACGTCACCAACATAGTCGCCGGGCGGGTGCATGATTGTCCGCCGATCCCCGCCGTCAGCCTCGGCCGGCGCAAACTCGTCCGGCGCGAAGCCCTCGCGGCATGGATCGAGCGAAACGAAGCGATGAGTGATAGTCTGGACTCATCGCCGGAACGAGGCCTGAAGCGCGGATAGGAAACTATGCGTCGAAGGCACTCGACAGGATACGTTCGTAAACAGCGGGGCAAGTGGATAGGAGCTTGGTACGTCGATGGTGAGCGCACAAGCAAATCCCTCGGCCTCGTTAAAGATTTAACCAAGAGCGACGCCAAGGAAAAGCTGGCGGAGTTAATCAAGCAGTCGCATCACGCCGGCGAAATAACTTTGTTCGGCCCGTTCGTGGAAGGGCCCTACTTCGCCTTCTACTGCCGAAAGTGGAAAGCCAGCACGGCGGAAAACAACAAGCAGCGCATCCGCACGCACCTTGTCGCGGAATATAGGGATCGCGCGCTGTCCGGTTTCAAGCGCGACGAGTTGCAGGACTTTCTCGACGGCAAAGCGGGAATGTCATTCTCCGTCGTCGATCACCTGCGTTGGGACCTGAAACAGATTTTCGACATGGCGATCGCGGAGGGTTTTCTGCGCCTTAATCCGGCGTTGCTGCTCTTCACGCCAAAGTCGGCCGCGCGCCCCGTGCGCCGGACGATGACGTTGGAAGATATCGCGGCTTTATTCCGAGCGCTCGAATTGCGCGAGCGTCTAATAGCGAAATTCGCAATCGTGATCGGCATGCGTCCCGGAGAAATCTTCGCCTTGACGTGGGGCCGCATCGCGGAAACCTACGCGAAGGTGGAACAGCGCATATATCGAGGGCTTCTCGACACGCCCAAAACGCATCAGTCCGTCCGCGATGCCGCGCTCGCGCAAGGCGCATTTCCCGATCTGCAAAACTGGAGGTCGATGGCGGTTGATGCAAGAGCGTCAGCCTACGTCTTCCCTTCCGAGCGAGGAACCGCGCTCAGCAAGGATAACGTCTGGCGCCGAAACATGCTGCCGAAACTCGCCGGGGCCGGCCTCGGATGGTGCAATTTCCAGGTGATGCGCCGGACGCACGCCACGCTCATGCGGCAGTTGAAGGCGGACCCGAAGCTGGTCGCCGATCAGCTTGGGCACTCCGTCGATGTATCCTTAAATATCTATGCTCAGTCTCCGGTCGAAGGCCGTCTTGCCCTGGTCAACGAACTGGAGAATTTGCTGGTACAATAGCGTTCAAATAGCGTTCAGAGTGAAACGCTCAGTCGTAGGTCATTGAAAACACAGGTAAGCGGGAGTAATTCAGCGGTAGAATGCCAGCTTCCCAAGCTGGACGTCGCGGGTTCGAGCCCCGTCTCCCGCTCCATGTTTCAGTGGTGTCCGGCCCGGACACATGGGTAACAGATCGTTCCTAAGACATAGGTAACACTTTTGGCCCGAAGGGATTATTGAGGGGCTGCAGAGTTTTTTCCTCCAGATCGACATAACCGAGATCGTAATCCATGAAGCTGACGAGCCAGATGCCGTCGTGGACCTCTTTGATGCCGACGGCTTGACCGGCCAAACAAGTGCTTAAGTTGATTTTCTTGCGGTACAGACACAGCCGTCCGCAGTTGGTGACAGTGACCGTTTTGTCGTGAAACGGGTAATTGAGTTCCTGAATGCCCTGATAAGAGCGGCAGGAAGAGGTGTAGATCTCGGCGGGACATTTCATGTTGAGCGCTTCGTGCGGACGTTCGTTGTTGAACTCCTCTAAGAAGGCGTCAAACTTGGCCTGCTGCTGAAGCAGGTTGGCGCCGGCGGGGCGAGTGGCCTCTTTCTTCAAGGTCAGATGCATGCGCTCATGCCGCCCGTTCTGCTGGGGATGACCTGGTTTGATGCGTTCGATGGAGATGCCTAAGCGCAGCCACCAAACAGACAGGCGCGAGAGATTGAACAACCCGTTGGGCGAGGCGAAAGGAACGCCGTTGTCGGAGCGGATGGCCTGGGGTAAGCCTTTTTCTTTGAAAAGGCGCTCAAAGGCCGTAAATGCGGTCCTCTCGGCGTTGGATTCCAGGGCCTCGCACAACAGTAGGTAGCGGGAAGCGTGATCGGTGACCGTCAGTGGATAACAGTAGCGCCGATCGGCGAGCATGAACTCTCCCTTGTAGTCAGCGCACCACAGCGAGTTGGGAGCAGCGCCTTCTGATAGCGGCGTACCTTCCGTTCGCGTTCGGGATCGTCTGCCGCGGCTCACCAGGCCATGGCGATCCA
>Ga0213875_10000713_pt1 | contig 25488 bp, 25 predicted proteins | sample BarmaccomBMRX_R8_FD_160105 | JGI IMG/M metagenome (GOLD analysis project Ga0213875, IMG submission 160105) | Root-associated microbial communities from Barbacenia macrantha in rupestrian grasslands, the National Park of Serra do Cipo, Brazil - RX_R8 | ecosystem: Host-associated > Plants > Roots... | reverse complement strand
GGCCGAGCACCACCGCCACCGACTTGCCGCCCAGCCAGTTGACCGGGTGGGCGGTCGAGGTCAGGCCGACGAAGGCCAGCGCCTTGTTGACGTAGCCGTTGGCCTGCAGCAGGTCGATCCAGGCCAGCATCCGCATCATGTAGCTGATCCAGAACGGGGCGACCAGCAGCAGCAGGAACAGGCCCTTGCGGCGGCCGGCGAACCGGGCCACGAAGTAGGCGGCCGGGTAGCCGATGACCAGGCACAGCAGCGACGCGACGGCGACGTAGATGATCGTCCGGACGATGATCGGGCCCGCGAACGAGGTGCTGCCGGCGATGTCCTTGGCCACGTCGATGACGTTGGCCAGGCTCCAGCCGAACGGATTCCAGACCGCGATCGGCGTCTCGTACAGCCGGTTCAGCTGGCCCATCCCGATGGCCAGCACCGCGTAGAACGGCACGATGAACAGCAGCACCAGCCAGAGCAGGCCGGGCGCGGCCAGCGCCATCCAGAACAGGTTGCGGGGCCGGCCCCGGTGCCGGCGGACGGCGGCCGTGGCGGGGCGCTGGGCGGGGAGCTGCTGGGTCGTCATCGGCACCGCCTAAATTCCGTTGCTGACCACGAGCCAGGCCTGCTGCCAGAGCGCGTCCGCGTCGACCGGGAGCTGCAGCTCGGCCACGCCCCGGCGGAAGTAGGACGGCAGCACCACCGTCGACAGCAGCGCCTTGGGCAGGATCTGCTCCTTGACCAGGACCTGGGGGGTGACCCCGGTCAGCGGCTGCATATAGCCGTTGAAGCTGATGTTGTTGAGGACGTTGGGCAGGTCGAGGAAGTAGTTGAGGAACTGGTGCGCGAGCACCGGGTGGGTGGCAGAGCGCAGGATCACGTTGGTGTCGTTGGCGACCGGGCCGCGCCCGTCGGCCGGGAACCAGTAGCCGACGGTGTCGACGCTGACGCCCTTGGGCATGTACGAGCCAGCCGCGGCCATGTCACCGGACCAGGCGTGGTGGATCCAGGTCTCGGCCGTCGGGACCTCGGTGTAGTCGTTGTTGTCGATCCGCACGTTGACCGTGCTGGTCAGCTCCTCCAGCGACCGCCGGGAGCGGGTGATCTGGCCGCGGTCGGTGGTGTTGAGGTCGTAGAGCCCGTTCTTCATCAGCCCGAGGCTGATGCCCTCGCGGTAGTCGTCGAGGATCGCGGTCTTGCCCTTGTACTTGGGGTTCCACAGCAGCGACCACGGGTTCTTCATCGTGTACGGGTTCTCCGAGACCAGGTCCTTCCGCCACGAGATGCCGGTGGTGTAGATCGTGTACGGCACCGTGTAGCGCCAGCCGCGGTCGTAGTACGGGTTGCTGAAGTCCGGCCAGGCCTGGCTGATGTTCGGCAGGTAGGAGTGGTTCAGCGGCTGGAGCACCCCGGACTGGATGAGCGGGCCGAGCGTGTCGACGGTGGCGCCGACCAGTACGTCGTAGCTGAGGCCGCTGCGCAGCTTGGCCAGCGCCTCGTTCATCGTGTTGAACGTGGTGATCTGGACCTTGCACTTGTACTTCTTGGCGAAGCTGTTGACCACGTCCTGGTTGATGTACGCGACCCAGGTGTAGACCTGCAGGGTCGCGTCCGGCTCCGGCTCCAGGTTGCTCGCGATGGCCGCGTTGCCGCTGGTGACCGGCCAGGTCACCGGGTGGTTGGGGCGGGGCAGGGGCACCGCGCCGGACCCGGCCAGGGCGGGCGCGCACGCCTCCAGCAGCGTCCCGGTCCCGAGGGCGGCGAGCCCGGCGCCCGCCCCGCGCAGGAAGTTGCGCCGGGTCAGCGGCGGCGTTCGCGGGTGGGCCATCGGTCACCTCGTTCCCTGCGGGGGTCCCTCTCCGGGGGTCGGGCTGCGCGCGTCCTTCGCTTTAACTTTGACTGAACGTTCCGTCAAAGTTAGAGGTACTCCGGGCCGGTCGGGAACGCAAGGCTTTCCGGTAAAAGATGCGTTTCGCCCATCTTTAAAAGGGGGTGACGGCGGGGCGTCCCCGGGGGGTGCGGAGCTGGCCCGGCCCAGGCGTGGGAGCAGGTCGGGCCGGTGGCCCGGGCCGGTCAGACCATCACGGCGCCGCCGGCGATGTCGAGGACGTGGCCGGTGATCCAGCCGGACTCGGCCGAAGCCAGGAAGACCGCGGCGGCGGCGACGTCCTCCGGCGTGCCGAGCCGCCGCAGCGGGTGGAACTCGGCCAGCTTGACCTGCAGGTCGGCCGGGATCCGGGCCTGGTTGTGCTCGGTCATGATGGTCTCCGGGGCCAGGCAGTTGACCCGGATCCCGTCCGGCCCGGCCTGGGCCGCCACGTCCTGGGTCAGCAGCTCGATGCCGGCCTTGGCGGCCGCGTACGGGATCGGCGACCGGGGGTCGGCCCGGCGGCCGGCCGCCGACGACATCGTGATGATCGCGCCGTGGCCGCGTTCCTTCATCCCGGGCAGGAAGCACTTGAGGGTCAGGAACGTGGCCAGCAGGTTGACGTCCACGGTGGCCCGCCAGGCCTGCTCGGAGATGTCCTCCAGCAGCCCGGGCGGGGCCAGGCTGGCGCCGGCGTTGGCGACCAGCACGTCGACCGGCCCGAGGTGGTCCCCGAGCTGCTGCCGGACCGCCTCGAGGTCGGCCAGGGACGTCACGTCGCCGGTGGTGGCGACGGCCCGGCCGCCGCCGGCCTTGATCTCACCGGCCACGGCAGCGACCGCGTCGGCCTTCCGGCCGTGCACGGCGACGGCCGCCCCCTGGCGGGCGAACTCGATGGCGATGGCCCGCCCGATACCGCGGGAACTGCCGGTGACCAGGGCGACCTGGCCGTCGAGGGCGCTCACGACGCGCTCCCGGCGGCGGCCTGGCCGGGGATGGGCGGGGCGCCCGGCGTGCCGGCCACGAAGCTCATGTGGTTGGCGGCCAGCTGCCAGCCGCGGTCCCCGCTGGTCAGGATCAGGGTGACCCGGAGCACGCCCGGCACCGGGTGGCCCTGGTAGCTGGCCTCGGTGTGGTTGGTGGCGGTGACGACGGCGACCGGGCCGAGGGGGCGGACGGCGGGCTCGTCCACGCTGAAGGCCTCGTAGTGCAGGTCGCCGCCGCGGTGACGGCCCAGCCAGGCCGCCTTGGGCAGGATGAACCCGAGCGGGCCGACCGCGGTGTAGTCGTCGGTCAGCAGGCGGTCGAGAGTGTCGGTGTCCCCGGTCAGCTCGGCCCGGGACCAGTCTTGGAGGAAGGTGTCGATGGAATCGCTCATGCGGTTAGAATTAGTCAAGTCGACTAGAAAGTCAAAAGAATTTGAGTAAACCTCCTCCTCCGATCGCCCGGCTGGCGCCGCTGCTGCCCCAGCTGGTGCTGGCGTTCCAGCGCCGGGCGGGCGAGCTGCCCGCCGCCCTCGAGGACGCGGGCCGGCTGGGCCAGCGCCACGTGGGCATGCTGGTCATGCTGGCCATCAGCGGTCCGCTGAGCGTGTCCGAGCTGGCCCAGCGGACCGGCATGACCGTCGCCCACGCCAGCCTGGTGGTGGGCGAGCTGGCCAAGGCCGGGCTGGTCGAGCGGGATCACGACCCGGCCGACCGGCGCCGGATCCTGGTGTCGCTGGCGGCCGCCGCCCAGCCCGCGGTAGCCCAGATGCGGCAGCGCCAGGCCGAGCCGGTGCTGCGTTTCCTGGGTGAGCTGAGCGATGACGAGGCGGAGACGTTCATCGCCCAGCTCGGCCGGCTGCTCAGCCTGCTGCGCGACCGCTGACGCCGCCCGCGGCGCGCCCGCGGCGCGCCCGCGGCGACCTAAATGTACTTGACCGGTATTTAAGTCCGGTTTGAGCGCAGTATCCAGATAGTGCCGAAACAACTCTTGTACCTTTATTCAGACCTAAAGTCTGTATATGAACATATTTTGGGTAAACCTGAAGCGAGCTGTTGGCGTCTTCATGTAGAACGTAGTCAAGCGCGCCCGGAAGAGAGTGATCACCATGCAGAATGAAAAGTGTTCCTACTGCCGCAAGTGGAAGATTGAGTGCGACCACTGCCGGGGCAGAGGCTATTTTGACCTATCCCCATTCGGGACGGGCGATTGTGATCGCTGCGACGGCAAGGGAATCAAATGCCCCGATGCCTGGAAGAGCAGCAACTGCAAGTAAGTCCGGAGCCGAATTAGTCAGCCAGGCCTACTCAAGCCTGGCTTACGCGCGACAGCAAGTCCTGCGACGGGAGAGAATAGTATGCGTTTGATCATCCACCGTAACTACGAGGCGCCGTCCCGAAAGGACAAGTATCCATCACCGTATCAATTCTGGGCTCGTCTGGAGCTGTCCGACGAGGAAGCTAAGATCGTCGAGCAGTACCATCTGGAGGACCACGTACTCACACAATCGCAGGTTTCCCGGGACACGATAGGTTCGCTGATACGCGGCTGCCATGAGACCGCATCCAGCCTGAACCTCCTAATGGGTAATGAGCAAGCTCTCCGGGGCGCATGCGAGGATCTACCTGCGCTCTTCGGTTATTGCCGCTCTTTCGGCGAGAACATTGTCCTGGAATACTCCGCCTGAGATGACGCCGCCGATCTTACGGCGGAAGACGCACGGCCACATCCCTTCCCGTAGACCCGTGCAGTCGCTGCTCAGACGGCCACGGCGGCGGCGAACCGGCGGAAGTTGGCCACCAGCAGGTCGATGTCGGCCTCGTCGTGCTGGACCGAGATCAGCCACTGCTCGATCTTGCCCCAGGGTGGCAGGAACACCCCGCCGTTGTGCTGGAACAGCCAGTGGGCGTGGCTGTAGCGGTCGTCGACGCCGAGGAAGCCGCGGTAGTCGCGAACCGGCTCGGGCCGGAACACCACGCAGCCCTTGGCGCCGACCGCGACCACGTGGGCGGCCAGGCCGTACTCGGCGATGGCGGCCTCGATGCCGGTGACCGCCCGGGCCCGCAGCGCGTCGATGGTGGCGTAGGCGGCCGGGGTGACGACCTCGGTGAGCATGGCGCGGGCGGCCGCCATGGCCAGCGGGTTGCCGTTGAAGGTGCCGACGATCTCATACCCGCCGCTGGCCACGTGGTCCATGACCGCCTCGGAGCCGCCGACCGCGGCGACCGCGACCCCGCCGCCGAGCGCCTTGGCCAGGCAGATGATGTCGGGGGTGACGCCGGACAGGCCGGTGACCCCGGCCGGGCCGCTGGTGAACCCGGTCTTGACCTCATCGAACGTCAGCAGCGCGCCGCGTGAGTGGAGCAGGTCCTTCAGGCCGGCCAGGTAGCCGGGCGCGGGGGTGATGATGCCCGCGTTCATCATGATCGGCTCGACGATCATGCCCGCCACCTGACCGGGGTGCTCGTCCAGCAGCCGCCGCACGCCGTCCAGGTCGTTGAAGCTGGCCACCAGCGTGAGCTGGACGATGGCGGCCGGGATGCCGCTGCTGGCGGCGGCCGAGGCCGGCCGGGCGGCCGGGCCCATGTCCTCGGGCTCGGGCATGACCGAGACCTGGACCGAGTCGTGGTGGCCGTGGTAGCCGCCCTCGACCTTGATGATCAGGTCGCGGCCGGTGATCGAGCGCATCAGGTGGACGGCGTCCATCGTCGCCTCGGTGCCGGAGTTGCCGAACCGCCACTGCGGCAGGCCGAACCGGCGGGTGAGCTCCTCGGCCACCGCGATCGCGTTCTCGGTCGGCTGGGCAAAGTGAGTACCGCACCCGACCTGCTGCTGGACCGCCCGGACGATGGCCGGGTGGGCGTGCCCGGCCAGGGAGGCGCCGTAGCCCCCGTGCAGGTCGACGTAGGCGTGGCCGTCGACGTCGTAGACCTTCGAGCCCTGGCCGTGGCTGAGCCACACCGGCTGGGGGGCGGTGATCTGCCAGCTGGAGGTGACCCCGCCCGCCAGCGCGCCCTGGGCGGTGCGGGCCAGCCGGGCCGAGCCGGGCTGGCGGGCCACGAAGATGGCCTCCTGCTCGGCGATGATCGCGGCCAGTTTGTCGTCCTGATCGGAGGTTGCCGGTGCTTCGATGCCCTGGTTGACCGTCACGGTCGGCTCCTTGGTTTGACTGAACATTCAGTCTAATTCGGGAACCGGGGCGGCGGGAAGCGGGGACGTGGGCGGGGGGAAGCGGGGACGTGGGCGGGGGTAAGCGGGGACGTGGGGCCAGGTTCGCCAGGGCGGTGTAGGGCGGCATGACCTGGACATAATGGCGGGCATGGGATGGCGGTACGGAACTTTGCTGCGCGACGGGCTGCTGGCCGGGCTGGCGGCCACCACCGCGATGAACCTCGGTTACTGGGCCGAACGGCGGATCCGGCGGAACGTCGAGGGGCCGCTGGACTACGACGACAGCAACGTGCCGGCCCTGGTCGCGGCCAAGATCCTGCGCCAGTCCGACCTCAGCGACGACGCCTCGTTCCGGCTTGGGCTGGCGGTGCACTGGGGCTACGGGTCGCTGTTCGGGTTGACCGCGGTGCCCCTGCACCGCAAGTTCGGGGCGGTCCCGGCCACCGCCATCTACTGGGGCGGGATGATGGCGTTCGCCTGTGTGATGTTCCCGGTGCTGGGCGACACTCCCCCGCCCTGGCGCTGGCGCAGCGACGTGATCGTGACCAGCGCGTTCCAGCACCTGGTGTACGCCGGGACCACGGCCGTGGTGCTGCGGGCGCTGACCCGGCGGCAGCGGGACGCTGACCCGGATGTGACGCTTGCGGGTGACGAGGACCACGTGGCCAGTGGGACTTCTGGGGCTGATGGGGTTTCTGGGAGTGCGGGGGCTGGTGCTGGTGGGGTTTCTGGGAGCGCGGGGGCTCCGAGGGTTGAGGGGACGGTGTGAACGGGGCGGAGGCGCTGGCCCGCACGCTGGCCGGGGCCGGGGTGGAAGTGTGCTTCGCCAACCCCGGGACATCCGAGATCCATCTGGTCGCGGCGCTGGACAAGACGCCGGAGCTACAGGGAGTGCTGTGCCTGTTCGAGGGGGTGGCGACCGGGGCGGCCGACGGGTTCGGGCGGATGACCGGGTGGCCGGCCGCGACCCTGCTGCACCTCGGGCCGGGGCTCGGCAACGGGCTGGCCGGGCTGCACAACGCCCGCCGGGCGCGCACGCCGCTGGTCAACGTGATCGGTGACCACGCCACCTACCACAAGCGCTTCGACGCACCGCTGGAGTCCGACATCGACGCGCTGGCGGGCACGGTGTCGGGCTGGCAGCGCCGCCCGCTGCGGGCCGCCGACCTGGCCGACGACGCGGCCCAGGCGATCGCGACGGCGGCCACCGGCACGATCGCCACGCTGATCGTGCCCGCCGACGTGTCCTGGGCGGACGGCGCCGGGCCGGCCGCGCCGCTCCCGGTCCGGCCGCCGTCACCGGCCCCGGAACCGGTCCTGGCGGAGGCCGCCGCGCTGCTGGGCGGCGACGAGCCGGCCGTGATCCTGCTGGGCGGGGACGCGCTGCGGCGCCCCGGGCTGGAGGCGGCCAGCCGGATCGCGGCCGCCACCGGCGCCCGGCTGCTGGCCGAGACGTTCCCGGCCCGGATGGAGCGCGGGGCCGGGCTGCCCCGGGTGGGCAGGCTGGCCTACCTGGCCGAGATGGCGGCTCCGCAGCTGGCCGGGACCCGGCACCTGATCCTGGCCGGGGCCAGCGCCCCGGTGTCGTTCTTCGCCTACCCGGACCAGGCCAGCTCGCTGGTGCCGGGCGGCTGCCAGGTGCATCAGCTGGCCGGGCCCGGTGACGACGTGGCCGCGGCGCTGGCGGCGCTGGCCGACCGGGTGGCGGCCGACGCCAAGCCCGCGGCCGAACCACCGGCCCGGCCCGAGGTGCCGGACGGCGGGCTGGACGCGGGCACGGCGGCGGCCGTGATCGGGGCGCTGCTGCCGGAGGGCGCGATCGTCAGCGACGAATCCAACACCTCGGGCCTGGGGCTGGGCGGGGCGACGGCGGGGGCGCCGCCGCACGACTGGCTCACGGTGACCGGCGGAGCGATCGGGCACGGGCTGCCGATGGCGGTCGGGGCGGCCGTGGCCTGCCCGGACCGGCCGGTGCTGGCGCTGGAGTCCGACGGCAGTGCGATGTACACGATCTCGGCCCTGTGGACCTGCGCCCGCCAGGGCCTGGACGTGACCACCGTGCTGTTCAGCAACCGGTCCTACGCGATCCTCGGCCTGGAGCTGGAGCGGGCGGTGTCCGGGACCGGGGCGGCGGCCCACGACCTGCTGGACCTGTCACGGCCGGCGCTGGACTTCACCGCGATCGCGGGCGGGATGGGGGTGCCGGCCCGGCGGGCGACCACCGCGGGTGAGTTCGCGGCGGCGTTGCGGGCGGCGCTGGCCGAGCCGGGGCCGCACCTGATCGAAGCGGCACTGCCGTAGGACCGGTCGATGGACGACTTCGATCTCGACTGGTTCCTCAGCGCGGCGGCCGAGCTGCTGGCCATTCCGTCGACGGCCGACCAGCCGGCCGAGCTGGAGCGGGCGCTGGATTATGTGCTGGAGTTCGTCGGGCCAGACTTCGAGGTCACCCGGTTCGAGAGCGGCGGCAAGCCCAGTGCCCTGGTCTACGCCGGCCGGACGTCGCCACCCGAGGAGGTGCCATTCAGTCTCATCCTGAACGGGCACCTCGACGTGGTGCCCGCCGCCGCCGGGCAGTTCCGCCCGCGCCGGGACGGCTACCGGCTCTACGCGCGCGGCGCCCAGGACATGAAGATCTCGGCGCTGGCCGAGGCACTGGCGTTCCGCCAACTGGCGGCCGCGCTGCCGTATCCGGTGGCGCTGCAGCTGGTCACCGACGAGGAGGTCGGCGGCCGCAACGGCACCCGCTACCAGCTGGAACGCGGGGTGCGGGGCCAGTTCGTGATCATCGGGGAGACCAGCCGGCTGCGCATCGTCACCGACTCCAAGGGCATGCTCGGGGTGACGCTGCGGGCGACCGGGCGCGGGGCGCACAGCGCCTACCAGTGGTTCGGCGACAACGCGCTGGTCAAGCTGGTGGGCAGCGTGGAGCGGGTGCTGGCCCGCTATCCGGTGGCGACGGCCGAGGAGTGGCGGACCACGGTCAACCTGGCCCGGATCGACACCCCGAACCAGGCCCGCAACCAGATCCCGGCCGCCGCCGAAGCGTGGCTGGACATCCGGTTCCCGTCCGAGGATCACGACTTCAGCGGCCGGTCGGCATCTGAAGTCGCCGCCTACCTGCAGACGTTCTGCGAGCCGGGGGTGACCGCGGTGGTCGACTCGCTGGATGCCCCGCACCACACCGACCGGGACCGGCCGGAGATCGGGCGGCTGCGGGCGGCCGCCCTGGCTCAGGGCTACCAGCCCGATTTCCTGCGCAAGCACGGGGCGGGCGACGGGCGCTTCTACGGGGCGCTCGGCATCGCGGCGGTGGCGTTCGGGGTCGGTGGCGACGGGCAGCACGGGGCCGACGAGTACGCCGAGATCAGCACGATCGAGCCGTACTACCGGGCGCTGCGGCAGTTCCTGGCCGGCCCGGGTCAGCTGTTCTGTCCGCGCTAGCCGGCGGCGCGGGCCTGCTGCCAGGCTTCGCTGGCGCCGGACCAGGTGTCGTAGCGGTCCTGGACGTCGAGCAGGCTCTCGGGGGTGGCCTCGCCTTTCACGATCCGGGCCAGGTGGCGGAAGTACTCGAACCGCTCGACACCGGGGGTGATCACGATCAGCAGGTCGGCATCGGCGCCCCGGGCGGCCGCGAACGCGTGCGGCAGGCCGGGCGGGGCGAAGGCCAGGTCACCTTGGTGGGCCTCGGTGACCTGGTCGCCGATGAGCAGCTGGACGGTGCCGCCGAGCACGTAGAACAGCTCACCGGATTTGGCGTGGTGGTGCGGATGAGCCCCGTCGATGCCGTCCAGCAGGGTGACCCGCTGGGTGCTGAGCAGGCCGCCGGTGGCTGAGCTGTCGGCCAGCAGCCGGATGCGGCGGCCGGGCTCGGCGATCTGCTCGGAGTCGTCGGCGCGAACCAGAATCGCGCCCTGAGCATCAGGGGTCACGTGTGTCATAAGGGCCCTTTCTGACTGGCGTTACCGGTGGGGCTAGCGGGGCTGCCGGGTGGAGGTGGTGGAGCCCAGGTCGATCCAGAAGCGGTCTTCGTGGCCGGCGCGGCCGTCGGGGACGCCGCCATTGGCCAGGATCACCCGGCGGGACGGCTCGTTGTCGGCGTCGCAGGTCACCAGGACCTGACCCAGGCCGAGGGCGCGGCATTCGTTCAGGCCGGCCGCCAGCATCCGGGTCGCGTGGCCCTGGCGGCGCCAGGGCGGCACCACGTGGTAGCCGATGTGGCCGCCGACCTGGGCCAGTTCCGGGGTCAGCTGGTGCCGGACGACCAGCGTGCCCAGGTAGTCGCGGCCGGCGACATACCAGAACACGGTGGACGGGACGCCCCAGCGGGTGCGAACGCCGCGGCGTTCGCGCACGTAGGCGTCGAAGTCGCCGGCCGCCTGCTCCAGCGAGTCGAGCGGGGTGCCGCTGGCCAGGGCGTCGGCCCGCTCACCGGCCAGGTAGGAGTCCCGGACCAGGGTGGTCGGCCAGCTCAGGCGGGGCGTCTCGGCCAGCGGCGCGGGCGGGAGCGGCGCGGGTTGATCACTCACCCCGACAGTGTGCGTCAGCCAGAGCCGCGCTGGCCTTTTAATTATCGGCGGCGAGAGGCGGATGGGAGACGTGGCATTTCGTGCGATTCGGGTTATTGTCCTTGGCGTAGCCGTAAATTCGCGTCCTTGACGATGGAGCGTGGTCGTGATGAGGCGGAGCCGTTGGGCTGTGTTGGTATTGGCGGCGCTGGGCCTGGTCCTGGGACTGGCGGCGCCTGCCCTGGCCGGACCAAGTCAGAGCCAATCGGGCCCGAGCTCGGGTGGGTGCGGCTCGTCGGGGTCGGTGACCACGGTCAACGGCACGCTGGCGGACGGGGCGACCTACGAGATCCAGTGCCCGGCTGGGGCCTGGAACGGGACGTTGTTCCTGTACAGCCACGGCTACGTGACCCCCGGGGCGGCCAACCCGGCTCAGGACGCCGGCGACCCGGTCACCGCCAGCTGGATGCTCGGTCACGGTTACGCGCTGGCCGGCTCCTCCTACGCCAGCACCGGGTGGGCGATCCAGCAGGCGCTGCCGGACCAGGTGAGCACGATCGGGGTGTTCGACAAGACCTACCGGACGCCGTCGCGGACGATCGCCTGGGGGCACTCGCTGGGCGGGATCATCACCGCCGGGCTCATCCAGCAGTACCCGGGCCTGTTCAGCGGCGCGCTGCCGATGTGCGGGGTGCTGTCCGGCGGGGTGGCCACCTGGAACACCGCGCTCGACTCGGCCTTCGGGTTCCAGCAGCTGATCGACCCCTCGGTCCAGGTCGTCAACATCACCAACCCGGCCGCCAACCTGACCGGGGCCGAGACGGCGGCGGCCGCCGCCCAGCAGACCCCGCAGGGCCGGGCCCGGCTGGCGCTGGCGGCGGCGCTGGATGACACCCCCGGCTGGTTCACGCCGCTGTCGGCCGAGCCGGCCGCCAGTGACGTCACCGCCCAGGAAGCCAACCAGTACGAGTGGGACAGCCAGATCGACTTCCCGTTCGTGTTCGACTTCCGGGCCGAGCTGGAGGCGCGAGCGGGCGGCAACCCGTCCTGGAACACCGGCGTCAACTACTTCGCCCAGTTCAGCAAGTCGGCCGACCGCAGTGAGGTGGCGGCCCTGTACAAGGCGGCCGGGCTGAACCTGTCGGCCGACCTGAGCAAGCTGAACTCGGCCGCGCGGATCAGCGCCAACCCGGCCTCGGTGAAGTACCTGGCCCAGAACATCAGCTTCGACGGGAAGCTGTCGATGCCGGTGCTGACCATGCACACCACCGGCGACGGCCTCGTGGTGCCGGAGAACGAGCAGGCCTACCGGCAGGTCGTCGACCGGGCGGGCGACGGCGCCAAGCTGGCCCAGATCTTCGTGCACCGGGCCGGGCACTGCGCGTTCACCCCGGCCGAGACCATCACCGCCGTGCAGACGCTGATCAACCGGCTGGACAGCCGCCACTGGGACTACGCGGCGCTGTCGCCGGGGCAGCTCAACAGCGAGGCGGCCCGCCTGGGGGCCACCTACAACATCTACGAGTCCGGCAGCACGGTGGTGCCGACCGGGCCGGAGTTCACCCGTTACCAGCCGCCGGTCTATCCGCGGCCGTTCGATCTGTCGTTGCGCTGGTGAGGCCGGCCGCGGACTGGGCTTCGGCTCGTTCGCGGCAGGCCCTTAGCGCGGTGATCTGGTCTCCGGCCACCGTCAGCACGAAGTAGGTGCGGTCGGCGGCCGGCCGGGCTCGGTGCTGGTCCAGGCCCGGGATGTGCAGGACGAGCAGGACGCGCTCGCCACGGGCGGCGATCTCCTCGATGCTCGGGGTCAGGCCCTGGAGCGTCTGGCGCTGCAGGGCCTTCCGGAGCTGGGCTCGTCCGTGGCAGACCGCGGGCTCCGGGTCGGGAGAGCTAGGATCAAGGAAGGTCCAGGTCAGGTCGGGGTCGACGTGCTCCAGCAGGCCTTCGAGGTCGCCCCGCGTGTAGGCGTCGAAGGCGGTGCGTACCAGGGCCTCGGCGGTTTGCTCGGTCATGGCCTCCTCCTGGTGGCGGGTCTGGGTCCATCATGCCCGCGGACACTGACATGCTTGCCTCATGAAGTACGGAGTCGTCTACCACACGGGCTTTTTCGGCATCGAGCCCGAGCAGGTCACCGCGGTCGCCCGGCACGCCGAGGAGTGCGGGTTCGAGTCGTTCTTCACCACCGAGCACATCGCCCTGTACCCGGGGGTGAAGCTGGGCCTGACGCCGATCGCGCCCGACACCCCGATCGCCGACCCGCTCGAGGTGCTGAGCTTCGTGGCCGCGGTCACCGAGCGGCTGCTGCTGGGCACGTCGGTGCTGCTGCTGCCGTTCCACCAGCCGGTGGTGCTGGCCAAGCGGCTGGCCACCATCGACCAGCTGTCCCGGGGCCGGATGCGGCTGTTCGGGATCGGGGTCGGCGCGCTGGCCAAGGAGGCGGAGGCGGCCGGGGTCGACTTCCACACCCGCGGCCGCCGGGCCGACGAGGCCATTGACGTGCTGCGCCTGCTGTGGGCCGGGGACGCCGACGGGGTCAGTTACGACGGGGAGTTCTACTCGTTCACCGACCTGTGCAGCTACCCCAAGCCGTATCAGGCCAGCACGCTGCCGATCCACGTCGGCGGGTCGAGCCCGGCCGCCGCCCGCCGGGCCGGCCTGCGCGGCGACGGCTATTTCCCCGGCGGCGGGGTGACCGACGAGCAGCGGACGGCCCAGGTGGCGCTGATGCGCGAGACGGCCCGGGCGGCGGGACGGGACGGGGACGCGCTGGAGTACACGCGGTGGGGGAACATCGCGATGACCGTGGACGATGTGGCGGGCCTGGCGGCTGAGGGGGTCGATCGGCTCATTGTCAGCCCGGCCAGCGCGGATCTGGCGGAGCAGAAGAAGCAGCTCAGCGACTTCGCGGAGGCGCACGGGCTCCGGCAGGCGTAACCTCTCGCGGTGGCCGAGCTGGCGGACTATCTGGAGCTGGCGCCCGGCCAGGCGCACCGGAACCAGTCCCTTCCCTGGCCAGGCTGTTCTCCCGTCCCTCGTCCAGCGTGCTGGTCAAGATGTCCAACCTCGACGGGGCGCGGGCAAATGGCGGTAAGTGGGACGTGCGGGCGGGCGCCAGACTGCGTGAAGATCCTGCCCTCTTCGCCCGCATCTATCGGATGATCCTGTACGCCGCCCGGGCCGCCCGCGACGCGCTCAAGGGTGACCTTTCAGAAAAGAGACCGAGCGGATCCTGCTGGCGGCCGCCCGCGTCGGCCGGCATCTGTTCGCGCGAGGAGTGCTGGCCAACTGCGACGGGCAATGCGTCTTCTGCGGCCTGAAACCCGGCTCGTTCGGCGCCAAGCGCATACTCCTGGCCGGGCACATCAAGCCATGGAAAGACAGTACGCCAGTTGACCGCCGGCGGGTTTGCCTTACCTCGGGGGACGGAGGCCGTCGGCGATGATGGCGAACAGGCGGTCGCGGAGGGCGGGGTCGAGCGGGGTGGCGGGGTCCGGGGCGGCCTGGTGGAGGGTGGCGAACATGCCCTTGAACAGGATGATCAGGTCGGGGGCGCTGATGCCGGGGCGGACCGCGCCGGCCGCTTGAGCACCGGTGAGCAGACGGTCGAGGGCGGAGCGGACCGCGTCGGAAAGGGCACCGGGGATGGCGATGGCGTCGGGCAGGTCGCGTTTGTCGGTGGCTTCGGTGGCGATGCGTTCCAGGAAGCCGAAGAAGGCGGGGCCGGGCTCGGCGCTGGCCGCGCGCGCCTCGGCGTCGGCCACCAGGTCGGTCACGCGGGCGGTGATCACGGCCTCGAACAGGGCTTCCTTGGACGGGAAGTGCCGGTACACGGTGCCCGCGCCGACCCCGGCGCGGGCGGCGATCTCGTCCAGGGGCACGTCGTAGCCGGACTGGGCGAAGGCGTCGCGGGCGGCCCGCAGCACCTTCTCGCGGTTGCGACGGGCGTCGGCCCGCAGCTTGGGCTCGGCGGGGGCGGTGGGCGCGGGCTGGCCGACGGCTGGCTTCGGGCCCGATTGCGGCTCAGGCATTGCTAACCGGGGCGCGCGTTCCGTATCTTGGGAGAGAGCTAAGCGGGGTCATCGTTCCGATTATAGGAGGGCGTAATGGCGGAGGGCCGGGAGGACGCGCGGACGGCGGCGGCGCGGGGCGCGGAGACGGGGGCGGAGGCGCGCGGCCCAGGAGCCAGGAGCGGCGCGGAGTCGACGCAGGCGCGGGGCGCGAAGGAGACCGAGGTCGAGGGCCTGGTGCGGAGTCCGCGGGCGGTGGCGGAACTGGTGCGGCGGATGGTGGCGGGCGAAGACGTGGGGTTCGGGGACCTGTTCGCGGAGGAGGCGGTGTTCGCTTATCCGTTCGCGGGGCCGGGGCACCCGACGGAGCTGGTGGGGCGGGAGGCGATCCGGGCGTTCTTCGGCGGGCACGGGGACGTGCGGACGCTGTTCCGGATGGACGGGGTGGACGCGGTGATCCGGGAGACCGACGACCCGGAGGTGGTGGTGACCGAGATCCGGCACCACGGCTGGTCGCACGTGCACGACGCGCCCTACGAGCACACCGCGGTCGGGGTGATCCGGGTCCGGGACGGGCTGATCGTGCGCTACGACGACTACATGAACCCGATCGCGCTGGCTCACATGCTCGGGAGGACTGACGACCTGGTGGCGGCGCTGAGCGAGGCCCATCGCCCATCGCGGCGGCCGTCGGCGTCGCTACGATGACCTGGGCTGACGCCGGATCGGCGGGAGGAGACCGATGGAGACGCTGCTGCCTGGCATCACCGCGCGACGGGTGCCGACCGATCGGCTGACGGTGACCGTGCTCGAGGCGACCGGGCGGACCGGTCCCCCGGTGCTGTTCGTGCACGGCAACGTGTCGTCCTCGCTGTTCTGGCAGCCGACGATGCTGGCGCTGCCGGCCGGGTTCCGGGCGCTGGCGGTCGACCTGCGCGGGTTCGGGGACACCGACCCGGAGCCGGTCCACGCCACCCGCGGGCTGCGCGACTACGCCGACGACGTGGCCGCCACCATCGAGGCGCTCGGGCTGGACGGTGTGCACCTGGTCGGCTGGAGCATGGGCGGCGGGGTCGTCCTGCAGTACCTGGCCGACCGGCCCGGCGACCACCGGGCCGCCTCGCTGACGCTGGTCGATCCGGTGTCGCCGTTCGGGTTCGGCGGCACCCGGGGGCCCGAGGGTACGCTGTGCGACCCGTCCGGGGCCGGGTCCGGCGGCGGGACCGGCAACCCGGGGTTCATCGCCCGGCTGGCGGCCGGCGACCGGAGCGGCGACGACCCGCTGTCACCGCGCAACGTGCTGCTGGCCCACTACGTCAAGCCGCCGTTCGTGCCCGAGCACCTGGACATCTACGTCGAATCGATGCTGTCGACCCGGCTGGGCGACGACCACTACCCGGGCGACTCGCGGATGGTCGAGGCCTGGCCGTCGATCGCGCCGGGCGACCGCGGCGTGCTCAACACGATGGCGCCGACCCACTTCCGGATCGAGGACCTGTCCGGGGTCAGCCCCAAGCCGCCGATCCTGTGGCTGCGCGGCGCCGACGATGTGATCGTGTCCGACACGTCGCTGTACGACCTGGCCTATCTGGGCTCGCTGGCGGTGATCCCGGGCTGGCCGGGCGCCGGCCGCTGGCCGCCGCAGCCGATGCTGGCCCAGACCCGGACGGTGCTGGACGGTTATGCGGCCGCGGGCGGGCGGTACCAGGAGATGGTCATCGCCGACTCGGGGCACGGGCCGCACCTGGACCAGCCGGAGAAGTTCATGGCCGCGCTGGGTGAGCATCTGAACGAGGCCTGATGGGCTGGTGAGGCTCGTGGGGCGGGTGAGGCTTCGGGAGTTGCGGGCCCTGTGGGTTCCGGGCGGTGGGGTCCCGGGGATTGGTGTGACGCTGGGCTGGCGGGTCGGCTGCCGTTAGCGCAGGGTCGAGGCCGGGCTGATCTCCCAGATCGTCCACAGCGGGCGGTAACCCTGCTGGCTCCAGAACGGGACCGACCGGGGGTTGGTCACGGTGTGGTGGAGCAGGGTGACGGCCACCCCGGCGGCGGCCGCTTCGGTATGGAAGCGGGCGGTCAGGGCAGCACCGATCCCGCCGCCCCGTTCGGTGGGGCTGACGCCGGTCAGGAGGTTGTAGGCGACCGGGGCGCGGGCGGTCAGGCCGGCGATCCAGCCGGCGTCGGCCGGGCGCTGGGCGTGCAGGACGCCGACCGGGCGACCGTCACGTTCGGCCAGCCAGACCCAGGGCTCGTCGGCGGCCAGGGCGGGGGCCGCCTCCTGGCGGAGCGCGTCGGTTGTCCAGGGACGGTCGATGACCTGGCCGAAGTTGGCGTCGTAGCGGACCACCTCGTGCTCGAGGCCGATCACGGCTTCGAGGTCGGCCGGGGCGGCCCGGCGGATCCGCACGCCGGGAGGCAGGTCGCCCCCCTCCCCCAACGCCGCCCGGCCGGTGCGCACGGCTACCACCGCCATCGGCTGCAGGCCGTGGCGGACCAGGGCGCGCACGCCGGCGACGTCGCGGCTCGGCCACGACAGGTTCACCGAGGTGTCCGGGTCGTCGAGGTCGAGGCCATCCTGCGCGGTCAGGTGGTCGTGCCAGGCCGACAGCAGCTCATCGAGGGCGCCGCCCACGTCCGGGCCCGCCACCCGGGCGGTCAGCCCGAACCGCTGGGCGGTCCCCCAGCACAGCTCCAGCGTGCCCGCCTCGCCGATCCAGTGGCCGCAGCCGGCCACCGCGGTCGGGGCGCCGGGCGGGCCGGCCGTGAACCGCTCGCCACCGGCCGCGATCGGGAACGACGGATCCGGCAGCACCGGGTCGAGCGCCTGCCAGCGCCGACTGACCTGGGCGAGGACCTCCTGGTCGCCCGATTCACCCTGCGCCGCTGTCATGACCGCCTCCATGTCGCTGCGTTCCGGCGAGCAGCCTACTGACGTGACGCGAGACAAGGCCTGATTTTTCAGTAATGCAGTGTTGCCCCGTAATCGCCCTTTAAGGAAAATAAGGGCGCGAACACAACCTAAAAAGCTCATGCTGAGGGGTACAAAAATTGGCTAAGCCCTCCGTCCTGAACAGAAACGCACGGTCGGGGGGTGAGCTGGAACCCAACGCGATCGGGGTCACCGAGGACACGATCATCGGGATGGCGTCGTCCGCCCCGGCCGCCTCGGTCGGGCTGACCCTGGCGGCGCTGGCGGCGGCGACGGCCTACGGCAGCGGGCCGATCATCATCCTGATCGCGATCCCGATGCTCATCATCGCCAACGCCTACCGCAAGCTCAACATGTGGAACGCCAGTGCGGGGGCGTCGTTCGAGTGGGTCGGCCGGGCCATCAATCCCTACCTCGGGTTCCTGACCGGCTGGCTGATGGTGGCCGCCTACGTGCTGGGGACGCTTTCCGGGGTGGAGGTGCTGGCGCCGTCGGTGCTGGCCGTGTTTGGCTCCAATTCGACCGCGACCTGGGGAAACATCGGGCTCGACACCGCCCTCGGGCTGATCATGATCGTTATTGCGGTGGTCGGCATCAAGCTCACGGCCCGGACCCAGATCGGAATGGCGCTGGTCGAGTACGCCATTCTCATTGTGTTCGCCATTATCGGGTTCGCGTTCGTGCTCGGCCATCACCACGGTTCGGTCCCGATCACCTCGGGCTGGGCCAGCACCGGCGGGGTGGGCGGAAAGGGCAGCGCGACGGCCGGGTTCCTCATTGCCGTGTTCATGTTCACCGGCTGGGACGGCGCCATTTACGTCAACGAGGAAACGCAGCGGCGGCGGGTCAACCCGGGCCGGGCGGTGCTGATCGCGGTCGCCCTGCTGGCGGTGGTGTACTTCGTGGCCACCGTCGGCCTCCAGGGGGTCGTGCCGGCCAAGGCGCTGCAGGCCAACGCGGCCGACGCGCCGGTCTACGTGGCCCAGGTCATCGGCGGGGGCGCCGCCGCCAAGGCGATGGCGCTGTCGATCGCGCTGTCGGCCATCGCCAGCACCGGGGCCGGCATCGTGGTCACCGCCCGGATCGTGATGGACATGGCCAACCGCCGGGTGCTGCCGCCGACGCTGGGGCTGATCAACCGCCGGTTCTCCACCCCCGCCATCGCCAGCGTCGTCGTGGGCCTGCTGGTCGTGATCCTGACCTGGATCTACCTGCTGGCTACGTCGGTCCAGAACGCGTTCGACGACGTGGTGGCGATCACCGGGCTGCTGTTCTCGGTGTTCTACGTGCTGACCGCGGTGGCCACGATCGTGTACTACCGGCGGCGGCTGGCCAACCCCAAGGACGCGATCCTGCTCGGGATCCTGCCGCTCGCCTCGGCCGGCTTCCTGGTCTGGATCGTGGTCAAGTCGGTCCAGCAGGCGCCGTCGTCGCAGCGCTGGTCGCTGATCGGCATCGTGCTGGCCGGGGTGGTGCTGATGTTCGTGGCCCGGTTCGTGTTGCGGTCGGACTTCTTCCGGGCGCCGCTGGAGTCCAGTTCGCGGGAGGAGACCCCGGTCGAGGGGTGAGACTGGGCCGGATTGATCCGGGCCCAGCCTGGGAAGCGCCAGGCCGGGCCCGGAGGCTTTAGCCGCCGACCGGCGGCGGGGCCGCTAGCCGAGCAGACGGCCTTCCTCCACCACGACCTTGTCGTCGACCCGGATCGTGCAGCCTCGGAGCGGGATGTCGAGGTGGTTGTAGGTGTCGCGGCCCATGAACGGGTGCGGGCCGGTCGAGAACAGGAAGTTGCCGGCCATGGCGCGAGCGTCCATGCCCATGTTGGATTCCTTGTCGTACATGGACAGCGAGAACCAGTCGGCCGTCTTCATCAGGCCCCAGCCCATGTGCGACAGGTAGTAGGCCTCCTCGTCGTCGGCGTCCTCGAGGAACATCTCCAGCAGCCGGGCGTCGGCGCCGCCCTTGATGTCGGCGATGCGCCCGTCGGTGATGCTGAGGGTGACCGGCTCCTGCACATAGGTCTTGAACGGCAGCAGCACGTCGCCGGGGGCCAGCACGATCGTGCCGCGCGAGGTCAGCGGCCACGACACCACCATCAGCGACGGCCAGTGGTCCCAGCGGCCGGGGTCGTCGGCGAACCCGCACTGGTAGCCGGGGTGGCCGTTGTCCAGCGAGGCGACCAGGTCGGTGCCGGCCGCCGAGGTCACCACCAGCTCCTTACCGCCGCGCAGCAGCTCGACGGCCTCCTTGGCCCGCAGCTTGTCCTCGGGCTGGCCGATGTTGCGGGCGAGCACCTCCGGCGCGTCGGCCACGAAGATGACCCGGGTGCCGTGCTGGAGGATCTGCTTGAGCAGGGTGGTGTGGATGAAGCCCTCGTTGGTCAGGTCGACCACGATGTCAGCCTCGAACATCAGCTGCTGGGCCAGCGGGTTGGCGTCGACCGAGAGCAGGCCGGCGCCCGACCCGGTCCGCACCGACGGCAGCGGGACCGGGGAGCCGCCCGGCACGGTGGCCTGGATGACGTGCGCGCCGAGGCTCTTGGCGGCCCCGAACGCGGCCGCCACGTACTCGGCCCGGCTGGACGGCTCGGCCAGCACGACCAGCGATTCACCGGGCTTGACGGCGCACAGCTGCAGTTCACGGCGGAAAAGGTCGGTCAGGTCGGCGGCGGTCAGATCGGTCACGGCGTCCTTCTTTCGTCGGGAAACGAGGTGAGGCCAAGCGCGTAGTGGGGGCCGGGCATGCGGCCGACCGGACGGACGGCGGCGACGTCGACGTGGAACCAGTCGTCGAACACGCCGGGGGCGGCGTGCAGGCCGACGACCTCACCGACCACGCCGACGTCGGTTCCGAGCGGGTACAGCTGGCGCAGCTCGCACTCCAGCGCGAGTGGGGCGGCCGCCACCCGGAACGGCCGGACCCGCTGGCAGGGGGCCCGGTCCAGGCCGGCCAGGTCGAACTCGCCGGTGGCGGCCGGGACCTCGGCCGAGGAGTCGATCATCTTCGCCAGCAGGTCCTCGCTGACCACGTTGACCACGAACTCGCCGGTGGCGCGGATGTTGGCCAGGGTGTCCTTCTCGGCGGCCGGGGGGTTGGCGGTGGCGGGAGGTTGGCCGACCGGAGGGCGGGCGTCGGGGCCGATCGACAGGAACAGCATCGGCGGCTGGCGGGAGGCGACCGTGAAGAACGAGAACGGCGCGAGGTTGTCGATCCCGTCCGGACTGCGGGTCGACACCCAGGCGATTGGGCGTGGCAGCACGGCCGAGGTGAGGACCTTGTAGGCCTCGGCCGCGCTGAGCTCGTCCATCCGGTGATGGACGCCGCTGCCGGTGGTGGTGGGGCTGGCCGGGCTGGCCGGGGTGGCCGGGCTCATCAGGAGGCGCCCCCCTCCGTCTTGGCCAGGAAGTCGAGGGTCAGGTCGGCGAAGGCCTGCGGCTTCTCCAGGAACGGGGCGTGCCCGGCCCCCTCGATCAGGCACAGCGGCGCGTCCGGCAGCAGCCGGTGCACCGCCTCGCCGACGCTGGGCGGCACCCAGCAGTCCTCGGCCCCCCAGATCAGCAAGGTCGGCTTGTGCTGGGCGGCGAAGGCCTCCCCCACCAGGTCGTCGTTCAGGTGATCGGCGACGTACTGGTCGATCGTGGCCAGCGCCTCGCGGGCGCCCGGCGAGGTGTTGATCAGGTACTCCTCGCGGGCCCAGGCGTCGGTGACCAGCGCCTGGTCGTGGACGACGAACTCGAGCTTGGCGCGCACGCCCTCGGGGGTGATTCGCAAGGCGGTGGCGGTGTCGCGGGCGATCTGGGCGGTCCGCGGGACCAGCCCGACGGCCGCGTTGAGGATCACCCGGCGGACCGGGATCAGCTTGCGGGCGACCATGGTGGCCACCACGTGACCGCCCAGCGAGGTGCCGACCGGGGTCACGTCGGTCAGCCCCCGGTCGCGGACGAAGTCGGCCAGGAACTGCGCGAAGGCCGGTGTGCCGTAGGGATAGCCGATGGTCTTGGCGGCGAAGCCGTGACCGGGATTGTCGACCGCGAACACGTGGTACCCGGCCGCCGCCAGCTGCGGCATCACCGCCCGGAAGCGGTCGGCCCGGGAGCCGGCCCCGTGCACCAGCAGCAGGACCGGGCCGTCGGTGCCCGCCTCCAGGACCCGGGTCAGTACCCGGCCGGCCTGGAAGGGGTAACTGATGATGGGGGCGTCGGTCACGCCGGCTCCCCGGAGACCGTGGGCGTGATCGAGAGGCCAGCGGTCCCGGCCAGCTCGGGCTCGGCGTCCTCGTGGCCGGCCGGCGCGGCGACCCGGTCCCGCCAGCAGAAGGCGCTGTAGAGCACCGAGCCGACGACCAGCCCGACGATCCAGGAGGTGTCGCCGCCGTCGAACCAGTGCTTGCACAGAGGGCCGACGTAGAAGCCGAGGTTGCAGAACGGCAGCTCGGCCAGGAAGGCGACCACGAACGCGGTCATGCCCCGCCAGTTCACCATCCCGTAGGGGCCGTGCGGGTTGAACATGTCCGCCAGCCGGTACTGACCCTTCTTGATCAGGTAGAAGTCGACCAGGTTGACCGCCGACCAGGGCACCAGCAGGATCAGCAGCACGTTGAGGGCGTCGGTGAACGTGCTGTAGAAGTTGCCCGCATACAGGAACGACGCCCACAGGGCGATACCGGTGATCGGGATCAGCGCCACCGTCCGGGCAGTGCGGCTGCTGCGCGCCTTGGCCTGGCCGGACCGGAACGAGGCTTCGATGCTGAGGCCGGTGTTGAGCCCGGCGTACAGGTTGACCGAGCCCTGCAGCACGAACACCAGCAGCAGCACGATGCAGGCGATGTAACTGAACCAGCGGCCGAAGCCGCCGGTGACCTGGAAGAACAGGCCGGTGGTGTTGGCGCTGTAGTGGCCGATGCTGGTCAGGTAGGCGCCCAGGAAGAACATCCACATGGCCGACAGCCCGATCCCGACCGAGGTGGACAGGCCGGTGCCGACCATCGATGACTTCTTGGGCAGGTAGCGGGCGTAGTCGGCCACGTAGGGGCCGTAGCCGGCCTGGAAGACGAAGCCGAGCGAGACCACGGCCAGGAACATGCCCAGGCTGAAGTGGCCGTGGGTCCAGGCGATGGCGCTGGGGTGGGCGATGCCGGTGTGGTTGATCACCAGCACCGTGAAGATGCCGAAGATGACCACCGCGACGACCGCCAGCCACTTGCCGACCAGGTGCGAGACGTCGTAGCCGAACAGCGCGACGAGGGCCGAGGCGACGGTCAGCAGCACCACCATCAGGTTCACGCTGACGCCGAACACGGCGTGGGCGACGATGCCGCCGAGCGACGGCCCGGCCGCGAAGAACACGATGTAGGCGACCTCGGCGATCAGCATCGGCAGAACCGCGCCGCCGTAACCGAACTGGGCCCGGCTCTGGATCATCTGCGGCAGGCCGAGCTTGGGGCCCTGGGCCGCGTGGAAGGCGGCGATGAACGTGCCCAGGGTGGTGCCGACGACCATGCCGACCAGGGTCCAGACGAACGGGAACCCGGCCAGCACCATCAGCGAGGCGGCGGCGAAGGTCGAGTAGACGGTGTTGGCCCCGAACCAGAACGTGGCCAGGTCGCGGACCCGCCCGTGCCGCTCTTCCTGGGGGATGTAGTCGATGCTGTGGCTTTCGATGGAAAAGGTGCTGGCCGTGTCTCTGCTGGCCGTTTCTGCGGTCATGGCGACTTCCTTAGATGTGCCGGAAAGAGCGAAATCGTCAGGCCAGCTGCCGCTGCAGCTCGGCGAGGTCCCAGTAGTCACGGGTCTCGGTGATGCCGTCAGCACCGAGCTCGAAGGTGTGCACCCCGGTCAGCACCGCTTCCCGGTCGCCGTCGCGGCCGGCCGGGATCAGCCGCATCTGGTAGACGGCGGCGTGCTGGCGGCGGCCGACCAGCAACGGCGCCGGCGTCCAGCTGAGCGATCCGAACGAGGCGAAGAAGCGCTGCAGGCCGGCCAGGATCTGGTCCCGGCCCTCGCTACGAGCGCCGGTCGCCATGTCCAGGTGCGCGCCATTTTTGGCGTAAAGGGCGGCCGCGGCGGTGGCGTCCCCGGCGTTGTAGGCGTCGTAGAACCCCCGGACTATCTGCTCCGGAGCAGGGGCGCTCATGAGACCGACACGTACTGGCGCTGCCAGTAGATGAGGGGCTGGACGGCGGCGCCGGGCACCACCGCCTCGACCTGCCCGATCATCAGCAAGTGGTCGTTGAGCTCGACCGTCCGGACCAGCGAGCACTCCAAGGTGGCGAGCGCGCCGCCACGGTGGCCGTCCTCGCCGAGCAGCTCGTCGAGGAACTTGGGGGTTCCGGCCGCCGAGCCGTGGGCGGCCAGCTCCTGCTGGTCGGCCGACAGCAGGTTGATCTCGAACGCCTGCTGGTCGAGGATCGAGCGGGCGGTGACCGTGCGGCTCTGGATGCTGACCGCGACCAGCGGCGGCTCGGCCGAGATCGCGCAGCAGGCGGTGACGGTCAGGCCCCACGGCCGGCCGCCCACGCGGGAGGTGACCAGCACGACGCCGCCGGCCAGGTGGCTCATGACTTCTCGGAAGACTTGGCTGCTGACCCCGGCCGCGTCCGCGGCGGCCGGGGTCGGGCGAGTCGTCTGCATTCGGCTGGCTCCCCTACTCCCTCTGGCTTACTTGGCTTACTGGTGGTTACTCGTAGGGCAGGCCGGCCAGGTCACGCGCCATGCCCACCATCCGGTCACGGTCGAACTCGCGGTACAGCCGCTCGCGGATGAACGGCGCGGGCGTGGAGTTGACGTTCTCGAACACGGCCGTGCGGCCAGCCAGCGAGGAAGCGGTGAGGTCCCAGACGAAGTTCATCAGCCGGTTCTTGTCGCGGGCGGTGACGCCGTGCCCGGGCAGCAGCTGCTCCAGGTACTCGCCGACCTCGTCGCTGTCGAAGGCGGCCCGCGGGAACCGCATCACCAGGCCCTGCCCGCACAGCTCCTGGAGGATGTGGATGATCCGCGGGTAGTGGTCGATGGAGTGCAGGCGGCCGGCGGTGAGGAAGTTGATGTCGGCCCCGAACACGCCGCCTTCGGTCAGGTAACCCTGGTTCTCGGCGGTCAGCACGAACGCCTTGAGCGTCTGGGCGTAGGCGATGACCTCGGTCACCATGTTGCGGACCTGCGGGATCTTGGTGGTGCCGAGGAACTCGGTGATGAGCTGGGCCACGCCCACGAAGATCTCGGCCTTGACCCACATCCGGGTCAGCACGTGCCAGTGGCCCCACTGCGAGCAGGGCCCGTACAGCTTGAGCAGCTCGGTGTCGCCGACGTTGAACACCCGCTCGTTGGGGATGAAGGCGTTGTCGAAGACGATGAACTGGTCGGCTTCCTCGCCCTTGTAGCCGAGCGGGTGGTCGAACGGGTCGGCCCCGGGGCTGGAGACCGCTTCCCGGCAGATCAGCTTGACGCCGGGATTGTCGACCCGGGTGGCGGCCCACACGCAGGCCTCGGGCGGCAGGTCCGGGCGCAGCAGGTTGGTGAACAGGATCTCGTCGGCCTGGGCGGCGATCGAGCCGACCGACTTGGCGCCGGACACGACGATGCCGTCGTCGGTCTGGCCGACGATGCGCAGCAGGCCGGCGGTGCCGCCGGACGGGCCGGACCGGTCGTTCTGCGGGTCGGCCAGCACCTCGGCGGCGATGATGTTGGTGTCGCGGCCGTGCTTCATGTACTTCGCGATGTTCTCGGCGAAGTCGTGGTTGTTCTTCGAGAACGCGGCGGGCGAGCGCTTGAACAGCGGCGACCGGGAGTACATGCCCAGCGCGATCAGCGGGGAAAGGTCCGGCGGGCGGCCGAACGTGCCGGCCGTCTTGAAGCTGGTGTACTCGATCAGCTGGCGGCGGTCCTGCAGCTCCGCGAGCGTGCGCGGGATCTGCCAGCTGCGGCTGTAGCGCTCCCCGGTCTCGGGATCGGTCAGCGTGAGCACGTCGCGGTACTCGGGGTTGAACTGGTCGTCGAACATCGTCCCCATCAGGTCGATGCCCGGACCGAGCGTCGGCTCCTGGGT
>Ga0213875_10000712_pt1 | contig 25532 bp, 22 predicted proteins | sample BarmaccomBMRX_R8_FD_160105 | JGI IMG/M metagenome (GOLD analysis project Ga0213875, IMG submission 160105) | Root-associated microbial communities from Barbacenia macrantha in rupestrian grasslands, the National Park of Serra do Cipo, Brazil - RX_R8 | ecosystem: Host-associated > Plants > Roots... | reverse complement strand
CGGCGTAATGCTCCTCGCCGATAATAGCCGGAGAAAGAATGGTCGAGGTCGAAGCCAGGGGGTCTACCGCCGGGAAGATACCTAAGGAGAACTGTTCACGCGACAACACTGTAGTGGCTTCCAGGTGAGTAAAGGCCGTGGCTGGGGCCGGGTCGGTGATGTCGTCGGCAGGCACGTAGACCGCTTGCACCGAAGTGATGGAGCCTTTACGGGTGGTGGTAATGCGCTCCTGTAACTGCGCCATTTCATTAGCTAAGGTTGGCTGATAACCTACCGCCGAAGGCATCCGGCCTAACAGAGCCGATACTTCTGAGCCAGCCTGCGTGAAGCGGAAGATGTTGTCTAAGAAGAGCAGCACATCCTGGCCCTTCTCGTCACGGAAGTATTCCGCCATTGTCAGAGCGGTCAAAGCCACGCGCAAACGCGCACCCGGCGGCTCGTTCATCTGACCAAACACCAACACTGTCTGATCTAATACGGTTTTCTCGCTGCCATCGGCTTTCTTGGCACCGGGCAAAACTGTTTCGCCCATTTCGTTGCGCAGGTCGGTGCCTTCGCGGGTGCGCTCTCCCACGCCGCCGAAGACCGATACACCACTGTGCTTTTGCGCCACGTTGTTAATCAGTTCGGTAATTAACACCGTCTTGCCGACGCCCGCGCCACCGAATAAGCCCACTTTACCACCGCGCGGATAAGGCTCTAAGAGGTCAATAACTTTGATGCCGGTTTCAAACGGCTCAATGGTGGGGCTAAGGTCTTCAAAGCGCGGCGCGGCGCGGTGAATGGAAAGTTTCTGATCGGCGTTGACTGGCCCTAAACCGTCGAGGTCGTGGCCCAGCACGTCGAACAGACGGCCTAAAGTTGCCTCGCCGACTGGCACCATGATAGGTGCCCCCGTATCGGAAGCTTCCATGCCACGCACGAGGCCATCGGTAGATTCCATAGCCACACAACGCACGACGTTATCACCCAAATGCTGCGCGACCTCAACAATCAGATCATGCGTGCCAGCCTGACTGTCGAGCGTAATCTTGCCCGCGCTACTTCCATTTGCACCATTGGCTGCCGCGCCATTGCCGTTAGCTGATCCTGGATCAACGGAAGCGGGGGCGCTGCCCACGGTGCCATTGGCTGATGTGCCACGACGATTGATGGACACCGCATTATAAATATGAGGTAATTGTTCCGGCGCGAACTCAATGTCCACCACCGGCCCGATAACTTGAACAACTTTTCCTGATGTCATATAGCTCCTTCGGTTGTCGGTAGTCGGTGGTCAGTAGTCGGTGAATTGTTACCTATATAGCTTCGTTATAAATCAAGCTATGCAGTGCAATTAAGTTTGTTAATACCGACTACCGACCACTGACAACCGACTACTACTCTTATCCTTTAAGTGCCTCAGCGCCGCCCACAATATCTAAGAGTTCTTTGGTGATGCCCGCCTGACGAGTGCGGTTCGCTAATAGGGTTAAATTCTCAATCTGGTCGCCTGCGTTTTTGGTGGCATTGGTCATAGCCGTCATCTGTGCGCCAAGCTGCGAGGCTGCCGATTCCAGAAGCAATTGATAGATGCGCGTCTCCACGAAACGGGGGAGAAGTCGGCTTAGTAATTCCGGGGCTGCTGGTTCAAAAATGAAGTCCCGCCGACCAGTTCCGCCGGTGGCTGCCGCATTGGCCCCAACCGGGCTGTCAGCCGTTTCCGCAGGACGCTCAATGGGCAGGAACTTGATGCTGTGCGGGCGCTGCGTCATGGTGGTGACGAATTCGGTATAGCAAATGTAAACCTCATCCACCTGGCCTGTCATAAACATTCCGGTAATCATATTGGAGGCAGCACGCACCTGATCATAGGGCGTCTGTGCGCCAAGCGATGGGTAATTCTGCACCACCGGATAGCCGCGCTTGGTGAAATAGTCAGTGGCCTTCCTGCCAACTGTTACAATGCGCACTGGCTGGCGGCCATTTAAATGTTCCCGCCCGGAGCTTTCCACTTCCCGCGTCTTGCGATCCACAAACTGGTGTGCCAGGCGCAGGATGTTGGAGTTATACGACCCTGACAACCCCTTATCCGCCGCAATCACCACAATGCCGATAGCGCCCACCGGGCGGGTATCTAACAGGGGATGCGCGAAATCGCGGACATTGGGTGCGAGGGTGCCGACCAATTCAGCCATTGTTTGCGCATAGGGCTTACCTCGCTGCACGCGCTCCTGCACGCGCCGCAGCTTGGCTGCCGCCACCATCTTCATCGCCTGAGTAATCTGGCTGATGTTTTTAACAACTCGAATTTTGCGTTTAATATCGCGTAACGATGCCATTGGATAAAGAAACTACAATTGATTTTTATGAGGCACGGCGAGACGCCTCACCGGGAAGCGCCTCGCCGTTTAACATCCCTACTGATTCGCGGTCACAGGTTCTTTGACCGTGGGCGACTCGCTGATGGCCTGGCCATTGACGCCCGCGCGGGAACGGTCGGCGGCATCACGCTCGATGGACGAACCCTGCTGTCCGGCTCTGAAGCTATTGGTGTTGAAGTCTTCCAGAGCACCCTTGAGACGCTCTTCAATCTCTGGCTTAATCTGCTTATCGTTGACAATGGAAGACACCACATCAGGATAACGCTCGGCGATAAAGCCCAAGACTTCAGACTCATAGCGAGCGACATCTTCCAACTCAATGTGATCGAGGTAGCCGTTACCCGCCGCATAGATAATGATAACCTGCTGCTCGACTGGCATTGGCTCATACTGTGGTTGTTTCAACAATTCGGTCAGACGCTGACCACGCTGCAACTGCGCCTGGGTAGACTTATCCAGGTCACTGGCGAACTGGGCGAAAGCGGCCAATTCGCGGAAGCGAGCCAGGTCTAACTTCAAGCGGCCAGCTACCTGTTTCATAGCCTTGATTTGCGCGGCTGAACCCACACGCGACACGCTTAAACCAACGTTAATAGCCGGGCGCACACCGGCGTAGAACAAGTCGGCTTCCAAGAAGATCTGACCATCCGTAATGCTGATAACATTCGTTGGAATATAAGCGGAGATGTCATTGGCCTGCGTCTCAATGATAGGTAAAGCGGTCAACGATCCGCCACCGAGATCACGGTGCAGCTTGGCCGCCCGCTCTAATAAGCGCGAGTGCAGGTTGAACACGTCGCCCGGATAAGCTTCACGACCCGGCGGGCGGCGCAACAGCAAGCTCATGGAGCGATAAGCCACGGCGTGCTTGGACAGATCATCGTAAACAATCAGGGCGTGCTTGCCGTTATCGCGGAAATACTCACCCATTGCGCAACCAGCATAAGGGGCGATGTATTGCAGCGGCGCGGAATCGTTGGCGGAGGCTACGACTACAATGGTGTATTCCATCGCGCCCGTTCTTTCTAACTGGTTGACGAGAGCGGCAATGGTGCCCTGCTTCTGACCGATAGCGACATAGATGCAATAGACATCCTTGCCCTTCTGGTTGACGATGGTATCGGTGGCCACCGCCGTTTTTCCGGTCTGGCGGTCGCCAATGATAAGTTCGCGCTGGCCACGGCCAATGGGAATCATCGAGTCAACGGCTTTAAGACCAGTCTGCAATGGCTCCTTCACACCTTCGCGTTGCATCACGCCGGGGGCTTTGACTTCAATCAACTGGCGCTCGCTGGTGACAATCGGCCCTTTACCGTCAATAGGCTCGCCCAGTGCGTTGACCACACGCCCAATAAGGGCGTTGCCAACGGGCACGTCCGCGATGCGTCCGGTGGTCTTAACCGTGTCGCCTTCTTCAATATGGGTATAGTCACCAGCCAGCACCACACCCACGTTATCTTCTTCCAGGTTGAGTGCGATACCCATTGTGGGGCGGCCCGTATCAGGGGAAACCGGAAACTCCAACAGTTCGCCCGCTTTGCAACCCTGCAACCCGTAGACGCGAGCGATACCGTCACCGATTTCCAACACGGTGCCGACATCCACCATCTTTAAATCTTGATCAAAACCCGCCAGTTCTTTCTGGAGGATACTGGTTATCTCTTCTGGTCTTAAAGCCATAAAACTCCTTACTTACGGCGTCCTTTGTCCATTGTCATTAGTCCCTGGCTAAGTCGCAACACGCTTCAAAGGACAATTAACGAATGACCAAGGACAGCTTAGCTAACTTTTGCCTGTTTTAACTGTTCGCGCATCGCCTGCAATTGCGTAGCGATGCTACCATCTATCAGTTTATCGCCAATGCGCACAATGAGGCCGCCTAAAATACTCTCATCCACGCGTGTGGTCAAGCGCACCTTATAGCCACTGGAAGCTTCCAGGCGTTGGCGCAAGGCTTCCGTCTGCGCCTCGGTCATAGGCAGTGCAGTGACAGCCTCAACATCTACCTCGCGGCTGTATTCATCTAATAAGCGGGCGAAGGCCACGAGGACTTCGGGAATAATATTAGCCCGCTCTTTATCAATCAGCAGAAAGAGGAAATGCTCAACGTCAGCAGGCACCGACTCAGAGAATACCTGGCGGAGCAACTCTTTCTTGCGGTCGCGCGTGATGCGTGGATGCTCTAAAATGGTGAGCAACTGCGGCGAGCCATTGACCGCCTGCGAGATCACCTGGATGCCAGCCGCTATCTGGCTAATTTCATTGCGCTGGCGCGCCAGGCCGAACAAGGCTCCGGCATAGCGGCGAGCAGCGCGTAAATCTCCCGCCACTAGTGCGCTCCTCCTCCCGGCGTGCCATTGCCGGGGCCGGTGCCATTCACGCCAATGCTACCAATCACTTCGTCTATCAGGCTGGCGTGGCTTTGCGGATTCAAATGCTGGCGCGTCACGCGAGTGGCGGCGGCAATGGCTAATTCGGCAATCTGATCGCGCATTTGCGCCATCGCTTGCGCGCGTTCGCGGGCGATGTCTTGCTGGCCCCGCGCCAGAATCTCCTGGCTTTCTGTGTGAGCACGCGCAATAATTTCGTCCCGCGCCGCTTGCGCGTCCCGCACCGCCGATTGAATCTTATCGCGTGCCTCATCTTCGATCTGGGCGAGGCGCTGCTGATATTCGTTCTGCAAACGCACCATTTCATTGCGCCGCGCTTCGGCTTCGTCCAGGTTATTGCGGATGCTATCCTGGCGCGTCTGTAACATGCCCAGTATCGGCCCAAAGGCGTACTTGGACAGGACAAACACCATAATGATAAAGCCGACCAACTGGACAAGGAAAAATCTAAGTTCTATCCCAAAAACATCCACAACGCTATCCTAGTTAAATTACGGATTTGTACTCTTGTTAAAACAACGGAATACGATAATCGAAACGTCTTGAACGACCTGTATGGACTATCTTATGACATCCTTTAGCGTGCCAGCCAGTTTGTTAGCTTAACACTGGCTGGCACGCGAGGAGCACTTCCCTACATTTGAGACATTAGCTACCAGGAGCCGTGACCGTGCTCGTGGCGCCCGTGTTTTTCATGGCGGCGGTGGCGGTTGGAATATCCGGCAGCAACGGCTTCAACATGAAGAACATCAGCAGCGCGTAGATAACCAACGATTCGATTAGCGCGAGACCGATAATCATACCCGTCTGAATCGTGCCACTGGCTTCAGGTTGGCGAGCCATACCTTGCATAGCGCCATTGACGGCGATACCTTGACCAATACCCGCACCAATAACAGCAATCGGCAACCCAATAGCGGTGCCCAGACCTAACAAAGCCCAGTAAATCATCCTGCTCTCCTTTCCCTGGCTAATCACCAGGTAATATTATTTAACATAAGTTCATTGTCATCGTTCTGCACCATCGCCAGCTTTTAGCCTCTGACATCTAGTCCTCGACATCATGCCACGGGCGTTTCGCTGGGATGCGCGATAAGCTCATTGCGTCCATGAACCCGCACTGGCTCAACATGGCCGTGGTCATTATGCACATCATGATCGTCATGATGAGTGGCTAGAATCGAAATGTAAATAGCCAGCAAGGTGGAAAATACCAGGGCCTGCAATGCTCCAAAGAAGACACCCAGTAACATCATCGGCAACTGGAATGGAATGGGAATCTTAAACAGCGCCATTGCACTAACAGCCAGCAAAGACAACTGCAAGGCCACCATTTCTTCGCCGAACACATTACACAATAATCGCACCGATAGACTCATCGGCTTAATCAATTCACCAATAATGTGCAACGGGAAGTTGAGGGGAGCCAGCCACAGCGGTTCACCCACAAAATGCATAAACCAGCTTTTTACCCCCGCTTCTTTGATGGCAATAAAATGCACGCAGAAGAAAGCGCAGATGGCCATTGTGATGGGAATATGCGGATTAGCGGTTGGCGCGACCAGCCCCGGCACCAGCCCTAACCAGTTCATGATGAGGATGGAGAAGAAGAAGGACGCAATCAGCGGAGTATACTTATAGGCCAACTCCTTGCCCATGACGCCCACCAGATACTCGCGGTAGCCATCTACCGAAGCTTCAACCAGATTGGGAAGAGCGGTAGGCTTGCCTTCGGGCCGCAGTTTCATCTGCCTGGCGGCGGTAACGCCAACCGCAGCCAGACCTATCATGGTCAGCAGGGAAACTATGATAAAGTCGTATTTAATATTGGTATATTCACCGCTTTTGGTCTTTTGGACAGGGCCTAGCCCAAAAATCAACCGTACAATAGGGTTAAACCAGGTGCCGTGATCGGCGTCGAAGGTGCCACGCTTTTCTTCAGGTTCCGCCCCGGCTCCCGTTTCGCCAGCATTACCCGCCGGGCCAACATCCTTATTGGTCATTTGCGCGGTGGAGTGTTGGACTGTAGACGCCGCTGGAGTATTGCCACCATTTGCCTCTTGCGCGTGGGCAAAATGGTGACAGGAGACCAGGAGGGTTGAGACAACGATAATGAAGAACCAGGCACGGAGTTCACGCGCCTTGCTAGATAACATCTGCTCTGCCTTACTTTCCATAGACTTTATTCATTTCATGAATCGGACGAATTCGCTGCACTATCATATAGCCAAAGATTTTAGCGATAATCGCGGTTTGCACTGCCATAAAGCCCGCCGTAAACCCAATCGGGTGGAGCAGGTGACGACTGATTAGCAGCGCGAAAGCGGTGCCAATCAGAATATATTTTGCAGGCAGGAGCACGGCGAGCGGAAAACGCGCATCCCAACCCTGATAGGGCGCGCTATCCTTGGGCCGCAAGATGCGTCGCACGAATAGCTCTTGCGACTTGAGCAGCAAAGCTGCCAGCAGCGCCCCCGCTGCGAATGACCCGGTGATAAGAATTGAAGACGTTAGGGTATAGGCGCACAGAGCCAGTAGCGTGCCGAACCACAACATAGTGCCATAGGTGCGACTCAAAAAAGCGGCGTCCAAAGGCGCAAGGGGTTTGGACGCCATAACAAGCGGCTGAGGCCGCAAACGCTGCGATTTAGTTTGGTCTGAGCCACCTGCCGCGTTTTTCAACGTGGGTTGCGGCGGGGCTGGAATCGTAATTTTACTCATTGCGACGAGGGTTGCTCGTGGTCTAATAGCTTTTTAATTAACTCCTCGCTATTGGCTACTGCATCCGGCATCTCTTGATCGGTTTGAGCCGACCCGCCCGTAACTCCTTCACTGACAGCATCTTTCGCTTCTCTATTGTGAGACAACAGTGTGGCATTCCCAGCCCGCTGCCCAAAACTGGGTTCCGGCGGTGGTGGCACCTGGAAAATGCGCGGTTTTTCCGGCTGCACGGCTGGACTACTGGTTATGGGAACCGCTGCCTGGTTATTCGGCCTGGCACTCCGCGCCGCACTCTCGGTTCGGTTTATATTCTTTATATTCGCAGCATCCGGCTTGCGAGACTTCTGGTTGAGGCTGGAAACTGTCACTAACATTTCCCGAAACCCCAGCACCGCACCCACAAGCAGCAACACGGGCGTCCAGAAGGACGTGTGAAAGTGCGAATCCAGCAAATAGCCAATACCCGCGCCTCCCAGAATCGAACCCACCCATACGAACCCGACAACCGACGCTTCGCTTCCTAAGCCAACCAAACGTTGGATGCGGAGGCTGGCATATGTCGTCTTTGGCGGACGCGTATCAGATTTTTCAGGCCCGTCCATCTGGGTTCGGCTCCCTTTAAGCCATAGCAATTGTAGCAGCATTTCGGGCTACCCGTCAACCCGAAATAATGGCATCCCGCCTTATGGCTGTAATCATGTATACTGGCTTTTCAGTTTTCGCGTCCTATGGGAAGATACCTAGGACGCTTTTGTCATGTAAGGCGTCTGATTTGCAAGTTTGGCATGGTTTGGTATCCATCCAACCTGTTCATCCATGCCGGTGAACAAATTAAATTGTCACTTTAAGTTTTGGTTATGTTGCCTATCGTTTTGCTGTTAGCTTGTCTTCTGACATCATCGCTGGCTCAAGCAGCCCCGCTCCCTAAAACCCAATCTCCCGTTCCCATTGTGCAGCGCACGCAAAAGTCACTGACGCCCGCGCTGGAAGCTCCGTTACCTAAGAGAATTGCGGAAGCATCCGTTGCTCCGACTCCAGTGCCCCTGGTGATGTTTCCTTTTGTGCTGCCGCCTTTCGATAATGAAAGGACAGCCACCGATGTTTCGTGGCTGAATCCTGCACCGGCGGGGGCGACTGGTTTTGTGCGTGCCCAGGGCGAGCATTTTGTGGACGGGCAGGGGAAGCAACTGCGCTTCTGGGGCGTGAACCTGAACTTCAATGGCGCGTTCCCCTCCAAGGAGGATGCCCCCCGAATCGCGGGACGCCTCGCCAAGTTTGGCTTTAATGCGGTGCGGATGCACCATTATGAGGGCAACGCGGCTCCCAATGGTCTCTGGAAGCCTCGCTCAATTGGCTCAACCCAGGTCAAAGTGCCGCGTGAAGTTGACCCGGAACAGATGGATCGCTTTGATTATTTCATTGCCGAACTGCTGCGTCGTGGCATCTATGTGGATTTAAATCTGCATGTGGGACGGACAGTGTTTGAAGGCGAAGGCATTCCCAACGCTTATCTGTTACCGGAAAAAGCCAAAGGCACCGACTATTATAATGAGCAACTCATTAAAGCGCAGCAGGACTTTGCGCGTTTGATGCTCACCCACGTCAACCCTTACACCAGACACGCTTATAAGGATGAGCCGGGCGTCTGTGCGCTCGAAGTGAGTAACGAAGATTCCCTGTTGAGCATGTGGTTGGAAGGCAGCCTAAACAATATACCCCGTGTCCACATTCAAGCCCTGCAAGACCGCTGGAATACCTGGCTTAAAGCGCGTTACAACAACGACGACGCGCTCCGCAAAGCCTGGACCGAAGCCGATGAGCCTTTTAACCCAACCGACATTTTAGATTTGCCCTTACCACCCGATGTCCTCAATCCAGAAGCCCCGGATGCCAGAGCCGCCGTCTCGCTCCATGCCCTACAACAATTCCAATTAGCCACCGTGACGGGGGCGCAAGGAAAGTTAGATGCGGATGCTCTCAGTGGCCCGACGGTAGATGATTTTGTGCGTCCTGGCCTGACGGCAACGCTGCAAGTGCCTGGTACTGTTTCGTGGGCATTTCAAATCAATCGAGATGGCCTTGATCTCACCGAGGGCCGTGTTTATACCCTCAGCTTCTGGGCGCGGGCGGATGTGCCACGACGGGTTTCTGTAAACCTCTGGCAAGACCGCGAGCCACACCGCTTTGAAGGCTTCACCGGCTATGCAGACTTGACGGTGAACTGGGAGAAATACTCGTTTGTATTTCGTCCAACTGGCCCCGACCCGCAGCATTCGCGCCTGAGTTGGAACTTGGGCAATCAGGCAGGTGTGGTGCAAATGGGCGAAGTGGAACTGCACTCCGGGGGCCACCTCGCCGCACCCGATGAGTGGACGTTGCAAGCCGGGGTGCCCATCATAGACTTTAAAGCCACTCCCGTCGTGCTGGCCCGCCGTGACTTCGCCGAGTTCTTAGGCTCGATTGAGGCCGAATACACAACGCGAATGCGCAACTTCTTGAAAAAGGATTTAGGCGTACAATGCCCCGTCTGGCAAACGCAGGCGCAGTTTGGCGGGTGGGGTGGTCTCTGGCGCGAAACCCAGAGCGATGCTATTGACCTGCACGCTTATTGGAAACACCCGGAATTTGGCACTGGTGGCTGGAACAGTAGTACCTGGAAAGTGGAAAACGTCTCGATGGCGGCGGCTCCCGGCACCGATCCCTTATCGGGTTTTGGCTTGTTTCGTCTGGCAGGCAAGCCCTTTGTGATGAGCGAGTGGAACAGTGGCCAACCCAACGACTATAGCTCTGAGAGCCTTCTCATGGCAGCGGCCTATGCTTCCTGGCAAGATTGGGCGGGAGTCTTCATATTCGACTACCACTCTTCGGGAGACTATAACCGTGACCATTTTGAGGGCTTTTTCTCGATTGATTCGCACCCGGTTAAGATGGCCACCGCTCCTGCCGCTGCATTATTATTCCGCCGTCCCGCAGCGGATAACACGCTGGGCGATGTGGCACCCTCACAGGATGATGTGACCCTGACTTTGCCCCCCTCAGCGATCTGGTATGAAGTGGCCAATGCGCCTGGCGGCCCGACTTACTTACCAGCCGCTAAAACCTGGCAATCGGCGGGGGCTTCGCGTGCGGAGCCACTGACGGGAAAAACCTATGTGCGCTGGGAACAGGGACTATTCCCCATTTCAACTTATGCTGACCTAGATAGTGCGACTGATTATATGTCGGATACTCACGAGATTCATTGGAACAAGAACACCGACACCTTCACCGTGAATGCTGACAAATCCAAGATCGCCATCGGGTTATTGGGTGGACGGGGCGTTGATTTAGACGAATTGAAGATAGCCATGCCACCTTCACAGAATAACTTCGCCACCTTTGCCCTTAATAGCCTCGATAATTCCGAGGTGGGACAATCACGCCATTTGCTCTTCACCGCTGCTGGTCGTACCGAGAACCAGGGCATGGGTTGGAACCCGGAGCATAATTCAGTGGGCGGTCAATGGGGCACTGGCCCCACTCAAGTGGAAGGCATCACTGCCGAAGTTCAAGTCCTGAACGACTCGTCCCGCTTGCATATCTGGGCACTGGACACCACCGGAGCCAGACGAATCGAAGTCCCATCTACCTCGCAAAATGGCGCGTTGCGGTTCTCCATCTCTCCCCAGTGGCAGACACTCTGGTATGAAATCGCCCCGGAGTAAATGTAGTCAGAGAATGGCTTAGATCCTGAAAACGCCTCGTCCCGAATGGCGATTTCGGCCAGGGTAGAGCTATTGGCGCGGCCAGTCCTTAGCTCACGGCTTGCTTCACGAGGGCGCTGATCTTTGCCTCTTCGGTGGCAGTCAACTCTTTGAGTGCGAAGGCCACTGGCCACATGGCACCTGCGTCGAGGTTCGCAGTTTCGCTGAAGCCTAACGTGGCATATCTCGTATTGAACTTCTGCGCGCTTTGGAAGAAGCAGACCACCTTGCCGTCTCTGGCATACGCGGGCATCCCATACCAGAGTTTCGGTGTCAGGCTTGGTGCGCTGGCTTTGATGATCGCGTGGAGCCGCGTGGCCATGTCGCGGTCTGGTTCCTGCATCGTGGCGATCTTCGCCAGCACGTCGCCTTCCCCAGCCGCCTTATCCGCCTTCTGGCCGCGCCGCGCGGACGCCTTCAGTTCCTGGCTGCGCTCCTGCATCGCCGCCCGTTCCTCGTCCGTAAATCCCTGAGACTTCTTGTTAATTGTGGTGGTGCTTTTTGTGGTGCTCTTGGCGGACTTTTGCGTTTCCGGCTTGGCGTTCATAGAAATCTCCTTATACGGACTTGATTGGTGACCTCGCCGTAGTGCGCCTCTAAATCTGCACTCATGCGACACCTGGTATTTCATATCATTGCACCAAAAGTATGGTGCAATCCGCAACGCCGCGTGCAACGGCCCAACAGTATATTAGATGAACTACCTACTGCCGCGTCATACGAAACTTTCGTCTAATTCACGGCATACATTGGTTGCGATCATAGCCTGCCGTGGCAGCATCCAGGTGTTTGCCAGTCATCAGGCGTCGAGCTTCTTGCAGGCGCAACTGCTTCTATGCACTGCGTCAGCCACGAGATTGATAATGCTTTCGAGGACTAATGTATAATCAGCCTGGATACTTCTCGGCGGGGGCCGACCCTTAAGTTGTGCCCTACGGCGGTAAACGCGCGCCGATGCCGGGGCCACGCAGAAACCTTGGTATTGGTTAGTTGAAATTTGTTAATGATGAGTATTTTTTCGTTAGGAAAACGCAAAAAGAAAGTGAGTGAATCCCTGTCTGAAATGGCTGGAAATGTGACTCAGACACCGGAGGATCGTTCCGCCGATAGTGCGATCACGCTTTTGGACGAGGATGGGTTAGACCGTCGGGAGTTCGCTGTCACCATTGCAGACAGCATCGCTAAACGCTTTAAAAGGCCGTCGTATGTCATTGGCTTGTTAGGCGCTTGGGGATGTGGCAAAACGTCGCTCAAAAACATGATTCTGGATAGGTTGAATCAGTTGCCTGGGAACGAGCGACCCATCATAGTTGAATTCAATCCTTGGCAGTTTCGCAATGCTGATGCGCTATTCGGAATGTTCTTTGAGCAAATCGCGGTCGAAGTCGGCAAAAATCATGAAGCAACCGCAACCCAATTACGTGCTTATTCGAGAACTTTAATTTTAGGTGGCTCAGTGGCAGCTACCATTTTTGCGGCGGCGGCTACAGGCGGAGCTGCAACTCCTCTTGCTGCACTGGCACTGGGCCAATTCTTGAAATCCGCAGGTGAGGCAACTGAGCAAGCGGCGAAGCAAAAAGATGAAGCACTTGGAGATTTACAAGAGCAGAAAAAGCGTTTGTCGCAGATGATGAAGGAATTACAACGGCCCGTTTTAGTCGTTATTGACGATATTGATCGTCTATATGCCGAGGAGATCGCATTGATTTTTCAATTGGTGAAGGCCAATGCGGACTTCCCTAACTTTACCTATCTGCTTTTATACGATCAGGATATAGTCGCCAAGAGTTTGGAAAGCAAGGTGATAGCGGGGAATGGGCGTGAATACCTGGAGAAGATCGTTCAATTCCCAATAGATATTCCACAGCCTAAGAGAGAAAGTATTGGTGAGGCTTGGGTTAAGGGAGTTCAAAGGCTTTTCAAGAATTAAATGTAAAAACGCCTGAAGACGAGAAATGGTATGAGAGCTTGCGGGCGGCTCACCATGAAGGTTTGCATTTATACTTGCAAAACTTGCGCGACGTATGGCGGGTGCTGAATACGCTTGAATTCTCTCTACCAGCTTTGGTGCGTGACGAATACTTGGATGTTGATCTGGTAGATTTTGTGATGCTAAGCGTATTACGCATCCACGAGCCGAATGTTTTCGCACTGCTGCCGCTGTATAAAGCGGCACTAACCGGCGACAAGAAAATGGATATTGATAATCAGCAACGCAATGCACCTGAGGGAACTCCACCTCATCCATATCAGGTGCAAATGGAGACTCTATTACAAAGCGCATCGGTAAGTGAAAACCCTTTTCGACTGCGGGCTTTACATAAAATTCTTAAAGGTATTTTTCCCGATGCCCCTTGGCCTAAACTTCTTAAATTAAGTGTGAGCATCGGTGGCAAAATCAGTTATGAGGATTATATTTCGTGGCGGGAATCAAGGTCGCATCTGACTATAGGAAAAGAAGGCAACTTCGACCGCTATTTCGTGTTTTCGCTCAACGATGATACCATCCCAGAGACTGAAGTTCAGGCCATTATCAAATCACAAGACAGAGAATTTTTAATTGGGCGATTTAAAGAGTGGGAAGCTCAAAATCAACTACATGTGTGGATAGAGCGAATCTATTCTTCGATTTCCAGCACCAACACCATCTGTTCTGACACGTTTCTGATTACCTGGCTTGAGATAGGCGACATCTCGCAAGATCACTGGTTCTTTCGCTATTCATCAATGACTAATACTCCTTGTTTTGTAGTCATCAAAGCATTATCCAATAAGCAAACTATAGGTCAGCAAGGTAAAAGCCATGAAGCAAACCTTTGGGTCTCAAGTGGGGAGATATCAAAGGACTTCTTGGAAATTATCCAGAAAACGCAGGGCGTGCATCTACCTATCCAGTGCATTGAACTTGTTCAGTGGATGTTTGAACAAACTCGGCATATAAGGGGTGATAAACCACTCGTCAGCCCGGATGTAATAAATGAGTGTAGTCAGATCTGCGGCCAACGGATTGCGGATATGGCACAACAACAAAAGTTGAGCAATCATCTATACGTTGATTACTTAGTGTGGTTTTGGCGTCAAGTGGATGAAAGTGCAGCCCAGCAATGGATTGATATGCTCCAAAGCGATGCGGAGCAATTATTCAAGATCATGCGCGCATGGTCAAGTTCGTTCAGGGGCAGTAGTCTCGAACGGCATGACTTAGCTGAGTTACTACTTGCTATAATTCCTTTACCAAAAATTGAAGAATTGCTGAGCGCCTATAACCCAGTTGGAACGGACGACATTAACGCTGCTGTGGTGCGGCTAATACGTGAGTTGTTACCTAGTATCCATGAATTCGATGAGCAGTTGAGAGAACAGGAGAGGAATAGGGCTGACGCCGTTGATATGAGCAATTCCCCTGCTTAGGATCAAAGAGCGGCCCAAACTTCAGCCGCTCCTCGCAGCCGTCCAACATCACGCAGCGGCGGGACAGCAAAGAGGCGTTTGTATTCACGGTTGAAGTGCGAGGCATCGCCATCTCCTCCAAGTCAACCTCTGGACGTAGCTCAGACCCCACACCCACCCCTAAATAAAGCACCTCTAAATCACGAAGTTTTGCCTCTGAGATGTTAGGCGAAGTAGGGGCGTGCAGCCTCGTCCGCTTGGGCGCGGTACTCAGCGATTTGCCCGGCTTCAGCCTCCGCGAGCGCGGCGGCCACCGCTTCGGGCGTGCCCATAACGATAACCGCGCTACCCGCGTGACCCCTCCGGCCCAGGCTCATTGTTTTGGACTGCCACATGATCAAAATAGGTTGTGTTGGCATTGTCGCTATTCGCGCTGACCGCCAGCCCTATGAAGTATGTGTTGCCCATCGGCACCGTGCTGGTACCGACGCGGAACCACTGCGCGCCGTCGGAAGATTCAAGTGCGGTGAAGACATTGCCTAGGCGCTCCAACCGGAACCACGCGGGCAGCCAAGTGTAGTCGTTGCCCCCGACCCACGTCATCGTGTCGCCTGGCGCAGCACGCGTGCCGAACCCCGCCTGGCGAGCGCCAACGTCGCCCAGTTTCATGACGAGCGTGGGGGCGTCTGTGGCCAGGGACGCGCGCATCATAATGCCGACTTTGGCCAAGCGCCCGCCGCGGTTCCAGTTCACGTCAGCCAAACGCGCGGTCAGGGTGGCGTCTCCGGTGACGCTGCGGCCCACAAAGCACAAGCCATCGGATGAGCCACCGATGCCGGTGCCGGAACCGCCCACCACAAATGTTCTGCCACTGACTGGGGCAAAGCCCGCCGTCGCACCCTGCACAGGGCCGATGCTCGTTTGAGTCCAACCGGGCGGCACCGCGCTCAGGCTGGCTGGGGTGGCGCTGGCAGGGTTGGAAGCATCACTTTTTCCAGCCTGGTTTTGCGCCGCCACCCCATAAAAATAAGTTGTGCCAGGAGTCACGTTGGTATCTATATATTCGCAGCGAGTGCTGTCGGCCCAGGCCGCGATGCTCACGAAAGGGCCGTCCTGGCGCGTCGCGCGCTGCACCTCGTAGCCTTGCGCGGTGTCGCCACGGCGCGTCCAATTCAAGAAAACGCGGCCCACGCCTGCGGTCGCGGTGAGTTGGGTGGGAGTGGGCGGAATCGGCGCCGGTGGATAGGGCGACTTCGCCGCATCAAGGGTGAAGGTCAGGGTGCCATAGCCAAAGTGGTCAATGCTGCCCCCTTCCAAACGCATCAACTCTACCATCGCCTGAGTATGCGGGGCGCGCAAGCCCCGGCGCACCACATAATGATTGTAGAGCAATTCCCAAATCGGGCGGTCAAGACGCCCGCGCCCATTGACAGACGGCCAACTTTGGTTGGCTCTGGCGCTGTTGGTGTAGTATTTGTAAGGCACAGGCTGCCACAGATTCCATTGCGCGACGTATTCAGCGCCAGCCAGCAGGCGGTTATTGTCGTAACCATACAAATCCACGCCCTGCTTCCAGGCCACTTCGCACAACTGGGCCATCATGCCCACGCCAAGTTGGGCGTGTTCCTGATCGCGTCCGCTTTCCTGCCATTGCCCCAGACCACCGGGATGCAGAAAATAGACCGCGTGCTGAATGCTTCCGGTGCCAGCCCCGTTTTTGAAGTAGGCGACGCCCTCATCGAAGATGGCGCGATTATCGCATAGCACTCCGATGGCAATGAGCGCGCCGACATTGGCAATATCCCAGTTGGCCCAGTAATGCGTATTGCTCTGGTTATTGTGCCGCGTTAGAAAGTCATGCGCCACCGGATACCAGTAGGTCAGCATCATGTGCTTGAAGCGGGCGCAGTCGTCGGCTTGCCAGCGCGGGCAAATCCGCAACAATTCGCCCACGAGCGCGAACTCGGCGATGGGGATGCCACTGAGGCCGGGAATGTCGGTGCCGGTCGGAACCTGGTTCACTTTTGCAGACCAGTCGTTGCAGATGCGAATCGCGCAGTCGGCGTAGCGAGCATCGCCGGAGATGTACCAGCGGAGCGCGTTAAGATAGGCGGCATGAGCGTCGCGGGAAGCCCGTTGGCGGCTGACGCCCATATTTGCCTGTGGGTTGGGCCGGTAGGTGTCTTGAGCCAGGGGATCGCTGATGAGCTTGTGCCAGTCGTCAATCCAAGGGTGAGCGCCTGCCGCCACTTTCGCCTTCATGCGGTCGAGGTCGGCCTGGTTGTGCAGACCGCCCGGATGGACGAAGGCGGTCTGAGACGCGATTTGTCTTGTTGCGGTTGCCAAATTCGGTGGTGCAGCTTGCTGCGCGCGCACTGGCAAAACGGCGATGGCAAAGGCGCAAAGGAGTGACGCTGCGGCTTTAGCTTTCTGGCAATTCATGGTGGCTGTAGTTTAGCGCAAGTCGTTAAAGCACAGCATTGCTTCACAACAACCCGCTCGTTCACGGGCAGGTAGCGCAGCCTAACGGCGCTAATGTAGCCTGCAATTTGTTATCCGCTATGCAAACACGCCATAGTTGAGGCATGGTTTAGCATCAAATATCGGCCCCAACTTCAGCCACTGCCCGCAGGCGTTCCACATCCCGCAGCGGCGGGACACCGAAGAGGCGTTTGTATTCGCGGTTGAAGTGCGAGGCGTCATCGTAGCCGACGCGGTAGCCTGCGCTGGCGGCGTCGAGGTGTTCGCCGACCATCAGGCGGCGGGCTTCTTGCAGGCGCAACTGCTTCTGGAATTGGAGGGGACTCATCGCCGTGACTTCCTTGAAGTGGTGGTGGAAACCCGAAACGCTCATGCCAATGCCCCGCGCTAGGTCTTCGACGTGTAAGGTTTGATTGAACTCGCGGCAAATCTTTTCGACCGCCTGGGCGATGCGATGGGTGTGGCCGCCGATCACCGTCATCTGGCGCAGGCGATGGCCCTGTTCCCCGGCTAAGAGCCGGTAGATAATCTCGCGGGAGATGAGGGAAAAAAGCAGCTTGCCATCACAGGGCGTATCCAAGAGCCTGACCAGGCGCACGGTGGCGTCGAGCAAGTCGGAGTCGAGGCGACTGACTTCCATAGCTCTGGCCGGGCCTTGATTGCGCGGTGGTAGTTGGCCCATCTCCACCATCACCGACCCCACGACCGCCGGGTCGAGCACGATGCGCAGGCCCAGATAGGGTTGCTCCTCCGATGCGGCCAGCACGCGGCTCACGATGGGCAGTTCGGCGGTGGCGAGGAGATAGCTGTAAGGGTCGTATTGGTAGCGATGGCCGCCCAGAAATATCTCTTTAGTGCCCTGGGCAATGATGCAGAAGGTGGGTTGCGAGACGCCATACACCGGCTGATTGACCCGGAAGGAGCGAGACAGGAGCAGCCCCTTAATCGGCTCCGCCGTCCCCGCTGCGGGAATGGCGCGCAGCATCCGCTCGACCAGTTCTTCCCGGTTGCTTTGTTCCCGCTGCACTTCTCGCGCATTGGGTTGCTTTTTCTTGTTATCCGCTTTCATGGTGCTCACTTTCATAGCATTCATTCTACCTGGCAATGACTTCACTGTGTCATCTTTCTCCAAAACTTTGGAGAATTGTTCAATAATCTTCCAGAATCGTTATACCGCCCGGCGTTCCCCAAAGCGTAGAATGATAAGCATGAAGACGGGGCTATGTGCGGTAGAGAACAGTGTAAGCATACCGCCATGCCTACAATACAAAGCAGCAAGAGGTGCCTCCGGTTCATTCTGCTATGGACTCCCATACAAGAGAGTTTGCTGCTTTGAACAGAGGGCTAGACCTCAAAGGAGCAACTATGCAAAAACGTAAATTAGGAAACAGCAATTTGGAAGTCTCGGCCTTGGGACTGGGTTGCATGAGAATGAGCTTTGGCGACGCACCCGTTGGCGACAAGGCGGAGATGATTGCTTTTCTGCACGCGGCGGTGGAGCAGGGCATCACCTTTTTCGATACGGCGGAAGTCTATGGCCCGTTCACCAATGAGGAACTGGTGGGGGAAGCCCTCGCGCCCTTTCAGGGGCAAGTTGTGATTGCCACCAAGTTCGGGTTCAAGCACGATGGCGAAAAAGGGCCAAGTCCTGGGACTGGTCTCGATAGCCGACCGGAGCAGATCAAGCGCGTGGCCGAGGCATCATGCCAGCGCCTTGGGGTGGAGGCCATTGATCTGTTCTATCAACATCGTCCTGACCCGAACGTGCCGATTGAAGAGGTGGCGGGAGCGGTCAAGGAATTGATACAGGCAGGCAAGGTCAAGAATTTCGGACTGTCTGAATCGGATGCCCCCACCATCCGTCGCGCCCACGCGGTACAGCCGGTGACGGCTATTCAGAGCGAATACTCGCTGTGGTGGCGCACCCCGGAAGAGGCCGTGCTGCCGACCTGCGAGGAACTAGGCATCGGCTTTGTGCCCTACAGCCCACTGGGACGGGGCTTCCTCACGGGCAAGATAGATGAGAACACAACCTTTGACGCTTCTGATATTCGCAGCCGCAATCCCCGTTTTACGATAGAGGCGATTAAGGCGAACCAAGCCGTGGTTGATTTGCTGGCTCGCATTGGACAGGAAAAGGCGGCGACCCCGGCGCAGATCGCGCTTGCCTGGCTCCTGGCGCAAAAGCCCTGGATTGTGCCCATTCCAGGCAGCCGCAAGCTGGAGCGTCTGGATGAGAATATCGGTGCTGTTGCCGTCGAACTCAGCCCCGATGATCTGCGGGAAATCGAAAGTGCCGTTGCAAAGATTACGATCCAGGGGGATCGGTATTGAAGATGATAAGGGAGCAAACCCGTAAAACAAGGAGCAGTCATGAACAATGTCATTGTCGTCATCGGAGCCGGTCAGATTGGTCAAGCCATCGCGCGGCGCGTTGGAGTCGCTAAGCACGTCCTGTTGGCCGATATGCGTGAAGAGAACGCCAAAGCAGCGGCGGAAGTTTTGGAAAACGCTGGATACGAGACGAGCACCGCAACGGTGGATGTGTCCTCGCGTGAAGCCGTGCATACACTCGTCGAAACAGCCACAGCGTTAGGCGACGTTACCGGCCTGATTCATGCAGCGGGTGTGTCTCCCTCGCAAGCATCACCCGCCACGATTCTCAAAGTTGACTTGTATGGCACGGCGCTTGTGCTCGAAGAGTTTGGTAGTGTCATCGCTCGTGGTGGCGCTGGTGTGGTGATCGCATCGCAGTCCGGGCATCGCCTACCCCCGCTCAGCGTGGAACAAAACAAAGCGTTGGCGACCACCCCCGTGGAGGAATTGCTCAGGCTTTCCTTCTTGTCGCCCGACCAGGTGACGGACTCACTGCACGCCTATCAACTCTCCAAGCGCGGCAACTCGCTGCGGGTGATGGCCGAGGCGGTGCGCTGGGGCCAGCGTGGGGCGCGGGTCAACACAATTAGCCCCGGCATCATTGTGACTCCACTCGCCAAGGACGAACTCACCGGGCCGCGTGGTGCAGGCTATCGGCGCATGATTGAGGTATCAGCGGCTGGACGCCCCGGCACGCCCGACGAGGTGGGGACTGTCGGCGCGTTACTGATGGGGACGGACGGTGGGTTCATCACCGGCAGCGACATCCTTATGGATGGCGGCGTGACCGCTGCCTATTGGTATGGCGAACTTGCCCCGCAATGAGCTACTGTCCCAAAGACAGACTGACTAAACCAAAGGAAATATAAGGAGATAGATTGTGAAAGGAACCACTTTATACGGCCCACGCGATGTGCGCTTTGAAGATCGCCCGGAGCCGAAAATCATCGAACCAACCGATGCCATACTCCGCATCGCGGCCACCTGTGTGTGCGGCTCTGACCTGTGGCCCTATCGCGGCATTGACGCGCCCAAGGAGCCAGTGCCGATGGGCCACGAATACTGTGGCATCGTGGAAGAGGTTGGGAGCGAAGTAAAACACGTCAAACCGGGCCAGTTTGTCGTCGGCTCGTTTTTCGCCTCGGACAATACCTGCCCGATTTGTCAGGATGGCTACCAGAGCCGGTGCGTGGACGCCCGACCTATGGGCAACGAGGGCGCGCAGGCTCCTTATCTGCGCGTGCCCCTCGCCGACGGCACCTTAGTCGCCACGCCAGAGATGCCATCCAACGACCTGGTGCCAAGTCTACTCGCGGCCTCGGATGTCTTAGGCACGGGCTGGTTCGCCGCCGATGCCGCAGCGGTGGCCCCCGGCAAGACGGTAGTTGTGGTCGGTGACGGCGCGGTCGGGTTGCTCGGCGTGCTTTCGACGAAGCAGATGGGGGCCGAGCGCATCATTGTGATGAGCCGTCACGCGGATCGGCAGAAGCTGGCGCTGGAATTCGGGGCGACTGACATTGTAACCGAACGCGGCGATGAGGGCGTAGCGCGCATCAAGGACATGACCGACGGGTTAGGAGCGCACTCGGTCATTGAAGCGGTCGGCACACAGGAGTCCATGATGCAGTCCATCCGCTCCACGCGCCCCGGTGGCCACATCGGCTTTGTCGGAGTCTCGCACGGCGTCGAGCTGCCTGGTCGGGAGCTGTTCTTCGCTGAGGTTCACCTGCTCGGTGGCCCCGCTCCGGTGCGCCGTTACCTGCCAAACCTCATTGACTTGATCTGGAACGAGCAGATCAACCCCGGCAAAGTTTTCGACCTGACGCTGCCGCTTGATCAGGTGGCCGAGGGCTACCGCGCGATGGACGAGCGCCGCGCTATCAAGACGCTGTTGATGCCTTAATACGCGTGCAAGATGAACGCACAAACCAACAAGAATGGAAAGGAGGTGACAACCAAGATGAATAACCACCAAGCCTTAGACGCGAAGCAACAAAGTATCGTCACGGTGGCCGCTTTGACGGCAGTGGGCGATCTGCAAAAGCTGCACACCGCCTTGAACCGCAGTCTGGATGCGGGGCTGACCATTAACGAAGTGAAGGATGTCCTCGTTCAAATCTATGCCTACTGCGGCTTTCCGCGCAGTCTGAACGGCATCAACGCGCTGATGTCCGTGCTGGAAGAGAGAAAGCAAAAAGGTATCCACGACGAGACAGGAAAAACGGCGACGCCAGTTGCCGACGGCGATAAGTACGAGCGGGGCCGCAAAACACTGGAAACCCTCACCGGACAGCCGCAATCAAAACCCGCCAAAGGTTTCGGCGAATTTGCTCCCACGATTGATCGCTTTTTGAAAGAACATCTCTTTGCCGATATTTTCGACAGCGATATTCTTACTTACCAGCAGCGCGAATTAGCCACCATTGCCGCGCTCGCCGCCATGCCCGGCGTGCAGCCACAATTGGCATCGCACTTGTCAATGGGTCTGAATACCGGTCTAACGGAGAGTCAATTAAGCGAAGCCTTTGATTTGATCGCCAGCAACATCGGCCAGCCGCAGGCCGCCGCCCGCCAAGCGTTGGCGCAAGTGACTGCCTCCAGGCAAAAGCAGCCGTAGCAGCCATTCAAAGCCAATAAACTTTAGCATGGAGTCAAAGCGTATGCGTCCAGTGATCGGCAGTCTTGTGAAAAACTTAGTTCTCTGCTTAATGTTGTTGATGCTTGCCCGTTATAACGCGGCTGCCGCCGGGCAAAAGGAGAAAAAAGCAATGATGGTGCGTATTTCGGAGATTGAAGTTGGGGCCAATGACCTCGCAGCGTATAAAGCCATCCTACAAGAAGAAGCGGCAGCCTCGATCCGATTGGAGCCGGGCGTGGTTGCCATCTTTCCGATGTATCAAAAAGACAGGCCGACCGAGATCAGGATTCTGGAAATCTACGCGAATCACGCCGCCTATGAGTCGCATCTCAAAACTCCGCATTTTCAAAAATACAAAACCACGACACTGCACATGGTCAGATCGCTCAAGCTCATTGACATGGGGGCGATAGATGCGGCGACGATGACTCAGATATTCAAGAAGATGAGCGATTAAGACGCTGCACCTTTGAAAGAATAGAGGAGACTATGATAAATACAGAAAATCAAAACGCTATTTTCCCGCCAGGGGACAAAGCCCCGGCAGATTATTTTACGGGCACGGCTTGGGTGAAGGTTCTGGTGCCGCAGGATGAAACGGGCAGCTATTCCATCGGCAATGTCGTGTTTGAGCCGGGCTGCCGCAACAACTGGCACACCCACGCGGCAGGCCAAATCTTGCTGGTGACCGATGGACGGGGTTATTATCAAGAACGCGGAGAACCTGCCAGACCCCTGACGAGAGGCGATGTGGTGGTTATCCCCTCCGGGGTCGAGCACTGGCACGGCGCAGCGCAGGACAGCAGCCTGACTCATATCGCCATCACCAATAACAGCGCCTCCGGCAATGTTGAGTGGCTATCACCAGTCACCGATGAGGAATATCGCAGCGTCCATGCGTCAAGTTCCCAAAGATAATAATAGAGTTGAACGGCTTGGCTGAAGGATACTGCTAACCGACTGCAACAGCCTGCTGCGCCGAAACTGCACGTCTGTAAGGTGTCGAGAGCATCTCACGATTGCATGGAGCTACCCAGTGTGCAGCGAAGTTTTGCGGGTCATGTTAGCCGCAGTCGCCAATCACTCTCTACAAGACAAGTCGTGCCATAATGCACCTGGCACTTGAGTGCAACCTTGGTGCTGCACTCAAGTGCTTGAGCACATCCGAAGCAACGGGCATACTGGGCGCAATAGCGTAGTTAATGAAAGGATGTGTGATGAAAAAGGAAGACAATAATATGTGGGCGCTGTTGTTAGCGGCGCTGGCGACTGGCCCCGCTATCGCGTGGATGGATACACGTCCCCACTGGGATGATACCGCCATCTCTGCGGCGGCGCTCTTTTTGGGATGTGCTGTCTTTGGCAGCGTGCGGCCTAAATATGCCTGGCTCTGGGCTTTGCTAATCGGAGCATGGATTCCCGCTGTCGGCATCGCTCGTTATCACAACTACGGAACTCTCTTAGCCTTAGCATTCGCAGTGGCTGGAGCTTATAGCGGAGCGTTAAGTCGAAATCTGCTGGCCAGAGCCGATGATGCTTGATAACAGGCAATGATATATCACGCTCAGCGGTGCTATCATTTTATTTAACGCGACGAGCCACGAAAAACCAACGTTCCGAGCGGCCATGAGGACGGTTGAGGGTGTAGGCATCGAAGACATTCAGCAGTTGCCAGCCGGTGGCGTGCAGCATGGTTTCGATTTCGGCTAACGAGTAAGCTCGTTCCCGATGCATTTCATAAAACACTTGCTGGCTGCCGTCTGGTTGGTTACGCTCGAATTTCATCTCGACAGAACAGACGCGGGTTGGCGGGTCATAACTGGCACGCCAATCGTAGTGGAGGGCCTGGCGGGGATCATAGTTGCGCTGTGAGAAGAGGTCGGCTTGTAGCGCGTATTCCGAGTTCATATCGAAGACGAAAACTCCATTCGGCTCAACGTGCGACGCGATACAGCCAAAAGCCGATTGCAAAGCATTAGGCTCCAAAATATAGTTCAAGGAATCATAGAGGCAAGTGGCTGAATCGAAAGTTTCGCCCAAATCGAAAGCCGTTAAATCTGCCTGTAAGAAGCGCACGGGCAGGGGAGTCGCCAGTTTCGCGGCCTTTTGCTGCGCGACTTCGATCATGGGTTGGCTCAAATCTACGCCAGTAACTTTGAGGTGGTTTTTAGCCAGTTCCAGCGTCACGTTACCTGTGCCACAAGCACAATCCAAAACGTTGTGTGGTGTGTGCTCCACAAAGCCAAAGAGCACCATGACATATTCAACCCACTGCTCATAGGGCACCATGTGCATCAATTCGTCGTAATAGGGTGCCAGATCGCCGAATTGGGACTCAGTAGTTATATTCATGAGGTTGTGGGCTTATGCGCCATGCCGCACACCGTTATGGCGTGGTGCGGGTGTTACATACGGGCCTTCGGGGATAACTGTAATTTTGGCATCGTTGCCATGCTTTTTGAGAGCCGCTTTAAGAGCTTCCCCAACGCTTGGCATCGGCGTCAGCAGGCAATCGCGTAAGGTCTCCGCAGGCACCCCGTCAGAGATTATCATCACTTCACATTTTTGCAAAACCTGCATCATCTCCTGGAGTTGCCACTGGTCAATCACTACACTGGAACCATAGATGCGGGCCATGAACTCATCAACAGAGCGCAAGCTCCTACACATTTCAGAAAACTCGTGTCCACCCACGCCCTGGCTCATACCTGCTGCCAGAATCATGGTGCCACCTGGCTTAATCGCGGGGAGTGCGCCAACCATACCCTTCACCGCCTGGTACAGCGTCGTGTCCAGGGGATAGCCCGCGCCACTGGTGATTACAATGTCGGCTGGTTCACAGGCGACTTTGCTTTGCTGGTCTACATGCGCCATGCCCGCCGTATGCGCAGCATCCAAGTCACCGCTGAAGACACCTGTAATCTCACGATTTTCACTGAGCGTGACATTGCAGATAAAGTCTACACCTGCGATTCCGGCCACGGCACGACTCATCTTATGCACCGGGTTTTCCTGAACATTACCAGCATAAGCTTTAGGGTGGCCGATCATGGGCGGGGAGTGGAACTGCATAATCGTTTCGGCGGATGCAATACCAGGACACACCAGCTTACGTCCGCCAGAATAACCTGCCATCAGGTGTGGCTCCACCAGACCCGTCGTGATTTTTAAATCGCTCTGTAGATAAATGCTATCAATGGCAACCCGCGCACTGTCACCATTGATCCCCAGCGGCACCTCACCAATAGGCGTTTGCATTTGGTTATCACGGGCGACATGGTTAATCACTTTGTATTTGTCTTTAATCTTTGCCCCGATCATCTCTTCCAACTCTGGCCCTTCGTTGGGACGGTGTAAGCCGGTGGCAACCAGAATCGTAATTTTATCTTCCGCGATGCCGCTGTCGTGCAGGCAAGCCAACATCGGCTCA
>Ga0213875_10000711_pt1 | contig 25545 bp, 25 predicted proteins | sample BarmaccomBMRX_R8_FD_160105 | JGI IMG/M metagenome (GOLD analysis project Ga0213875, IMG submission 160105) | Root-associated microbial communities from Barbacenia macrantha in rupestrian grasslands, the National Park of Serra do Cipo, Brazil - RX_R8 | ecosystem: Host-associated > Plants > Roots... | reverse complement strand
CGCTCCCGCACCCCCGCCCTCACCCGCGCCTGCTCCCGCACCCCCCCGTTCTGTCGGCACCTCCCGCCCTGCCGGCGCCCGCACCCGCACCCCCCGCCCCGCGCCCGTGGGGCCGATGGCGCCAACGGCCCCACTGGACGGGGCTATATGCGCCAACGGCCCCACTGTTCCGGCCGCCGGCCACCGGAACCCTCCCGGCCGCCGGCCGCCGGAACCCTCCCGGCCGTTGGTCACCGGAACGCCCCGCGGCCACCGGGGAAACGGCTCGCGGGGCCGCGCAGTGGGCGCGGCGGATGTTTAGTGCCTCGCTGTTGGTTGACGGTTAGGTGAAGCCGCGTTGCCGCGTTGTCAGAATGGAGCATGGTGAGTCCGGTCGTCACGACTACAACTCTGGTCACTCGCGATGGCGTTCCCATCGACTCCGTGCACCTGCCGGGGCCGCGTGATATGGCGATCGTCATCGCGCACGGCTTTACGCTGTCCTGGCAGCGCCCGGCGGTCTGGAGCGTGGCGAGCCGGCTCAACCGGGCCGCTGGCGTGGTGACCTTCGACTTCCGTGGGCACGGCCGGTCCGGCGGCCTGTCCACGCTGGGCGACCTCGAGATCGAGGACCTCGACGTGGCCATCCGTTACGCCCGCGAGCTCGGCTACCAGCGGGTCGCGACGGTGGGGTTCTCGATGGGCGCGTCGGTGGCGCTGCGGCACGCCGCGCTGACCGGAGGCGTGGACGCGGTGGTATCGGTCAGCGGGCCGGGCCGCTGGTATTACCGGGGCACCGTGCGCATGCGCCGACTGCACTGGGCCGTGGAGAGGCGGCTTGGCCGGATGGTGACCAGGCGTTTTCTCAAGACCCGGGTATCGTCGGCCGGCTGGCAGCTGGTGCCGCTGCCGCCCGCTGACGCGGCGGCGCGGATATCGCCGGTGCCGCTGCTCATCGTGCACGGCGACAAGGACCTCTACTTCCCGCCTGAGCACGCGCACCAGCTCTACGCCGCCGCGCGCGAGCCGAAGGAGCTGTGGCTGCTGCCGGGTTTCGGGCACGCCGAGTCGGCGTGCGACGACCCGCTTGCCGATCGCATCGCCGGCTGGGCGGCCGAGGCCTCCGCGCACCCCGGCGCCGTCCCCATCGGCGGTGACGCCCCCGCCGCGGCGAGGGGCGCCGGGACCGAACAGCCGCCGCAGCAGCCCGTGAGGTCCACCCGGCTTGTGGCACCGGATCCGGCTGTGTCGCCCGCCCCGGCCGGTGACTTACGCCGCACCTTGCCGCAGGGAAACGCCTACCAGCTGGTCGCGACCGGCATGCCTTCGGTGTAGCCGGAAGCGCTCTGCACGCCGACGACGACGCGGTCCGCGAACTCGGTAAGGTCACGGGCACCCGCGTACGTGCAGGCGCTGCGCAGACCCGCGACGATCATGTCGAGCAGATCCTCGGCGCCCGGCCGGACCGGGTCCAGGTACATCCGCGCCGACGAGATGCCCTCCTCGAAGATCTCCTTGCGCGCCCGGTCGAACGGCGAGTCGCCCGCCGAGCGCAGCCGCACCGCCCGCGCCGAAGCCATTCCGAAGCTCTCTTTGTACAGCCGCCCGTCCGGGTCGCGGAACGTGTCGCCCGGCGACTCGTAAGTACCGGCGAACCACGAGCCGACCATCACGCAGGATGCGCCGGCCGCCAGCGCCAGCGCCACGTCCCTGGGGTGCCTGACACCGCCGTCCGCCCACACGGAAGCGCCAAGCGACGCGGCCGCCGAGGCGCACTCCAGCACCGCGGAGAACTGCGGCCGGCCGACGCCGGTCATCATCCGGGTGGTGCACATCGCCCCGGGCCCGACGCCCACCTTGACGATGTCCGCACCGGCGTCCACCAGATCGGACACCCCCGCCGCGGTCACCACGTTCCCCGCGACGACCGGCACCGAAGGCGACAAGCCGCGCACCGCGCGCAGAGCGGACAGCATCTTCTCCTGGTGCCCGTGCGCGGTGTCCACGACCAGGATGTCTATCCCCGCGTCGAGCAGGACTTTGGCTTTGGCCGCAACGTCCCCGTTGACGCCGATGGCGGCGCCCACCCGCAGCCGGCCCGCCGAGTCGACCGCGGGGGAGTACAGGGTCGCGCGGAGCGCCCCGGTGCGGGTCAGGATCCCCACGCACTCCCCGGACGCGGAGACGACAGGCGCCAGCCGGTGCCGTCCCTCGTGCAGTAGCTCGAAGGCCCGTTCGGGCGGCGTGCCGGCCGGCAGCGTGAAGGGGTGCGCGGACATGATGTGCCGGAGCTGGGTAAACCGGTCCACGCCCACGCAGTCCGCCTCGGTGACCACGCCGACCGGGCGCCCTTGCTCCACCACGATGACCGCGCCGTGCGCGCGCTTCGGCAGCAGGCCGAGCGCCTCGCCGGCGGTATCGGACGGGCGGAGCGTGAGCGCGGTGTCCGCCACGAGATCGCGTGTCTTCACCCAGGCGACCACGTCGGCGACCACGTCCCCGGGGATGTCCTGTGGCAGGATCGCGACGCCGCCTCGCCGCGCTACGGTCTCCGCCATCCGGCGGCCGGAGACCGCGGTCATGTTCGCGGTGATCACTGGGATCGTGGCCCCGCTGCCGTCGCGGGCCGACAGGTCGACATCGAGCCGGGAGCCGACCGCCGACCGGCCCGGCACCATGAACACGTCGCTGTAGGTCAGCTCGCCCGGGGGACTGCTGTCATCAAGAAATCGCACAGTGTTTATTGTTATTGCCCGCTGCGGTGCCCGCCGTAACATCGCACGGCGGGGGAGGCCATAAGGGCCTCCCCGCGGGCCGCGCGATCGCGGAAGTGAGCCGCGATCGCGAAATGTGGCTCTGGCTTGCGGGCGGGGTGGTCACGGCCGGCGTACGCGTGGTCCGGCGTGCGCGCGGGACGCGCCGCGCCGCCGGGTGTGTGAATTGTCCCCATTCGTCCGGTTCCTGCAGCCGTCAGCGCTGCGGCCGCGCTTCCTGTTATCCGGGCAAAAGGGGCGGCCGCCATGATCCCGGAATCCGCGGGCCGAATACGGCACCTTTGTTTCCGCGATCACGGGGTGTGGTGCTGATGTGGCGGAGGGGGCGGGCGCCGGCCGCTGCTTGCGAGGCTGGCGTTGCTGTCGCGGCTGATGTTGCTGTGGTGAGAGCGGCCGGGCCGCCCGGCGGTCACCCAGCCCGGGGCAACGGCGCCCGGCGGGCGCCGCAGCCGCACCGCAGCCCGTTACGTCCCAGAGCCGCGCGCCGCGGCCCGTCACGTCCCAGAGCCGCGCGCCGCGGCCCGTTACGTCCCAGAGCCGCGCGCCGCAGCCCGTCACGTCCCAGTTTCGCGCCAGACCCCGGAAAGTGAGCCGCGATCGCGGCTCACTCCGCGCTACCCCGCAACCAGCGGCGGCGACCACCGCACAATCGCGCGATAACGCGACGTTGAGGCCGAAGGCGGCGAACATGATGTCCGCGATCCGGTCCGCCATCTCGTCCTCGGGCAGCCGGACCTCGGCGCTGATGAGGTAATTCACCCTCTCCAGCATCATCAGGCAGGCCATCGCGGTCAGCTCCGCGTGCTCCTGGTGCCGCCCGGCGCTTTGGGCTGCCGCGGTCATCCCCGTCGTCATGGCTTCGGCGATGCTGAAGAACAGCCGCAGGGCGTCACCGTAAACTTCCTCGGGCACGAGGTCGGCCGAGCTGAGGACACGGAGCACGGTGCCGTGCGCGGCGTAGGCGGCGAAGAACTTCCGCACCCACTGACGCAGCATGACGAGGCTGGCCTCGTCGTTCGTGACGACCGGGAAGTCGCCGGCGACGATCTCCATGTCGTGCAGCGCGTCCCGCAGGAGCGCCTTGAACAGGTCCTCCTTGTTCGAGAAATACAGATAGAACGTGCCGTGCGAGATGCCCGCCCGGCGCACCACGTCATCGACGCGGACGCCTTGAAAGCCCCGGTCTTCGAACTCGATCATGCCGGCCTCGAGAAGCTTGCGCACGGTCTCGCGGCCCTGCGCCCGCAGTTCGCGGTCCTGGGCCGGGACGCCGCCGCCGAGCGACGGGCGCGCCTGCGGTTTTCGCGCCGGGCGCCCCGTCCCGCGTCGCTGGCTGGCGGCGCGCGGCGCGGCGGGCTGCCGAGAAGCGTGTCCCCGGCCCGCGCCGGAGCCGCCGGGCACGCGACTCTGGTCTGCCTCCTGGGTCATAGTCAGAGAGTAGCCGTAGCCGCGTGCGTTGCAGCGCATACGGGCATAGCCGCGCCGCGGGCGCCGTTGATGGCGTCCCTCTCTTCCGGCCCCGGGCCCAGCACCAAGGTCTGGCTCACGCAGAGCGGTTCCGCGCCGCCCCAACCCTAAGCGGTCAGGCCGCGTGCCCCGTTCCGCGCCGCCAGGTCTTTGTTCGGGGCCGCTGCCGCCTATACAGTTGGAGAACTGTGGGCCACGTGACGTTGCGCAGAACCTCAATTGCCGCGCTGATAACGGCCTGCGTGGCCGCGGCGGGCTGTGCCGTCGCGTTCACCGGGGGAACGTCCAGCCAGCCGGCCGGCACCCAGTCGTCGCTGATCAGCCTGCCGGCCATCGTGCCGGCGGTCAGCGGTGGGCAGCCGTTCGGCGACGGGGCCGCGGCCCCGTCGGCAACCCGGCACTCCTCCGTGCCCGCGCCGGCCGCCATGCCCCGCCAGCTCATCGTTCCCGATCTGGTCGCGGCCGTTCCCGGCGGGCTGACGCAGCGCCAGATCGCCGGGATACGCCGTCTGGCCGGCGTCAGGGCGGTGCTGCCCATCGATGGCGGCCAGATCAGGATCAACGGGAAGCCCGCCGAGGTGCTCGGCGCGGCGGCGGGCGCGCTCCGTTCCTGGACGCCGCCCGAGACAGCCGGCAGCGATGCGGTCTGGGCCGCCTTCGGCCGCGGTGACCTGGTGACGAGCAGCGCGGCCGTCCGCAGCCTCGGCCTGCGGCGCGGCCATGCCTACCCGGTCACCGCCGCCGTCCAGGCGCAGGTCCCGTTCGGCGTGTCCGCCCTGCTCGGCGTGCCGGGAGTCGACGCGGTGGTGGACGCGCAGCGGGCCACCCAGCTCGGGCTCGTGAAGAACGTCGCCGTGCTGATCAACGCGCCGGGCGACCAGCTGACCACGCTCACGTCGCGGGTCCGCTCCGTCCTTCGCGGCCGCGGTCAGGTGGTGCGGCTCGTCCCCGTGAACGTCACGACCAACCTGCCCGTGCAAACCCCGGCCCAGGTGCCCACCGGAGTGCCCGGGAACTACCTGCAGCTCTACCAGGAGTCCGCGGCCCAGTACTGCCCCGGCCTGTCCTGGACGGTGCTCGCCGCCATCGGCGAGATCGAGAGCGGCAACGGCCAGAACATGGGGCCCTCCAGCGCCGGCGCCCTCGGGCCCATGCAGTTCCTGCCGTCCACATGGGCGGTGTGGGGCATCGACGCGTTCGGCCAGACAGGGCCGCCCAACATCATGAACCCGCTCGACGCCGTGCCGTCAGCGGCCCGTCTCCTGTGCGCCGACGGGGCGGCCGCCGGGGGAGCGTCCCTGTACCGGGCGATCTTCGACTACAACCACGCCGACTGGTACGTCAACGAGGTCCTTGCGCTCGCCCAGGAATACGCCCGCGAGTACGGCTGATCCCGGCAAGGGGCCTACTGCGGGGTCGCGGCGCCGACGTTGAGCCGGCGCAAGCCCGCCAGGCAGAAGAGCACGCTCGCGCCCCCGCAGGAGGCGGCGAACCCGTAGCCCCAGCGGGCGCCGGCCGCGTCGACGATGAAACCTGCCGCCGTCGCCCCGGCGGCCACCCCGATGGAGATGCCGGTGGACAGCCAGGACATCGCCTCGGTGTTCCGGCCGGGCAGCGCCTGCGCGTCGACCAGACTGAAGCCCGCGATCAGCGTGGGCGCGATGGTCAGGCCGCACAGATAGATCACGCATGTCAGCGACACCAGGTTCGGCTGCGCCCAGAACGTCCCGACCCCGCCCACGGTCAGCGCCAGCGTGATCGCGAACCGGCGCTCCACAGGGGCCCGCCAGTGCCGCGAGCCGTACCACAGGCCACCGGTCGCGCTGCCCAGCGCGTAGCTGCCGAGGATGAAGCCGGCCAGCGGCTTGTGCCCGAAGTGCTGCGCGAACGCCACGGTGCTGAGGTCGATCCCGACGAACATCGCGCCGAGGAACACGTAAACAGGCACGAGCACCAGCAGCCCGGGTGCGGCCAGCCTGCCACGCCGGGATACGGCGTCCGCGGGGGACGGCCGCCCGGCGGGCGGCGGCTCGGTATCGCGCTGCGCCGCGAACCACAGCGTGCCCGCCAGGCACAGCGCGGCCGCCGCGCCGACGCCCGCCGCGGGGTACACCTCCGTAGCCAGCAGCGTGACGGCGGCGGGGCCGACGATGAAGCACACCTCGTCGGCCACTGACTCGAACGAGAACGCGGCATGCAGCCGGGGCGAACCGGTGAGCAGGGCGCTCCACCGCGCCCGCACCATTGAGCCAAGCGACGGCATGGTCGCGCCCGCGGCGGCCCCGGGCACGAAGAACGCCCAGGAAGGCGCGCCCAGCTCGACGGTCACGATCAAGAGCAGCGTACTGACCGCGAAAATCGCCGCCAGCGGCCGCAGCACCCGCCGCTGGCCGTAGCGGTCCACGAGCCTGGCGGACTGCGGCGCGCAGATCGCGTAGCCGATGGAGCCCGCCGCGGAGACGCTCCCCGCGACCCCGTAACGGCCGGTGGCCGCCGAGATGAGCAGAACGGTTCCCAGCCCGAGCATCGCCATGGGCATCCGGCCGATCAGGCCAGCGGCGGAGAAGCGCCACGCGCGCCGCACCCGGAAGACATCGGCGTACGGCTCCAGCGACCGCGCCAGCACCCGCCTGACCCGGCCGCCCGCCGTGTCCCCGCGCCCGGCCGCGCCCGGTTCGCCAGCCCGCCGCATACCCCCGGCGTCCGCTTCCTCAGCGCCCATCATCGCGTGCGCGGCCTCACAGCTCACGACCCTAGCCGACGATGACAATTCGATTTCCCCGCAGTCAGCAGCCCTCATACCCCCATCGTGCCGCCGGCCACCGACATTCCAGGGGTCGTCCCCCGGGGCCAGTACCGTAGGGGACATGCCGGCTTACGACGCGTTTCTCCTGCTCTCCTTCGGCGGCCCGGAGGGCCCCGACGACGTGCTGCCGTTCCTGGAGAACGTCACACGCGGCCGCGGCGTCCCGCCGGAGCGGCTGGCCGAGGTCGCGAAGCACTACCACGGATTCGGCGGCATCAGCCCGATCAACCAGCAGTGCCGGGACCTGCTGTCCGCCGTGCGGGAGGACTTCACGCTCAGCGGCATCACGCTCCCCGCCTACTGGGGGAACAGGAACTGGTACCCGTACCTGGCCGACACGGTCCGCGCGATGGCGGACGACGGGGTGCGCCGCGCGATCGCGTTCGTGACCTCGGCATACAGCTCGTACTCCAGCTGCAGACAGTACCTGGAGGACATCGAGCGGGCGCGCGCGACGGTGGCCGCCACCGGGCGCGAGGTCCCGGAGATCGACAAGATCCGCCCGTACTTCAACCACCCCGGCTTCATCGAGCCGTTCGCGCGCAGCACGCTCGCGGCCCTCGCGACGCTGCCCGCGGACGTCCGTGACGGTGCCCACCTGGTGTTCACCGCGCACAGCGTCCCCGTCGCCATGGCGGCCGCGAGCGGCAGCCCATCGGCGGGCACGACACGGCCCGGCGCGGGCGGAAGGTACGTAGCCGAGCTGACCGAGGCCGCCCGGCTTATTACCGAACGGGCCGGTGGTGGCTCGCGCAGCTGGCACCTCGTCTACCAGAGCCGAAGCGGGCCCCCGTCGCAGCCCTGGCTGGAACCCGACGTCAGCGACCACATGAGGACCCTGGCAAAGGCGGGGGTGCCCGCGGTTGTCGTGGTGCCCGCCGGGTTCGTCACCGATCACATAGAGGTCCTGCACGACCTGGACACCGAGGCGGCGCAGACCGCCGCCTCGGTGGGGCTGCCATTCGCCCGCGCGGCGACGCCCGGCGACACCCCGCGGTTCGCGTCGATGATCACCGAACTGGTCAGGGAGCGGCTGGACGTGCCCGGCAGCGCGCAGCCGCGGCCGCCGGCGCCCGCGGCGCTCGGCGGCTTCGGGCCGGCAGGCGACGTGTGCCCGGCGGACTGCTGCCGGTACCGCCGCCCGGCGGCGGCTGGCGTGCGCCCGGGAGGCGGTACGACGGGGACCGCGTCGTGACCGAGATCACAGCGCGGGAGCTGCTCGAGATCGCCGTGGCCGCCGCCCGGGCGGCGGGCCGGCTGCTCGCGGGCACCGGCGAGCGCCCGGAGGTCACCGCGACCAAGTCGAGCCCCACCGATGTCGTCACCGAGATGGACCGCCAGGCGGAGGCCATGATCGCGGCGCACATCAGGAAGGACCGCCCGGACGACGCGGTGCTCGCCGAGGAGGGCGGCCAAAGTGGCCAGGCCGAGGTGCGATGGGTGATCGACCCGCTCGACGGCACCGTCAACTACCTTTACGGGCTGCCCGACTGGGCGGTGTCCATCGCCGCGGAGGTGTCCGGGACGATCGTGGCCGGCGTGGTCGAGGTCCCCCGGCGCGGCGAGACGTTCACCGCGGTCCTGGGCGAGGGAGCCTGGCTCGAAGACCGCCGCGGCCGAAGCACGCTGCGCTGCGGTACGGGCCCCGACCTCCCGCAGGCGCTCGTGGCGACGGGGTTCGGCTACCAGGCGAGCCGTCGGCGGGTTCAGGGTGAGGTGGTCGCGGCGCTGCTGCCGCAGGTCAGGGACATCCGGCGCGGCGGCTCGGCGGCCGTGGACCTGTGCTCGGTGGCGGCCGGCCGGGTGGACGCGTACTACGAGCGTGGGCTGAACTACTGGGACTACGCCGCCGGCGGCCTGGTCGCCAGCGAGGCCGGCGCCGTCGTGGGCGGCCTGTCCGGCGGGCCGGCCAGCGGCTCCATGACCGTCGCCGCCGGGCCCGCGCTGTACCCCCGGCTGGCCGCCGTGCTCGCCGCCCTGGATCCCGAGCGGGACGGCTGAGCCCGGCCGCATGGTGGCTGCCGGTTACCGATGGGATCCGGTGCCGGGGTTTGTTCGCGCCGGGCCTGTTCCGCCGGGCGTGACGAGGCCGGTTTCGTAGGCGAGCACGACGGCCTGGGCACGGTCGCGGAGGTCCAGCTTGGCCAGGATGCGGCCGACGTAGGTCTTGGTGGTCTGCTGGGCGATGACCAGGGTGTCGCTGATCTCGGCGTTTGACAGGCCGCGGGCGATCAGCCGGAGCACTTCGGATTCCCGGTGGGTGAGCGCGGCGAGCGTGGCCGGGAATGGCGGGTCCGGGCGTGGCTGGCGGGCGAAGTCGGCGATCAGCCGCCGGGTCACCGAGGGGGCGAGCAGCGCGTCGCCGGCGGCCACCACGCGGACCGCGTGGACCAGTTCGGCGGCGGTGGCGTCCTTGAGCAGGAAGCCACTGGCCCCGGCGCGCAACGCCTCGTACACGTAGTCGTCGAGGTCGAAGGTCGTGAGCATCAGTACCCGCGGCCGGCCCGGGTCGGCGTCGCGGAGGATCTGGCGGGTTGCTTCCAGTCCGTCCATGACCGGCATCCGCACGTCCATCAAGACGATGTCGGGGTCCAGATGCCGCGTCTGGCTCACCGCCTCGGCGCCGTCAGCGGCCTGGCCCACGACGAGCAGGCCTGGCTGGGCGGCGAGCATTGCGGCGAAGCACTCCCGTACCATCGCCTGGTCGTCGGCGATCAGGCATCGTGTGGTCACGGCGCCGCCTGCCGCGCCGTCGGCCGTCATGCCGCCCGGCCGAGCGGGAGCACCGCTGACACCATGAAGCCGCCATCGGGCACCGGGCCGGCCGACAGAGAGCCGCCGAGCAGCGCCACCCGCTCGCGCATCCCGGCCAGCCCGTGGCCCGGCCCCCGTTCGTTCCGCGACGCGCCGGGGGGTCCCCCGGGTCCGTTGACCACCTGCAGCAGGACCGCGCCGGCATCGTGGCCCACCGTCACGGTGACCGGGGCTCCGGGGGCATGCTGGCTGGCGTTGGACAGCGATTCCTGAACAATCCGGTAGGCGCACAGCGCAACTCCGGAAGGCACCTGGTCCAGTGCGGGGGGTACGGACAGCTCGACCGATGCCCCGGCTCGCCGGGCGGCCTCGACGAGGGCGGGAAGGTCCGATAGCCGGGGCTGTGGCGCGAGCCCGGCGGGCTGGTCCTGGCGCAGCACGCCGAGCAGCCGCCGCATGTCCGCGAGCGCCTCGCGCGCCAGCTCGCTCAGGGAGCCGAACTCGGTGCGGGCTGATTCGGGCAGATCGCTGAGACGATACGTTGCGCTTTCAGACCGCAGGGCTATCAGTGACATGTGATGGGCCACCACGTCGTGCAGTTCCCGCGCGATCCGGGTCCGCTCTTCCAGCACCGCCCGCCGGCCACGCTCCAGCCGGGTGCGCTCGGTCTGGGCGGCCAGGGCCCGCTGGGTGCGCCACCGGGAACTGACGCTGTCCGCGGCGATCGTCCCGACGGTGAACATGACGGTGGCGCTGAGCGGGCCGTTCAAGTCCGCCAAGTCCCTCACGAGCCACAGCCACCACGGGATAAGGCTCAGCGCCCACGTCCACCACAGCACCGGGCGCCCGTAGCGGACCCCGGCCACGCAGAACACCGCCAGCAGCGCCAGCAGCTGCGCCGGGCCCCACGGCCAGCCTCCCTGCCACTCCTGGGGTAGCAGCGGCGCGAGCAGCAGCGCGAGCCACCCGATCCGCCAGCCCAGCAGCGGATACCGGGCCGCCAGCAGCAGCGGCGCCACCACCACCGCCACCGTCAGCAGCATCTGCCCGATTCCGGGCGGCAGGTAGTGGAGGGAATAGCAGGGGCTGATGCGGCAGGCAGTGGGGGGCGCGGGAGTGAGACGGGGCTGCCCGTGCATGCTGGCCAGGTTGAGCGCCCCAAGCGCCAGCGTCGTCGCGCCCAGCGCCAGATACGCCCGGCGCCGCCACGGCGGGCGCCACCACGAGGGGGCCGTGTCCGGGCCCGCGAGCACGCGGATCAGCCCGCGCCGCGCCCGGCGCGCCACCCTGCGGGTGCCGCTCGCTGCCGGCGCGGTCCCGGGCATCCGTTTCACGATCTCAGGGTAGGCCGCCAGGGGCCGCCCGCTCATCACCCCAGCGTGGTCATACCCCGGTATCAGTTCGCTCCGCGGCCGGGGCGGACTGCCTTCGTGGTACGACCACAGATTCGGTTCCATGGTGTGACGACCCCGCCCCGTTCCCCCAGGCAGCCTTGAGCCGCGGTGCTTTTCACGCGTCGCGCTTTAACCAACCTGTTCCGGGAGGCGCATCATGAATGTCGAGATCACCGGCCTTACGCGGCGGTTCGGCCGCACCACGGCGGTGGCGGGGGTGGACCTGCGGGCTGGCCCGGGGGTGTTCGGGCTGCTGGGCCCCAACGGCGCGGGCAAGACCTCGCTGCTGCGGATGATGGCGACGGCGATGCCGCCGACCTCGGGTCGGCTCCGGCTGCTGGGCCGCGATCCCGGCCGGTACGGGCAGCGGCGGCAGATCCGCCGCCGGCTCGGCTACCTGCCGCAGAACCTGGGCTATTACCCGGGCTTCACGGTGGCGGAGTTCGTGGAGTACTTCGCGCTGCTGAAGGAGATGCCAGCGGCGCGGGTCCAGGCCGCGGTGAGGGTGGCCGTCGAACGGGTCGAGCTTGGCGGCAAGGCAAAGGCCAGGCTCCGGACCCTGTCCGGCGGCATGCTGCGCCGGGTGGGGATCGCGCAGGCCATCGTCAACGAGCCGGAGTTGCTGCTACTGGACGAGCCCACCGCCGGGCTGGACCCGGAGCAGCGGGTGGCGTTCCGGGCCCTGCTCCGCGACCTTGGCCGGCGCGCCACCGTCGTGGTCAGCACCCACCTGGTCGAAGACGTCGGCGCCGCCTGCGCTCAGGTCGCGCTGATGGACCGGGGAAAGATCGTGTTTCACGGCACCCCGGCCGACCTGGCGGCCCGCGGCGAGGGACACGGCATCGGCGATGCGCCGCTGGAACGCGGGTACAGCGCGGTCCTGACGGGAGTGCGGTCATGAACACCACGAATGCACCGGCCGTCTCCCGGCAGCTGCCGGCCACCCGCCGTCCCGGGCGGACGGCGGCCCGGCTGCTGCGCCTGGAGCTGCGCCATAACGCCATGCTGTGGATGCTGCCGGTGGCCATCGCGCTGTTCTGGCTCACCACCTACCGCAAGGCCATGGCCATGCCGCCACTGTGGAACCTGCGCGCCACCAGCATGCAAAGCGGTACTCTGCTGGCATTCGCATGCCCCGTGGCCGGCGCGGCAGCGTGGACGGGGTCCCGGGAAACCCGCCGTCACACCACCGAGATGGTGACCGTCGCCGCGCGGCCGCGGTGGGCGCGCCTGCTTGCCGCCTGGGCCGCCGCCACCTGCTGGGCAATGGCGGGTTACCTGGCCTGCCTGGCCGTCTTGTACGGGGTCACCGCGCAGCAGGCTAGCTGGGGCGGGCCGCTGTGGTGGCCGGCCGCGGTGCTTGCCGCGAGCCTGCCGGCCTTCTCCGCGGCCGGGTTCGCCGCCGGGACGCTGCTGCCCAGCCGGTTCACCGCGCCGCTGGCCACGGTCGCCGCGTTCTTCGTGGTCGCGCTCAGCACGCAACTGATCGCCGGCAGCCAGTCCTACTGGCAGGTCTCGCCGCTGGTCACCGGCCCCTGGGACACCGGGCCGGACGCCGGTGTGGCGACCTTCTACCCCTACCTTCCTGACCTGCCGATAGCCCAGGTGATGTTCCTCGCCGGGCTCACCATCGCGCTGCTGGCCGCCCTGGCCCTGCCCCGGGGCTCCGGCGGGCGAGGGCTGCGCGCAGCCGCCGCGGCCGTCACCACGGCCGGCCTGCTGGCCGCCGGGACCGCCGTCGCCCTGGCCGGCACCGGCAAGCTGGACGCCCACGGCATGATCACCATCCCGGCCCTGCACGATGCGGCCAGCGACCGGCCGGTCCGCTTCACCCCCGCCTGCAGCCACACCGCGATCCCGGTCTGCCTCAACCCCGCCTACGCCAGCTACCTGCCGGCCACAGTGACCGCCGTCGCGCCGGCGCTCAGCGAGATCGCCGGCCTGCCGGGCGCGCCAGTCCGCATCAGCCAGGCCGCCGCAACCTACCAGCAGCAAGCAGGCAACGCCGTCAGCGTCCGCCTCGATGGGCCGCCCATCAGCGGCAGGCCGCCGGTGTATCACCTGCTGCTTCCCGACCAGTTGCTCGGACCCACCATGACCACCAGCGAGCTTGCCGCGGAGGTCCGATCGAGTGCCGGGCCCGCCATCGTGGCCAGCGTCATCGCCGATCGCCCCGGCGCATCCCAGGCGCAGCATGCGGTCACGGCGGGGCTGATAATCGCGGCCGGGCTGCCGCTGCAGGGCTTGCCTCCCGGCACCACACCGGCAGCCGACAGCAGGCCTGGCGTGAGGAGCCAGCCGCCGCCAGAGGTGGCGCCCGGCTCACCCGCCTACGCCGCGGCCCGGCGGTTCGCAGCGCTGGCGGCTCCGGCCCGGCACGCCTGGCTCATGCGGCACCTGACGGCGTTGCGGGCCGGCCGGATCACACTCAGGCAGCTGCCATGACCGCCGACCGGGTACGCGAGGTGACGGCGGCGCAGCACCGCAAGACGCGGCCGGCCCGGCCGCCGCGGGCCGGAGTGCGCCTCGCGCGGCTGTACGCCGCCAGCCGGCGGATCCCCGCGGCCGTGGCAGCGATTGCCGCCTGCGCTATCGGGCTGAGGATCGCGCTGGCCGGGCACTGGGACAGCTACGGCGCGCTGCAGCTGCCGCTGGTGTTCGAGGCCGGGGCCGCGGCGGCCATCACCGTCACCACGGCAAGCCCGCACGGCGACCCGGAACGCGTCGCCGGCCGGTGGCTGCCGTTCCTGCGGCTGGCCGCCGCGCTGGCGCTGACCGCGGCGGCGGCCAGCGCGCTGGCCGCCGCCGGGACCGGTGCGCACCTGGCCGGCGGCACCCTGGACGCACTGCGCAACGTGGCCGGGATGACCGGCATCGGCCTGCTGTGCGCTGCCGCTCTCGGCGGCGGCCTGGCCTGGGCCGGCCCGACTGGCTACCTGGTGCTCGGCGCGTACGGGCTGTACACCCAGTGGCACGGCCCAGCGCTGACCACGCCATGGATCTGGCCAGCCCGGCCGCCACACGACCTGGGCGCGGCGATCTGCGCCGGGCTGGTCTTCACCCTCGGGATAGCGGCCATCACGGTCCGCGGAGCCCGCGATCCCGCCGGCGAGTAACCCTGACCCCAGCTTCTTGCGGGGTGATGCGGTCAGTTCCTCCTGGCCAAGCGACGGCCGGTGAACCGGGAACCCGGCTCCGCGACGCGGGCAGGACCGGGACCGCCGCCCCGCAGCAGGCGGCTGTGGAGTAGCTTACGATAGCTCACTGCTCAGCAACGGAATTCTGCCACGTTCGACGGTGTTACTTCGGGGCTGCACGTGCAAGCTGAAAATTCCCGCCGGAATCGGGCACAACTTCGGCTTCCCGAGCGTTACAACCGCGCAGCGATCGCGCACCACGGATGAAGGGGGATGGACCACTCAGATGGCTCAAGATTATGACAGCCCGCGCAAGACGGACGACGACCTGACGGAGGACAGCCTCCAGGAGCTTCAGGCGCGCCGGATGGACAAGTCGTCGAGCACGATCGACCTTGACCCGGACGACGTCGCCGAGTCCCTGGAGCTGCCCGGCGCAGACCTGTCCAACGAGGAACTGTCGTTCCGGGTGATCCCGCGGCAGGCCGACGAATTCACCTGCTCGCGCTGTTTCCTCGTGCACCACCGCAGCCAGCTCGCCGAGGAGGACAGGAACGGCCAGCTGGTCTGCCGCGAGTGCGCGGCCTGATGGCCCGGCCACGGGAGCGCGGGAACGCGCGCTCCCGCCGGACTGCGGCTGCGGCCCGGTTCAGGCCGGCTCCGCGTCACCCGTGCCCGGGTGCAGCCGCCGCGACGCCGCGCGGGTAGCGAGCAGCCGCGCGGCCTCCACGCCGACCCCCGTGACAACCGCCCAGCCCAGCGCCTCGGCCAGGCGCACCTGAGGATCCTCCGGGTGCGACGGCGGCTCCTTGCCCGTGGCTCGGGTCCATACCACCGTGATGAGCTTGCGCGTAAGGAAGGCCGCGGCCATGGCCGCTATGCCGCCGATCACGCGGCCGCCGATATCACCGCGCTTATCCACCATCCGTTATCCTCCATCATTTGCCGTGAGGGCCCATCATCCCACGGCCTTGCGGCCGGTCCCGGGAGCGCCCACGGCCTTGCGGCCGCTCTCGATCGCGGCGGCGAACCGGGCGGGCCTGCGGCTGGCCACCAGCCAGTAGGGCACCTCACTGGCCGGGTCTGCCAGCGAAATGTACACGGCCCGTTTCAGGTAAGGTCGCAGCAGGAGGCGTGCCGCCGGGTCCGCCCGCGGGCCGCGCAGCTGGGCCGATTGCTTCTCGTCGAGCGCGATCACCTGGCCGACGTCCGTCAGCCGCAGCTTCGCACCGCCAGCCCGGAGCACGCCGCGCGCGACCTCGATCCTGGCAGCGCCCCAGGTGAACAGGAAGGCGGCCACCGCGGTCACCAGTACGCCGTAGACAAGGGCGGGCACGATGCCACCGAACCCCGCGAAGATCTCGCCGCCGAGGATGGCGACGACAGGAATGGCGAGCAGCCACCACGAGACGGGCACGTGCAGCTGTTCGCGGTACTCGCGCATGTACCCAAAGGTAGTTGGTTAGATGGAGTCGTGGCGGGGGCTCGGCGCGAGGATGCGCCAGGAGGCGAAGGGACGGCTGATGCCTTCCAGGCGGCCGCCGCGGGGGGACCAGGTGGCGGGGGACCAGGTGGCGGGCGGGGACGCGGGGAACGGAAACACCGCGCCCGCTGAGCTTCCCGCTCCTGGCGGGGTTCCAAGGGCTCGCGGGGCTCAGGCCCCTAACGGGGCTCAGGAGGCTGCCGAGGTACCCGCCGGGACCGCGAACCGCGCCGGGGTCCCCGCCCCGGCCGCGGGCGGCACGGATGTTCGCGCGGAGACCGCGAGCCGCTCGGACGTCCCCGGATGGCTGCAGACCGGCGCGGCGTGGGCCTGGCGCCTGCTGCTGCTCGCCGGGGCGCTGTACGTGGCGGCCCGGGTGGCCGGCCTGCTCTTCGTCGTGGTCGTGCCGTGCGCCGCCGCGTTGCTGCTCACCGCGCTGCTGCATCCGCTGACCGGGCGGCTGCGCCGTGCCGGGCTGGCGCCGCTCGCCGCGACCTGGTGCACGCTGCTCGGCGCGGTCCTGGTGCTGGCCGGTGTGGGCGCGCTGGTGACCGCGCGGGTCAGGGCCGAGTACCCCAGCCTGGTGGCTCAGGTCAAGCACACCAGCTCTCAGGTGCAGTCATGGCTGGCGGGGGCGCCGCTGCACCTGCAGACGGGCAACCTGCAGAAGCTGTCCAACAACGCCGTGCACTATCTCGGCACGCACAAGTCGCTGGTCGAGGGGACCGTGGTGACCGGCGTCCAGTTCCTGGCGGGCGTTGTTCTCACGCTGTTCGTGACGTTTTTCCTGATCAAGGACGGTGACCGGATCTGGCGGTGGCTGACCTCGGCGTTGCGTCCCGAGCGCAAGCTGAAGGCGGACCGCGCGGGCCGCGCCGCGTGGCAGGCCGTGACCTATTACGTGCGGGGCACGATCGCCGTGGCCGCTATCCACGCCGTGGTGATCGGTATCTCGCTGTCCGTCATGAACGCCCCGCTCGTCGCCCCGCTGGCGGTGCTGGTATTCCTGGCCGCCTTCGTCCCGCTGGTGGGCATACTGGTCGCCGGGGGGCTCGCGATCCTCGTCACGCTCGCGGCGAAGGGCTGGGTCGACGCCCTGGTGCTGCTCGGGATCCTGATCGTCATGAACCAGCTCGAAGGGCACCTGCTGCAGCCGATGGTGGTGGGAAAGATGGTGCGGCTGCACCCGCTCGCCATCATCCTGGTGCTCGCTGTGGGCGGCGTTGTGGCGGGCATCGCCGGCGCCGTGGTGGCGGTGCCCATCGCGGCCGCGGTCACCCGTGCCGTGCCCGAGCTGCGCGGCCGCGAGCCGCCGGTGGTGTAATCTCGCGTAACCTCTGCGTGAGGCCTGGGCCGGTCCGGAAGCTACGGCAGACACGAGGTTCCGTCCGGCGCGAGCCACCAAGCCGAAAGGTACCCTGAGATGAGGCCAGCCACCGCCGCGGCGGACGTGCTGATCAAGCGCGTCGACCCGGGCGTTCCGCTCCCGTCGTACGCTCACCCCGGCGACGCGGGCGCCGACCTGGTCACCGCCGAGGATGTGGAGCTCGCGCCGGGCGCCCGCGCGGTCGTGCCCACCGGGATAGCGATCGCGCTGCCGGCCGGGTACGCGGCGTTCGTGCATCCGCGCTCGGGCCTCGCGGCCAGGCACGGCGTGACGATCGTGAACGCGCCGGGAACAGTGGACGCGGGATACCGGGGGGAGATCAGGGTGACGCTGCTGAACACGGACCCGGCGCACTCGGTTGCCTTCCGGCGCGGGGACCGGATCGCGCAGCTCGTGGTGCAGCGTGTCGAGTACGCGGCATTCCGTGAGGTAGACGTGCTGCCGGAGTCGGCCAGGGGCGAAGGCGGGTTTGGCTCGACCGGCGGCCACGCCGCCGGATGCGCGGCCGGCGGCGTGGCCGCTGAATGAAGAGAGGGAGTGCGCCAGTGTTCGGTAGGCGTCGCATCGGAAAGCGAGCCGCGGACCTCGGGCCGGCTGACGATGACTATGCGGCCGAGCCCGGGGACAGCTACGCGGACGAGTATGGGTACCCCGGCGAGGAGGAGCCCGGCGCGGGCGTCCCGCGCCACGACGGCGGCCCGTGGGATGCCGCGGAACCCTATCCGGCCCTGGAGCGGGTCGACCTCGGCAGCCTGCACGTCCCGGTTGGCGCGGACTTCGAGATCCAGCTTGTGGCCGCGGAACAGCAGTTCTTCTGCGTCACCGTCCGTAACGGGCCGAACGAGCTGGAGCTCAAGCCCTTCGCCGCGCCGAAGAGCGCGCCGCTCTGGGATGACGTCCGTGACGAGATCGCCGCGGAGCTCGCGGTCGCGGGCAGCGGGCCGGCCGAGGAGCGGTACGGGCCGTTCGGCGTCGAGCTGCTCGCCTACGTGCCGGCCGACCCCACCGCGCCGGCGGCCGGCGCGGCCATGCGGCGGGTCAGGTTCGTCGGCGTGGACGGTCCGCGCTGGTTCCTGCGCGGCATGTTCAGCGGGCCGGCGGCGGACAGTGACGCGGCCGCGGCGCCGCTCGAGGAGCTGATGCGGCAGGTCGTCGTGGTCCGCGGTGACCACCCGGTCCCCCCCAGGGAACTGCTCGAGCTCCGGCTGCCGCCGGAGGCCCTCCAGGCGCTCGCCGAGGAGCAGGCCCGCGCCGAGGAGGAAGGCAGGTTCTCCACGCCGCTCAACCCCTTCGACCGCGGCCCCGAGTTCACGGAAACCCGTTAACCTCCGAACAAGCGCTCGAGTTGTTCCTCTACGTCCTCCGTCGTCACGAAGAACAGCTCGTCCCCGGCCTCCAGCGGGTCGTCGGGCTGCGGCACCAGCACGCGGCCTTCGCGCAGAATGGAGACCAGCGCCACGTCGGCCGGCCAGTCGATGGCGCCGACCTGCTGGCCGACGAGCGGCGCGTCGTCCGGCATGGTCAGCTCCACCAGGCTGGCCTCGCTCTGCCCGAAGGTCATCAGCCGGACCAGGTCGCCGACGCTGACCGCCTCCTCGACGAGCGCGGACAGCAGCCGGGGCGTGGAGACCGCGACGTCCACCCCCCACGACTCGTTGTACAGCCACTCGTTGCCGGGGTGATTCACCCGCGCTACGACCCTCGGCACGCCGTACTCGGTCTTGGCGAGCAGCGCGACGACCAGGTTCACCTTGTCGTCGCCGGTGGCCGCGATCACCACGTTGCAGCGGTCGAGCGCCGCGTCGTCGAGCGAGCTGATCTCGCAGGCGTCCGCGAGCAGCCACTCCGCGCGGGGCACGCTGTCCACCTTGATCGCCCTGGGGGAGTGGTCGATGAGCAGCACCTCGTGGCCGTTCTCCAGCAGCTCGCTGGCGATGGAGCGGCCGACCGCCCCAGCGCCGGCTATCGCGACCCGCATCAGCGCCCGCTCCCTTCCCGCGCGCCGAACACGGCCGCGATCCGGTCGATGTCACTCTCCATCGCGATGACGTGCACCACGTCGCCCTGCTGCAGCGCCGTCGCCGGCGCCGGCACGATCGGCTCGCCGAGCCGGTCGATGAAGGCGATGCGCGTGTCGGCGGCCTCCTCGACCGCCTTGACCGGCTCGCCGAACCAGTTCGGTGACACCTGGACCTGCGCGAGCACTACCTTGCCCGTGCTGTCCCGCCAGATGGGCTCGCTGCCTTCCGGGAGCAGCTTGCGCAGCATCTGGTCGGCGGTCCAGCGCACGGTGGCGACGGTCGGTATGCCGAGCCGCTCGTAGACCTCGGCCCGCCGCGGGTCGTAGATTCGCGCCGCGACCCGCGGGACGCGGAACGTCTCGCTCGCCACCCGGGCGGCGATGATGTTCGAGTTGTCGCCGCTGCTCACCGCGGCGAACGCGTCGGCCCGCTCGATTCCCGCCTGGGTGAGCACGTCGCGGTCGAAGCCGATCCCGGTCACGCGGTCGCCCTTGAAGGCCGGGCGGAGCCTGCGGAAGGCCTCCGGATCCCGGTCGATGATGGCGACCGAGTTGCCCCGGTCCTCCAGGATGTGCGCGAGCGTGGACCCGACCCGCCCACAGCCCATGATGACTATATGCACGGCCAAACCCTTTCGCGGTGCGCGGTTCTCCGATCAGTGCGCCTCGCCAAAGGTATGCCCTCACGTGCAAGAATGCGACCCCTGGATAAACCCTTGATGAGGAGGAACGGGCGGTGGTCTACCTGCCGGGCGAGACGCTCGAGCTGACGGCGGAGGACGTTGCCAACGGCGGGTGGTGCGTCGCGCGGCCGCCGGGCTCCCCGGTCGTGTTCGTGCGGCACGCGCTGCCGGGCGAGCGGGTCGTCGCCCGTGTGACCGAGGTCACATCGAAGTTCGCCCGTGCCGAGGCGATCCGGATCCTGTCCGCGTCGCCGGACCGCGTCGATCCGCCGTGCCCGCATGCCCGCCCGGGCGGCTGCGGCGGGTGCGACTGGCAGCACGCCACCCTGGCCGCCCAGCGGGCGCTCAAGGCCGCGGTGATCGGCCAGCAGCTCCGCCGGCTGGCCGGCGTGGACCGGGCGGTCACGGTCGAGGCCCTGCCCGGAGACGGGGCGGCCACGGCGGCGGGGCTCGGATGGCGGACCCGTGTCCAGTTCGCGGTCCGTGACGACGGCGTCGCGGGCCTGCGCGCGCACCGGTCGCACCAGGTGATCGGCATAGACGACTGCCTGATCGCCCATCCCGCCGTCAGCGGCCTGGCCGTCACGCGCCGCCGCTGGCCCGGCGTGGCCTCGGTGGAGGCGCTGGCCGGCGCCGGACAGGGGGAACGCTCGCTGATCATCACGCCGGCCCGGAAGCGGGATGCCCGGGCAGGCGCCACCGATCGTTCGGTATCCATTGAAGAGGTTACGGCGGAATCGGTGGTCCGCCGGGCCGGCCACCGCCTGACCCCGGTGCGCGGCCGTTCCTACCTGAGCCAGCGTGCGGCGGGCCGCGAGTGGCGGGTCAGCGCGGGCGCCTTCTGGCAGGTGCACCCGGCGGCGGCGGACGCGCTCGCCGCAGCGGTGCTGGCCGCTTTGCGGCCGGTGGCGGGGGACGCGGCGCTCGACCTGTACTGCGGTGCCGGGCTGTTCGCGGGGGTGCTGGCGCCGGCCGTCGGCCCGGACGGGACCGTCACTGGCGTGGAATCCGAGGCCGCCGCGGTCCGGGATGCCCGGCACAACCTGCGCGAATGGCCGTGGGTGCGGGTCCGGCGCGGCGACGCCGCCGCGGTGCTGCGCCGCGGCGGGCTGCCGGCGGCCAGGATCGCCGTGGCCGACCCGCCGCGGTCGGGGCTGGCGCGCGAGGTCGTCGAGTACCTGAGTTCTCCCCCGGCCGAGCGCTTTGCGTACGTGTCCTGCGACCCGGCGACGCTGGCCCGCGACATCGGGCTGCTCCTGGCGCGCGGCTGGACGCTGGCCGGCCTGCGCGCGTTCGACGCGTTCCCGATGACCCACCACGTCGAGTGCGTCGCCACCCTGGTCAGGCCGTAGCCCACGGGCTAACGCAAACCCTTGACGAGCTGTGCGGGAACGATGTCCGCCGAGAACGGCCGCCTGGCGCGGAATACCTCGTCGCCGGCGACCTCGGCTTCGAGCGAGTAGTCCCGGGAGCGCAGCTCGAACGCGGTCAGCGATGGATTGCGCGGATCCGGGTCGACGATCCAGTACGAGGGAACGCCGAACGTCGCGTACGCCGACTTTTTTCTGTTCAGATCTGGGTTACGAAGCGTCGTCCGCGTCGCCGGACTGTGCCGCGATCCTGGCCGGGGCGTCATCGGTGACGTAGTAGCCGAGCCCTGGTATCCGGGTGAGCAGCCCCTCGTCCTCGAGCATCCGCAGCGCCTTGGCGCAGGTCTGCCGGGCGTGCCCGTAGCGCTGGCTGAGCGTGGTGATCGACGGCGTGGGCATACCTGGGGCAAGCGCGCCTTCTGTCACCTCTCGGCGCAGTTGCGCCGCCAGCCGCACATATGCCCTGGGGTCCGATTCGCCGCCTATCGACACTCTCGTACCGTACTCGACTGGCAATATTGCCAATCGCAACGCTTCGACACTAGTCGAGAGTGGACGATCTCGCTAAAGTGCGCTACCTTCGCAGTGCAGCGCAAGCTGCCCGCGTCAAGCCTCCGGGCATCGAGCCACCCTGTGTCGAATCACCCTGTGTCGAATCACGTGTCGAGCGAACTGGGGCGTAGATGATCCTTTACTGCTGGAGCACGGTGACCGGCGCCATCGACGACATCCCCCGGGCCATGGGAGTGGCCAAGGACCGGGAGAGAGCCATGGAGGCGGCGGAGCGCTACCTCCGGTCCGGCGAGGGGCTCCTGTCCCTGGTCGAGGCCGTACGGCCGGCGCTGGCGGTGCACAGCCTCGATCCGTACTACGCCCGCACCGGGGTGGCCTGGCTGGGGAGGATGTCGCGAAGCGGCGAGATCATCTGGTCGAAGATCCTCGTGCGCGGCACCGGCCTGCCCCTCTCGTAGCGCCCGCGCTAACCGCTCCCGGCGCCGCATGTTATCGCCGCTGGGGGTAGGAAGGCCTTGCCTACGATGTGAGTAGGTGCCGCCCAGGGGTGGTTAGCCCGCGTTAGCCGCACGATTGGCATCATGGACAACCTCACGATCGGTTCGGTCAGCCAGGGGGCTGAAACCGCCGAACGTGGGGATGACCTTGCTCAGCCGGGCGCAGGCGTGGGCCAGCGTCCGGGCGCGAGCGGGAACGGAGGTGGCGGTACGGGCGGACACGGGGGAGTAATTGCGCACGAGGGGGGGAACGCGACCGCGCCGCACAACGGCGAGACAGCGCTCGAGGGCCGCTGGGTAATGCCCGCTTTTTGTGTTTTCGCGGCGTATGCGGCGGCGGCCGCCATCTGGGCCAGGGGCCAGGACGCGATCTGGGCGGCGTGGGCGGTGCCGGGCTATATCGCCGCCGCTGCCATGGTACGGCGCCCGCGCGGCCGGGATCTGGCGCTGGTGACCGCGCTCGCCGGCGCCGTGGCCATCCCGCTGCTGTGGCTGCTGGCATCCGGTTCGCTGGCCGCCGGGATGGCGGTCATCCAGCGGTCGGCGGCGCTGATGCTCCAGCACGGCTCGCCGTATCTTCCTTCCCGCCAGCTGTCATCCTGGCTGTCCTACAACCCCTACCTGCCGGCCATGGCGCTGTTCGGGCTGCCCTGGGTGGCCGGCCTGCGCGGTATCGCGGGAAATCCCGCGCTCTGGCTGGCACTGGCCACCGTCGGCATCCTCGCCGTGGCGTTCTCGACCACGGTCCCGCACCGGGTCCAGCACTGTCAGCGATGCCGCCGTGATGTCCTTCGGCGAACCGCGTTCGCGGCGGCCTGCCCGCTGATGGCGCTCAACCTGGCGGTGACCACCACCGACCCGCCGGTGCTCGCGCTGATGCTGCTGGCGCTCGCGCTGGCCGCCCGGCCCTCGCGGACCACCATGTCGGCGGTTGCCCTCGGGGTCGCCTGCGCCATGAAGTCCATCGCCTGGTTCGCGGTCCCGGTCATCGCCGTGACCCTCCGCTCCCGTGACGGCACGCGGGCCGCGGCCCGGTTCACCGCCACGTCCGTCCTGTCGGCTCTGCTCAGCGCCGCCTCCGCTCCGGCGGCCCTGGCGAGCCCCGCGGACATCGTGCGGAACACGGTGTTGTTCCCGCTCGGTCTCACGCAGCGCAAAACCCCCGCGCAGAGCCTGCTGCCCGGCCACCTCCTGGCCGCGGCCGGGCCGGCGGGCCACGCCGTGTCCGTCGGCCTGCTGCTGACGGCCGGCCTGGCCGTCGCCGCCTCGCTCCTGATCCGGCCGCCGCGCGACCTGCGCGCCGCGACGTTGCGGCTCGCGCTCGGCCTGGCCCTGATGTTCACCTTGGGTCCCGCCGAGCGCTTCGGCTACTTCATCTACCCGCTCGGCCTGCTCGGCTGGGTCGTCCTCGGGGGATTCGGGGGCCGTCAGGGTGCGGGCGCCGGGGCTTCCAGGGTGCCGCAGGAGAGCAGGGAGTGAGCCGCACCTGGCGCTGTTGCCCGGCCCTACGCCGCGTTCCTGCCGGGGCCGGCGCCGCTCACGCTCACGCTCACGTGAAGGCGTGCTGGACGGCCTGGCGGCCGGCGGCGCTCGCCGCGGCGTAGCCGTACGTGCCCTTGTCGCGAAACTCCGTCGCCGCGTCCGCCAGCGCGCCGAGTGCGGCGAACGCGAAGGCACCCCCGACCGAGACCCGGCTCACGCCGGCGCCGGCGAGCTCGCCGACGGACGGGACGCCGCGCATGGCCAGCACGTTAACCGGGCGGTCCACCGCCGCGACGAGCTGCCTGATGTCCGCGAGGCTGGTCAGGCCCGGCGCGTACAGCACGTCGGCGCCTGCCACCTGGTACGCCCGCAGCCGGGTGATCGTGTCCGCCAGGTCTGAGCGTCCGTGCAGATAGTTCTCGGCGCGCGCGGTGAGTACGAGACGCGCGGGCCCGGCGTGCGCGGCCGCGGCGGCCGCCGCGACGCGCTCCGCCGCCAGCCCGATGTCGTAGACGGGCTCGTTCTCATCACCGGTGAAGTCCTCCACCGAACAGCCCGCGAGCCCGGCCTCCGCGGCGAGGGTGACGGTCCGCGCGACGCCGTCCGGATCGCCGGCGAAACAGTTCTCCAGGTCGGCCGATACCGGAAGGTCGGTGGCCGCCACGATCGCGGCGGCATGCGCCAGGGCCTCGTCGCGGCTCACCGAGCCGTCCAGGCGGCCGACGGTCGCGGCGAACCCGGAGCTGGTGGTTGCGAGGGCCTGGAACCCCAGGGAGCTGAGCAGTTTCGCGGACCCCTGGTCCCAGGGATTTGGCATGAGCAGCGGGTTACCGGGCCGGTGCAAATCGAGGAACTGCCCTGCTTTTTCCGTCTGGGTTGTCATAGCTTTGAAGGTACCGCGCCGGAGGCGGGGCGCTTCGCCTCGCTTCGCACCGGCTTCGCCTCCCGGTTGCTAGTTGCGGACCTGGGCATATAGCTTGCGGGGGTCACAACTTGGATGCGAAGGTTGAGCGGTGCGTGCCGATACCGTTACCGCCCTGAGGGTGCGGCTTCTTATCGCCCTGGCCATGGCGGGCGCGCTCACGCTCATGCTGGGCCTGGTGCTCGCCGGGATCGGCCTGGAGCTGCGCCTCGGGCACAAGCATGAGTCGGCGAACCTCACGAACGTGGGCTTCATGCTGGCCGCCGCCGGGATGGTATTCGGCATCGTGGTCCTGACGATCTTCGCGGTCGGGAAGGCCGCGAGGGCTCGCCGCCGGCGCTGGGCGCAGCCCGCCGGCGAATGGGATGAATGGGGCGGCCTGGACGGACGCGCCCGGCCCTCTGCGGCGCGGTACGGCGGCCAGGTACCGCCGCGCATGGCGCCGGGCACGGCGGACCGGGCGAGCGGCGCCGGCGGCCCCGCCGGGATACCCAGGCCTGCCCCGATGGGCGTGCAGGCTTCCGGCCCCGCGCGGACGCCGCCCCGCCCGGCGGGGCCGCGCCCCCAGCAGGGTCGCCCCGCGGGCGGCCGTAAGGGGCGGTCGCGTGGTGAGCCCGAGCTCGAGCCGACCTCCGTCTACTCACCCGGCGGCCTGCTCGGGCCGCCCCGCAGCGTGCACGACCCGGCGGAGGACGCTTACCCGCTCGATGCCGGGTTCGGGCCGGGCGCCGAATTCGGGCCGGGCGCCGAATTCGGGCCGGGCGCCGGGTTCGGGCCGGGCGCCGGATTCGACGGTGCCGCTCCTGGGCCTGGGGCCGCTGGGTACGGAGCGGCCAGCGGGTACGGAGCGGCAGGCGGGTACGGCGCCGGTCCCGGC
>Ga0213875_10000710_pt1 | contig 25549 bp, 29 predicted proteins | sample BarmaccomBMRX_R8_FD_160105 | JGI IMG/M metagenome (GOLD analysis project Ga0213875, IMG submission 160105) | Root-associated microbial communities from Barbacenia macrantha in rupestrian grasslands, the National Park of Serra do Cipo, Brazil - RX_R8 | ecosystem: Host-associated > Plants > Roots... | reverse complement strand
CCGCCGACGTCGTCGTGCTCGGCACCGGCCCGGGCGGGATGGCCGCGGTGGCCGGGGCCGTCGCCGGGGGCGCCGAGGTGGTGGCCATCGAGGTGATGGACCACATTGGCGGCAACGCGGTCTGGTCCACCGGTTACCTCGCCTTCGTCGACTCCGATATGCAGCGGCAGGCCGATATCTCCGACGACGAGGAGAGGTTCGTCACCGACGCGCGGCACATGGTCGAGCTGGCCGAGGACCAGTTCGGCGTGCAGTGGGACGAGGACCTGGTGCGGCTGTTCGCCCGGGAGAGCGCCGAGACCTACCGCATCCTGACCGAGCGCGGGGTGCGGTTCTCCCGGTTCATCCCGCGCCCCAGGCAGCACACGGTGGACCGGATGGCCGCGGTCGAGGACACCTGGATGCTGGGCCGCGCGTTCGAGCCCGACTTCGCCTCGCCCCACGTGCGGACGCTGTACGGGACGCTGGCCGACCGGCTGATCACGCGGGACGGCCGGGTCACCGCGGTGTTGGCGCACCGGGTGGCCGACGGCGCCGCGATCGAGGTGGAGGCCCGCCGCGGGGTCATCCTGGCGACCGGCGGCTACCAGTCCAACCCGGAGCTGCGGCTGCGCTACCAGCCCGGTTTCGTGGCCAGGGCTCCTTACCTGGGCATCGACACGTGCCGGGGCGACGGTCACCTGATGGGTCAGGCCGTCGGCGGCGACCTGATCAACATGACGTTCGTGCCGCCGCTGGTGATCGTGTCGTCCTCGGTGGTCGAGGACGCGATCGCGGTCAACGCCGCGGGCGAGCGGTTCCACGACGAGGCCGGCCCGTACGAGGAGCGGGTGGAGCTGATGCGGGCCCAGCCGGGCCGGCAGGCCTGGTACGTGGTGGACGAGGTCGTCGCGCGGGAGAAGGCCGTGCTGATCGGGCAGATGCCCGAGCCGCCGGTGAGCGCGGGGAGCCTGGCCGAGCTGGCCGGCCTGATCGGGGTGCCGGCCGGGGCGCTCGAGCGGACGGTGACGGACTGGAACGACTTCCTGGCCTCGGGCGGGGACAAGGACCCGGCGTTCGGGCGGGTCGTGCTGCCGCCGGGGCGGCGGCGGTGCGAGAGCGCGCCGTTCACCGCGGTGCCGATGGTGGAGGGGATCAACTTCTGCTGCGGCGGGTTCCGGGTGACGGCGGATATGCAGGTGCTGAACGTGTTCGGCGAGCCGATCGGGGGGCTGTTCGCCGCGGGTGACTGCGTGGGCGGGCTGAACCCGGTCTCGGACCTGGGCGGTATCCACATCTGCGGCGGGCTGACGCTGGGGCGGGTGGCCGGCCGAGCCGCGGCCCGCGGGGCTGGAGCTGGTGCTGGGGTCGATGGGGCTGGGGCTGGGGTTGGGAGTGCGCGGCATAGCGTGCTGCACGTGGGGATGCCCAGCATGCTGGACACCCGGATCGAGCTGGTCAAGCTGGACCGGCCCGGAGCTGACAGCGGCCAGTCGCGCGGCTCCGGGGCTGGGTAAACACTGAGGAGACGACGATGTCCATCGGAGTGCTGTTCACGCAGGGCCTGGTGACGGGCGAGCCGCACACCACGCTGAACGAGATCCTGGAGCAGGCCGAGGCGGCCGACCGGCTCGGGTTCTCCGCGGCGCTGACCACCGAGCACAAGTACTCCGACGAGTACTTCGGCTCGCCGCTGCACCTGTCGTTCGCGATCGCGGCCCGCACCCGGCGGGTCAGGGTGGGCACCGCGATCGCGATCGCGCCGCTGTACAACCCGGTGGTGCTGGCCCAGGACGCCGCCACGCTGGACCAGCTGTCCGGCGGCCGGGCGTGGCTCGGCCTGGGCGTGGGCTACATGCCGGTGGACTACGAGACGGCCGGGGTGCCGTGGGACGACCGCGCTCAGCGATTCGACGAAACGGTCCGGCTGATCCGCACCGCGCACACCAGCGAGCGGTTCTCCTTCACCGACAAGATCTACGATTTCCGCGACGTCTCGGTGATCCCCAAGCCGTTCCAGCAGGCAGGCGTGCCGCTGCACCTGGCCGCGTGGACGCCGGGTGGGCTGCGCCGGGCCGCGCGGCTCGGCGACGGCTGGATCACCAACGCGCTGATGTCGCTGGAGACCATGACCGCGATGGCGGACGGTTACCGGGCCGCCGCGCAGGCCGAGGGCCGCCCGGCCCACGTGACGTCGATCCGGTTCTGCTGGCCGTACCACGACCGGGAGCAGGCGCTGGCCGAGTTCGGCAACACCGCGCTGGCCATGGCCCAGACGCTGTTCGAGTACGGCGCGATCACCGACCTGCCCGGGGTCACCTCGGCGGATCAGATCACGCTGGAGGAGTTCGTCAAGGACCGGTTCATCTTCGGCACCCCGGCGGAGTGCGCGGAGACGATTGGCCGGTTCCGCGACGCGGCGGGCGTGGACGACTTCCTGATGATCTTCCGGTACCCGACGGGCCCTGGGCACCAGGCCGTGCTGGACGCCATGGAGCTGTTCGCGGCCGAGGTGCTGCCCGCGGTGGCCGGGTGAGCTTGCGGATCGGGGTAGTCGGCGCGGCCTACGCGTCCTCGGCGCACCTTCCCGCGTACGCCGCGCTGGCGGCCGACGGGGTGGCGGAGGTGGTCGCGGTCGCGACGGCGCACCGGGATACGGCCGAGCGGGTAGCCCGCTCGTTCGGTATCCCGACGGTGCATGTCGGCTACGAGTCGCTGTGCGCCGACCCCGACGTGGACCTGGTCGACGTGGCCACCCGGCCGAGCCGGCACCGGGCGATGGCGGTGGCCGCGCTGGCGGCCGGCAAGCCGGTGCTGTGCGAGGCGCCGCTGGCCGGGACCGTCGCGGACGGGGAAGCCATGGCGGCGGCCGCGGCTGGGGCCGGTGTGTTAGGCGTTTTTGGCGTTGTGGATATGCAGTCTCGGTTCTGGCCGGGGCTGCTCGAGCTGCGGCGGCTGGTGGCGCGGGGGTATCTGGGACGGGTGCAGAACATCGCCGCGGCCGCGTTCTACCCGACGTTCACCCGGCCGGAGGCGGTGGCGGGGTCGGGGTGGTGCGCGGACGCGTCCGAGGGGGCGTCCTCGCTGCGGGTGCACGGGCTGCACACGGCGGACGTGATCCGGTGGGCGTTCGGGGAGCTGACGCGGGTCAGCGGGGTCGCGGCGACGCTGTCGTCGTCGTGGCCGGGGCGGAATGGGGCGGTGACCAGCGCGGACAGCGCGGCGTACACGGCGGTGGCCGGGGACGGGCCGGGGGCCGGGGCGGTGTGCTCGGTGCACACGTCGTGGGTCGCGGCGGCCGGGAGCGGGTGGCGGCTGGCGGCGTACGGGTCCGAGGGTGTGCTGGTGACCAGCGCGGCCGGGCACACCGGGCACTTCCCGGTGCGGCTGGAGGGAGCGCGCGGGGGCGACAGCCTGGAAACGCTGGTGGTACCTGAGGCGGGGGTGGTGTCGTGGTACCCGTTCGGTGAATTGATTCGGGCGGTGGCGGCGCGGCGGCTGGCGGACGTGCCGTCGTTCGCCGACGGGGTGGCGGCGCTGCGGGTGGCGGATGCGGTGGAGGCTGGGTTAGACCTGGGAGAAGGCCTTTAGCTGGGCGTCGCTGAAGGCGAGCGACTGGGTCAGCGGGCAGGCGGCCAGGAAGCGGACCTGCTCGCCGGAGTGGACCTTGCGCTCTGGGATCGGGGTGACCAGGTCGATGCGGCGGCCGCGCGCGATGACCTCGCGGATCCTGGTCTTGTCTTGCAGGATGCGCACGTCGCTGGCCGGGTTGCCGTCGACGACCAGCAGGTCGGCGGCTCGGCCGGGCTCGACCGTGCCGATCTGGCCCTCCATCCGCATGGCCAGCGCGCCGTTGCCGGTGGCGGCGACGAGGGCCTCCATCGGGGACAAGCCGGAGTACTGCACGAGCAGGTCGAGCTCGCGGGCGTGCCACTCGCCGCACGGGGTCACGGCGAAACCCGTCTCGGAGCCGGCCAGGACCTTGACCCCGGCGCGGTGCGCGCGGGCCACCATCTGGCCGGTGGTCTCGATCTCGGCCCGGAATAGGTCGACCAGCTCGGGCGCGGAGCCGACCTTGTCGCCGTAGTCGGCCAGGTTGCCGAGCAGGGTGAAGGTCGGGCACAGGGCCGAGCCGTTGTCGATCACGGCCTCGAGCGCCCGCTCGTCCATGTAGGAGGAGTGGTAGATCAGGTCCATGCCGGCCAGCGCCGCCTCGCGGGTGCTCTCGGAGTTGCGGCAGTGGCCCACGACCTTGGTGTTCAGCTCGTGCGCGGTGTCGCACACGGCCTTGAGCTCGTCGAAGGACCAGACCTTGACCTCCGGGCCCTTCATGGTCGGGATCAGCCCGGTCACGTGGACCTTGATCCAGTCCACGCCGTGCTTGATCTGGCGGCGGATCTCCTGCACGATCGCGTCCCGGTTGGGCACCACCTTGGCGTAGGCGGTGACGCCCTCGTCCCTGATCAGCCGCCCGGCCGTGCCGCCCACCGAGGTCATCAGGGCCTGGCCGCCGGCCTTCATCCGGGGGCCTTCGGCGATGCCGGCGTCGATGGCGTCCCGCAGCTCGACGCCGATGTTCCACAGGCAGTCGGCGTCGAGCACGCCGGTCACGCCCGCGCGCAGCACCTTGCGTGCGTTGTACACCGACAGCATCGAGCTGTAGCCCTCGGTCCGGTGGAAGAACAGCTCGTCGTTGCCGGTCGGCTCGCCGAAGCTCAGGTGGGTGTGGGCGTCGATGAGACCGGGCATGACGGTCATGCCGGTGGCGTCGACGGTTTCCACGCCGGCCAGCTGGGTAGCCTGCGCGCCGGCGTCGGGACCGACGGCGATGATCTGGTCCGCGTCGGTAAGCACGCTGGTGGCGGCGCGGGGCGGGGCCCCGGTGCCGTCGATCAGCGTCCCGTTGGTGATCAGCAATCGCTCGGGCATCGATCGGTTCCTTTCGGCCTCTATGAGTTAGGAGACTAGTCACTAACCGCTAACGTGTCGATCCGCTGCGCTTCGCGGTGACCCCAGTGTTCGCAGCAGGGCAGGGGCTTGAGCGGGGTGTGTGAGACGCGGATCGTTATAGTAGTTATATGAGTAACGTCGTCATGAATACGAGCCGGAAGAGGGCGGACGGACGAGCATGACGTGGGCAGTCATAACAGGCGCGGGCAGCGGCATCGGCGCGGTGATCGCCCAGCACGCGGCCAAGGCGGGATTCTCGGTGTCGGCCTGGGACATCGACGGCGAGAAGGTCGCCGAGGTGGCCGGGCGGCTCGGCGGCGCGGTGACGCCGGTGCGGGTCGACGTGACCGACGAGTCGGCGGTCGAGGCCGCGATCGGGTCGCTGCCGGAACCGCCAGCGGTCGTGGTCAGCAGTGCCGGGATCGTTCGGTTCGGGCCGCTGCTGGAGTTGCCGGTGCGGGACTGGGAAGCCGTGCTGCGGGTCAACCTGACCGGAACGTTCGTGGTGTCCCGGGCCGCGGCGCGCCGGATGCGCGCGGTCCGGTCCGGCTGCATCGTGAACCTGGCCTCGATCAACGGGGTGGCGGTGGCGCCGCGCGCTGGTGCGTACACCGCGAGCAAGGCGGCGATCGTCCGGCTGGGTGAGCAGATGGCGCTGGAGTGGGCGCCGGACGGGATCCGGGTGAACACGGTGACGCCGGGCCTGATCGACGCGGGCATGTCCGAGGCGATCTACGCCGACCCGGAGGCGCGGCGGCAGCGCACCGCGCACGTGCCGGCGGGACGGCTGGGCAGTGCGGAAGACGTGGCCGACGCGGTGATGTTCCTGGCGTCGCCGCGGGCGTCGTACATCACCGGGCAGAACATCGTGGTGGACGGCGGGATCACCAAGGCGACGCTGGCCGGGCTGTCGCGGCCGGCGGCGGTGGACCCGGAGCGGGACGGCGGCGAGGCGCCGTGATCGGTGGCGGGGGCGGCGCGGGCGGTGGCGGCGGGAGCGGTGGCGGCCCATGCGGGCGGCCGTCGCAGTGGCTGGGCTCAGGCTTCGGAGCGGTCCAGGTCGATCAGGGCGATGCCCAGGTCCGGGCGCATGACCTTGCGCAGCCGGGCCGGGGTTTCGGTCACCACGACCTCCAGGGTGGGGAACACCGTCCCCGCTAGCAAGTGGCCGCCACGGGTGCTCCCGTCCGCCAGGCCGAGCACCACGTGGGCATGCAAGCTGGGACCGTCTGGGGTCTCGGCGACGTCGCCGATCAGCGACAACACCTCGCACTGCTCGTCCACTGCGATGCGGCGGTACTGCCGGGCGTCGCGGTCGAACCAGCCGACTGTGGCCCGCTCGAACGCGCCGACCGCTGTCAGATGCGAGGCCTCGAGCCGCTCGGCCCGCGCGAACTCGGTCAGCGCGGCGACCGCCTCGTCGCCGGGATCACAGACCGCCACATAGGTAACGACATCCGCATCGTCGATGATCTTCGTCTGCATGCTCGCTCCCCTGGATGGGCCGCTGGGTGCGCGAGGCCTACCCGGGGAGCGGCGCGATCCACTTTTTCTTGATCGCGAAGACTTACTGCTGGCAGGGCAGCAGTAAGTCTTCGCGATCACGGGAGTGGCTGGGGCGCCGAGGGTGCGGGCGACCGGAATGGGGAGTGGATGCATCGGATATGGCGGTCCGCATGCGAGAGCTGAGGCAATCGTGGTGGCCGGGACTGCTGATGCGAAAAATTGCTTGCGTTGCTGTTACGGGAGATATTTCCGTCGACGTGTCGGCTCGCTGTCAATGAATGCTTCTGATTAGGTTTGTGCCATGGCATCGGGACGTTACCGGCTCACTGCCGTCCTGGCCGTCCTGATCGTCGCGGGCACCACGGCGGCGGGCTGGCACGGCTTCCGGTCGGCCGGCACCCTGGCGAGCCGGAACGCGGCGGGCGGGACCTCGGCCACTGGCACCACGGCGGGCGGGACCACGGCCACTGGCACCACGGCGGGCGGGACCACGGCCACCGGCGCCACGGCGGGCGGGACCGCGGCGGGCGGGATGACGTCGGCCTCGCTGCCCGAGGAGGCGAACAAGCCGCTGACGGCGCTCGCGCTGGCGTCGGCGGAGGCCGCGGCGAGCCCGCACCCGGCCCAGAGCGCCACGCCGGCCCAGCCGGCCCTCAGCGCGGCGGCCCGCAAGGCCTGCCCGCCGGCGGCGACCGCCTGCGTGGACCTCACGGATCACCTCACCTGGCTCCAGTCGCACGGCCGGATCAGCTTCGGCCCGATCGCCATGGAGCCCGGCGCTCCGGGCACATCGGACGCCACCCCGCGCGGGACCTTTCACGTCACCTGGAAGGCCAGCGCGAACTACATGAGCAACGAGTACCACGAGCCGATGCCGTGGGCCACGTTCTTCGTCAACGGGGTCGCCTTCCACGGCGGCAGCCTGATCAAGCACTCGCACGGCTGTGTCCACCTGGCCATCGGCGACGCGCGGTACTACCACGACCACCTGGCGATCGGAGCCGAAGTGGTGGTCTTCTTAGCGAGGGGGATGACATGAGGCCCATTTCTTTGCTTCCCGGCGACCGAAGGACCGAGGAGACGCCGGCCCCGGCCGAGCTCGCCGTGCGGCCTCGTCCCCGGCCGGCCGAGCGCGGCGGCTTGCCGCAGCTGGTGCTGGCCGTGATCGGGATCGTGGGGGTGACGGCGATCGCCGTCGGCGCCTTCGGAGTGTCCTACGCGGGCGGCCGCCAGATCGCGCTGGCGGCCGGGGTGTCGCACACGATGGCCGGGGTCTACCCGATGATCATCGACGCGGTGCTGGTGGTGGCGTGCGTGGCGGCGCTCTCGCTGCGCGGCGCCGGATGGTGGATGCAGGCCTACGCCTGGCTGTCCGTGCTTTTCCTGCTGGCCGCCATCGCCGTGATCGAGGCGGCGCACGCGGCCGGGTTCAGCCTGTCGCACAAGCCCGCCGCCGCGGTCCTGGCCGCGCTGCCCTGGGCCCTGTTCCTGCTCGGGTTCGGGCTGTGGCTGTCCATGCTGCGGCATCAGCGCGCGGTGGTGGCGGCGGGCCCGGCGGCCCGCACCGACGGCTCGCCGTGGTGGCCGTGGACGGCGGCCACCGCCCCGGCCGAGCCCGTGTCGCTGGCCGCCGCCCCGGCGGAGAAGAGCATTCCCGACGTGCTCCCGGCCACCGCGATCGAGCCGGAAGGCGCGGCAGTATCGCACGCCGATGCACCCTGAGTAGTGATTAGGAAATTTGCCGTATCGGCGTGTCAAACTGGCCTTAATTCCCCCCAACGGGAAAAATTCGGGCCTGGGAGGCCTTTAGCGGAGGACCTGAGGGCTGGGGACCGCCATTGACGTTCGGCCCTGAGCTCGCGCAAGAGCGCTCCTGAGATTCAACATCGTTTTTAGTTTGCTGAGTTGTCAGGAGCATGTTTCATGCGTTCGCGAACGCGAGGAAAGTCACGCAGTCCATTCCGCGCGGCTGATAACGGATCCGGTCCCGGCCGGCGCCAGGTGCTGGCGGGCGGTATCGGCACCGGTGCGCTGCTCGCGTTGCCCGACCTGGGCCTGGGCAGCCACCCGGCCAGCAAGTCCACGACACCGCCCAGCGGGGCCTCCGCCCGCTACACGTTCGTCTACGGCACGCCGGACGCCGGCTCGGTCACCACCGGATCGCTGGCGGCCGCCAGCACGCCCGCTGCCAGCAGCCCGGCCACCAGCACGCCGGCGGCCAGGACCAGGTCCCACGCGGCCACCGTCGCCCCGGCCGCGATCACGTTGTCCTCCCGCGGGTCGGTCCCGGTCGCCGTGAACCTCGCGGCCACGCCGGTCTCCTCCCCCGACCAGGCCATCACCGCCGTGGCCACTGTGGCCATGGAAAGGGACGGCGCCAAGGTCACGCTGGTCCTGCTGGACGCGGCGTCGGCCAAGGTGGCCAAGCAGGGTTCGGTGCTGCTGAAGGGCGTGCCGTCCGGCGCGCACGTGCTGGTGACGCCGGTGTTCACCCCCGATTCCTCGACCGTCTCGCTGGTGCTGGCCATCTCGACCCCGGTCACCAAGCGGGTGGTGTCCAAGGTGCACGGGCACACCGGAAAGCCGCTGCCGCGGGTCACGACCAGCTGGGTGTCCCATCACGCACTGGCCTATTTCGACCAGCGCACCGGGTCCATGGCCGGGCCGTTCTACCTTTCCGACGAGCCTTCGCTGGCATTGTCCACGGCGGCCGCGAATGGCTCGGAATTGCTGTTGTGGACGACCAGGGAACCGCAGCCGGACGATTCCGCGTCGCTGCGCGCGAACGCGTCGCTGTCCCGGCTGAGCATTTTCCCGCTGGGCTCGGGCAAGGCGCGGCTGTCGGTGGCCGCCCCGGCGCCGTGGCCGGCCGGGGAGCCGGTCGTGACGCTGCCCTCCGGTGACATCGCGCGTCTGGTCCGGGGCAGCCACGTGCAGGTCTGCGCGGTCAGGACCGGGGACGTGTCCGAGCACGGGATCTCCGCGTTCAGCCGGGCGCGAGCCCGGCCGAGCGCCGTGACCATGCAGGCTCGACCGGACGGCACCGTGTTCATGACCAAGCCCGGATCCGGGGTAGCCCTGGTGGCCGACCCGTCGGAGGAGTTCAGCGCCAAGGCCCAGGTTCAGTTCTTCCCGCCGGCGACACCGCTGGGTGCGCCGTGGAGCAAGGCGGTGCTCTCCGCCGAGGGCGACACGCTGTACGTGCTCGGCCCGGCCCACGGCGGCGGCCTGCACGCCTACGAGGTGAGCTCGGGCAAGCTGACCGCCTCCTACAGCGAGGGCAGCCACTACAACGGGCTGCATCAGATGCCCGGCGGGACCCTGCTGGCGGTCAAGCCGGACAATCCCCGGCTCGCGTTCTTCGCGCCCGACCTCAGCCCGCTCGGAACGGCCGACACGAACCTCTTCGTGTCGGCGATCTTCTGATGGAGGAACAGCCGCAGTGACCGGATACGACACGGCCGCCCCGATCCAGGACACCTACCAATCGGCCCACGCCGAGTTCAACGCGAAACCGGCCTACTGGATCCGGTACTTCAACCCCTCGCCGGCCGCCGACCTGTTCGAGAACGACGCCGTGGGCGAGAGCCGGGGCGCCTGGGACAGCGGCGGCAACTTCGTCGGCTGCATTTCCGCCCCGCACCAGTCCCGGCTGGGCGGCTCGGCCGCCGAGGGGCACGCCGACGCGCAGGCATTCTGCGCGGCGCTGCTCGCCGCCTACCGCGCGGTGCGCCCGCTCGAGCTGCCCGCCAACGGCCAGCTGTACTGCTTCCTGGACCAGGAGTACTCCACGTCGCTCAGCCTGGCCTACTGGAACGCGTGGGCCGGCTACATCGCCGAGTACAACTTCGCCGGGCTTGGCAGCTACCCGCTGTACCCGTGCCTGTACTGCGACCCGTACTCGCCGTACCCCAACTGCACGACCGTGGCCAAGTCCAAGGGCCTGGACGCCCCGGCCGCCATCTGGTCCAGCGAACCCGAGCCGTGCGGGACGGTGAGCAAGCCGCCCAAGTGGCGGGCGGACGTGTGCGGCACGGTCCCGACCAGGCTCTGGCAATTCGGCGAGCAGGACGCGTGCAACCTGTCCGCCAACGTCGACCTGGACCTCAGCGCACCCAACTTCTCGATGGCCGCGCATGCCTTCTGGGTCAAATCGAGGCCGTAGCGAGCAGCCGAGGGGTGAGTGGTATCGATCTGGCCGCCGCGTCGGTCATGGCCGGCTGCGCCGCCAGCTGCGGCGCGGTTCTCGTCGTGGCCGGGGCGGGCAAGCTGTACCGGGGCGCACGGGGACTGGACGGCATGACCGCGGTCCGGCGGGTACTGCGGCTGCGGCGGGGCCAGTGGAGGCTGTTCGGGCTGACCGCGGGCGCGGTGGAGTGCACCGCCGGGGCCGTGCTGGTCAGCGGGAGGTTCCCGGTGCCCGGCGGGGTGGCGCTGGCTGTTCTTGGCACGGTGTTCTGTGCTCTGCTGGGGTACGTACGGGTCATGAGGATTCCCGGCGGCTGCGGGTGCGTGCAGTGGCGGCCGGGGCTGGCGAAGGCGTCCGAGCTGCCGGGATGGCGGGCGATTGGCCGGGCCGGGGTGATGGCCGCGGCCGGGGTCGCGTACGCGGTGGCCGGGGAGGGGGTGGCGCCGGTTTGGTCGGGGCTGGGGGTGGCACCGCAGCGGGACTGGTGGTTCGTGGGCGGGGTTGTGATGGGGCTGCTGGTTTTGCTGGTGCTGAGCGTGCCGGGGGCGGTGGGGACGCCCAGGTGCCGCAGGCCGCTGTGGCGGCAGCGGTCGGCGACGCTCCGCGCGCTCGCTCGCCACGAGGCATTCGCGGCGATGGCTGGTTCTGCGGGGCCGTTCGGTCCCGAGGTACGGTACCGCCGGCTTGGGTGCACGGATGAGTTCTGGTTCACGCCCGCCGATCCCGGCGGGCGGGCCGCGGTGTTCCAGGTCCGCCGTGCCGCGCGGGGCACCCGGCTGGCCGTCCATACGTCGTTGCGGGACGTCACGGCGGCCGGGGCGGACTGGCCCGCCCGGGCCATCACGCTAGCCGAAACAGGGAGAGGCTATGAGGTCGCACGTCGTTCTTAATCCGCGCGCGGTCACGCTCGGGGTGCTGGCCGCGGCGGCGTGCGGGCTGGTCGTCAGCGGGTGCGCCAGCTCGAACGCGCCGGCGGTGGCGTCATCGTCGCCGGCCGGGGTGACGTCTTCGGCCGCGTCGTCTCCTGGCTCGCCGGGGTCCGCTGGGGCGGCGGCCGGGGCTTGTGGCACGTCGCAGCTGAAGATCAGCCTCACCCACACCGGGGCGCTGGCGGGCCAGGCCGGTGGGTACCTCACCTTCACCAACGACGGCGGCAGCTCGTGCCGGATGAGCGGCTGGCCGGACGTGACCGGGCTGACCGCGGCGGGCCGCGCCACCGCGCTGCGGCACATGCGGACCAGCATGTACGGGGCGTGGCAGTACAGTTCGCCGGCGCCGGCGGTGAACCTGAAGCCGGGCGAGGCGGCCTACGCGATCGTGGCCGCCGACGACAAGCCCGCCGGAAGCAGCACCAGCTGCCCCGCGCCGTACACGCGGCTGCGGGTGACCCCGCCGGGCGGCTCGGGCAGCGTCACCATCTCGGCGCGGCTGCCGGGCGCGAACTCCTACCTGCCCGCCTGCCTGGCCGCCGACGGATCGCCGACGGCGGGCACGTCGACGGTGACGACGCTGTCTCACCTGCCGCACTGACTCGCGGGAGCACCCGGCCGGCACGGTTAAAGCCGGGCTGGCTGGTTAGCCTGATAGGCATGACCACGGCGTTTGTCCTTGGCGGCGGGGGGTTGCTCGGCGCGCACGAGGTCGGCATGCTCCGGGCGCTGTCGGAGGCCGGCATCCGGCCCGATCTGGTGGTGGGCACGTCCATCGGGGCGATCAACGGGGCGCTGGTGGCGGCCGAACCCGACGGCGCGGCCGAGCGGCTCGGCAAGATGTGGCAGGGAGACGAGCTCCGGCTGGCGTTCAGCGAGAGGATCTGGGGCCGGGCGGCGCGGCTGGTGCGTTCGGGGACACACCTGCACTCGATGGAGCCACTGCGCCGCCTGCTGGCCGAGGTACTGCCCGGCGCCGATTTCGCCGACCTGCAGCTGCCGTTCCAGTGCGTGGCGGCCAGCATCGAGGACGCCAGCGCGCGCTGGTTCTCCACCGGGCCCGTGGTCCCGGCCGTGATCGCCTCCTGCGCCGTGCCGGGGCTGCTGCCGCCGGTCGAGATCGGCGGCCAGCACTACTTCGACGGCGGCCTGGTGCACTCGATCCCGGTCGGCCGGGCCGTGGCGCTCGGCGCCACCGTGGTGTACGTGCTGCACGTGGGGCGGATCGAGAGCCCGCTGGCGGTGCCGACCCGGCCGTGGGAGGTGGGCCTGGTCGCGTTCGAGATCGCGCGGCGGCACCGCTTCCACGAGGAGATGGCGGCGCTGCCGGACAGCGTCCAGGTCCACGTGCTGCCGGCCGGCGGGGATCCGGCGCCGCCCGGGCTCAAGCAGTTCCGGTACCGGGACAAGGGCAAGGTCAGCTCCAGCATCGAGCGCGCCTACGCCGCCTCGGCCAGCTATCTGGCCGCGCTGGCGCGGAGCTGAGAGCATAGATGCAGGAGGCAGGGCATATGACGAAGAAGCACGGCGCGCTGGCCGGGCTGGACCTCAGCCTCAAGCTCACCCGGACCCAGGAGGCGGAGCGGCTGGTGGTGGCCCAGCATCGGCTGCTGCAGCTGCGGCTGCTGCTCGGCGGGCTGACCGGCCCGGACCCGAAGATCGGGCCGCCGGTCTGCGTGGTGTTCGAGGGCTGGGACGCGTCCGGCAAGGGCGGGGCGATCAAGCGGCTGGTGGCGCCGCTGGATCCGCGGCACGTGCGGGTCGCGTCGTTCGGCGCGCCGAGCTACGACGAGAAACGGCACCACTTCCTGTGGCGGTTCTGGCCGGTGCTGCCCGGCTGGGGCGGCATGGCCGTGCTGGACCGGTCCTGGTACGGCCGGGTCCTGGTGGAGCGGATCGAGGGGTTCGCGACGCAGGATCAGTGGCGGCGGGCCTACGGCGAGATCGTCACCTTCGAGCAGACGCTGGCCGACGAGGGCATGATCATGGTGAAGTTCTGGCTGCACCTGTCGCCGCACGAGCAGCTCAAGCGGTTCAAGGCGCGGGAGGCGGACCCGCTGAAGGCGTGGAAGCTGACCGACGAGGACTGGCGCAACCGGGCCAAGCGCAAGCAGTACGAGGTGGCCGTGGAGGACATGCTGGCCAAGACCTCGCACCCGCATGCGCCGTGGGTGCTGGTCGAGGCCGAGGACAAGCGGTGGGCGCGGGTCAAGGTGGTCGAGTCGGTGGTGTCCGCCATCGAGGACGGGCTGACCAGGCGGAACATCCCGCTGCCTCCGCCCCCGCCGACGCACCGGCTGCACTAGCCCTTGCGGTGCAGGGGTGCGGCTGCGGCTGGACGCGTTCGCGCGGTATTTGCAGGGCGGGGGCGAACGCGTGAGCGGTTTTTCATGATCGCGAAGGGCTGCTGTTGCCAGGGCAGCAGTAGGTCTTCGCGATCATGGGCGAGGGCTGAGGAGGCGCCGGGATGCGGGAGCGGGCGAGCGCCGGGGAGATCGAGCAGTACCGGCGGGACGGGTTCGTGGTCCTGCGCGACATTCTGGACCCGGGTGAGGTGGCGGCCTGGCGGACGACGCTGAGCCGGGCGGCGGAGCGGCGGCGGGGGCGGCTGCCGGAGGCCGGGACGCGGTACGCCGAGTTTTTTCACACCGAGCACGAGTACTACGACCGGGTCTTCACCCAGAAGATCAACCTGTGGAAGACCGACGAGGCGGTCCGGCCGCTGGTGCTGAGCCCGGGGCTCGGCCGGATCGCGGCGGAGCTGGCCGGCTGCCCCGGCGTGCGCGTGTATCTGGACCAGGCGCTGGTCAAGGAGCCGTACGCCAACCCGACGGCGTTCCACGTGGACGTGCCGTTCTGGGCGTTCACCTCCCCCGACGCGCTGACCATCTGGATCGCGATGGACGACGCCACCTTGCAGAACGGCTGCCTGGGGTACATCCCGGGCTCGCAGCGGGAGCAGCGCTTCGGCAACGCGGACATCGGGCCCGAGCTGGGCGCGCTGTTCGGGGTCTATCCGCAGTGGAAGGACGTCGAGCCGGTCTTCTGCCCGGTCCCGGCGGGCAGCGCGGTGGCGCACAACGGGCTGACCGCGCACGGCGCCGGGGCCAACATGACGCCGCGGCAGCGGTTCGCCATGACCGTCGCGTACATGCCGGACGGCGCGACCTGGAACGGGCAGCAGGACGTCTACACCGAGCAGGAGGCGGCCCGGCTCCGGATCGGTGACCGGCTGGCCGACCCGGCGCTGAACCCGCTGGTCTACTCGTCGCGGGACTGACCGGAAGTCTCGCAGAGGCGGGCCGACCACGCAATCGGCCCGGCGGCCAGTGGCCAGCAGTCAGTGGTCAGCAGTCAGTGGTCAGCGCTGGTCGCGGCGGAGCGGGTGGTCGGCGGGTACCTCGACCAGGACGATCTGGACGCCGTCGGGGTCCGCGATCCACATCTCGGTTAGTCCCCATGGCTCGGCCGTGGGCTCACGCACGATGGCGGCTCCGGCGGCGGCCAGCCGGTCACGCTCGGCGTGGACGTCGCGGACCTGGATCCAGATCTGGACCGTTCGCCCGGCTTGTCCTGGCGCGCGGCCGGAGACCTCGAGGTATCCGGAGCCGAGGAAGAACACCAGGCCCGGATCGTCCCGCGGGCCGAACTCGCGGTAGACGGCCAGCCCCAGGACATCGCGGTAGAAGCGGCGGCTGCGGTCCGGGTCGCTGGGGCGCAGCAGGATCCGGCTGCTCAGTACGTCCACGGTCCTATCCTGCTCGGACGTGGGCGGTGCGCGCGGGCGGGGGCGTCTCCGCGGAGACGCCGGCTGTGATAGACCGGCGGCGTGCAGGAGCTGACGATAACTGGCGTCCAGGTGGAGGCGGTGCGGGGGCCGGCGGGCCGGTTTCCGTATCCCGAGCAGTGGCAGGTCGTGCCGCTGGACGTCTACCGGGCGCCGGGCGAGGCGGCCGAGAAGCCGGGTGAGCCGGACCCGGCGCAGACCGTGGAGGTCCTGTACGTCAGGATCAGCACGCGGCAGGGCCCGGAGGGTCTGTACGGCCCGGTGGACGCGACGGCGGCCTGGTCGCTGACCCAGATCCTGGCGCCGTTCCTGATCGGGCAGGACGCCCTGGCCGGCGCCACGCTGTGGGACAAGATGCAGCGGCTGGACCGTCACGCACGCCACGGCCACCTCAAGGTGGCCATCAGCGCGGCCGACAACGCGCTGTGGGACCTGCGCGGCCGGGCGTTCGACGCGCCGGTGTGGCAGCTGCTGGGCGGCTCCGGCCGGGCCAGCATCCCGGCGTATGTGAGCACGCTCGGCGTGCCGCACGACACGGAAACGGTACGGGCGGTGGCGCGGGAGCTGGCCGGGGCCGGGTTCGCGGGCCAGAAGTGGTTCCCGGCGCACGGGCGCTCCAGCGGCGCGGCCGGGCTGCGCGCCAGCGTCACCCTGGCCGAGACGGTCCGGGACGCGGTCGGCCCGGACGTGCCGGTGATGTTCGACGCGTTCATGAGCTGGGACCTGCCGTACGCGATCAGCTGGTGCGAGCAGGTGGCGCACCTGCGGCCGGGCTGGCTGGAGGAGCCGTTCGGGCCGGGACAGCTCGACGCATTCGCGGCGCTGCGGGACAAGACCCCGATCCCGCTGGCCGCGGGCGAGCACCTGTACGACCGGCCGGACGTGCTGGCGTTCCTGCGGCAGCGGCTGCTCACCGTGCTGCAGCCCGACCCGGAGTGGTGCGGCGGCGTCACCGAGCTGAGCCGGATGGCGGTCCTGGCCGAGACGTTCGGCGTGCCGATGATCCCGCACGGGCACGGCCTGCACGCGGCCATCCACGTGGTGGCCAGCCAGTCGCCGGCGACGTGCCCGATGACCGAGTACCTGTACCGGATCGCGCCCGGGCGGCACCGCTTCGAGGTGGCGCCGCCCGAGCCGGCCGGCGGGGCGTTCGCGCTCCCCCGGCAGCCGGGGTTCGGCATCGAGCTGAACGACGACGTGATCACCGGCCGGGGCCCCTGGGAGGGGCTCGGCTAGCAAGCAGAGCTGAGCGGGGCGAGGGCGGCGGCGACGGTGCGGTGCAGGGTGGCGGCGTCTTCGCCGGCGCGGGAGCGCAGGTTGACGCCATAGGCGAGCAGGGCGAGCAGCTCGGCGGTGCCCTCGATGTCGGTGGTGGGGGCGAGGTCCGCGTGGCGCAGGGCGGTAGCGAAGGCGTCGCGCAGGGTGCGGTGGTAGCCGTCGAGCAGCGCCTGGACGGCGGGGTCGGCGCGCTCGGCGCCGGTGTGCGCGCTGACGATCATGCAGCCCCAGCCGGCGAACGGCCCACTGGTGCGGACCTCGATCAGCCCGGCGAAGAACTCCCTGATCGCGTCCAGGCCGGCGTCCGGGCGGGTCAGGTAGGCGGTGGCGGGTTCGGCCCGCTCGCGCAGGTAGCGGGTCAGCGCGGCCAGGTACAGCTCCCGCTTGCCGCCGAACGTGGCGTACAGGCTCGACCGGTTCAGCCCGGTGGTGCTGGCCACGTCCTGGATGGACGTGGTGCCAGACCCGTTCCGCCAGAAAAGTTCCTCGACCCGCTCCAGCGCGGCAGCCGGGTCGAAGTGCTTGATGTCGGCCATGAAGCCCCTATCTTGAACTGATTATTCCAAGATACCTTGCCCGGCGAGATAGTGGCGCGTTAAGTTGGAATGGTCGTTTCAAGATGAGGGAGGAACTGGAGATGAGCCTGCGGGACGAGCTGATGGCGGCATTCGAGGAGGGCCAGCGGGTGTGGCCGGCCGAGGCGCGCGCGGTCATCGAGCGGAACTCGGCGGAGCTGGCCGCGACCGGGATGGACCGGGACGCGCTCGGGGCCGGGGACCGGGCGCCGGAGTTCGCGCTGCCGTCGGCCACCGGCGGCCGGGTCGTGCTGGAGTCGCTGCTGGCCGAGGGGCCGGTGGTGCTGACGTTCTACCGGGGGGCCTGGTGCCCGTACTGCAACCTGGCGCTGCGGGCGCTGCAGCAGCACCACGATGCGATCCGGGCCCGGGGAGCGCGGCTGGTGGCGGTGTCGCCGCAGGTCCCGGACGAGTCGCTGTCGCTGGCAGACAAGCACGAGCTGACCTTCGACGTGCTCAGCGACGTCGGCTCGGAGGTGGCCAAGCGGTACGGCATCGCGTTCGACCTGTCCGCGGAGCTGGCGGCGCTGTACGGCCGGCTCGGCTTCGATCTGCAGCGGGTCAACGGCGGGAACGCGCGCACGCTGCCGTTGCCGGCCACGTTCGTGATCGGGCGGGACGGCGTCATCCGGTGGGCGTTCGTGGACACCGACTACGTCAGGCGGGCCGAGCCGGACGAGATCCTGGCGGCGCTGGACAGGCTGGCCTGAGCCGTCAGCGGGTGGGGCGCAGGGCCGCGATGTAGATGGCGGCGGGGTTGCCGGGTTCCCAGCCGGGCAGCGGATCGATGGTGTCGACGTGGACGAAGCCGCTGCGTTCCCAGAAGGCCCGGGTCGCCTCGTAGGGCTGATAGCCGGACGAGGCGTCCAGGGTCTTGGCCTCGACCACGCTGATCCCGGTGGCCGCGAGCTGGGTGAGGACGTGGGTGAGCAGGGTCGTTCCGTGGCCGCGGTTGCGCAGGGGGGCCGCGACGGCGAACCAGAGGATCTCCGCTCCCCGGGGTGATTTCCTGGCGACGATGGCGAGGCCGGTGACCGTCCCGTCTTCGGCTTCGGTCAGGACCCAGGCGTCGTGGGCGGCGGCGTCGCGCTCGGCCTTGGCCGGCACCTCCGGCGTGAAGTAGTCGGGCAGGCCGCGGATGATGGCGGCGACGGCGGGGGCATCGGCCGTCTCGAAGCGGCGGACATCGGCCATGGGCGTCATCATGCCGCGCTGGCGCGGGCCGGGCACGTCAATTTCGCCTCGGCTTGATCACCAGTGAGCGGGACGGACGAGGTTGGCCGGGAGCTCGGTGGCGGCGTCGCCGCGGGCGGCGTCGAGCTGGGACTGGGTCAGGAATAGGGCGCCGGCCAGCCGGGCGCCGCGCAGGTCCGCGGCGCGCAGGTCGGCGCCGGTGAGGTCGGCCAGGGTGAGGTCGGCGCGGCGCAGGTCGGCGCCGAGCAGGCGGGCACCGCGCAGGCTGGCGCCACGCAGGTCGGCGCCGGCCAGCTGGGCCGCGACGAGGTCGGCGCCCCGGCGGTCGGGCTTCGGGCCGGGAACCTGGGACCGAACGAGCTCGCTCACGCCCACCAGCAGTGCGTTGACGTGATCGCGATGCTGGCTTATGTCCAGGCTCTGCAGCTCGCCGCTCGGCAGATCGGTCAGGTCCTGGGTGGCGCTGATCGCCTGGCGGAGGTCACCGTGCCGGGGCTGGGCCGCCGGCAGGGCCAGCGCGGCGGTCAGGTACGCCAGCAGCTCGTGCAGCTTGCGCATGACCGGGAAGACCGCGAACATGCGGGCGGCCAGCTCGGGGTGCTGGCGCCAGTCCTGCCCGGCGAAGGTGACCTGGCTGACCTGCTGGCCGGCGCCGAAGCAGTCGTAGACGGCGCAGCCGGGGAAGCCGCGCGGGCGCAGCTCGGTGTGGATGGCGCAGCGGAAGGTGTCCTGCAGGTTGGGGCAGGGCTGGGCGGCGGGCTTGTCGATGGCGAAATCGGCCGACCTGGCGAAGGCCGGGGCTACGCAGCACAGGGCGAAGCAGCGGGAGCAGTCGGCGTGCAGGTCGCGGTCGGTGCGCTCGGTGCTGAGGCTCATTTCTCGTCGCTGTCCGGGCCGGTGGGGCCAAGGTGGGCGCGCTGGCCGTCGTGGTCCAGGATGGCCAGCACCTCGGCCGGCCCGTCCTGCGAGCCGAAGGCGTGCGGCACCATGCACGAGAACTCGGCGGCCTCGCCCGCCCGGACCAGGATCGTCCGGTCGCCGAGGCGCAGCACGATGGTGCCGGACAGCACGGTGAACCAGTCGCGACCGGGGTGCACCCGCAGCCGGGCCGGGACCGGGCGGTCGATGCGCTGCTTGGCGATGGTGGTGCCGGTGGGTGCGCCGGGCCGCGACAGCAGCCACGTGGTCGTGCCGTGGTCCTCGTCCCGGATGGGGCGGATCACTACGTCGGCGTCGTCGTCGGACTCCACCAGCTGGTCGATGGTGACGCTCAGCGCCCGGGCGATCGGTGTCAGCTGATCCAGGGCGATGCGCCGGTGGCCGGTCTCGATCCGGCTGAGGGTGGACGGGCTCAGGAAGCTTCGGGCTGCGAGATCGTCGAGCGACCAGCCGCGGGCCGTCCGCAGGCCCCGGATGCGCTGCCGGACCAGGGCGTCCAGGTCGCCGTCTTGCTTCATACGCAAGATGTTATGTCATCGCGGCAAGGAGCGGGTAGCGTCGGGGACGTGAATCATCCTGCCTCGCACACGCACTCCGGCCAGCATTCGCATGAGGGCCAGCACTCGCACGGGGACCAGGCCGAGCTGGCCGAGCTGATCGACCTCGACGCCGAGGTCCTGCACGAGCATCACCGCGAGGTGATCGGCTGGATCGCCTCGCTGGTGCCGGAGCGGGCGCGGGTCATCGACCTGGGCGCGGGCACCGGCGTGGGCGCGCTCGCGCTGGCCCGGCAGCTGCCGGGGGCCAAGGTCACCGCGCTGGACATCGACGAGGCCATGCTGGCGCGCATCCGGCACAAGGCGGCCGCGCTGGGGGTGGCCGACCGGGTCCGCACGGTCCAGGCCGACCTGGACGAGCCGTGGCCGACGCCAGAGTCGACGCTGGGGCCCGCCGACCTGGTGTGGGCGGCCAACTCGATGCACCACGTGGCCGACCCGGGGCGCGTGCTGGCGCAGGCCCGCGCGGCGCTGCGCCCGGGCGGGATGATCGTGATCAGCGAGATGAACTCCTTCCCCCGGTTCCTCACCGACGAGGCCGGCGCGGCCGCCGAGGACCGCGGCCACGCGGCGATGGCGGAGGCCCGTACCGAGGCCGGGATGCACATGGACGAGGACTGGGGAGATCGGCTGGTCCAAGCCGGCCTGGTGGCCGAGGAACCCCGCTCGTTCGGTATCGTCCTTTCGGCCCCGCTGCCGACGGCGGCCGGGCGTTACGCCCAGCTCAGCCTGGAGCGTATGCGGCACGGGCTGGCGGACCGGCTCGGCGCGGATGACCTCGCGGTTCTCGAGGCGGCCGCGGCGACGGCCCCGGGCGGGGATGGCCTGGTGATCCGGGCCGACCGCACCGTCTGGGTGGGGCGGCGGCCGCGGTAGCGCGGCGGCTATGGTCGGGAGATGGCCGACGGCGCGGTGGCGCGTATCGAGATCACCGACCCGCGTGACGCGGGTGCCCGCTACTGCCTGCGGTCGTACTTCGAGGAGCTGGCGCGGCGGTTCGACGGCGGCTTCGACCCGGCCCGCAGTATCTCCGCCAGCGACGAGGAGATGACGCTGCCCGGCGGCCTGTTCCTGGTCGCGACCGTGGACGGTGCGCCGGTCGGCTGCGGGGCACTGAAACTCGATGCCGCGACGGGCATCGCGGAGATCAAGCGGATGTGGTCGGCTCCTGCGGTGCGCGGCCTCGGGCTCGGGCGGCGCATCCTGGAGCGGCTGGCCGCGGAGGCCGCGGCGCGGGGCATGAGGGTGCTGCGGCTGGAGACCAACCACTCCCTCGCCGAGGCCCGGCACCTGTACGAGACGTCGGGTTTCGTCGAGGTCGACGCGTTCAACAGCGAACCGTACGCCCACCACTGGTTCGAGCGGTCGCTCACGGCTGGTTAGCGGCCTGCGGGCGGCGGCCGTCCTGGCGCTCCGGCCTTTCGCTGGGCTCGCGGGGATGGTTCGCTGAGGGTGTGCTCTACACGAGGCTCCCGCTGATCCTGTGCTTCGCCGCTTTTGTGGTGACGTTCCTGGTCACGCGCGTGATCACACGGATGATCCGGTCCGGCCGGGGGCCGTTCCGCGACCGGGTCACCAGTTCCGGGGTGCATGTGCACCACGCGGTGCCGGGGCTGTTCCTGCTGCTGGCTGGTTCGGTGACGGCGGTCGGTGCGACCGAGCCGCTGTTCCGCTGCCTGGCCGGGGCGGCGGTTGGCGCCGGTGCGTCGCTGGTCCTGGACGAGTTCGCGCTGATCCTGCACCTGGACGACGTGTACTGGGCCGAGCAGGGCCGGGCGTCGGTGCAGGCGGTCGCGCTGGTCGCCGCGTGCCTGCTGCTGGTGCTGCTCGGCTTCGCGCCGGTCGACGCGAGCGACCTCAGCCGGCACCCGCAGACCTTCCTGCCGCCGCTGATCGGCTGGCTGACGCTCATCGTGGCGTCGGTGATCTGCGTCCGAAAGGGGAAGTACCGGCTGGTGCTGCTCTCGATCTTCCTGCTGGTCCCGGCCTACATCGGGGCGATCCGGCTGGCGCGGCCCGGATCGCCGTGGTTCACCAGGCGCTACCCGCCGGATTCGGCCAAGCAAGCCCGCGCCATCCGCCGGGCCGACCGCACCGGCGCCCGGTGGAACCGGTGGTGGATCTGGCTCGCGGACCTGGTCGCCGGGGCGCCTAGCGCGGTGGAGCCGCCGGCGGCGGGTCACGCGGGACCTGGTCAGGGGGCGGCGGGGTCAGGTCCGGTGCGGATGGGGTAGCGGGGTGTGTGCGGGCGGGCTCTTGGGACGGGCTCTGGGGCGCTGGTCAGCGCTGCTTGCCGTCGCGGAACAGGGCGATGGCCTTGTCAATGCGGCGCTGGCGGGTGTCGGCGCTCTTGGCCGCGGTGATGTTGTCGACGTGGTACCGCTGCAGGCTGTTGGAAAGCTTGCCGAAGAACGCGCCGGCCTGCTCGTCGGCGGCGAGGGCGGCGGCGAAGTCGTCCGGGAGGTTCACCTCACGCGGGGTATCGGCGACGGTCAGGGTGACGCGGATGGGATCCCCGCCGGCCAGCCCGGTGGCCTTGCGCACGGCGGCGCTGATGCTGATCATGTGCTTGCCGCCCATGACGCCGACCGTGTTCCGGTATTCGTAGCCGTTGACGTCGACCAGGATGGCGGGGCGCTTGCCCGCCGCGAGCTGGGCGATGACCTCCCCGGGCACGACGATGCCGGTGTTATTGCCGGTCGCGGTCACGGTGGTTTCGAACGTCGCGCTGTTCGGCCCGGATGGCATGATGACGGTCCTCTCGGTTGGCCGGTCTCTGATGGACGTCCGGCAGCCGGTCACATCATCGCCTCATCGCCGGGTGCCCCCTGAGGTCGCTTGTGTCAGGTACGGCAGAGGCCTGCGATCCGGTACGCGGACGACTTCCCCGCCGCGGTCAGGGAGTACGAACGCGAGATGTTCGAACGGACCAGTGCCGCCGCCCGGGTGTCCATGCGCATGCAGGAAATCCTGACCTCACCCGACGCCAGCCGGAGAATGCTCGCGATCTTCCAGCCGGGCTGAAGACAACCGAACCCGACCACGGCTAGGTGAGCTGAACCGGCGTGGGTCTGGTTAGCCATAGCGGCGGTAGCCGACTGGGTTGCCGGGGTATGTGACGCTGTCGATGCGGACGTCGGTGCCGGGCTTGAGCGATTCGATGATCTGGTTGTTGCCCAGGTACATGGCCACGTGGGTGGGAGCCTTCGCGTTGTTGTAGAAGACCAGGTCGCCGGGCTGGCGGGCGCTGGCCGCGACCGGCCGGCCCTGCTGGTACTGCTGCTGGCTGGTACGCGGGATGGCGACCCCGGCGGCGGTGTAAGACGCCTCGACCAGGCCGGAACAGTCGTAGGAGGCCGGACCGGAGCCGCCGTACTTGTACGGCTTGCCGATCTGCTTCCGGGCGTAGACGATCGCCGCGGTGGCGGCCCGGCTGGGGCCGGGTGGACCGGTCGTGGGCGGAGGGGTAGTGGGCGGAGGGCTGGCGGGGGCCGGGATGCCGGTGAACCAGATGGGGGTGGTGCCGTGGTAGTCGACGACGTTGCCGTTGGGCTGGACGACGAGGGTGGCGGGGCCCTGGCCGTCGGTGCTGGTGGTCCAGACGGGCGTGCCGGCGGTGGTGAGCAGGAGCAGGTTGCCGCCGGGCTGGTTGACCAGGCGGGTGCCGGGGCTGGTGGTCCCGCTGGACCAGAGCAGGCCGCCTGGGCCGGTCTCGGCCAGGTCGCCGGTGGGTCGCATGGTCAGCTGGTAGAGGCCGTTGGCCGAGGTGATGAAGTGGCCGGGCAGGAGGGTGGCGCCGGAGGCGAGCTGGCTGGCCGGGGCGGGGGCTTGCGGGGCGGGGGCGGCTTGCGGGGCGGGGACGGTTTGGGTTGGGGTGGTGGCGGACGCGGCTGGCGCGAGTGTGAGGACCGCGGGTGGGGTGAGTGCGAGGAGGCCAGCTAGGGCCGCTAGCCATGGCACTCGGGTCGGCCGTGGTGGGTGGACTCTGGGCACGGTCACTGGTGTTCCCCGGCCGGCACTCATAGTCACCGGATTGGCGCCGGAAAATTACTGAGAGTTACTTGCTGCGGACCGGGCTGGGGGGTTTAGGGTGAGCTGGGATTGACAGGCGGTCTGCTCGTTCGACGAGGCCTGTTGGAGGCACCGCATGCGCTCGCGGCCCGGCTCTGCCGCCGTGCTCATCACCGGTGCCGGTTCGGCTGCCGTGCGGGACCGCTGAGCAAGGGAGGCAAGCGTGAATTCCGCTGAGCAGTTCGGTGGCGTGCCCTACGTCGGGGCTCTGTTCGACTCGGCCGGCGGCAAGCCGACCAAGCACTTCGCGACCGCCTTCGTGGTGACGAGCACGAAGGGCAACGTGCTCATGTCCGCCGCCCACGTGCTGAACGGCCGGGAAGCCACCAGCATCATCTTCGCTCCGGGCTACGCGGACGGGCACGCACCGCACGAGCTGTGGCCCATCCGCAAGGCCTACACCGATGAGGCCTGGCAGCACGGCAGCGTCGACGACGACTTCTGCTTCCTTAAGGTCGGCGCCGACGTGCAGAGCCAGCTCGGCTCGCTGAAGCTGGGGGCCGAGGCCGGTCCGCAGGCCTGCCACGTGATCGGCTATCCGGACGGGCTGACCAGCCCGGTGCAGGCAACGGTCCAGGCGGCCTGGCACACACCGGGGCACCAGCTGACCTTCACCTGCAACGGCTTCCCGGACGGGACATCCGGCTCGCCGTGGATCATCAACGGCGAATCGGCGGGCGGTCTAATCGGGGGGTACCAGGCCGGCGGCGACTCCCCCGCCGTCTCGTATTCGCCGTACTTCGGGGCGAACGCCCAGGCCCTGTTCACCGCGGCGATTGCGGAGTTCCTCTAGGTCCCGGCGGCCAACGGCGCCTGGCACCTGGCCGGACGGGCTGAGCGACCCGGTACGGCCGGGACGTGCCTGGGCGTTTGTGGGGTGTGACCTGCGAAGTTGGGCAGGTGTGTTCGGTTTAGTACCCCGGTGGCCGGGTACCCGGCTCGCCTGTGTTTACTGAGGTTCGTCTGGCCGGTACAGCCGGCGGGCGGCTGACGACGAAGGAGCGATGGCATGGCGATCAACGACGACGACATCAGCAGCGAGCAGGGCGGCGGCGGCGGCGGTTACGGCGAGGGGACGGCCGACGGCGGCGCCAACCAGGGCGGCCACGACGGCGGCGCCGACGGGTCCGCAGGCGGCTCGGGCGGCGGCGGTTACGGCGACAGCTCCGGCGGCGGCGGTCACGGCGAGGGGACGGCCGACGGCGGCGCCAACCAGGGCGGCCACGACGGCGGGGCCGACGGGTCCGCGGGCGGCTCCGGGGGTGGCGGCGGTTACGGCGACAGCTCCGGCGGCGGCGGTTACGGCGACAGCTCCGGCGGCGGCGGTCACGGCGAGGGGACGGCCGACGGCGGCGCCAACCAGGGCGGGCACGACGGCGGCGCGGACGGCGGCGCCTGAGCAGCTGAGTGGACACGGGTAAGCCCGCGGAGGCGGATCAGGTCGCGGCGCTGGCACGATGTGTCAGCGCCGCGCCTGCCGTCTTCGCGCGCGACTACTGGGGCGTCCGGCCGCTGTACTCCCCCGCGGACAGCCTGCCGGGCGGCTTCTCCGACCTGTTCTGCGCCGCGGCCGCCGACGAGCTGCTGACCGAGCG
>Ga0213875_10000709_pt1 | contig 25572 bp, 27 predicted proteins | sample BarmaccomBMRX_R8_FD_160105 | JGI IMG/M metagenome (GOLD analysis project Ga0213875, IMG submission 160105) | Root-associated microbial communities from Barbacenia macrantha in rupestrian grasslands, the National Park of Serra do Cipo, Brazil - RX_R8 | ecosystem: Host-associated > Plants > Roots... | reverse complement strand
GCAGTAGTTCCGCCACCAGCAACAGCGCGACCAGCCAGGCCACGAGAAAACCGATCGAGTACAGGAAGCCGTCATAGCCGTAGACGGCGATGGCGCCCGCGATGCCGAGGAACGACGCCGCCGACAGATAGTCGCCGGAGATCGCGACGCCGTTCTGTGGTCCGGTGAACGCACGGTCCGCGGCGTAGTAGTCCGACGCGGTCTTCGTGCTTCGGCTTGCTCGGAACACCACCACCAAGGTGATCACCACGAACAACCCGAAAATGGCGATGTTGAGCAGCGGGTTGCTGCCCTCGACCCCCGCGGCGAGGACGCTCATGCCGATTCTCTCTCGACGTCCGCGCGGATCTTCTCGGCGATGGGGTCGAGCCTGCGGTTCGCGTACCGCATGTACAGCCACGTGATCACGAACGTCGAAGCGAACTGGAGAAGGCCGAAGACAAGTCCTACCGTGATGTTGCCGAAAAGCTTGGTGCTCATGAACTCGTGCGCATAATCGGCGACGACGACGTAAAGCAGATACCACGCAAGGAACAGCGCCGTCACGGGGAAGATAAAACGACGCAGGCGGCCACGTAGTTCCTGGAAATCCTCACTCTCGTGCACCTCTTCCCACGCCACGTTCGGGGGCCCGCCGATCACATGGGTATGAGTAGTGCTCACGGGCTCTCCTTCGCGGCGCGGTAGCGAGTGGCCCGACCACACTATGGACCCCCGTACCGCGATGGAAGGTCAACTTCCACTTCTGTCCTGTGACAAGACAGCACGTCACCGTCGCATGCTGTTACGGCCGAATTGAAAGCGACATATCGGTCGCGTCGGATTACACTCGCGCGGAGGGCTACCACGACCCTGGAAGGACCACTGACGTGCGCCGAGAGACCTGTGTTGTTCCGGTTCTGAGCACTCTGACCGCAAACATAGGGGACGCACGTCATGAAGACGGTGAACATCGGGGTTCTCGCCCATGTTGACGCCGGCAAGACCAGCCTGACCGAACGACTGCTGTACGCCACGGGGGTCATCGACCGTGTCGGAAGTGTCGATCGCGGCGACACCCAGACCGACTCGGATGAACTTGAGCGGCAGCGCGGTATCACCATCCGCTCGGCGGTGGTCTCGTTCACTGTCGCGGACGTCAAAGTCAACCTCATCGATACCCCCGGCCACCCCGACTTCATCGCCGAGGTGGAGCGGGCGCTTGGTGTGCTCGACGGCGTGATCCTCGTGCTGTCCGCGGTGGAGGGTGTGCGGGCCCAGACCCGGCTGCTGATGCGCACCCTGATCAAGATGGGCATGCCGACCTTGCTGTTCGTCAACAAGATCGACCGGATGGGTGCTCGTTACGACGACCTGCTCGAATCGATCCGCGCCGGACTGACGCCGGCTGTGGTGCCGATGAGCACGGTGGACGACATTGGCACGCCCGAAGCACGTGCCGTGCCCCGCGGGTTCACCGATGAGGGTTTCGCCACCGAGCTGGCGGAGACGCTGTCCGAACACGACGACGCCTTCCTCGCCCGTTATCTGGACGATGACGTCACGCTCGCCCAGCAGGACTACAGGGTCGAGCTCGCCCACCAGACCCGCGCGGCGCAGCTGTACCCGGTGTTCTTCGGCTCCGCGTTGACCGGCGAGGGGATTGATGCGCTCGTCGACGGCGTGCTCGCCCATCTACCCTTCACCGAGGTCCGCGGTGACGACGACCAACTCCGCGGCACCGTGTTCAAGATCGAACGAGGCCGGGCCGGCGAGAAGGTGGCCTTCGTGCGGCTGCGTTCCGGCATCCTCGGCGCCCGCACGAAGGTCGCGTTCTATCGGCTCGACCGGCATGGCTCGGTACTCGAACTGGCCGGACGCACAACGGTGGTCGAAGTGTTCGATCATGGCACCAGGCTCACCGTGACTACCGCACGGGGCGGCGAGATCGCGAAAGTCTGGGGATTGAAGGAAATCCAGATCGGCGACCAGCTTGGCACCCCGGACCGACTGGGTGAGCGGCGTCTGTTCGCGCCGCCCAGCATGGAGACCGTCATCCGGGCGACTCACCCCGAATCGACGCCGAAGCTGCACGAGGCGTTGCAACAGCTGGCCGATCAGGATCCGTTCATCGACGTGAGAAGGGACGACGAGCAGGAGATCGCGGTTTCGCTGTATGGCGAGGTGCAGAAGGAGGTCCTCAAGGCAACCCTCGCCGGCGACTATGGACTGGACGTGGTTTTCGAGGACACCCGGATCGTCTGCGTCGAGCGGCTGACCGGCACCGGGGAGTGGGTAGCGGAGATCGATCCAAGAGGGACGACGTTCTTCTGGGCCACCGTCGGACTGCGGGTAGAGCCCGGCGAGTCGAACTCCGGCATCGCGTTCCGACTGTCGGTCGAGCTGGGTTCTCTTCCGCTCGCCTTTCACAAGGCTATTGAGGAGACCGTCCGGTCAACCCTGCGCCAGGGTCTGTACGGCTGGGAGGTGTTGGACGCTCTGGTGACGCTGACGCGCACCGGATACGCCAGCCCGATCAGCGCGGCAGGCGACTTTCGCAAGCTGACGCCACTGGTGCTGATGAGGGCCCTCAAACGGGCCGGGACCAGGGTTCTGGAACCGGTGAACCGGTTCGAACTCGAGGTTCCGGTGGACACCACCAGCCAGGTACTCGCCGGTCTGGCCGAGTGCGGCGGTGTTCCGGAGAATCCAACTGTTCAGGCCGAGCACTGCCTGATCGAGGGCACCATTCCGGCCCGCACCACCCCGGACTTCGAGCACAGGCTCCCTGGACTGAGCCGAGGGGAGGGAACACTGCTGACGCGTTTGGACAGCTATCGGCCGATCGACGGATCCCCTCCCACTCGGCGGCGTACGGACGGGAACCCCTTGGATGGCAAGGAATACCTCCTGCATGTCCTGGGCACGATCTGACCCTGTATCAGACCGAGACGGCCCTGCGAACCAGTCGCCACGCCAACAACAACAAGCCAGCCGACAGAGCCAAGAAGATCCCCAGCTCGATCAGATGAAAGAGCGGCAACCGATCCGCTGGCTGGTAGTCGACGAAGAGCCGGTCGATACCATGCGCTCGTTCGCAAGCGGAAATTGTCGGCGATTGCGGATGCGATGTGAAGCAGTCGTTCGCCGCGGCATCTGACATCGGGTTTCCCGCCTTGTCCAGATATCCCTGCCGCAACTCGAGTATGTCGACACCAGTGAACGCAGGCTGCCGCTCCCCTATGGGGAAGGTTGATCGCATAGGCGGCAGGTAGATCGGGCGTGCCCACACCGCGATCAGCACCCTTGCCGCGATGAACGCGGCGAGGGTGACCCCCATCGCCATCACGGTCCGCCGTGTCACCGCACTGATCGCCACGCCAAGAGCAAGTCCAAACAGGGCATACACCACCTGCATGGGCGGCCACAGTTCGAAGCCGGTCGTTGTGAACGGACCGTATTGTCCGCCAAAACCCCTGCCGTGGTCGGCGGCGACGATCTGACGTACCAAAGCTGTGCCGGCGATGCCGTACCCGGCGGAAAGGACTGTCACCACCGAACCCAACAGCGCCAGCCTGGTCAGCAGCCAACGAGTCGACGAGACATCCTGCGTCCAGGACAGCATGTGTGTGCGCTGTTCGTACTCGCGTGCCAGCAGTGGCGCGCCCCAGAACAGCCCGACAATGCCGGCGAGAACCGGTGATACCAGCGGAAGCAGAAAGCTGACCAGGATCTGTGGGGCAGGACCGATGTTCAGACAGGAACCGGCGTTCCGACAGGCCACCTGAACGAAATCGCCTCGCAACACCAGCAAGTAGGCCGAGTATCCGGCGACCGCGAATGCGGTGACAACGATCGTCCACCTGTGCTGTCGCCAGGTCAACCAGGCGAGATCGACCATCCGGGCGCCCTTTCTGACGGCAGTCATCACAGCGCCCCCTGACGACGGACCAGCCGCCACGCCAACAACAACAACCCAGCCGAAAGAACCAAGAAGATCGCCGTCTCGATCAGGTGGAAATCGAGCAATCGTTCCACTGGCTGGTAGTCGCTGAAGGTCTGAGTGACGCCCAACTTCTTCTGACAGGCGGACATGGCATCACCGCTCAGCGAGGTGCCTCCACCCAGGGCGCACTGTATGAGCATGTCTTGGGGTACCAGATTCCCGGCGGCATCCAGGTTTCCCTGATCAACGACGAGTGCGAAGGGCTCGATTCGCGGCCAGTCCGCCAACGGAGCAATCGAGCGTACCGGCGGCAGGTAGACGGGCCGGGCCAACTTGGCGATCAGTACCCGAACCGCGGTGAAACCGACCAGCGTGGCCACCATCGACAGCACGGTCCGCCGCACCATCACGCTGACCGTCGTCCCCAATGCCAGTCCGAACACGACATACACGACCTGTATCGGCGGCCAGTACTCGAAACCGACCACGCTGAACGGCCCCTCCGAGGCTATCGCGGTGCCAGCCATGCCGAGAACGACCGCGAGTACTGCCGCTACCGCCGCCAGCAAGACGGTCTTGCTGAACAACCATCGCACCGGCGACACATCCAGTCCCCATACCAACAGATGTGTCCGCTGCTCATACTCACGAGCCAACAACGGCGCACCCCAGAACACCGCGACCAGACCCGCGTACACCGGCGCCAGCGTGTTCAGGAAAGCTATCCAATCCGGCGCGACTCGCACGCCTTGTCCGCTGGGCTGAGCCAGCTGACAGCAGACCACGAACCCGCCGATGGCTACGGCGGTGACGACGAGCAGCCACCGATGCTGCCGCCAGGTCAGCCAGACGAGATCGACCGGACGTGCACCCTTTCTGACGGCAGTCGTCACAGCGCCCCCTGACGACCGACCAGCCGACAAGCCAGCACGAACAGGCCCGCGGACAGCAGAAGGAAGATGCCCATCTCGATCAGATGGAAGGTCAACAACCGGTCAATGGGCTGGTAGTCGACGAAAGACTGGGTCGCGCCAAGCTTCTTCTCACAGGCGGCCAAGTCAGTGAAGTCAGCGTGATTGCCACGCATGGCGCACTGCAGTATCTGAGACTGAGATATCGTCCGGCCGGCGGCATCGACGTCTCCGAAGTCCAGTCTGAGGGCATCGGGCGGAATCGGAAACCCCTGCTCCGCCAACGGGTAGGTCGTCCGCACCGGCGGAAGGTACGTCGGCCGCATCCACACCGCGACAAAAACACGCACCGCGGTGAATCCGACAAGCGTGATCCCCATCGCCGGCACGGTCCGCCGTGCCACAGCGCTGACCGCGACTCCCAGCGCCAGCCCGAATAGGGCATACACGATCTGCATTGGCGGCCACAGCTCGAAACCCCAGGTGCTGAACGGACCGTTACCAGGACGGGACATTCGACTCAGCATCGCGGTACCCGCCAGGCCCAGCCCGGTCGCGACAACCACCGCCCCCGCCGCCAGCAACGCGGCTTTGCTGACCGACCATCGGACAGGTGAGACGTCCTGGCCCCACGACAACAGATGAGTCCGCTGCTCGTGTTCACGGGCCAGTAACGGCGCACCCCAGAACACCGCGACTAATCCGGCGGCGATCTGCGCGAACAAAGCCAGGCTCTCGAACAGCCCCGACACGCCGTAGCGCCCTGGCTGCACCAGTTGGCAGGCAACACCATATCCACCGAGAGCAACGACAGCGGCAATGATCGACCACCGGTGTTGCCGCCAGGTCAGCCAAACTAGATCGGGGAAACGAGCACCGGACGCAGTCATGGTCGTCACGCGGCCACTCCCCGAACACCCGACCTGGCCATCTCCAGTCGCACCAGTACGAGGTCCTCCAGGGTGACTGTCTGCGTGGTCCACGGCGGATCGACCCGCGGCGCCGAATCGGATGCGAGCCGGACAAGGAACGTCGACTGCCGGTCGGTGTGCCGCGCCTGGAGGATCTGACCGGGCCCCGGTGACGTGTCCGACCGCGGCCCGACGTACCGCACGTGCGAGGCCAACAGATCGTCGACGTCGCCCTGTTCGAGCAACGTGCCAGCGGCAAGCAGTAGCAGGTGGTCGGCGACGCCACCGAGTTCGGCGACGACATGGGTGGACAGCAGCACGGTCAAGCCGGTGTCCGCTACCTCGCCGAGCAGCTCCTTGGTGACCTCGCGGCGCGCGAGTGGGTCCAGATTGGACAATGGCTCGTCGAGCAGCAGCAGTGACGGACAGGAGCCAAGTGCGATCGCGAAAGCCACCTGGGCCTGTTGGCCGCCGGAGAGCCTGCCACAAGGCCTGTCCAGCGGGATCTGGAAGCGCTCGAGCCAGCGCAGCGCGCGCCGCTGGTCCCACACCCGGTTCAGACTGGCGCCCACCTTGAGCATGTCTGTCACGCTGAAGTGCCGGTACAGCGGTTTGTCCTGGGCGACGAAGGACACCCTGCTGGCATCGTCGCCGAGCCGCACGGCTCCCTCCGTCGGCGCGAGCAGACCGGTGACCACGCTCATCAATGTCGTCTTGCCCGCCCCGTTCATGCCGACGAGAGCGGCGACCACACCGGCCGGCAGTTCGAACGAGCAGTGTCGCAGCGCCCACACCGAGCCGTGCGGCCACCGGCGATAGCGTTTGCCGAGATCGTCAACGGTGACGGCGATCCCATCACTCATGATTCTTTTCCCTTCATGTCCCCAGCGAGAACCGCGCCGAGCAGCGCGTGAATGTCCTCGTCCTCCAAACCAGCCTGTCGAGCGCCGTGCACCCACTTCTCCAGTTGCGCGCGCAGCTCGACCATCAGTTCGGGCGAAGCCGTGCCCAAGGTGGCCTTCACGTACGTGCCAGAGCCCTGCCGTGCCTCGACGAGACCGACCAGCTCCAGTTCCCGGTAGGCCTTGAGCACGGTGTTCGGGTTGACCCCGCTGGCGGCGACCACCTCGCGGACCGTGGGCAGTCGGTCACCAGGCGCCAGCCAGCCCAGTCGCAACGCCTCTCGGACCTGCTGAACCAACTGCAGGTACGCAGGGAGACCACCGCTCCGGTCAACCCGAAACTCGACCACGCACACCCTCCAAATTGTTCTAGTCAACTAAGACACTAGCAGACCGGAACATTGGAGTGGTGCGACCGGGCGGGACAGGGATGCCGTCCGGCCGCACCACGCGATCAGCTGGCCCGACCCCTCAGACGGGCCAGCAGCTCGCAGGCGGCGGAATGTGTGTCCGGCAACGGTTGGGACCACACCGCGGGCGGGCCGAGCACACGCAGCTGGGAGTCGACGGCCAGCCGCCGGCCGAGCAGCCGGCGGACTCCGGCGACCGCGCCCGACAACACACCGTCCCGGCGCGCGAGCACGGCGGCCACCGACGGTCCAACCAGCGCGACCGTCTCGCCTCCTGGGAACACCTCACGCAGCGCCTCGCCGACCAGCGCCATCGCGACAGACCGGGGCAGCCCCCGCAGTGGAGACACGTCCAGGGCGGCGAACAGCAACAGGTGGCTGACCCAAGCGCGTGCGCGGTAGACCTCGCCGAGCCTGGTACGCAGGTACGAGGCGGTCGCCATGCCGGTCGCGGGGTCGACGGCCTCCCGGCTACCGAGCAGGTCGGACGCGACCTCGGCCCAGCCCAGCGCGGTCGCCCTCAGCAGCGGCGACGGGACGACGTCGAGATCGATTAACCGTCCCACCCCGCTCGCGGCATCGGATGCCAGCACGGCGTGCAGTGCGGCGAGGTCGAGCAGGGTCTCGTCCAGCCCGCTGCCTGACCACGCCCGAGCCCTGCCCAGCGCGGCGACCGCGGCGGCGAGGTCACCGCCGTCAGCGGCGGCGATACACACCTCGTCGACCGCGGCCAGCTCCCAGTCACTGGGGAACGGCCACCCCGCGGCCAGGCTTGCGGAGCGCCACCGGGTTCGAAGCACGCACACCCCGTCGACACGATCGGCACCGCCGATCAGCTGTGCTCCGGCCCTTCGTCCACCCACTCGCGGCACTCCTGTCTGCTCCAGTCGGGGATTCGTGATGACCCGAACAAGTGACGCGCGGCATGTCCGGCCATGACGCCGCTCCGCTCACTCAATGCGGTAGTGGCCATGGTCGGCGAGCGACTGTTCCATCACACTGAGCGAACAGCGTGATCCGCAGGAGGAGGTGGCCAGTGGCGACAGCTCCGGTTGACGCCACCAGCCTGAGCGACGCGGAACTGATCAAGTCGGTGCGGGCGGGGAACACCGCCTCATACGGCCCGCTGTACGAGCGGCACGTCGCCGCCGCCAACAACCTCGCCCGCCAGCTGACCAGGTCCCCCGCCGAGGCCGATGACCTGGTCTCCGACGCGTTCGCGAAGGTCCTCGTCACCCTGCGTGCCGGCCGGGGGCCCGACACCGCGTTCCGCGCCTACCTGTTGACCGCGCTGCGGCACACCGCCTACGACAAGACCCGACGAGACCGCCGGGTCGAGCTCACCGACGACGTCGGAACGGTGGCCAACACCGAGGCGGTCAGCGTCGCGTTCAGCGACACGGCCGTGGCCGGCCTGGAACGCTCGCTGGCGGCGAAAGCGTTCGCGAGACTGCCCGAACGCTGGCAGGCGGTGCTGTGGCACACCGAGATCGAGGGACAGAGTCCCGCCGAGGTCGGCCCGCTGCTCGGGCTGACCGCGAACGGGGTTTCGGCGCTGGCCTACCGCGCGCGCGAGGGTCTGCGCCAGGCCTACCTCCAGGTCCACCTCGCCGAGAGCTCGGCGCGTCGCTGCCGGGCGACGGTCGATCGTCTTGGCGCGTGGACCCGCAGCGGACTGTCCAAGCGGGAAACCGCCCAGGTCGAAGCCCATCTCGACGAGTGTGACCGGTGCCGCGCCCTCGCCGCCGAGCTGGCCGATGTCAACGGCGCGCTGCGCGCCGCCGTGGCACCGCTGGTGCTGGGTGTCGGCGCCGCCGGATACCTGGCCACGATCGGTGCCGGCACAGCCAAGGCGGCCACCGTCGCGGCAGCGGGAGCCGGCGGCGCGGCGGGAGCCGCGAGCTCGCTGCCCCGTCAGCTGCTCGGCGTCGCCGCGTCGACGGCCGCGCTCGCGGCGGTCGTCGCCATCGCGCTGACCGCGGGCCACTCGAGCCCCGGCCCGACAGCGGCACCACCACCGGCCGCGAGCGCGCAATCCCCGGCGCAGCCACCGCCCCGTCCGCCGGCGACTTCGGCGGTCCCGGCGCCGACAACCCCGGCGCCGACAACCCCGGCACCGACAACCCCGGCACCGCCGACCTCGACACCCGCGACCACCTTGGTACCGGCGCCTCCCGCACCGCCGCCGACAACGCCGGCGGGCACGGCGACTCTGGTGCCGACCGTGCCGGCCACACCAATCAACCTGGTGCCCGGCGGCCCGCCGGTCGACCTGCCGATCACGGTGCGCAACACCGGCGATGCCACGTCCGACCCGGTGACGATGACACTGACCCTGCCCAACGGGGTGACCGCCGAGTTGACCGGGGCCAAGCCCGCGGCCCGGTCGGGGGCATCCGACGCGCTGACGGCCGAACCCGATCCGTCGACTCCTGTCGTGCACTGCACCGGCGGCACCGGCACGATCAGCTGTGCGACGGAGGTCGGTCTCGCGCCGGGTCAGGCGGTCACCTGCACCTTCGCCCTGACCGCGGACGTGGCGGCGACCGGCGGCCAGGTCACCGGCACGGTCAGCGCGGGCACCTCGGCAGCCATCCAACTGGGCACCGTCGAGGTGCAGGTACGGCAGATCGACGCGGTCGAGGTGACCGCGACGGTGTGGCACCCGGAGTTCTGGCTGCCCAGGATCGACGTGGCGGTCACCAACCGGAGCACCCACGCCGGGCAGGTCACCCTGACTCTGGACGCACCGAACGGCGGGTGGCTGTTCACTTTCGCCCCGTGCCGGCAGTACGTGCTGCGGATCAGCTGTGTCTTCGACCTGGACCAGGGCGAGTCGACATCACTGAGCGTCTGGCTGCTCCACTGGTGGGGTCACCGGGACACGGTCCGGGTGACGGCCACGCTGGGCAGCGCGCACCAGGTGGTCGACGTGCCGGTTGGCTGCGATCCGGGCCCCGTCATCCCTCCGACGCCAACCATCCCGGTCTCCCCGCCCCCGAGCCCACCCGTCGTCTCCCCACCCGCCGTCTCACCGCCAGCCGTGACGGCGACCCCGCCGGCGGTCAGCACCCCTGGATCACCACGGCCATCAGGACCAACCACCAGCCTGCCGGTCACAACGACAAGCCGCGGACCGACTCCGCCGACAGGCTCCCCCGGGCGCCCGCGGTAACCGGCTGAAGCGGTCGCGTGCCACCCCCCTACACTGCCTCGGGTGTCCGTTGTGCATAGCGCGCTCGCCCGTGTTCCAGCCCCGCTGCGTGACCTGATCATCAAGCACCGCGAGCTCGTGCGATTCGTTGTCGTCGGCGGCACGTGCTTCGTCATCACCACCGGACTCTGGTACGGCCTGAAGCTGACGGTACTGACCACCAAGCCCATCACGGCGCTGGCGGCCGCCATCCTGGTTGCCATGATCGTGAACTACGTGCTGTCGCGGGAGTGGTCGTTCCAGACCCGTGGTGGTCGTGAGGGCCACCACGAGGCTGCCCTGTTCTTCCTGGTCAGCACGATCGCGGTGGGGCTGAACCTGGTACCGGAAACGATCTCGCGTTATGTGTTCGACTTGCAGGTTCCCGCTGTCGGCGTGCTCACCCAGGAAGTCTCCGACTTCGTCTCCGGTTCGATCGTCGGCACCCTACTCGGCATGGTTTTCCGTTGGTGGGCATTGAAGAAGTTCGTCTTCCCCCATGCCGACGTCCGCCCGGAACGGGCCGGCGGTGTCGCCCTGCTGCGCTCGGCTCTCGATGGTGAGTCCGGACACTCGGAACAGGTCGCCTAGGCCGTCTCGGTGAGAAAGTCCCTACACTCGCGGACGTGTCCGTAGGAGAAGTCGTCCTCAACCGGGTCCCCGAGCCGTTCCGGTCCATCGCGTACCGGCACCGTGAGCTGGTGAAGTTCGCGGTCGTCGGTGGGACGTGCTTCGTCATCGACACCGCGCTCTTCCTCGGGCTGAAGAACACGGTCCTCACCGCGCACCCGGTCACGGCCAAAATCATCGCGACGCTGGTCGCGACGATCGTGTCCTACGTGCTGAACCGGGAATGGTCGTTCCGCACCCGAGGTGGCCGGGAACGTCCCCACGAGGCTGCCCTGTTCTTCCTGGTCAGCGGAATTGGAGTGGCGCTGAACTCGGTGCCGCTGTGGATCTCGCGATACGTTCTGCTCTTCGACCACGCACACCTGAGCGGCTTCGGGGTACAGGTCGCCGACTTCGTCAGCGCGCAGATCATCGGCACCCTGATCGCGATGGCCTTCCGGTGGTGGGCGTTCAAAAAGTTCGTCTTCCCGGACGCCAACGCCCGGCCACGGCTCGTCATGGTGGACGTGCCGCCGGTCGACGCGCCGACAAGCCCGCGACGCTAGCGGGGACCACCCGGCGAGCGCCAGCCGGTGCCGGCCTGCACGGTGTCGGCCTTGGGCACGGGAAGGAACAGGGCGAAGGTCGCCGGCTTGGCGGTCGCCAGCTCCAGCCGGCCGCCGTCGGCGTCGGCGAGCGCTCTGGCCAGTGCGAGGCCGACCCCGGTCGATCCGTGACCGGACACTCCGCGCTCGAAGATGTGTCCGGTCAGTTCGTCGGGAACGCCGGGACCGTCGTCGCTGACCTCGATGACCACGGTGGCCTCGCCGCCCCTCGCCGTCACCGTGACCGTGCCCGCGCCATGCCGCAGGGCATTGTCCAACAGAACCCCGATCGCCTCGCTCAGGCGGGCCGGGGTGGCCCTGGCCATCAGACCGACCGGCACCTTCAGTCGCAGTGTCCTGCGCTGGGCCCGGAACTGCTGCCGCCATTCCCGCGCGATGGCCGGCAGGTGCGAGGACAGGTCGATCGGCTCGGCACCGAAGGATCGGGCGGCCCGGGCACTGGCCAGCAGTTCTTCGAACACCTCGGCGAGGCGGTCGGCCTGCTCGAGCGCCTGCACGGCCTCGGTGGCGATCTCCTGCTCCGGATGGGCGGAGATGGCCTCCAGCCGCAGCCGCAATGCCGTGAGCCGGCTGCGGAGTTGATGGGAGAGGTCACCGACCAGCTGCCGCTCCCTGGTCACCAGCTGGGCGATCGCCGAGGCCGACGTGTCGAGTGCCTCAGCCAGCCGGTCCAGTTCGTGCACACCGTGTCGGCGCAGGTCCGGGCGGAAGTCGCCGCCGCCGAGCATGCCAGCCCGTTTCGCGACGTACTGGAGCGGCTCGGCTAGCCGGCGGGAGGTCACGGTGGCGACCACCGCACCGGTGCCGACCGAGAGCACCATCAACAGCAGGACGAACCCGGCGGACCACAGCTGCTTCTGGCGCATCGGCTCGGACGGAATCGTCAGCTCCACATCGCCCTGGGGGATGAGCCTGACCTCTTCACGCACCGGGTCGGGTCCCGGATCGGGTCCGCTGACCAGTTCGGTTCCGTCGGCCAACCGCACCCTGAGGTGATCATCGGACAGCAGTCCGATCCTCAGCTGTTCTGACGTGATCTTTCCGTCGTTGGCGAGGTGGTTGACAATCCTGGTGGCGACGCTGTCGATCCGTTCTCGCACGTCCCAGTGCACGGCCCCGGACACCAACAGCGCCGTGGTGTACGCCAACGGGACACCGAGCGCGAAGCCGGTCACCGTCACGGCGAGCAGGATGGCCCGCAGGATTCTCTTGTGCACCTGACCTACTCACCCTATCTCGGCTCTGTACTCGGCGGTGAATCCTTCGCTCGGCGTTGAGTCCTCATTCGGCGTTGAACCGGAAGCCAACCCCTCGGACGGTGGCGATGCGCTGTGCCGTCCGACGTGACGAGTCGTCCCCGAGCTTGCGCCGCAGCCAGGACATGTGCATGTCCAGAGTCTTGCTGCTCTTGAGCTCGAGACTGCTCCACACCTCCGAGAGAATCTGCTCCCTGGTGACCACCTGGCCCGCGTGCTGCATCAGCACCCTGAGCAGCTCGAACTCCTTGTTCGCCAGCTGCACCTCGCGACTGTCAGCGGTGACCCTGCGGGCGGCGAGGTCCATCCGCACCCCGTTGACCTCGACGGTGCCGGGGGCACGCCGACGCAGCAGCGCGCGGATCCTGGCAAGCAGTTCGGCGAGCCGAAAGGGTTTGGCCACGTAGTCGTCGGCCCCCACGTCCAGCCCAACGACGAAGTCGACCTCGTCGGCTCGGGCGGTCAGCATCAGCACCGGCACGCCCCGACCACCGGCGCGCAGCCGGCGACAGACCTCGAGCCCGTCCATACCCGGTAAGCCCAAATCGAGGACGAGCAGGTCGATGCCGCCGGCGGAGATCTCGTTCAGTGCGGAGGGACCGTCGCCAACCACGTGTACGGCATAACCCTCCCGACTGAGGGCACGCGACAGTGGATCCGCGATGGTGGGATCGTCCTCGGCCAGCAGCACCACACTCACGGCACCCAGGGTAAGCGTGACAACATCCAATTGTGTCCACTACCGCGTCGACTATTCATGCCGATCTGAAACTCGCGAAACGGCTCGCCGATCTCGCCGACACCGTGACTCTGTCTCGATTCCGTGCCCGTGACCTGGTTGTCCAGCGCAAACCGGACCGGACGCCGGTGACCGACGCGGACACCGCGGTGGAGAACGCCGTTCGGGAGGTGCTCGCCGCCGAGCGGGCCGGCGACGCCGTGTTCGGGGAGGAGGGTGGCGGTCGGGACGGCGACGCCGGGCGGACCTGGGTGCTCGACCCGATCGACGGCACGAAGAACTTCCTGCGCGGGATCGACGTCTGGGCGACACTGATCGCCCTGGTGGTGGACGGGCGACCGACTGTCGGCATGGTCAGCGCACCCGCTCTCGGCCGACGCTGGTGGGCGGCGGCCGGTGCGGGCGCGTGGACGAGTGCGAGGTCCGGGCCGGCACGGCGCATCTCGGTCTCGACCGTCGCGAACCTGTCCGACGCCTACCTGTCAACGACCGACCTGCGGTCCTGGGTGGAGCACCATTCCCGGGAGTCGTATCTGGCTCTGGTCGACGCCTGCTGGGAGAGCCGGGCCTTCGGCGACTTCTGGCAGCACTGCCTCGTCGCGGAGGGCGTCATCGACCTCGCGGCCGAAGCGATCGTCAACCCGTGGGACGTCGCCGCGGTGCAGATCCTGCTCACCGAGGCCGGCGGCAGGTTCACCGATCTGACCGGCAGGGCGAGCTACCGTGGCGGCTCAGCGCTGAGCTCCAACGGTGTGCTGCACGACTCGGCACTCGCGACGCTCACTCGTTGATCATCCGGCCGATTCGTCCGGTAGCACGCCGACCACGCCGCGGACGACCTGAGCCCAGGTCAGTCGGCCGAACAGGTAATGGCAGGCAACCTGTTCGCTGCTGAACCGGGCCCAGTCGTAGCGGTTGCCCTGCTCGCGCCAGAACACCTCCCATGAGACGCCGCCGTCCGGTTCAGCGGTCTCCTCGCACACGAGGCACCACGTGTTGTCGGCTTCGGCGCCGATCGACACCGCCTGCCCGGGAACTCCGACGGTTTCGAGCCAACTTGTGATGGTCTCGACGTTCACGGCAGCGCCTCCAGGAAACCCAGTGCGATCAGGTCGGCGACGGCATGGGTCGCCCGGTAACGGATTCCGCCACCCGGCTGGCCGAACCACGGAGCGGATGTCGTCCGCCAGACCGGAAGTCTGCCAATGACCCGATAGCGGCGATACCCCGCGGCGAGATAGCTCGGCGGCAGCGAGCGATGCGGAAACGGGGTGCCCGCCGAGGCGAACACCCGGCCCCACACGTCGCCGAAGCGGTCGATCACGGTGCCGATGTCGAGGACAACGGCCCGCCCAGGTGCCTCGCCGCCCTCGGCGAACGGTTCCGCCGGCGGCCAGGAGTACTCGGCGGATCCGGAAGAACCGCCGACCCTGACCAGGAACCGACGGTTCCAGTCGCGTTCGTCCGCTCCGCCGAGCGGATCGTGGTTCACCGCGAGCGCGCCCACATCGCCGTGTTCGGCGGGATACGGCTCCGGCAGTTCCACCCTCGTCCGGTCCGAGGCGGGACCGACGGCTCCGACCAGGGCGGACTCCGGATGGTCCCAGGGCGGGAAACGCAACCCCGGTGCGTAGTCCAGTTCCCGCTCCGGCGGCGGCAGCTGGCGGACCGGCCGGTCTGACGGCACCGGGAGATGGCCGATGGGAAACAGGTAGGCGACGACGAACGTCGGCGAGTCGGTCTCTCGTACGGCCGGGCCGGGATGCCGCTCGGACACCGGCTGGCCAGTTTGGCCGGTTTGGCCGTCGCCGATGGCTGGGACGGCGGGATGGTTCGGCCCGGACGGCGCGGGAGCAGTCGTGGTCCTCGGCGCGACCGGCGCGATGCCGCCGGGCTGGCCAGGAACGGGCTGGACCGGAACGCTGGCGTCGGTGTAGCCGTCGCGCGGGAATCCGCCCGGGTAGGGCGCGGGAGCAGGCAGCCGCTCCGGCGCGGCGCCACCCGGCACCGGCCCGAACTGGCCCCCGAGGGATTTGGCCCCGAAGAACTGGCCGCCGAGAGCCGGCTGGGCCAACTCAGTCGAGTTGCCGGCACCCTGCGCCACCGTGACCGGAGCAGGCGAGATCGGACCGGTCGGCGGATTCGGGTCGGACCACACCGGCGCGGCCGCCGGGTCGGTGAACTCGCCACCAGACAGTGAAGCCGGGCCGGGCAGCCGGATCGGACCGGTCGGTGGATCGGCACCCGGCCCGGTTGACGCCACGCTGACACCGGCTGCCTGCCTGGCGGCGATGACGGTGTGTCGGGACACCGGCCCCGTTGGACCGGTCACAACCACTGGACCCACCGGGGCCGCCGCATCTTGTGTGTCGGTGGACGAGCCGGTCTCTCCCTGGCCCTGCTGTTGCCGAGCCCCAGCGGCGGCCGGGTCCGTACCGGGCTGCCCGGTGTCGGGCGGGACGGCCACCAGCTGGTCCACCTCGGGCAGCCCGCTCGCCAGCCCGAGCAGACCGTCCGGCAGCGTGTCCGGCCTGTTCTCGACGTCCTGTTCCCCGGCGACACCCTGCTCCCTGGTGGCCTGCTGATCCCCGCGGCTGGATGGTGACACCGGCCGTGCGCCGAATCGCACCGCCTCGGCCAGGTCCGCGAGGATGCTAGTGATGTCGGCCCTCGTGCCGGCGAGCATCGTCGCGAGCGCGGCACGTGCGGCCGGGTGCGTGTCGGCCGCGGCCGTGGCGGCGTCTCTGGCGCGGGCGTACGCGACCAGCTTCGCGATGATCTCCACCTTGGCGGCGGCGATCTTCTCCGCCGCGAGCTCCAATCGGTCAGCCGCGGCCAGACAGCCACGGACAGCCGTCGTGACGTGGCCGTTCTCCGCGAGGACGAAGGCGTCCCAATGTCGCCTCGCGGCGTCGGCGGCCCGACCTGTCATGGCGGCAAGCGCCCTGCCCGCGGCGATATCGGCATCCTTGGCCAGCGTGGTCAACTTCGCCGCGGCACGTCGCCAGGCGTGCGCGGCAGCGTGCATCTCGGTCTCGTCAGCCTGCGGCAGCGGGACAGCCACAGCGGCCGCCACATCGCCGAGTTCCGCGGGAAGGGTGATACCCATCAGGCCCTCACATCCTCGGCAGACCGGTAGCGATCTCCTCGTCGGCGCGCCGGTGCACACCCGCCGTCTCGGCGAGCTTCGCACCGATGTCGGCCAGCTGCTCCGGCAGTGAACCGACAACCGCCTCGGTGGCGGCCGCCGCGTCCATGTGCCCCGCCGCGAAACCACGACCGACCTGATCAGTCCCCCAGCACTCACCCGCGGCCCGCACCGCTTCGATGAGCTCGGCGGCGATGGCCTCCGCGGTCCCGGCAAGGCCGTCGAGTTGGCGTGCGTTGTCGAGTATCCGTTCGGTGTCACTGCTGAATCCGGCCGCACCACCGGTTCCCCGCTGGCCTGTCATGTCGGGACCGGTCACCTCGGCCTCCCGTCACCGACCCAGCTCATATGCTCGAAGCTGTCGTCGTCACCGTGTGGCCGGTCGGGCAGCCGCGATTCGATCTCGCTGTCGGCGATGTCGGCACGCCCCGCGAGCACGGCGTCGGGATCGACATCGGCCGGCAGTACCGGCGCCAGCTCCTCGTGTGTCCGCTCGACAACCCTCGCCGCCGCGGCGCCAGCGGTCCGCATGATCAGCTCGGCGAGCTCGGCCGGCTGATGGCACCGGTACGCGGCCTCGTCGATGACCAGACCGGTCAGCGTCCCCCTCGCACCGACCGTCACCGTCACGGTCCGATCCGCGCTGACCGCGCAGGCACGGATCGCGGCCAGCCCGCGTTGCACCGAGACGAGCAGCTCGCGCTCACGCCGGTAGTCGGCCATCAGTTGGTCAACACTGGCCTGATGGTCGAGTACCACCGCCACCTCCGCCGCTTGGTTGTGGTTGTGACGCGGGAACCAGCCAGTTGGTTCCCGCGGTTGGGGAAGCGGCGGAGTCTGGTCACGCTACCTGCCCACCGGCCTGGTCACCGCAGGCCCGCGGCCACCGCGGCGTGCACGGCTCTCGCCACCGCCGAGCCGATCCTGGATCGTGGGCCGCCGTAGGGTTCCGCCGGTCCGGTCGTCGGGCACAGCAGCACGACAGCGTCGGTGCAGGTACCAGTACCGGGGACGCCCACCTCGACAAGTGCCTGCGCCTTGGCCTCCGTCGCGGTGACCACCGCGTTGATCAGCGCGCCGTCGGACAACCTTGCCGGCAGCCAGCACACCGTGTTGATAGTGCCGATGGCGGTTGGCTCACACATCGCCGCCGGCGCGGCGGCCCACGTCGGACGGCCGCCGAGTCCGGTGGTCACCGATGCCACCACCCCGGAGTCGCATGTCGATCTGACCCGTCGCACGTCCACCGCGGTCAGCAATCCGGTGCCCACGCCGAGGAGGCCTGCCGCTGCCGCGATCTCCGTGACGTGCTGGTCGGGATCGTCCCGGTCGTAGTCGACGGACACGGTCGCGTTGAGCACCCAGTGCCGCTCGCCGATGCCACCCCCGTGTGGTGCAGACGAAACCGCCAACCACGGTCGCTCACACCGCCAGACCAGCACCGGGGCACCGTCGACCACGGTCACGGCTGGGTCGCCCGCCCGCCGCCATGTCGACAAATCCACTATCACTGGTCCGCGGGTCGCTTGGGTGTGGGCAGCGCCCGGACGCGTTCGGTGTGGCTCTGCTGGAATTCGGTGTTGCGGCGGAAGAAATCGGTCACCACCCGCAGCTCGTCCGCGGTGAAGTGCTTGACGACGTTGGCACTGTCGATGAGCAGTGGGCCATGCAGTTCCCTGACGAGTTCGTAGGCTCTCGCGGTCGCCCGGATAACGGACTTGCGCCGGTCCGTCGGGTCAGGAGAGCGGGTGAGGTAGCCCAACTTCTCGAGTCGGTCGAGCATCGCGGTCACGCTGCCGGTGGTCAGCGCGAGCCGAGTGCTGAGGACGCTGGGCGCCGCCTCGCCCACCATCATCAGGATCTCCAAGCACCTCAGGTCCGTGCCGTTGACACCGAGCTTCTTGGCCATGATGGCGTCGTAGCCGGCGACGGCGTCCTGATAGGCCTGTACCCATCTGCCCAGTTCTGCCAGGAGTCCCGGCGGATAGCCCGGCACCGCTTCGACCAGGTCCGCGAGGAGCGGGGATTCGTCACTGGACATCAAGTACCTCGACCCTTGAGCGTCAACTGCTTCGCCGACAAAGATATCGGCTTTCGCACCGTGCGCCTGCCGTCAAGACCGAGACCGACGGGTTCACCGTGCGACGCCAGTCATCCTGTCAGCGCCCGCACGACCCTGGACGGGCTCGGTCGACCGAGCCGCTCGGCCATCCACGCACTGGTCGCGGCGAGCGCGTCGAGGTCGACGCCATGGGCGATGCCAAGGCCGTCCAGCATCCACACCAGGTCCTCGGTGGCGAGGTTGCCCGTCGCCGACTCGGCGTACGGACAGCCGCCCAGCCCGCCTGCCGAGGAGTCCACGGTGTTCACGCCGCAGCGCAGCGCCGTCAGTGTGTTCGACAGCGCCTGGCCATACGTGTCGTGGAAGTGCACCGCGAGCCGATCGGGTCCGACCTCCGCGGCGGTGAAACCCGCGAGCAGGGTCTCGACCTGTCCTGGGGTGGCGACCCCGATGGTGTCGCCGAGGGAAAGCTGCGAGCAGCCCATGTCCAGCAGCTGCCTGCCGACCGACACCACGGCGGCCGGGTCGACCGCGCCCTCCCACGGATCGCCGAAGCACATCGACACGTAGCCACGGACCCCGAGGCCTTCGGCGCGCGCCCGGCCGACAACCGGCTCGAACATGGCGAACTGCTCGTCGAGCGTGCGGTTCAGGTTGCGGGTGGCGAACGTCTCGGTGGCGCTGGCGAAGACCGCCACGTGCCGCACACCGGCGGCCAGCGCACGGTCCAACCCACGCTCGTTGGGGACCAGCACCGGATAGGTGACATCCTGCCGTCGCCGCAGGCCGGCCAGCACCTGTTCGGCGTCGGCGAGCTGCGGCACCCACCTCGGGTGGACGAAGCTGGTGGCCTCCAGGATGCGCAGGCCGGCGTCGGCAAGCCGGTCGAGGAATTCCAGCTTGGTCGCGACGTCCACGATGGACGCCTCATTCTGCAGACCGTCGCGGGCGCCGACCTCCCAAATCTGCACGCTTGCCGGAAGGTCCGCCGCCGCGGTCACCGTTGGCAGGCCGACGGACCTGGCGGTCACGAGCGTGCCCCGCTGTGGCCCGGCTCGAAATCGTCGTCGGGGTCGTCGTTGATCTCCCGGTAGAGCAGCGAGTGCACCCGTTCAACCCTGGGAATGTCGTCGAACTCCAGCGGCTCGTCGGAGGCCGACTCCACGATGAGGGTGCCGGCGCCGACCAGCCGGTCGGTCAGCCCGTGCCGGAACTGGACGCTGTTGATCCGCGACAGCGGAATGTCGATACCGGTGCGGGTCACAAAGCCTTCGCGAACCATCACCCGTTGGGTGGTAACCACGAAGTGAGTTGTCCGCCAGCGGATCAGCGGGGCGAGAACGAGCCAGATCACCGCGACGGCGGCGAGCACGGCGATCGCGATCCAGGCGTAGGTGTGCCAGGCCTGATTGCTGACGAGCGCGGCGAGATAGCCGCCGGCCGCGGCGGTGACCAGCAGCGCGAGCACCGGAAGGATGAGCATCTTCCAGTGCGGATGTGTGTGCACGATGATGCGCTCGTCAGGTGAGAGCAGGCCCTCCGGATAGGCCACGACGGTTCCTCCGACAATCACTCGCCGCTGGTGACGCCCTCACCGTACCGGGGTTGTCCTGCGGCCGGCCGCAGGTGTACCACGTCACCTGCGTACACGGCCTGCCGTCCCGCGCCGTCGGTGTGCACCACGATCCGGCCCTCGCGGTCAATGTCCACCGCGGTGCCGACCAGTTCCCTGTCACCGGGCAGCTCCACGCGCACCCTCATGCCGAGGGTGGCGCAGTACTCGCGATAGGTGTCGAGCAGCCCGCAGGCCACCGCGTCGCCATATGCCAGCCGCCAGCGAGCGTCGAGCCGGGACAGCGTCAACAGCAGCGCGACCGCGAGTTCGGTGCGGTCGGTCGTGGTCGCGCCCTGCTCGGCCAGCGAGGTCGGCGCGGGTTCACCGGCCCGCGGCACCGCGTCAGCGGGAAGCGGATGGACGTTGATCCCCATGCCCAGTACGACACCGCCCTCGCTCGTTTCGGCGAGCACGCCGGCACACTTGGCTCGCTGCGGACCGGCGAGCAGGTCATTCGGCCACTTCAGCACCGCGTCGACACCCGCGGTCGTGCGCGCGGTTCTGACCAGTGCCACCCCGGCCAGCAATGAGACCAGCGGCAGCCGGTTCGGCGGGATACCGTCGGGTCGCAGCAACGTGCTCACGTACAGCCCGACCGCCGGCGGGGAAACCCAGTCACGCGCCCGACGTCCCCTGCCCGCGGTCTGCCGCTCGGCGATCAGGACCGTGCGGTCCTCGGCACCGGCACGCGCGAGCTCGTGCAGGTCGGCGTTGGTGGACCCCGTCGAGGAGACCACGTCCAGCGCCGAGTAGGGACCGGCCGGGACGACAAGCCTCGCGCGCAGCGCTTGGACGTCGAGCGGCTTCGCGCCAGGAGGATTGGACGCCCCAGAAGGATTGGACATGGCAGGTCAGGCTAGTCGCGATACGATGGGAACCGCCACGCGAGAGGATCCCGACACACGGGAGGACCTGCGATGACGGGGGTTCGGGTACTGGTCGGCACGCGCAAGGGCGCGTTCACCCTCACCTCGGACGGACAGCGCAGGCGGTGGGAGGTCAACGGCCCTCATTTCGGCGGCTGGGAGGTCTACCACGTCGCGGGGTCCCCCGCCGATCCGAACCGGCTGTTCGCGTCCCCGTCCACCGGCTGGTTCGGGCAGCTGATCCAGCGTTCCGACGACGGCGGCGCGAGTTGGGAGCCGGTCGGCAACCAGTTCACCTACGACGGGCCCGTCGGCACCCACCTGTGGTACGACGGCACACCGCGGCCGTGGAAGTTCACCCGGATCTGGCATCTCGAGCCGTCGTCGACCGATCCGGACACCGTGTATGCCGGTGCGGAGGACGCGGCACTGTTCCGCTCGACCGACGGCGGGCAAACCTGGCACGAGCTGGCCGGGCTGCGCCAACACGAGTCCGCGCCGTCGTGGCAGCCGGGCGCCGGCGGACTGTGTCTGCACACCATCGTGCAGGATCCCGACGATCCAGAGCGGATCTTCGTGGCCATCTCGGCCGCGGGCGTGTTCCGGACCGACGACGGCGGGCAGACGTGGCGGCCGGCCAACCGCGGCCTGCGGTCGGACGGCATTCCCGACCCGGACGCCGAAGTCGGCCACTGCGTGCACCGGCTCGCGATGCACCCGTCCCGGCCCGGCGTGCTGTTCATGCAGAAACACTGGGACGTCATGCGCAGTGACGACGGCGGCGACTCGTGGCGGGAGATCAGTGGGAACCTGCCGAGCGACTTCGGGTTCCCGATCGCCGTGCACCCGCACGAACCGGAGACGATCTACGTCGTCCCGATCAAGAGCGACTCGGAGCACTACCCCCCTGAGGGCAGGCTGCGGGTGTACCGAAGCCGGACCGGCGGCACCGAGTGGCAGCCACTCACCGCGGGGCTGCCGCAGAGCAACTGCTACGTGAACGTGCTGCGGGACGCCATGGCCACCGACTCCCTCGAGGAGTGCGGCGTCTACTTCGGGACGACCGGAGGGCAGGTGTACGCCTCGGCCGACGACGGCGACAGCTGGGCGCCAATCGTCCGAGATCTGCCCCCCGTATTGTCCGTCGAAGCCCAGACGTTGCCATGATCCGCGTGGTGCTGCCGACCCATCTGCGGAACCTGGCGCACGTCAGCGGCGAGGTGCGGATCGACGTATCCGGCCAGGTCACCCAGCGCGCCGTTCTTGACGCCTTGGAGGCCCGGTATCCGGTTTTGCGCGGCACGATCCGGGATCGCGAAACGCACCAGCGCCGGGCCTTCGTCCGGTTCTTCGCGTGCGAGCGGGATCTGAGCCAGGAGTCGCCGGATGCGACGCTGCCCGAGGAGGTCGCCGCCGGCGCGGAGCCGTTCCTCGTCGTCGGCGCCATGGCCGGCGGATGAGCCGAACACAAACGAGTCGCGGCAGGTCAGGCCGGTCACGGTAGAATGGGCACCGCGACAAAGGGCCGGCTCGAGGAGGCACGATGGGCATCGCCGACGTCACCGTGGTCGACGCGCCGCACCGTCGAGTAACCCTGGAAGAAGTGCGCGCCCACCGCGACGAGATCTACCGCATCGCCGAACGCTACGGGGTCAGCAACATCCGCGTGTTCGGCTCGGTAGCCCGCGGCGAAGCCGACGACGACAGCGACCTGGACCTACTCATCGACGTGGAGCGTGGCCACGGTTACTTCGACGTGAGCGGGTTCGCCCTTAGCGTCGAGGATCTGCTCAATGTGTTCACTCAGGTCGCCACCCCCAACGGCATCAAGGCCCGGATGCGCGAGCGAATTCTGAGTGAGGCCGTTCCGCTGTGAGGCGAGAAACCACGCAACGTCTCGAAGACATCATCGAGACCGCAGAGGCGGGCTGAAGCCGTTGCCCTGTGAGCGGGAATACTCGAGAACGTCTGCAAGACATTCTTGTCGCTGTGGAACGTGCCCGCCGCATCTGTCCGGCCGACCCGAGCCGTATGTCAGAGGACCGACCGGACGCCGACAGTTAGGCTGACCGGCCATGAGCACTGCGACCGAGCCGATCGGCGAGGCCCCGGCCGGCGAGCCCGACATCCACACCACGGCTGGCAAACTCGCCGACCTCTACCGGCGCAACGACGAGGCAGTGCACGCCGGGTCGGCTCGCGCCGTGGCCAAGCAGCACGCCAAGGGCAAGAAAACCGCTCGGGAGCGCATCGACATGCTGCTCGACCCGGGTTCGTTCATTGAGCTCGACGAGCACGCACGGCACCGGTCCACCACCTTCGGTCAGGAGAACAACCGCCCGTACGGCGACGGCGTGGTGACCGGATACGGCACCGTCGACGGTCGCAGGGTGTGCGTGTTCAGCCAGGATGTGGCGATCTTCGGCGGCTCGCTCGGCGAGGTGTACGGCGAGAAGATCGTCAAGGTCATGGACCTCGCGCTGAAGACGGGCAGCCCGGTGGTCGGCATCAACGAGGGTGGCGGCGCGCGTATCCAGGAAGGGGTCGTCTCGCTCGGCCTCTATGGCGAGATATTCCGCCGCAACACGCATGCCTCCGGTGTCATCCCGCAGGTCTCGCTGATCATGGGAGCCGCCGCTGGTGGACACGTCTACTCGCCGGCCCTCACCGACTTCACCGTCATGGTCGACAAGACCTCGCACATGTTCATCACCGGCCCAGACGTGATCAAGACCGTCACCGGTGAGGACGTGGGGTTCGAGGAGCTCGGCGGCGGCCGGACGCACAACACCAGGTCGGGCAACGCGCACTACCTCGGAACCGATGAGCAGGACGCCATCTCCTATGTGAAGGAACTGCTGTCCTATCTGCCTTCCAACAACCTGTCGTTGCCTCCCGCTGTCCCCGGCAGGGAGGACACCGGCCCGGTGGCCGACGGGCTCACCGAGACCGACCGCGAGTTGGACACGCTGATCCCCGACTCCGCCAACCAGCCCTACGACATGCACGAGGTACTGACCCGGGTCCTCGACGACGGCGAGTTCCTGGAAGTGCACGAACTGTTCGCGCCGAACATCGTGGTCGGCTACGGCCGAATCGAAGGCCAGAGCGTCGGCGTCGTGGCCAACCAGCCGACCCAGTTCGCCGGCTGCCTCGACATCGACGCCAGCGAGAAGGCCGCCCGCTTCGTACGCACCTGCGACGCGTTCAACGTGCCCGTGCTGACCTTCGTCGACGTGCCGGGTTTTCTACCCGGTACCGACCAGGAGTGGAACGGCATCATCCGACGCGGCGCGAAACTGATCTACGCCTACGCCGAGGCGACCGTGCCGCTGGTCACCGTGATCACCCGCAAGGCCTACGGCGGCGCGTATGACGTGATGGGTTCCAAACACCTCGGCGCCGACCTGAACCTTGCCTGGCCGACCGCGCAGATCGCGGTGATGGGCGCACAGGGCGCGGTGAACATCCTGCACCGTAGACGGCTCGCCGAGGCCACCGAGCGCGGTGAGGATGTCACCGCGCTGCGGGCCGAACTCCAGCAGGAGTACGAGGACACGCTGTGCAATCCCTACGTCGCGGCCGAACGCGGCTACGTCGACTCGGTGATTCCGCCGTCGTACACCAGAGGTTACGTGGCGCGGGCGCTGCGGACGCTGCGCGAAAAACGGGAGACCCTTCCGCCCAAGAAGCACGGGAACATGCCGTTGTGAGCGCAAGCGAACCACCAAGCACCGCGAGCGCAAGCGAACCATCAAGCACCGAGCGGGAGCGGCTCCTGTTGCGGGTTGAACGCGGTGCCCCGGACGAGTCTGAGATGGCCGCGCTGACCGCGGTGATCACGGTGCTGGCGGGCACCGGTGCCGCGCGGGACGAACCTGGCGAACCGTCGGTGTGGGCCGACCGGTCGGCATTGGTGCGCCGGCCACTGCGTCCCGGTCCTGGTGCGTGGCGGGCATCGGGTTTCCCGCGATGACAAGACGTTCGACCCTGGCGGGCCGGACAGGCCACTCCTAGATTCGAATCGTGAAGGCTTCTCGTCTTGTCCATGTGGTGATGGCTCTGTTCGGCACGGCAACCCTGACCGGCATGTCCGGGGCCGCACTCGCGGCCGAGGCGCCGCACGACAGCGGAAGCCAGCCGGTCTACTCCTACGCCAACGCCATCCGCGAGACGGCCTGGGTCGACACCGGGTTGAAGAACCCGGCCGGAGCAGCGGTACGGGTGGCCGCCGACATCATCCGCCCGTCTGAGCCGGCAGGCCAGGGCAAGTCGATACCCACGATCATGGACGCGAGCCCGTACTACTCCTGTTGCGGGCGCGGCAACGAAAGCCAGCTGAAGACCTACGACGGAGTCGGCAAGCCGGTCGAGTTCCCGCTGTTCTACGACAACTACT
>Ga0213875_10000707_pt1 | contig 25641 bp, 19 predicted proteins | sample BarmaccomBMRX_R8_FD_160105 | JGI IMG/M metagenome (GOLD analysis project Ga0213875, IMG submission 160105) | Root-associated microbial communities from Barbacenia macrantha in rupestrian grasslands, the National Park of Serra do Cipo, Brazil - RX_R8 | ecosystem: Host-associated > Plants > Roots... | reverse complement strand
CGGCTGGGCGGCGGTCGAAGTAGATGGACACGATTCGGCCGCGATCTTCGAGGCGGTAAGCGGCGGCTGGGGCGACCGGCCGCTGATGGTCGTCGCGCGCACGACCAAGGGCAAGGGCGTCAGCTACATGGAAAATGTCCCGATCTGGCACTACCGCTCGCCAAACCGCAGCGAATACGAGACCGCGGTGGCCGAGCTGGAGGCGGCGCGGTGAGGAACACCTTCTCCGAATCCCTTTACCGCGCCGCCACCGAGAACCCCGACATCTACGTCGTCGTCGCCGATATCTCGCCGGCCGGCAGCATGGCCCAGTTCAGTACGCAATATCCGGAGCGCTTCATCAATGTCGGCGTTGCCGAGCAGAGCATGATCGGTATTTGCGCCGGCCTCGCGCTCAAAGGCATGCAGCCCTTTGCCTACACGATCGCGACCTTCTCGCTATACCGGCCGTTCGAGATGGTCCGAGACGACCTCTGCTATCAGAACCTGCCGGTGACGGTCGTCGGCATGGGTGGCGGCGTCATCTACTCGACGCTCGGCGGCACACACCATACGCAGGAGGACGTCGCGATCGCCGGCGCCTTGCCGAACATGCAGATCGTCGCGCCGTGCGACCCGGCCGAATGCGCCGAGGCGACAATGTGGTGCGCGCGGCAGAAGAACGGCCCCGTATATTTGCGCATCGGCAAGGCGGGAGAGCCGATCCTGACAAAGCAGGCCGAGCCCTGGACCTTCGGCCGCATTCGCTATCTGCGGCGCGGCAGCGACATTTGCATCCTGAGCTACGGGGTCATCACTGCCATGGCAATGCAGCTAGCCGAACGCTTGCAGGTGCAGGGTCGGTCCGCGTCGGTGGTTTCGGTGCACACGATGAAGCCGCTCGACCGGCAAGGGATTGCCGAGGCGCTGGCGCGCCACCCGCATGTCATCGTCGTCGAGGAGCACGCGCCCCAGGGCGGGCTCGCGGCGCAAACCAAGCAGATCGCCTGGGAGACGCAGGCGCGATGCCGTCTCGACACCTTCACGCTGCAGGACCGCTTCATCCACAATTACGGCAGCCACGCCGATCTGCTGGCCGCGCATGGGCTGGAGCCCGGCCGCATCCTGACCGAATCCGGGCTCGCCTGAACACGGGTGTTCAGACCGGAGGCAACGCAGGCTAGCCTCAGGGCCGGCTTGAACCGCGCTCGTTGCCCTTGACCACAACGCCGCGATACAGGTCGGCGCCGCCCTCGAAATAGATTGGCGGCGCATTTGCGGCGATGGCCGGGTTTCCGTCTGCCTTGCGCCCGGCCCGGAATACATTGTCGAGGATGAAGATGTTGGTCGGCAGCAACACCCGTTTCTGCTTCGGGTTCGGATAAATGCCGATGGCGATCGCCGGCTCGGCGTCGCCGTCGAACAGGTTGTCGGCGATCACGACGTCCTTGACCCGCGCGTAATCCTCGTAGTTGTCGGTCAACTCCTCTTCCGACGCGGTATGGAGCGCCACCGGCCAGTAATAATCGTCCATCGGCCGGACCAGGTTCTTGAACAGATTGTGGACGACCCAGTGGTCCTTGGCCTCGATGCGCACGCCGCCCATGCTGTCCTTGCCGTCGCCGTCGAACACATTGTTTTCGATCAGCACGCGATTGGCCGAACGCAGGTTCAGGGTGCCCTGACTGGCATGAAAGCGGTTGCGACGGACGATCACGTCGCTCGCCTTAAGGCTGATCGTCTCGTTGGCGCCGTCGGCGTATTCGAAGGTATTGCCTTGCAGGACCGAGAAGGCGGAATGGGTCGAGATGCCGCTCCAGCCCAGCTGCATCAGTTTGTACTCGCCATTGTCCGGATCGTGATGATGGTTCCTCGAAAACCCGGACACGGTATTGTTCTCGAACAGCAGCCGCTCGAAGCAGTCGCCGCCGCTGTCGGCCCGCTGCGGGCACTGGTCGGTGATCTCCGGCAGATCGGGGGAGATCATCGTCCCGAAATTCTCCTTGTTGCCGAAAAACGAGTTGGCGACCGTGATGTCGCGTCCGTCGAGCACAAGGTAGAAAATCTTGACCGTGTCGTAGCGCTCGGGGGACGAATTGTACCCATCGATCGCGATCCGGTCGGCGATGCACTGGTTGCACGGCTTTTTCGGACCGTCGCCCATCCGGAACACGACGAAGTCGTTCTTCGTCACCGCCCCTTGCACGAACGAGATCCCTTGCACGATGACATAGGCCCCATCGACCTCGCCGGAGGAGGTGCCGGTGAACTTGACCCCGCCGGGATGCTCGGCCCTGACCAGGATCGGGTGTTCGGCGGTGCCCTCCGCCCGAACCAGGAGCCGCTGGTCGGCCCAGATCCCGTCGGCCAGCACCAGCTGGTCGCCGGGCTGCAGCTTGTCGAAGAACGCGTTCGCCTCCTTTGCATTCGCCGCTCGGTGAACCGTGCCGTTAAACAACCCGCTGCCTTCGACGCCCTTGCTTTCGAGCGCGTCGAGCCGGGGATCCGAAAAGCGGAATTTGGTGAAGTCGAAATGACACGGGGTGCCGGGATGTGCGCGGGTCAGATCGCCGCAGCTGGTCGAATCCGCGCCGATCGGCCCGCCAGTGCGAGTGGGCGCGGCCGTCGCAGGCGATGCCGCCTGCCAAATCGCCGCGGCGAGCAGCACGACTATTGACCGCGCGGCCACCTTGATCGCCCCCCGCCGCCAGCATCGTCTCATTCGCGCCTCCAGCCAAAGGCAGTCATCCGAGGTATTGCCTTGGCGTGCCAAAGCCGGGCTGAATATCCGAGCAGCCACGGCCTCGCAAGCACGCGGCGCGATCAGGAAACCTGCGTTAAGCATTTGGCAAGCTTGACCCCGCTCTTGCCGTCGGGGTATGGGAGGGCGGCGCCGAAGGCGAAGGCTCCGGGCCAACCGGGCCGGCGACTGACCGTGTCTTTGGTCCGCAGAGATTGCCAAGCGGAAACTGCTCCGCGCTCTTTTGAACCGAAGAAGCCTCGCATGACGACGCGTCGCGTCGGCGCGATGGCCCGCCCGCGATCCCGCGGGTTTGACGAAAGACGACCATGATGGCGCAGCGCTCTTCTTGCGATACGTCCCGTTGTGTTTGCGACGGCGCAGCGCAGCCAGGGTGCGATTCCGCTCAGTGATGGAAGGCACGCGCGGGCGGCATAGCGATCGAGCGGCGGTGGTACCCGAACCCGCCCGGGTTGCCGTGATCGGTTGCGGATACTGGGGCAAGAACCTGGTCCGCAACTTCGCCGAGCTTGGGGCCTTGGCCGCCGTTTGCGACCCCGATCGCGCTGCGGCGGAGCGCCTTGCGGGTACTTACGACGTCGCCGTGATGGGGCTTGCGGCGGTGCTGCAAGACCCGGGCATCGGCGGCGTCGCGATCGCCGCGCCCGCCATCCTGCATGCAGAGCTGGCGCAGCAGGCGATCGCCGCCGGCAAGCATGTCTTTGTCGAGAAGCCGCTCGCCCTGACCGTTGCCGAGGCGGAACGGCTCTGCTCGCTGGCCGAACGTCATGATCGGCGGCTGATGGTCGGGCATTTGCTGCAATACCATCCCGCATTCACCAAGCTTCGCGAGATGGTACGGGGCGGCGCGCTCGGGCGCCTGCAATACCTCTATTCGAACCGGCTCAACCTTGGGAAGGTCCGTCGCGAAGAGGACATCCTGTGGTCATTCGCGCCGCATGATCTGTCGATGATCCTGTCGCTGGTCGGTCAGGAACCAAGCGAGGTCTCCGCGCAGGGCGGGTATTACCTGCACAAGACAATCGCCGATGTGACGACGACGAACCTCGTCTTCCCGGGCGGGGAGCAGGCGCATGTCTTCGTGTGCTGGCTGCACCCGTTCAAGGAGCAGAAGCTGGTCGCGATCGGCGACCGCGCGATGGCCGTGTTCGACGACGGCGAGCCGTGGGAAAGCAAATTGCCGCTGTACCCGCACCGCATCGAATGGCGCGAGACAATTCCGGTACCGCAGCGCGCCGAAGCCGACCCGATCCCGGTCGAGCCGGGCGAGCCGCTCAAGCTCGAATGCCGGCATTTTCTCGACTGCATCGAAAGCGGATCGCAGCCGCGCACCGACGGACGCGAAGGATTGCGCGTTTTGCGGGTGCTGGCGCGCGCCACCGCTTCGCTGAGCGGTGCCCCAACCGAGCCAGCTTCGCAAGCCAACTCGCCCGAGCGGCAGAAAGAGGCGGGTGCCGGCCGCTTTCCGGGGGTTCAGATCCATCAATCCGCCTATATCGACGAGCCGTGCGAGATCGGCGCCGGCACCCGGATCTGGCATTTCGCCCACGTGCTGCCGCGCACCCGTATCGGCCGCGACTGCTCGCTCGGTCAGAACGTCATGGCCGGGCCCGACGTGACGATCGGGGATCGCTGCAAAATTCAGAACAACGTGTCGCTGTACAAAGGCGTGGTGCTCGAGGACGGGGTCTTTTGCGGCCCGTCCTGCGTCTTTACAAACGTAAACAACCCGCGCGCCGAGGTCGAACGCAAGGACGAGTTCCGTACCACCCTGGTCCGCCGCGGCGCCACGATCGGGGCCAATGCAACGATCGTGTGCGGCCACACCGTTGGCGAGCACGCCTTTATCGCCGCCGGCGCGGTCGTCACCACGGACGTACCCGCCTTCGCGCTGATGGCCGGAGTACCGGCGCGCCGGATCGGCTGGATGAGCCATGACGGCGAGCGGCTCGGCCGCGACCTCGTCTGCCCCCGCTCGGGCCGCCGCTATTGTGAGGAAGGCCCCGACCGCCTCGAGGAGATTACGTGATGCCCGACACCTTCAGCACGCCCGCGCCGCCGAAGCGACCCGATCGGCCCGCAGCAGGGCCGGCCACGGCAGGGCCGATCGAGTTTATCGATCTAGCGGCGCAGCGCCGCCGTATCGGACCGCGCATGGAAGAGGCCATCCGCCGCGTTCTCGACCACGGCAAGTACATCCTCGGCCCCGAAGTCGCCGAGCTGGAAAGACAGCTCGCCGCCTTCTGCGGCGCGCGGCATGTTTTGACTTGCGCCAACGGCACCGACGCGCTGGGGCTGGCGCTGATGGCAAAGGGATTGAAGCCGGGGCAGGCCGTGCTGGTGCCGTCCTTTACGTTCGCCGCGACCGCCGAGGTCGTGGCATGGTTCGGCGCGGTGCCGGTCTTTGTCGACGTCATCGAGGAAACCTTCAATCTCGACCCGGCCAGCCTCGAATCTGGCATCGCGACGGCCAAGCGGCTTGGCCTCGATCCGGTCGGGGTGATCCCGGTCGATCTGTTCGGCTTGCCCGCCGCCTATGCCGAGATCCTGCCGATCGCGGCGGCGCACCGGCTATGGGTGCTGTGCGATGCGGCGCAAAGCTTCGGCGCCAGCTACAAGGGAACCAAGGTCGGCACGATCGGCGACATTGCGACCACCAGCTTTTTCCCGGCGAAGCCGCTCGGCTGCTACGGCGATGGCGGCGCGGTGTTTGTCTCCGACGACGAGACGATCGCGGTGTTGCGCAGCCTGCGGGTGCACGGCCAGGGCACCGACAAATACGACAATGTGCGGATCGGCATGAACGCGCGCCTCGACACGATCCAGGCGGCCGTGTTGCTCGAAAAGCTGGCGGTCTTCGCCGAGGAGCTCGCGGCCCGCGACCGGATTGCGGAGCGCTATCGCGCCACGCTCGGCGATGTCGTTGCCGTGCCGGAGGTTCCCGCCGGGCTGACCAGCGTGTGGGCGCAATATACGGTTCGCCTGCCCGCCGGCCGCGAGCGCGATACCGTTGCGGCGCAGCTCAAATCCGCCGGCGTGCCGACCGCGGTCTATTACGTCAAACCGCTGCACCGGCAGCCGGCCTATCGGCATTACCCGGCCGCCGGGAACGGTTTGCCCGTCTCCGACCGGCTGCCGGCACAGGTGCTCAGCCTGCCGATGCATCCTTATCTCGACGAGCCCACTCAGGACCGCATCGTCGAGGCATTGCGCGCCGCGCTTCGGTAGTCCGTCGCGGTCTTTGGCTACCCCGGAGTCGGCTCAGTACTCCGGGACCTCGAGCCGGTAGCCGGGCCGGGGCTCTGCTTCGAGCCCCTTGTAGATCTCGAACAATTTCAGCACCTGCGTCTCCCAGGCAAAGGACAGCAGGATATCGGGGCGTGCTCGGAGCGCCGCCTTGTAGGGCATCGGGTCGGCCAGCACCGTGCCGATCGCCCCCGCCAGAGCCTCGACATCGCGCGCCGGGAACAGCCGGCCGACCGGCCAATCCTCGACCAGCTTGCGGATGTTCCCGGTGTCCGACGAAACAATCGGCAATCCCGCCTGGATGTAGTCGAACAGCTTGTTCGGCAGCGACACGTCGGCGTTGCCGTAATGCTCCATTGGGATGAGGCCGATATCGGCGTCGCAAATGAAGCCGGAGACCTCGTCATACGGCAGCAGCGGGTGCAGGTGGACGCGGGCGCGGACGCCCAGCTCCGCCGCGCGCGCGAGCAGCCGCTCGACGTAATCGGTGGCCGCGCCGGTGATCAGCAGCAGGTGTACCTCGTCGAGTCGCGCCATCGCCTCGATGACGTATTCGACCCCGCGGCCGGGCCGGATATTGCCGGAATGGACGAGGACCGGCCTGTTGCCGACCCCCAACACATCCCGCAATTTCGGTCCCTTGTACTTGTGGCGTGCCGACAGCCGGTTCGAGTTGTAGATCACATGCGGCGGGCGGCGTATGTCGTAATGACGGTAGAGCTGCGCCGCGAGATCGCCGCTGACGGTGCTGAGCGCGTCTGCCTCGGGGTAGAGGCTTTCCTCCCATCGTATGCCAAGCGCCTGCAATGTCGGGTCGATAATGCCGTAGTCGCGCACGAATTCATGGATGTCGTGCAGCCATCGCATCGCCGCCATCGCCTCGCCCGCTTGCGCACGCACCAGCTTGATCGCGCTGGCGCAGGCATAGGCCGCACGAAAATCGTGTGAATGCACGATGAAGGGCGGCGGCCGCCGTCGCATGGTGCCCAGCATCGAGGCCATATAGACAGCCGATGCGGCGAGCCAGATCTCGTATCGCGGCCCGATTTCGACCGGCAATTGTCGCGCCTTCAGGCTTTGCGCGATGGGCCTGTTATGGTTCGGGATCAGCACGAGCGGCACGCCGCCGAGGATTTCGCGAACCTCCCATTCCGTCAGGTCGTTGGAACCGACGGCGAGCGGCCGCCGGCCGAACTCGACCACCGCTTCGGCCGTGCGCATGACCCGCCCATCATGCTCGAACCGATTGTTGACGAACATCAGCCCGTCGAATTCGTGCTTTTTCAGCACCGCCTCGACCTCGCGAGGTGGGGGCACGAACGCGACATCGGGCAAGACGGCGGCCCGGTCGGCAGGCCCGTAGCGCTTTACCCGGGCCAACATCGCCTGCATCTGATCGGCAAAGCGGCGCCTCCGAGTGCTGCCCGCCGCTTTCGCCGCGGCGGTGCTACGCCCGCCGCGGGCGGAGGCGCGCGCGCCGGAACGCGGCGGCTGTTCGGCGACCTCCGCGGGTTCTACCGCCGGGGCTTCGGCAGGGATGAGAGCGAGCTGGGGCGGGGCGGCCATCGGTGCCGAAGACGGCGACAGGCCCGCCGCCGCCCCCTCCGGCGATTTCTGCAGGACGTACCAGGCCAGATAGCTGCGCGTCTTGGTCTTGCGCGCGAAATAGGCGACGAAGCGATAGTTCGATAAATAGGCCGGCACGCGGATCGCGGCATTGTCCTTGAATGCAAAGCTCGCCGCGAATTCGCGCGCGACGGTCACCGGGGGCTGCAGGAACGCACGATCTTTCAGCCGCTCGGGCAGGATGCCGTGGCAGATCACGTACCCGCCCGATCGGACGAGGTAGTCCTGCAAGGTGACGAGTTCGCGAAGATCGCTCAGCATCTTCGCCGCGCTCGGGCACAACACAATCAGATCGTAGGCGGGCGCGCCAAAGCCGGGCAGGAAATCAAGCACGCGCACGCGGCCGGCGAAAGCGCGCTCGAATTCGGCGATGTCACGCCCCACCGGCCGGAGCGCATCCACGGTTGTGGTAAAAAAATCGGTCAGGAACTGCGTGCTTTCGTGGCCGAGATAGGCGGCGCCTCCGATATCGAGCGCGCGCCCGTGCGGCGAGATGTCGAGGGCGCGGAGGATCAGGCCGAGCGTATTTTCAGTTGATTCGAGAAGTGAAATCTGACGCTCGACGCCGCCGCCGTCCATGCTGCCGAATGCCGTTCAAATAATGGGGAAGCAGTTCGCCAGAATTGAGCGGTCCGATCGCGGTTTGTCAAGTTCGCCGCGACAGCGGCGGTAGATCCGTTACGGTTAACGGCATTCGACAGCTTGGTCCAAGAGCCGGCCAGTTTCCGCAACAACGCTCGTGTTTGTCGGCCCGAGTGTATAGAATCCGTTGCAAGCGATCGCTGACGTCGTCCAGTCCATCGAGAGCGCGCGAGCATGAAGGTCTTGTCCGTGGTCGGCGCGCGCCCGCAATTCGTAAAGGCGGCGGTGGTGTCCCAGGCGCTGCGCCACACCGGCGCCGTGCAGGAGATCCTGGTCCACACCGGGCAGCATTACGACCGCAACATGTCGCAGTTGTTTTTCGACGAACTCGGCATCGCGGCGGCCGACCACCATCTTGGGGTCGGCTCCGGCTCCCATGGGGCGCAAACCGGGGCCATGCTCGAACGGCTTGAAGGCGTGGCGCTCGCGACGAAGCCCGACTGCGTGCTGACCTATGGCGATACCAACTCGACGCTGGCTGCCGCGCTGGTCGCCGCCAAGCTGGTCTTGCCGCTCGCCCATGTCGAGGCGGGGCTGCGGTCCTTCAATCGCGCGATGCCGGAGGAGGTCAATCGCATCGTCACCGACCGGCTGTCGCAACTATTGTTCGCGCCGACCCGCATCGCGGTCGACAATCTCGCCCGCGAGGGCGTGCCGCCGGAAGCCGTGCGGCTGACCGGCGACGTCATGTACGATGCAACCTTGCGTTTCGGCGAGCGCGCAGCGCGGCAGAGCCGCATCCTCGAACGGCTTGGGCTCGCACCGGGCTCGTATGTGCTCGCCACAATCCATCGCGCCGAAAACACCGACGAGGGCGCGCGGCTAACTGCCCTGATGACCGCTTTCGAGCGGCTGGCGGAGGAGGTCGCAATCGTCTTCCCGATGCACCCGCGCACCCGCGCGCGGTATTCCGGCGAGGTGGTTCGCGGCCTGCACCTGATCGAACCGGCCGGCTATCTCGACATGCTCGAATTGGAGCGGAACGCGCGCCTGATCGCGACCGATTCCGGGGGCGTGCAGAAGGAAGCGTTTTTCCACCGCGTGCCTTGCGTGACGCTGCGCAGCGAAACCGAGTGGGTCGAACTGGTCGAGGCCGGGTGGAACCGGCTGTTGCCGCCATCCGATGCCGGGCAGATCCATCGCGGCCTGCGCGAGGCGCTGCACGCGCCGAAGCCCGTAACGGCGCCCGATCTCTACGGCGACGGCGACGCCTCCGGACGAATCGCCGAGGCACTGGTGGCGATGTCGTGACGGCGCCGCCGACATGACGAGGGCGGGCGATGCCGAGCTGCGCGGCCGCAACCGCATCCGCAGCTACCGCGAATTGGTCCGCTTCCCGCTGCAATACGGGCTCGCCGCGCGGCTGTTCCGCGACTACGCCCGCGATTCGAGCGCCGGGAACATCATGCTGCTGCGCCACGATGTCGATCATTCGCTCGACAACGCGACGATGCTGGCCGAGATCGATGCGGCACTCGGCATCGCCTCGACGTTCTTCATGCTGCCGCCGGGGGATTACAACAAAACGGAGAATTACTACGGCCGCATCGTCGATGGCCAAATCCGTCACGCGCCCGGCTTTTTCGAGCGCTGCCGCGCGATCGCGGCAATGGGCCACGAGATCGGCATTCACAACGATTTCGTGCAACTCTCCTACCTGACCCGCCGCCCGATCTTCGACCTGTTGCGCGAGGAGCTTGCCGCGTTCGCCGAAGCCGGGATCGCGGTGGCGGGTACGGCGGCGCATGGCAGCCGCTTTGCGCGCGACCACGATTTGGTGAATTACGAGATCTTCCACGGCGCCGCGGCGGCGCGCAAAACTGTCGGACGGACCGTTGTGGCGGACGATTGGTCGGCGACATTGCACGAGATCGAGCTGGGCTCGCTCGGCCTCCTCTATGAAGCCTACCGCTTGCCGCGCAACCTCGATTTCTCCGACAGCGGCTCGGCCGTGCGCCTTTCCTCGCGACTGCGTCAGCACAAATCTCTGGACTTCGTTGCGGACGAGGATTTCCGGGTGTTCGGCGACGCGCTCGCCGAAATCCCCGAGCCGCGTCTCGTGATGCTCGTTCACCCCTGCTGGTGGTCGGCCCTATAGGGTCGAACCGGATCACCCCCGCGGCTCGTTTGCTTTACCGAAGCTCCTCGGCCGTCTTACTATGTCCCAACCGATAGCAGAATCGCATAGGGATAGCGCCATGCCCGAGACAGCGGCCCTGGAGGTCTTTACCGATTACGTCTGACCCTGGTGCTATCTCAGTACGGTCCGTATTGAAAAGCTCAGGCGGAATTTTGCCATCGATATTCGGTGGGTGCATTTCCCTCTCCATCCGGACACGCCGGCCGAAGGGCGGTCCATAGCAGAGTTTTATGCCGCACGCGGCGCCGATCCCGAGGCCATGTACGCCCGCATGAAGGCGCTGATGGACGCAGAAGGGCTGCCTTACGGCCGGCGCACGCACACCTACAACAGCCGCCTCGCACAGGAGCTCGGCATCTGGGCCGATACCCAGCCCGGCGGCGCGGCCCTGCATGATGCCCTCTACCGGGCCTATTTCGTCGACGCCCGCAACATCGGCGCGACCGACGTCTTGCTCGATGTTGTCCAGTCTGTGGGCTTGCCGGTTGACGAAGCGCGGCAGGTGCTGACCGAGCGCCGCTTCAAGGACGCGGTCGATGCCGATTGGGAGAAATCGCGGCGTTACGGCGTGACCGGCGTGCCGACCTTCGTCGCCGGCGGCTATGGGGTGGTTGGCGCCCAGCCCTATGAGGTCCTCGAACAGCTGCTCGACAAGGCGGGCGTCGCACGGCGCGGGGCGGCGGGCTAACTGCCCTCCGCTCAAGGGCCTCCCGCCCTCCCGCTGCAGGCGAGGGAAGGGTCGGCGGACAGTCGGCGTCGCAAATACTACCCCGCCGCGGCCGGCAACCGGTCTTCCTCGACCGCGTGGCACGCCACCCAGGTACCCTCGGCAAGGATCAGCTCGGGACGCTCGATGCGGCAGCGCTCGTTGGCAAATGGGCAGCGCGGGTGGAAGCTGCAGCCCGGCGGCGGCGCGATCGGGTTCGGCACTTCGCCGGCGACCGGCTCGCGGATCGTGGTGCGCTCGAGGCTCGGGATCGTCTCGAGCAGCAGCCGCGTATAGGGGTGGCGCGGCCGCGCGAACAGCCGATCGGCCTCGGCCAGCTCGACCAGCCGCCCGAGATACATGACCCCGACCCGGTCGGAGATCTGGTAGATCACCGCAAGATTGTGCGAAATGAACAGATAGGTCAGGCCAAATTCGCGTTGCAGGTCCTTCATCAGGTTGAGGATCTGGGCCTGCACGGAGACGTCGAGGGCCGAGGTCGGCTCGTCGCAGACGAGGAATTCCGGGTTTGCGGCGAGCGCGCGGGCGATCGAGATGCGCTGGCGCTGGCCTCCGGAAAATTCGTGCGGGTATTTGTCCCCATCCACGGGAGACAGCCGGACCTGCGAGAGAAGGTCGCCGACGCGCGCGCGCAATTCGGGCTCGCTGCGGACGAGCCCGTGGGTGCGTAGCGGCTCGGCAACGATACGGCGCACCCGCCAGCGGGGGTTGAGGCTGGCATAAGGGTCCTGGAAGATCATTTGAAAACGCCGACGCACTGGCGCCGCCGTTTTGCGGCTGTGCAGCGTCGCAAGATCGACGCCGTCGAACACGATCCGCCCGGCCGTCGGCCGATACAATCCGACGACACAGCGCGCCACCGTCGATTTGCCGCATCCGGATTCGCCGACCAACGAAAATGTCTCGCCGCGCCGAATGCCGAAGCTGACGCCGTCGAGCGCCTTGACCGAGGCGCGGCTCTTCCCTTGCAAGAGACGCGCGAGCGCCGGCGGCGAAACGTCGAAATATCGCTTCAGGTCCTCGACCGCGAGCAGCGTGTCCGCGCTTCCGGCTTTCGGGTCGGTGAGATCCGACAATGACATGGAAAGACTAGCCCAACGCCTGGCGCAGCTGCCGGCCGGCGACGACGAGCATGGCCAAATCGGGGATCGCGTCGGCGCGCAATTCGGCGGCTAGCGCCTCGACGGGAGCCAGCATTGCGGCGCGGGTCGCGGCCCAGGCTGCGAGCGGGTCGAGTGTGCCCGGACCGGCTTCCGCCAGCACGCGTTCGGCGAAGGCGGCCTGCACGGCGAAGAAATCATCGATGACGGTCTCGACCGCGAGTTTCTGCCAGCTCGTTTCGGCAGGCAGGCGGCGCGCCGCCGCCCGCATCTGATCCAATGCAAAGCGTGCGCCGACCGCGTAATAGGTGCGCCCTGCCGTCTCCACCGCCGATTTGGTGCGCGCGGCCAGATCGGCGATTTCGAGCCCGGCGGCGAGCAAGGGTAATGCCGCGATGCCCTCGGCCAGCACGCCGGGCACCGCCGCCTCCGCGAGACGGCTCGCCCGGGCGGCGAGCATGTTTTGCTCGGCTGGCGGCAACACCCCGGATAGTCGCACCGTCAATTGCCGGAGGGGCAGCGCAAAACGCGCTGTCTCAGCCGCAAGATCGATCCGATTGGCGCGCAACAGCCAAGCCGAGGCGTGCTCGACCAACCCCGCGACGTCGAGCAGCATCTCGGTCTGTGTCGCGGCGGGAACGGCGTTGTCGAGCGCCTCGATCTCGGCCCAAAGCTCGGGCAGTCGGAATACCGTGCGGACGACCCGAAAAGCCTGCGCGATCTCCGTCGCGCCGCGGCCGGTGCGCGCCCGCATGTCGTGCACGAAGGTGAGCCCGGCGCGGTTGACGAGCTCGTTCGTCGCGGCGGTGGCGATGATCTCGCGCCGCAGCGGGTGGGCCGCAATTTGCGCGGCGAAACGCTCACGCAAGGCGGAGGGGAAATACGCCCGCAACTCGTCGAGATAGTCAGGCAAATCGGGCAGGTCCGAGGCGAGCAGCTCCTCGTCGAGCGCCATCTTTGCGTATGCCAGCAAAACCGCAAGTTCGGGCCGCACCAGCCCTTGCCGGGCCGCTGCCCGCGTCGCCAAGGTCTCATCATCGGGCAGAAATTCGAGCGCGCGATCCAGCCGGCCGGCCCGCTCCAGTTCGCGCAGCACGCGCGCCTGCCGGTCGAGCGCCGCGGGTCCGCGCGCCTCGGCCACCGACAGCGCTTCGCCCTGCAGATAATTGTCGCGCAACACCAGCGCGGCGACCTCTTCGGTCATCCGGGCGAGCAGCGGCTCGCGCTCGGCGCGGGCGAGCGTCCCCGCGGCAATGGCGCCTTCGAGCAGGACCTTGATGTTGACCTCGTGGTCGGAGGTGTCGACCCCCGCCGAATTGTCGATCGCGTCGGTGTCGATGCGGCCGCCCCGCAGGGCATAGGCGATCCGGCCGCGTTGGGTGACACCCAGATTGGCCCCTTCGCCGATTACGGCGGCGCGCAACGCCTCGGCATCGACCCGCAACGGATCGTTGGCGCGGTCTCCGACCGCAGCCTGGGTCTCGGCGCGCGCCTTGACGAATGTGCCGATCCCGCCGAACCACAGCAGATCGACCGCCGCGGTCAGCAACGTGCGGACCAGTTCCGCCGGCGTCAGATGGTCCTGCTCTATCCCGAAGGCAGCCTTGATCTGCGGGCTGAGTGCGATCGATTTGGCATTTCGCGCGAAGACGCCGCCGCCTGGCGAGATCAGCCCCGGATCGTAGTCGCTCCAGCTCGAGCGCGGCAGGTCGAACAGCCGCTGCCGCTCGGCAAAGCTGGCCTCCGGGTCGGGGTCGGGATCGACAAAGATGTGCAGGTGGTTGAACGCGGCCAGCAGCCGGGTCTGGCGCGAGCGCAGCATACCGTTGCCGAATACGTCCCCCGACATGTCGCCGACGCCGACCACGGTAAAGGCGGCGCTGTCGATGTCCCGGCCGAGCTCGCGGAAATGCCGCTTGATCGACTCCCAGGCGCCCCGCGAGGTGATCCCCATCTCCTTGTGGTCGTAGCCCTTGGAGCCGCCGGAAGCGAAGGCGTCGCCGAGCCAGAAGCCGTATTCGGCGGCGATCCCGTTCGCGATGTCGGAAAAGCTGGCCGTCCCCTTGTCGGCCGCGACAACGAGATAGGGATCGTCCTCGTCATGCCGCATGACGGCCGGAGGCGATACGACCCGCGCCCGCCCCGCCGCATCCGGCACGATGTTGTCGGTCAGATCGAGCAGCCCGCGCATCAGGGTCGAGTAGCAGGCGATCGCCTCCGCCGTCAGCGCATCGCGGTCGGCCGTTGCGGGCGGGCGCTTGACGACGAAGCCCCCCTTCGCGCCGACCGGCACGATGACCGCATTCTTGACGGTCTGCGCCTTCATCAACCCGAGAATCTCGGTGCGGAAATCCTCCTTTCGATCGGACCAGCGGATGCCGCCGCGTGCAACCTTGCCGGCCCGCAGATGCAGCCCCTCGACGCGCGGGCTGTAGACGTAGATCTCGAACCGGACGCGGCGGCGGCAGCAGCTCGATCGCGCTGCTGGCGAGCTTGACCGCGAGATACGGCTTCGGCTCGCCGGAGGGCAGCGGCTGGTAGTAGTTGGTCCGCACCGTCTTCAGCACCAAGGTCAGGTAGCTGCGCAGCATGCGGTCTTCGTCGAGGCTGTCGACCGCGTCGAGCCCGTGATCGATTGCCTGGATCTCGGCCATCCCATCAAGCGGTCCGGCGGCGCGGTTGGGGTCGAAACGCAGCTCGAAGAGACGCACGAGGCGGGCGGCGATCTCCGCATGACCCGCCAGGGTGTCTTCCATATAGGCTTGGCTGTAGCCGCTGCCTGCTTGGCGCAAGAGCTTCGTGTAGAGCCGTAAAATAACGACCTGCCGCGCCGACAACCCGGCCGCCAGCACGAGCCGGTTCAACCCGTCGCTCTCGACCCGCCCGGTCCAGACCGCGACGAGCGCTTCCTCGAACCGCGCGGCATTAAGCGGGGCAAGACCGCCGCCGATGCCGCCAGGAGCAAGCGTCAGTTCGTGAACCCAAACCGCGGTGCCATCGTCCGTATCGATGCGGAACGGCTCTTCGGCGATGATGCGAAGCCCGAGGTTTTCGAGCAGCGGCAACACATCGGAGAGGGGAAGCGGCTCGCCGACACGATAGAGCCGCAGCCCCGGAGCGTCGCCCTCCTCCCGCGCATGCAGCGAGACTTCAAGGGGCGAGCCGGCCAATACCGCCGCGATGCGGCCGAGGTCTGCGAGCGCCTGGGCCGGACTTGTGCGGAGCTGATAGGCAATCGGAAAGGTCGCGACGCGGCGCAGCCGGGAGGCGCCTTCGGCCTCCCCGAAAGCCGCCGCGGCAGCCTTTTCGACGCGTTCCGACCAGCTCCGTCCAGCCTCTGCCAGCCGGGCTTCGAGCGCGCTGCGATCGACCGGCGGCACGGCGCCGCGCGTCGTGCGTATGATGAACTGAACCCAGCCGAGCGCCGATTCGTCGAAATGCGTGTGAACACCCGATACGGCGCCGGCGAATGCCGACGCCAATATCTCGGCGAAAGCCTGCCGCAACTCGGCATCGTAGCGGTCGCGCGGAACGCAGACGAGGCACGAGACAAACCGCTCCAGCGGATCGGACCTCAGAAACAGCGCGATCCGCTGCCGCTCCTGCAGCCCGAGAATGCCGGTCACAGTGTCGTAAAGCTCGTCCTCGGCGATCTGGAACAGTTCGTCGCGCGGAAAGGTGTCGAGGATATGGAGCAGCGCCTTGCCGTCATGGCTGTTCGGCGGCAGCCCGCTGCGGGCCATGATGCGGCTGACCTTCAGCCGAATGAGCGGGATCGAGCGCGGGTTACGGCTGTACGCGAGCGAGGTGAACAGCCCGACGAAGATGCGGATCCCGACGACCTCGCCGGCGGGGCCGAACCGTCGCACGCCGATTGCATCCATCGGCGCGTCGCGATGGACCGTGGCGTGGCGATTGGTCTTGGTGACGAGCAGCAGCTCGCGCCGGCGCAGGAAATCCTGCACCTCCGGCGGCAAAGAGGCGAGATCGCGCAGGCCGCCGAACACCGGATGCTGCGATTCGCTCAGGATGCCGAGCGCGGCCGGCTCGCAACCCTCCCGGCCGTCGAATGGGTATTCGCGATAGCCGAGAAAGGTGAAATTGTCGTCGTCCAGCCAGCGCAGAAAAGCGACGACCTCGTCGCGCTCGGCGGAGCCTACGGACGAATTGCCGGACAATTCGGCAACGAGAGAGCGTAGGGCCTGCCGCATGGCCGGCCAGTCGCGGACCGCGGACCGCACATCGGCGAGAGCCCGCGCGATGGTGTCGCGAAGCGCATCGCTCTCGCCGTCGCTGCGCGCCTCAACAAGCTCGACGCGCATCCAGGACTCCCGAAGCGCCGCGGGCGAACCGATGTCGAGCAAGGCCCCGCTTTCGTCGCGCGACACGTCGAGGACCGGATGCATGACGAGGCGGATCGCGCGATTGTACCGGTGGATTGCCGCAATCGTCGAATCGACGAGAAAGGGCATGTCGTCATTGACGATCTCGACGACCCAGCCGGGTGTCGCACCGCGCTCCTCGCCGCCGCAAGCTTTGTCACAGGCGAGCAACCGTATCTTCGGCGCGCCCGGACGACGCTCCGCCGCTAGATGCCACAAAGAAAGCGCCGCGGCTGCCAGCTCAGCCGGGCTGCGGCCGGCCAAATCGGCGGGCGGCACGTGCCGGTACAATTCGGCGATAAAGCGGTGCAACGCTGCCGGGCGGGCGCTTCCAAGCCGGTCCGCGACATCGCCGAGAAGGGCCTCGGCCTGATCGACCAGTTCCTCCTTTCGCGCGTCTGCGGCGCCCGGCATACGTGTGTGAGCGTTCAGGACGGCGCCGGCACCGTCACGCCGATCATGCAATCCCGCGTGACCAACCCGGTCAGCGCGGCCTCATCCAGGCCCTCCGTCCCATCTGGGCGGCGCGGCAGGACGAGATAGCGCATGTCGGCGGTCGAATCATGCACGCGGACCGCGACATCCTCCGCGATCTCGGTTCCGAATTCGCGCAACACCGCCCTCGGCTCGCGGACGGCCCGGCTGCGATAGGCGCGGCTTTTGTACCAGTCCGGCGGCAGACCGAGCACCATGCGCGGGTAGCAGGAGCACAGCGTGCAGACGACCAGATTGTGGGTTTCGGGCGTGTTCTCGACGACAACGAGCCGGGTTGGACCCATCTCGATCCCAAGCTCGCGGCACGCCGCCGTGCCGTCCGCCAGCAGGCGCGCCTTGAAGCCCGGATCGGTCCAGGCGCGGGCGACCACCCGGGCGCCTTGCGCCGGGGTGCGCGAATCCATCGCCTCCACCGCACGGCGAATCTCGTCCGCGGAGAGGATGCCCTTGTCGATCAGCAGGGCCTCGACCGCCTGCTGCATGACAGCGTAATAGCCGGGCGGGGGTTCCTCGACGGCGGCATGCGCCGGGTGGGCGGCCGCATCGTCGTGCGGGTGGTCGTGGGTGTGACCGTCAGAGCTCATCGCGGCGCCTTTTCGGCTGGCGACCCGGGGTTCGAGGCGGGTTCGACCGGTTCAAGCCAATGCTGATAGATCTCGACATCGATCGTATCGCGCTCCGGCCCGGCATAGTCGCGCCACACCGCGGCCTGTCCGAAGCGAATGCGGTAGAGCGGCTGGCGCGGCTCGCCCGACCGGTTGTAGGCGAGTTCCTCGGGATTGCCGAAGGTGCCGCACAGGCGCTCGACAACGCCGGCCTGCCCGCGAATATACCAAGGCGTGCGCATATGGCCGGGCGGTGCCGCTCGGCGTACCCGGACCGCATCGCCCGCCCGATAGCGCGGCGCGAATTCCGGTACCGTTGCAACCCGGGTCACGGCGGCGTCGCCTCGCGGTATTGCGCTTCGATCTCGCTCATCTTGCGCCCGAGTTCGTCGATGGCGATGACGCCGCGTTCGATCAGAATCGCCGAGACCGCGGCCATCCAGCGCTCGTAATAGCTCATGCTGTCATAGGCGCGCGCGCCCAGCCCTTCGATATTGCGCCGCAACTCGTCGACCTTAAGCAGGTTGCGGCGCGGCCCGGAGAGCAGCACCATCAGCGCGTCGACGCGCTTCTCCCAAGGCGCATAATTGTGTTCGGCGGGTTCGACAGGCCCGGCCGGCAGGCCCCCCATGTCGTGATAACTGCGCCCGGGCGGCAGATTGCTCGCCGCTTCTCCGGGTATCACGAGCGCAGGCCTCGGCCGGGCCTCTCCGTCGCGCCGTATTGCATGTCTTCTCCTCCGCGATCCCACCGCAGATTCGCGCCTCCCGCCCGCCGCGGCAAGAGTTTCGTCCGCCGTCCACAAGGAGCGCGCGCGGGCGAGCAGCGAAGCGGCTGGAAAGTCGCGTTCCCATCCGCAATAATATCGCGTTGCGAGACTCGAAATCGGGTCCCGCTGCCCCGAGCGAAGCTCTGCAAGCGCAGACCAGGCCTTGAACCGGTACCTTTCGTTTCTCCGCCGCGGGATCGTGTACCTGCTGCCTTTGCTGGTGCTGCTGGTGGCGACGGCCGCGCGGCTCGCGGTACCGACGGTGCAGGACCGGCTCTCGCTGATCTGCTTCGACCTCTACCAGCGCGCCGCGCCCCGCGACCCCGGCGACTTGCCGATCCGCGTCATCGATATCGATGACAACAGCATCAAGCGTGTCGGTCAGTGGCCGTGGCCGCGCTCGACGGTGGCGACGCTGATCGACAAGCTGCGCGACGCTGGCGCCGCGGTGGTCGGCCTCGACATCATGTTTTCCGAGCAAGACCGGACGTCGCCTGCCTTGCTGCTGCCGTTGTTGACCCAGGGCGGGGTCGCGCCCGACGAGGCCGCGCGGCTGCTCGCGACGATGCCCGACCCGGATGCGCGCCTCGGGCAAGCGATCGCCGAGATGCCGGTCGTCGCGGGGTTCGCGTTATCCGATTATGGCGGTTCGGGGACACTGATCGACAAGGCCGGTTTCGCCTTCGCCGGCGCGGCCGGCCAGGACCCGCTGCGGTTTGTGACCTCCTACAAGTATGCCATCAGCGATCTGTCGGCGTTGCAGGAAGCGGCGGCGGGCAACGGCTTTCTGAACCAGTATCTCGATTACGATCATGTCGTGCGCCGGGTGCCGCTGGTGTTGCGCCTCGGCGCCAAGCCGACCCCCTCTCTGGCCGGCGAGACGCTGCGGCTCGCCCAGGGCGCGCATGGTTATGTCGGACGCGCAGCCGGCGCCAATACGGAAAAGAGCTTCGGCGAAAATACCGGGCTCACCGCAATAAAGATCGGCGCGGTCAGCGTGCCGACGGACGAGGGCGGGCGCGTTTGGGTCCATTACGCGCCGGTGCGGCGTGACCGCTTCATCGCGGCGGCGGACATCCTTGAGGGCAAGTTCGATCCCGCTCGGATCGCCGACAATATCGTGCTGGTCGGGTCCTCCGCCACCGGCCTCAACGACCTGCAGGCGACCCCGATCGCGAGCGACGTACCCGGCGTCGAGATCCACGCTCAATTGATCGAACAAATTTTGCAGGGGACTTATCTGTCGCGGCCGGATTGGGCGGTCGGGGCCGAGACCTTGTTCGCGCTGTTCGCCGGGATCCTGCTGATCCTCGTGTTGCCTCGGATCGGGGCGCTGCCCAGCGCGCTTCTCGGTGCGATCGCGGTGGTGACGGCTGTCGGCACCTCGTGGCTGTCTTTCCGGGATGCCGGGCTGCTGATCGATCCGGTCTACCCGATTGTGGTGGTGACGGCCGTCTACCTGCTTGCGACGCTGCTCGGCTATCTGCGGACGGAGATGCGGCAGCGCGCGATCCGCAGCGCCTTCTCCCGGTACATGTCGCCGCATTACGTGGAAGAGCTGGCCAAACACCCGGAAAAGCTCGTCCTCGGCGGCGAGATGAAGGTCATGACGATCCTGTTCTGCGATATCCGCGGCTTCACGACGATGGCCGAGGGCCTCGGCGCCGAGGAGCTGACGAACATCATGAACGGGTTTCTGTCGCCGATGACCGAAATCATCATGGCCCACAAGGGGACAATCGATAAGTACATCGGCGACTGCATCATGGCGTTCTGGAACGCCCCGCTCGACGATCCAGAGCACGCCATGAACGCGGTCCGCGCGGCGCAGGACATGCGCAAGCGGCTCATCGAGCTGAACCAGCAGGCATGGCGGGTGGCGGAGGCGACCGGCCAAGTCTACCGGCCGCTGCGGATCGGCATCGGGATCAATACCGGCGAATGCTGCGTCGGCAATTTCGGGTCTTACCAGCGATTCGATTATTCGTTGCTGGGCGACCCCGTGAATGTCGCGTCGCGTCTCGAGGGTCTCGGGAAGCTTTACGGCCTCGACCTGGTGATCGGCGAAGAAACCGCCGGCCATCTCGACGAGCCCGGGCTGGTCGAGGTGGATTTGGTGGCGGTCAAAGGGAAGACCCAGGCGGTCCGCATCTACACGCTCCCGCCGCACCAGATCGAGGCGCAGCGCTTCTTCAGCCAGCACACCGCCCTGCTGGACGCGTACCGCAGGCGCGACTGGGAGACCGCGCTGCACCTGCTCGACGATGGCGGCCTTACGGCCGAGCCTCAGCTTGCGCCCGTCTATGAGCTTTACCGGCGCCGCATCGCGCATTTCCAGGCCGAATCGCCGCCCGGCGATTGGAACGGGGTCTTCACCGCGGAAGAGAAATAAGCTCGCGAGAGGCGGAGCGAGGGAGTCCGGCCCCGCGGCGTGACTGACGGGACCGACCGGAGGTTCGCTCCCAGCCTGCACGCTTGCGAATTCTTGCCGGACTCGCGTCTTCTATTAAGCAATCCTGAACCTAACGGCTCCGGGCAGCGCGTTCCGGCGTATACAAACTGTCCTATACGGCGGCTCTGGCAACGAAAATACTTTCTTCATTTCGCCTTCTTAGAGATACTCCTTGCCGGGTTGCACTGGCGGCTGCGGCAAATCGCCCGGCCGAGCAGCGACGCGAATGAAACCGCGCGCTTACCGTTGTGAACCCGGGGAGGGTGTGTTGCCATGGATGTCATGGAGTTCCACGTCTGCCGCCATGGGCGCGATGCGCGGTGGGTTGTGCGTCTCGGGAAGCTGGTCTACGGGGCCTATCTCGATCGCGAGCAGGCTTTGCTTGACGCCCTCGATGCCGCGCGCGATGCCGCGCTGAACGGCCGCGAGGCGCAGGTCTGGGTGCGCGACCGGCGCACGCCGGCACGCGTCCTCTGAAACGCGCATCTCGTCCGGCAGTTCTTCCCGGCACAGGTCAGCTCAGGGCAGCCAGCATATCGGCGCTGACCAGCGTAACGCCTCCATCGCTGCGGTAGAACCGCTCGGCATCGAACTCCGCATCCTCCCCGATCACCAACCCCTCCGGAATGCGGCATCCGCGATCGACGACGACCTTGTTCAGGCGGGCGTGGCGCCCGACCACGACCTCGGGCAGCAGGACGGCCTCGCAGGTCTCGGCGTGCGAGTTGACGCGGCATTTCGAAAATAGCAGCGATCGGTTGATTCGCGCGCCTGAGATGATGCAGCCGCCCGAGACCATCGAATCGACCGCCATGCCGCGCCGGTTCTCGTCGTTGAAGACGAATTTGGCTGGCGGCACCTGCTCCTGGTAGGTCCAGATCGGCCAATTCGGGTCGTAGATATCGAGCGAGGGGACCGGGCGGACCAGGTCGAGATTGGCCGCCCAATAAGCGTCGATGGTACCAACGTCGCGCCAATACGCCTCCGCTTCCGGCGTGGTTTTGACGCAGCTGTCCTCGAAGGAATGCGCCACTGCGAGCCCGCGGCTGACCAGGTTCGGCAGCACGTCCTTGCCGAAATCATGGCTGGAGGTAGGGTCGCGATGGTCGCGCTCCAGCTCGGCGTAAAGAAAATCGGCGTTGAACGCATAAATGCCCATGCTGGCCAAGGCGCGGTGCGGCTTGCCGGCGAGGGCAGGCGGGTTACGCGGTTTTTCAAGAAAATCGACGATCCGCATCGTCTCGTCGACCGCCATCACGCCAAAATCGGACGCCTCTTCGATCGGCACCTCGACGCAGGCGACCGTGCAAGGCGCGCCCTTGTCGACGTGGTAGGCGAGCAGGTGGGAGTAATCCATTTTGTAGATGTGGTCGCCCGCCAACACGATGAAGAATTCCGGGCGGGCCGCGCGCAGAATGTCGAAATTCTGGAACACGGCGTCGGCCGTCCCGCGATACCAGGTCGCCTCGTCGATGCGCTGCTGTGCCGGCAGCAGGTCGAGAAACTCGTTCATTTCCGGACGCAGAAAGGACCAACCCATCTGCAGGTGCCGCAGCAGGCTGTGCGCCTTGTACTGGGTCAGGATGCCGATTCGGCGGATGCCGGAATTGAGGCAGTTCGATAAGGCGAAGTCGATGATCCGGAACTTCCCGCCGAAAAACACGGCGGGCTTGGCGCGGCGATCGGTCAGCTGCTTCAGCCGGCTGCCTCTGCCCCCGGCCAAAACCAGCGCAATCGCGCGTCGTGCGAGCCTCTGTTGAATGCGGGCGCCGGACAGCATGTCTCCCTCCTACGAGGCCCAGCCGGTTGCTGCCGTCACGCGATCACGCTCGGCTGCGTGCGGCCGGTGATCGCGGCGATATCGGCGATGCCGGCCGCAACGACCGCGAGCGGTGCGAGCGCCGTCGCAATCTCGACGGAATGCAGGGCCGGATCGGCCTCGTAGCGCTCTAAATAGACCCGCAAGGTCGCGCCCTGCGTCCCGGTGCCGGACAGTCGATACACGATTCGTGCCCCGTTCGCGAAGGTGATCCGAATGCCCTGATGCGCGCTCGTCGAACCGTCCACCGGGTCGGTATAGGCGAAATCGTCCGCGCTCGCGACCTCGAACCCGCCGGTACTCTGCCCGGGAAGACCCGGCAGCGCGTGGCGCAACCGCTGCATCAGCCGGTTCGCACGGTCGCCGTCGAGCCCCTCGTAATCGTGCCGCGCATAGAAGTGCCGGCCAAAGCGCCGCCAGTGCTCGGCAACGATATCGCTTGCCGGCTGCCCGCGCTCGGCCAGGACATTAAGCCAGAACAACACTGCCCAGACCCCGTCCTTCTCGCGTAGGTGATCGGAGCCGGTGCCGGCGCTTTCCTCGCCGCACAGCGAGATCATGCCGGCATCGAGCAGCGCGCCGAAATACTTCCACCCGGTCGGCGTTTCGTAACAGGGGATCCCGAGGGCCTCGGCGACGCGGTCAACCGCCCGGCTGGTCGGCATCGATCGCGCGACACCCGGCAGGCCCTTGCGGAACCATGGGACGAGGCCGGCATTCGCGGCCAGCACCGCGAGGCTATCGCTGGGCCCGACCGGACCTCGGCGGCCGACCACCATGTTGCGGTCGCCGTCACCGTCCGAGGCGGCGCCGAGATCGGGGCCGCCGGGCGCCGTCAGCGCAGCAATGAGATCGGCCGCATAGGTCGGGTTGGGATCGGGATGTCCACCGCCGAAATCGGGCTTCGGCTCGGCGTTTACGGCGGTGCCGGGCGGTGCGCCGAGGCGGCGCTCGAAGATCTCGCGCGCGTAGGGGCCGGTTGCTGCGTTCATTGCGTCGAAGCGCAGCCGGAACCCGCCGCGGAACAACGCGGCAATGCGGTCGAAATCGAAGATCCGCTCCATCAGCTCGGCGTAATCGGCGACCGGATCGATGATCGTAATCTCGGTCGCGCCGAGCCGGACCGAGCCGAGCCGATCGAGCGACACCGATCCGCCTTCGACGGTGCGGTATTCGGCGATGCGCTTGGTGCGGCGGTAGATCGCCTCGGTCACCCTTTCGGGCGCCGGACCGCCATTGGCAATATTGTATTTGATCCCGAAATCGCCGTCCTGGCCGCCGGGATTGTGGCTCGCAGACAGGACGATGCCGCCGAAGCACCCGTGCTTGCGGATGACGGCGCTGGTCGCGGGGGTCGAGAGCAGCCCGCCGCGTCCGACCAAAAGCCTGCCGACGCGGTTTCCGGCGGCGAGGCGGATAATGGTTTGGATCGCGGTTTCGTTGAAGAAGCGGCCGTCGCCGCCCAGCGCCAGCGTCTTTGCCTGAACGCCCTCGCCGACGGCCTCGGGCAGAGCGTCGAACACAGACTGGACGAAGGATTCGAGGAACCCCGGCTCCTGAAATACCGCGACTTTCTTGCGCAGCCCCGAGGTGCCGGGCCGCTGATCGGGAAACTGTGCGACCGGGATCGTCGAAATCGTCATCGGCCCTGCCCTTCCGGCGATCCCGGGAATTAACCTTGGCTTAGTCCCCGCTCCTAACCCTCACAGGCTACACTCGTTCCCGTTCACGGCAGGCACTAATACGGGCTGCTGCCGCCTGCGCTCGCCGAGGGCTTTGCCCCGCCCTGCCGCATTTCCTGCAGGGCCTGCGTGCCGCCCATCGTCATAAATCGGTTGTCCCCGCCAACCGTGACAAAGGTGAACCCCCTCTCGATCATCTTCTTGGCGTAAGAGGGCGCGCCGCAATGGATGCCCGGCTGAACCTTGTGGCGCTTGCAGGCATCGAGAATCTTGTTGAGCGCGGTCATCATCCATTCGTCCGGCTTGTCGCCGCCCGGATTGTAGCCGAGCGAGATCGACAGGTCGGACGGTCCGACATAGATCGCGTCGAGCCCCTTGACCGATAGGATGTCGTCCAAATTGTCGAGCGCCTCCTGGGTCTCGATCATCCCGAAGGCCAGCACAATGTCGTTGGCCTTCATGTGGTAATCCGAGCCGCCATAGAGCGAGGCGCGGATCGGCCCCGAGCTGCGGTATCCGAGCGGCGCATAGCGGCAGGAGCCGACAAATTTCTCGGCCTCGGCGCGGTTGTTGATCATGGGGCAGATGATGCCGTAGGCGCCGGCGTCGAGCGCCTTCTGGATGTGCGCCGGGTCATTCCACGGCACGCGCACCAGCGGCGTCACATTGGTGGTCGAGATGCCCTGCAGCATCGTCACCATCATCTGGTAGTCGATCATGCCGTGCTGCATGTCGACAACCAGCGAGTCCCACCCCAGGCTGGCCATCGCCTCGGCCGAAAAGCTCGACGGAATACCGAGCCAGCTGTTGATGACCGGCCGCCCCTGCTGCCACGCTTCCCGCACCCCATTTGCGCGCGCCATGCCTTCCTCCTCGGTTCCGCACTCCCCGACCGATCCCGCCAGCTAAGCCGCGCGAAGTCAAGTGCCCGCGCCCGCGCTGCCCAGTTGGAGCCCGCGCCGAAACGCGGGCGCCACGCGCGGGCCGCGGTGCGCCTGTGATCACGCGGGCCCCAAGAAAAAACCGCCGCGGAATGCCGCGGCGGTTGGAGGCTCGCCGCAGGCCTCGGCGGGAGGCCTGCGGTCCGATGCGAGATCGCTTACGGGAAGACGATCTCGACGCGGCGGTTCTGCGGCTCGCGGACACCCGGCGCTGTCGGCACCCGGTTGTCGTTCTCGCCGCGGCCGCTGACGGCCATCTGATTGCGCGGCACGCC
>Ga0213875_10000706_pt1 | contig 25663 bp, 21 predicted proteins | sample BarmaccomBMRX_R8_FD_160105 | JGI IMG/M metagenome (GOLD analysis project Ga0213875, IMG submission 160105) | Root-associated microbial communities from Barbacenia macrantha in rupestrian grasslands, the National Park of Serra do Cipo, Brazil - RX_R8 | ecosystem: Host-associated > Plants > Roots... | reverse complement strand
GTGGAGCTGGGACGCGGGCCAGCTGGGAACGGCTCGCCTGGCGGGGATGGGGGTGAGCTGGGACGCGGGCCAGCTGGGAACGGCTCGCCTGGCGGGGATGGGGGTGAGCTGGGACGCGGGCCAGCTGGGAACGGCGCGCCAGGCGGGGGCGGGGACGAGCTGGGGACAGCGGGTGAGTTGGGAACGGCGGGTGGGCTGGGGACAGCGGGTGCTGGGACGGCGGGGTTGGTTAGGCGAGGACGGTGGTTGCCTCGGGGAGGGGCGGCGGGGTGCCGCCGAACTCCGGGCACAGCGCCTTGTGGCGGCACCAGTCGCACAGTTTTCCCGGGCGGGCGCGCCAGTCACCCGACTGCCGCGCCTTCTCGATGGCCTCCCAGAGTGCCTCGAGCTTGCGCTGCGTCGCGCGCAGGTCGGCCTCGTCGGGCTCGTAGCGCAGCATCTCACCTTCGGTGAGGTACATGAGCTGCAGCAGCCGGGGCACCCGGCCGCGCAGCCGCCAGATCACCAGCGCGTAGAACTTCATCTGGAACAGCGCGCTGGCCTCGTAGGCCTCGCGCGGGACCTTGCCGGTCTTGTAGTCGACGATCCTGATGTCGCCGGCCGGGGTGACGTCGAGGCGGTCGATGTAGCCGCGCAGCCGCAGTCCGGAGTCCAGCACGGTCTCCACGTAGCACTCGCGCTCCGCGGGCTCCAGCCTTCGCGGGTCCTCGAGGGTGAAATACCCGTCAAGAGCCGCCGTGGCCTCCCGGAGCCACCCCTCTCGTTCGGAATCATCTGAGAAGAGAGCGGCGAGATCGGGGTCGGCGGCGGCCAGCCGGTCCCATTCCGGCACCATCAGGTCCCGCGCGGCCTCCGGGGTCCGTACGGCGGGCGGCCGGTCGAACAGCCGCTCGAGCACGGCGTGCACGAGCGTGCCGCGTGCCGTCGCCTCCGTGGGTGGCTCGGGGAGCCGGTCGATCACCCGGAACCGGTACAGCAGCGGGCAGATCATGAAGTCGGCCGCGCGGGACGGGGACAGCGCGGACGGCGGGTCCCCGGCAGGCCCAAAGCCGGCGCCGTCTGGGGGACTGGGGGCCACGGTCAGGGGTTCCACACCGCAACCGTATGGCAGGGCACCGACAATCCGCAGTATTACCCGGGGCGTGGCGGCCGGGTCCGTGCAGCCGCAGTTGCACGTAGCATCGGTGATGTGGCAAGCAGCGGTGAGCAGGAGCCAGACAAGCGCCCGGGGCGGGAAGCCGGGTCGGGGATCATCGTGGCGCGGCCGTTTGGTATCCCGGTGTACATCTCGCCGTACTGGTTCGTCATCGCCGGCGTGTTCATCGTCATCTACGCCAACGACCTCGCGTCAACGCTCCACGGCGGTATCAGGTTCGTGGTCGCCGCCGCGTTCGTGGTGCTGCTCTACCTGTCGGTTCTCGTCCACGAGCTCAGCCACTCCGTGGTCGCGCGGGGTTACGGGCTGCCGGTTCGGCGCATCCTGCTCTACCCGCTCGGCGGCGTGTCCGAGATCGACCGCGAGCCGCAGACGCCCGCGCGCGAGTTCCTGGTGTCGGCCGCGGGGCCTGCGCTCTCGCTCGCGCTCGGCGCCGCCGGGTGGGGGCTGACCAAGGTCGTCGCCACGGGAACCATCCCGTGGACGCTGGTCAGGCAGCTGATGGTCGCCAACATCATCGTCGGGATCTTCAACCTGCTGCCCGGGCTGCCGCTGGACGGCGGCCGGATGCTGCGCGCCGGAGTGTGGAAGCTGACCGGCCGGCCGGGCACCGCCACGATCGCCGCCGCGTGGGCCGGCCGCATCCTCGCCCTCGGCCTGCTGGTCCTGCCGTTCTACACCGGCGCGCTGTCCGGCGGTGACCTGGTCAGCACGCTGTGGGTGGTCGTGATCGCCGCCTTCATGTGGGTCGGCGCGGGGCAGGCCATCCGCGCCACCAGGTTCCGCGAGCGGCTGCCCCAGCTGCAGGCGCGGAAGCTGGCACGGAAGGCGATCTCGGTGCCAGCCAGCCTGCCCCTCGCCGAGGCGGTCCGCCGTGCCGACGAGTCGCGCGCGCGGGCCCTGGTCATCGTGGACCACGACAGCAAGCCCATCGCGATCGTCAACGAGTCCGCCGTGCAGGCCACCCCGCCGCAGCGTCGGCCGTGGATCGAGGCAGGCACTCTGGCCAGGACGATCGAGCCGGGCCTGGTGCTGCCCGCGGATCTGTCCGGGATGGCGCTGCTTGACGCCGTCCGGCGCTCACCGGCCACCGAGTACCTGCTCGTGGAGCCGTCCGGGCAGGTGTACGGGGTGCTCGCGGCGCGCGATCTCGACGCGCAGTTCGCTGGCGTGTGACGCTACCCTTTCCGGGTGGAAGAGCCTTTCAGGGTGGGAAAACGCGGGGTGTTCACCCCCGGGGACCAGGTGCAGCTCACCGACCCCAAGGGGCGCCAGCACCAGATAGTCCTGCAGCCCGGCGGATCGTTCCACACGCACCGCGGCTCGCTGCGCCATGACGACCTGATCGGGGCGCCGGAGGGCAGCGTGGTGATGTCCTCCAGCGGCACCGCGTACATCGCGCTGCGGCCGCTGCTCGCGGACTACACGCTCGCGATGAAGCGCGGGGCCACGGTCGTCTACCCGAAAGACGCAGCGCAGATCCTGGCGTTCGCGGACGTGTTCCCCGGCGCCCGCGTGCTGGAGGCCGGCGCCGGGTCGGGCGCGCTGAGCTGCTGGCTGCTGCGCGCGGTGGGACCGGAGGGACAGCTGGTGTCCTATGAGCGGCGTGCCGATTTCGCCGAGATCGCCCGGGCGAACGTCTCGCGGTACTTCGGCGCCCTGCCCGCAGAGTGGCGGCTCGAGGTCGGCGACCTGGCCGCCGGGATCACGGCCGAGGCCGAGACCGGGACCGCCGGCTCCTTCGACCGGGTGATCCTCGACATGCTGGCTCCCTGGGAGTGCGTGCCGGCCGCCGCGACGGCGCTGATCAGCGGCGGGCTCATCTGCTGCTACGTGGCGACGACCACACAGCTTTCCGCGTGCGTGGAGGAACTGCGCTCGCACGGCAGCTTCACCGAGCCCGGCGCGTGGGAGACGCTGATGCGCGGCTGGCACGTGGAGGGGCTGGCGGTGCGGCCGCAGCACCGGATGATCGGGCACACCGGGTTCCTGGTGACCGCCCGGCGGCTGGCCGACGGCGTGGTGGCGCCGCCCCGCCGGCGGCGTCCCGCCAAGGGCGCGTACCCGGAGGAAGAGCGCGAGTCCGTAACTGAAAGCGATGTAATTGTGACTTAACGGTGATATAGGGCTCTTGTGCCGGAAGGTTCCGGCGCGGGAACAATGCAGGCAAGGCGCGGGAACAATGCAAGACAGCGCCGAGTTGGGTGTGACAGGTTAGGGAAGACCCACAAGGTAGGGTCGTACTAGATCAGCTCCCCGGGAGGAAGTGAGGGCCGTGGCAGCTAGTAGGGACGACAGTGGGCGGGCTTCGCGGCACGAGGATGAGGTGAACAGCCTTACCGCGCAGATCTCCTTTCTTGACGAGGAGATCGCCGTGCTGCGCAGGAGGCTCGCTGACTCGCCGCGCCAGGTCCGGCTGCTTGAGGAGAGGCTCCGCGAGACCGAGACCAGCCTGACCGCGGTCACCGGGCAGAACGAGCGGCTCGCTGCCACGCTGCGTGAGGCGCGGGACCAGATCGTGGCCCTGAAGGAGGAGGTCGACCGGCTGGCGCAGCCGCCGTCCGGCTTCGGCGTGTTCCTGCAGCCGTGCGATGAGAACACCGCTGACGTGTTCACCGGCGGCCGCAAGATGCGGGTGAACGTCAGCCCGAACGTCGACCTCGACGAGCTGCGGCCCGGCCAGGAAGTCGTACTGAACGAGGCGCTCAACGTCGTCATAGCCCAGGGCTACGAGACGGCCGGCGAGGTCGTCATGCTCAAGGAACTGCTGGCCGACGGGGAACGGGCGCTGGTCATCTCCCACGCGGACGAGGAGCGGGTGGTCCGGCTCGCCGAGCCGCTGCTGCACGAGACGCTGCGCGGCGGCGACTCGCTGCTGCTCGAGCCGCGGTCCGGGTACGTCTACGAGCGGATCCCCAAGGCCGAGGTCGAGGAGCTGATCCTGGAGGAAGTCCCGGACATCTCCTACAGGGACATCGGCGGTCTGGCCCCGCAGATCGAGCAGATCCGGGACGCGATCGAGCTGCCCTACCTGCACGCGGACCTGTTCCGCGAGCACCAGCTCAAGCCGCCGAAGGGCGTGCTGCTGTACGGGCCGCCCGGCTGCGGGAAGACGCTGATCGCCAAGGCGGTAGCGAACTCGCTGGCCAAGCAGGTCGCGGCCAAGACCGCCGAGATCAGCGCCGAGGACGGCAAGAAGGTCGAGGGCAAGAGCTTCTTCCTGAACATCAAGGGGCCGGAGCTGCTGAACAAGTACGTCGGCGAGACCGAGCGGCACATCCGGCTCGTCTTCCAGCGGGCCAGGGAGAAGGCCAGCGAGGGCATGCCGGTGATCGTGTTCTTCGACGAGATGGACTCGATCTTCCGCACCCGCGGCTCGGGCGTGTCCTCGGACGTGGAGAACACGATCGTCCCGCAGCTGCTGAGCGAGATCGACGGCGTGGAGGGGCTGGAGAACGTCATCGTCATCGGCGCCTCCAACCGCGAGGACATGATCGACCCGGCGATCCTGCGGCCCGGCCGGCTGGACGTCAAGATCAAGATCGAGCGGCCGGACGCCGAGGCGGCGAAGGACATTTTCTCCAAGTACGTGCTCACCGCGCTTCCGCTGCACCCCGATGACATGAAAGAGCACGGCGGCTCCCCCGAGGCGACCGTGGACGCGATGATCCAGCGGGTCGTCGAGCGGATGTACACCGAGTCCGAGGAGAACCGGTTCCTGGAGGTCACGTACGCGAACGGGGACAAAGAGGTCCTGTACTTCAAGGACTTCAACTCCGGCGCCATGATCGAGAACATCGTGGCCCGCGCCAAGAAGATGGCGATCAAGGAGTTCCTGGAGACCGGGCAGAAGGGCCTGCGGGTGGCCCACCTGCTGGCCTCGTGCGTCGATGAGTTCAGCGAGAACGAGGACCTGCCCAACACCACCAACCCGGACGACTGGGCGCGTATCTCCGGCAAGAAGGGCGAGCGCATCGTCTACATCAGGACCCTGGTCTCCGGCAAGACCGGCACGGAGGCGGGCCGTTCGATCGACACCGTTGCGAATACCGGTCAGTACCTCTGATGGAGCATGTGTGGCCTGGCGACGCGTTTGCCCCCCGGCACTAGGCTGCTTAGCTATGAGCGTGCTGCGCGTAATGGGTACCGAGACCGAGTACGGCATCGCCGTGCCAGGGCAACCGGGTGCCAACGCGATGGTGACTTCGTCTCAGATCGTCAATGCGTATCAGGCGGCCACCGCCGCCCGGGCGCGCCGGGCGCGGTGGGATTTCGAGGAGGAGAACCCGCTGCGGGACGCACGCGGGTTCGACCTCGCCCGTGAGGCGGCCGACTCCTCGCAGCTCACCGACGAGGATCTCGGTCTGGCGAACGTCATCCTCACCAACGGCGCCCGGCTGTACGTCGACCACGCACACCCGGAGTACTCCGCGCCGGAGTGCACCAACCCGCTGTCGGTCGTCATCTGGGACAAGGCCGGCGAGCGGATCATGGCGGAGGCCGCCGGGCGCGCGGCGACCGTGCCGGGCAGCTCGGGCATACAGCTGTACAAGAACAACACCGACAACAAGGGCGCCTCGTACGGGTGCCACGAAAATTACCTGATGCGGCGGGCTACGCCGTTCGCCGACATCGTGCGGTACCTGACCCCGTTCTTCGTCTCCCGCCAGGTGGTCTGCGGTGCCGGGCGGGTCGGGATCGGCGCGGACGGCAGGGGATCGGGATTCCAGATCAGCCAGCGCGCCGACTTCTTCGAGGTCGAGGTCGGGCTGGAGACCACGCTGAAGCGCCCGATCATCAACACCAGGGACGAGCCGCACGCGGACCCGGAGAAGTACCGCAGGCTGCACGTGATCATCGGCGACGCGAACATGAGCGAGGTGGCAACCTACCTGAAGGTCGGCACCACAGCGCTCGTCCTCGCGATGATCGAGGACAAGTTCATCAACGTCGACTTGTCGCTGGAGGCGGCGGTCGCCGACCTGCGCGCGGTGTCGCACGACCCGTCATGTAAGTATCTGGTTACGCTCCGCGATGGCCGGAAGATGACCGCGGTGCAGCTGCAGACCGAGTACCTCGAGCACGCCCGCAAGTACGTGGAGGACAAGTACGGCACCGATGTCGACGACCTGACGACGGACGTGCTTGACCGCTGGGAGTCGATGCTGAACCGGCTGGCCGACGACCCGATGCAGCTGTCCAGGGAGCTGGACTGGGTGGCCAAGCTCGAGATCCTGGAGGGTTACCGGACGCGCGACGGCCTGGGCTGGGATCACCCGCGGCTGCAGCTGGTCGACCTGCAGTACTCCGACGTGCGGCCGGAACGCGGCCTCTACAACCGTCTCGCCGCCCGGGGCCGGATGGTCCGGCTTACCGACGAGGACGCCGTGACCTGGGCGATCGACAACCCGCCGGAGGACACCAGGGCGTACTTCCGCGGCCGCTGCCTGCGCCAGTACGCGGACTCGGTGGCGGCCGCGTCCTGGGATTCGGTCATCTTCGACATACCCGGCCGGGAGTCGCTGCAGCGGGTGCCCACGCTGGAGCCATTGCGCGGCACCCGCGCACACGTCGGCGAGCTGCTGGACCGCTGCAGGACGGCCGGCGAGCTCGTCGCGGCGCTCACCGGTCAGGACTGATCGCTGTCATGTTCACCGGCCGGGACTGATCGCCGTGCGGCACTGAGTGCCGGGGAGCTCACGGGGCGGGATTCACCGGGCGGGACTCACCTGATGCCGGTCACATCGGTTAGCGTCGTCTACATCGCGAGTTCGTACCGATGCCGCGTAGCAGGGTTGGACAGGACTGCGACGGGCGACGATAGCGTTGAAGTTGCTGGGGGATCACCCCCGGATCGACGGAGGTACCGACATGGCAACGAAGGACACCGGCGGACAGCGGCAGACCACCAGGCGAGCCGAGGAGACCGAGGAGACCGAGGCGCAGTCCGCCGAGGAGGTCAGGGAACGGCACGAGAAGCTGTCCGACGACGTCGACGCGATCCTCGACGAGATCGACGAGGTTCTCGAGGAGAACGCGGAGGAGTTCGTCAGGTCGTACGTCCAGAAGGGCGGCGAGTAACGGACGCGCCGATCCGCCGCGCGGGCCTGCGGGTCCGCCGCGTGGGCCTGCGGGCCTGTCGCCCGGTTCGCCGTGAGCGGACGCCGGCCGCGCACATCGCGCTCCGGCGGCACAGTAGGGTCTGTTCAGGAGATCACTGACACCAAGGGGAGGGCCGCGTGAGCGCTTTCTTCAACGGCACTGGACGGCCTGCCGCCCCGGCCCCCGGACCGGCAGGCCTCCACGGCGGGCCGACGTCCTCGTTCGCGGACTTTCTCGCCTCCTACGCTCCGGGGCTGCTGCCGGGTGCCGCCGGCGCGGCCGCGGCGGCCGCCGCCGGCCCGGCTCCGGGCGCCGTGAGCGTTCCGGGCGCAGCGGTGCCGGGTGCTGGCTCCGATGTGCTGCGCGAACTGCCGCACGCCACCACGATCGTGGCGGCGATCTGCGACCATGGCGTGGTGCTCGCGGGTGACCGGCGGGCCACGGCCGGCTCGATGATCTCCAAGCGCGACGTGGAGAAGGTGTTCCGCAGCGACGAGTACTCCGCGATCGGCATGGCGGGTGTGGCGAGCGTCGGCCTCGAGTTCATCCGGCTGTTCCAGGTCGAGCTCGAGCACTACGAGAAGATGGAGGGCCGGTCCCTGTCCCTGGAGGGCAAGGCGAACCGCCTGGGCACCATGATCCGGGGGAACATCGGAGGGGCGATGCAGGGGCTGGTGGTCGTCCCGATCTTCGCCGGCTACGACGAGGAGAATGACACCGGGCGGATCTTCAGCTACGACGTGGCCGGCGGTCCCTATGAGGAGCACCGGTACCATTCCATCGGGTCCGGCTCCGTCTTCGCGCGCGGCTCGCTGAAGAAGCTCTACCGCGACGATATGCCCGTGCAGGACGCCGTGCTCGCCTGCGTGCAGGCGCTGTACGACGCGGCCGACGATGACTCGGCCACCGGCGGGCCGGACATCACGCGGCGGATCTTCCCCGTGGTCGCCACGGTTACCGAGGACGGCTTCCGCAAGCTGCCGGAGACCGAGGCCGCCGAATACAGCCAGCGGGTCATCGAGAGCCGGATGATCTCGCCGGACGGTCCGGCCGCCCCGCTGCTCGCCGGTCAGGAGCGCCCGGGGCTGGAGTCATCCGCCGAGTAGCCAAGACAAGACCAGAGCAGCACGACCGAAGAGAAGGAAGCTCCTGCGGTGTCCATGCCGTTCTATGTGTCGCCCGAGCAGATCATGCGGGACAAGGCCGACTACGCGCGGAAGGGGATCGCGCGCGGCCGTAGCTGCGTGGCACTGCAGTACGCCGGCGGGATCCTGATGGTGGCGCCCAACCCGTCCAGCGCGCTGCACAAGATCAGCGAGATCTACGACCGGATCGCGTTCGCCGCCGTCGGCAGGTACAACGAGTACGAGAGCCTGCGCAAGCAGGGCGTCACCTACGCCGACATCACCGGTTACCAGTTCGACCGGAACGACGTGACGGCCCGCGGCATCGCGAACTGGTACGCCCAGATGCTGGGCACGATCTTCACGGACAGCAACAAGCCGTTCGAGGTCGAGATCGTCGTCGCCGAGGTGGGCGAGCAGCCGCACGATGACCAGATCTACCGGATCACGTTCGACGGCTCGGTGACCGATGAGCCCGGGTTCGTCGCGTTCGGCGGCCAGGCCGACCAGGTGGCCGCGCAGCTCAAGGAGCGGTTCTCTGAGGGCATGTCGCTGGCCGAGGCGATGGGCGCGGCGCTCGCGGCGCTCGCGGCGCCCTCGCAGCCTGGAAACGGCGAGCAGTCCCCACTGAGCGCCGCGCAGCTCGAGGTCGCCATCCTGGACCGGGCCCGGGCACACCGCACCTTCCGGCGGCTGCGCGGCGTCCGCCTGGAGGAACTGCTCGCCGAGAGCCGTGCCATCGCCGGGTCTGGATCCGGGGCCGCGGGCGCGCTGGACAGCGGCGGTGGCTCAGGTGCGAACGACGCGGGCTCCGGCGGCACGAGCGGCCCCGGCTCCGGCGGCCCCGGCTCCGGCGGCCCCGGCTCGGGCGGCCCCGGCTCGGGCGGCTCCGGCGAACCGCCCACCGGCCCCGCCCCCGGCGGGTCTGACGGCATCCCGCGCCCCTGACCGTTCCCGCGCCGCCATAAGCGGCTTGATCAAGCCAAGCGGCGTCTTCAAGCCAAGCGGCTTGATCAACCCCTCACAGCGGGATGTTCGCGTGTGCTCCGCGCTTGGCCGGCGCCGACGCGATCGCCTCCGCGATCGCCGCGGCCGTGCCCGCGGGGGACACGATCTCGTCGACGACGCCGATCTCGACGGCGCGCCCGAGTCCGCCCACGGTCGCCTCGTGCTCGGCCGCGAGCGCCGCCTCGGCGTCGTGCAGCTCGGCGGCCGGGACCTTCGCGAGGCGCCGCTTGTGCAGGATGCGCACCGCCGCGACGGCGCCCATCACCGCCACTTCGGCATCGGGCCAGGCGAAGACCCGCGTCGCCCCGAGCGAGCGCGAGTTCATCGCGATGTACGCGCCGCCGTACGCCTTGCGCGTCACGAGAGTCACGCGGGGCACGACAGCCTCGGCGAACGCGTGCAGCAGCTTCGCCCCGCGCCGCACGACGCCGTCCCACTCCTGCCCGACTCCGGGCAGGTATCCCGGCGTGTCCACCACAACGACCAGCGGAACACCGAAGGCGTCGCAGAACCGGACGAACCGCGCGGCCTTCTCCGCGGACGCCGTGTCCAGGCAGCCGCCGAGGCGCATCGGATTGTTCGCGATCACGCCCACGGTGCGGCCGGCCAGCCGGCCAAGGGTCGTGACGATGTTCGGCGCCCACTTCGGGTGCAGCTCGATCCCCGGCGAGTCCAGCAGCCGCGAGATCACCGTGTGCACGTCGTAGGCGCGCCGCGCTGAGTCGGGCAGGATGCCCGACAGGTCCCGTGATGCCACCGACTCGGCGGAAACCGTGCCCTGGGAGGAGAGCAGCGCGGCGACCGAACGGGCGTAGCCGACCGCCTCCGTGTCGGTATCCGCGACCAGGTGCACGACACCCGACCGTCGGCTGTGCGGCTCTGGGCCGCCGAGCCGTGCCATGTCGACATCCTCGCCGGTCACCGAGCGCACCACGTCCGGGCCGGTCACGAAGATCCGCCCCTGCCTGGACAGGATCACGATGTCGGTGAGCGCCGGCCCGTAGGCGGCGCCGCCCGCCGCCGGCCCGAGTACGACGGAGATCTGCGGCACGACGCCGGACGCCGCGGTCATCGCGGCGAACACCGTGCCGACGCCGTGCAGGCTCGCGACGCCCTCGGCGATCCGGGCGCCGCCGGAGTGCCACAGCCCGATCACCGGGACGCCGCGCGCCACCGCCTCGTCGTAGGCGGACACGATCACAGCGCACCCCTCCGAGCCCGACGCGCCGCCCTGCACCCGCGGGTCGGAGGCGAAGGCGACGGCGCCCGCGCCCTCGACCAGCCCGGCGGCGGCGGCCACCCCGCTGCCCTCCGGCGAGTCGAGCAGCTCCATGGAGCCCGCGTCGAACAGCGCCGCGAGCCGGGCCACCGGGTCACGGGGCAGTGAAAGCGAACCCGCCCCGGCTGCCGAACCGGCAGAAACATCCGAAACGATCGTCATCTCAAGCCTCCTCAGTTACCAATGGGTGAAACCGCAGAACCAGCCGCACCAGCAGAATCAGCCGCACCAGCCACACCAGTCGCACCAGAACCAGCGGCACCAACAGAACCGGAAGACTCAGAAGAACCAAGAGGGGGCTCGATGAACGCCAGCGACACGTTCGCCCCGCCGAAGCCGAACGCGTTGTTCAGCACCGCCATCGGCCCGTCATCGCGGGCCGCGAGCGGCGTCGCCTTCGTGGCTATCTCGACGGGCACGTCGTCGTCGAGGTCATCGAGGTTGATGGTGGGCGGCGCGGTGCGCTCATGCAGCGCGAGGATCGCCGCCACCGACTCGATCGCGCCGGCACCGCCGAGCAGATGTCCCGTCATCGACTTGGTCGACGACACGACGACGCCCGGGGCGGCGTCACCGAACGCGGCGGCGATCGCCTGCGCCTCGACCGCGTCGCCCTCCGGGGTGGACGTGGCGTGCGCGTTGACGTGCACCACCTGCGAAGGCCGCAGCCCGGCGCTGGCCAGCGCCGCGGACACGGCGTGCCGCACGCCGGCGCCGTCCGGCGCCGGGTGCGCGATGTGATAGGCGTCCGAGGAGTAACCCGCGCCCGCCGCGACCGCGTACACCCGCGCGCCGCGCGCGGCGGCGTGCGCCGCGGACTCCAGCACGAGCACGCCGGCGCCCTCGCCGAGCACGAAACCGTCCCGGCCCTTGTCGAACGGCCGGGAGGCCCGTTCCGGCTCGTCGTTGCGGGTGGACATAGCGCGCATCACCGCGAACGCCCCGATGTTCAGCGGCATGATCGCCGCCTCGGTGCCGCCGGCCAGGACGACGTCGGCCCGGCCGGAGCGGATCATGTCGATCGCGTACCCGATCGCCTCGGCACCGGACGCGCACGCGCTGACCAGGGCGTGCGCGCCGGCCCTGGCGCCGAACTCCATGCTGATCCAGCCGGCCGACCCGTTCGGCATCAGCATCGGGACGGTGTACGGCGAGATGCGCTGCCAGCCCTGCTCGCGCAGCGTGTCATACGCGGCGAGGGTGGATCCGATACCGCCGATCCCGCTGGTGACCGCCACGCCCAGCCGCCACGGGTCGATCGCGGGCTCACCCGCGTCGGCCCATGCCTCGCGGGCCGCCACCAGGGCCATCTGCTCGCAGCGGTCCATCCGGCGGGCCTGCACCCGGCCGATCGCCGTTGCGGGGTCGGCGGCGGCGCGCGCGGCTATCCGCACCGGCAGCGACCGCGCCCAGTCCTCGCTGAGGCGCTGCACGCCGCTGCGGCCCGCGAGCATCGCTGACCAGGTGGACGCGACATCACCGCCGAGCGGCGTGATCGCGCCGAGCCCGGTGACGACGACGCTGACCTGATCAATGTTGCTCACTGCGTACTCCTAGGAGTTCTTGCTCACGTAGTTGACGACGTCCTGGACTGTCTTGAGGTCCTTGAGCTGCTCGTCGGGGATCTCGACGCCGAACTTGTCCTGGGCGGCGACCGCGATCTCGACCATGGACAGCGAGTCGATGTCCAGGTCCTCGACGAAGTTCTTCTCCGGCGTCACCTCATCGGCCGGCACGCCGGCGATCTCGTCGATGATCTCGGCCAGCCCGGCGAGGATTTCCTGATCAGTCAATGTCAGCTCCTTTTCGTTGACTGTTGTTGTGCGATGTCGCCGCGGGCGTCCAGCGCCCGTGACGGGGCGCGGCTAGGGTACCGTGACCACCTGGGCCGCGTAGCACATCCCCGCGCCGAACCCGAGCAGAAGCGCCGGGGTGCCCGGCTCGAGTTCCCCGCGCTCGGCCATGCGCGCCAGCGCCAGCGGGATCGACGCCGAGGATGTGTTGCCCGCGTGGATGATGTCGTCCGCGACACGCTCGCGCGGGATACCGAGCTTGCGGGCGATGGCCTCGATGATGCGCAGGTTCGCCTGGTGGGGAACGAAAACCGACACGTCACGCGGCTTGACGCCGGCGCGCTCGCACGCCTGCAGCGCCACCGGGTGCAGCGCCGTGGTCGTCCACCGGAACACCGCCTGCCCGTCCTGGCGCAGACCCGCGTTCCGGCCGGGAATCGTGATCCGCTCGGCCAGGTCGCCCGCACTGCCCCACACCACGGGGCCGATGCCGTCCGGCCCCCCGGCGCGGGCAGGCCCCACCACCGCGGCTCCCGCGCCGTCGGCGAAGATGATGCACGTCGACCGGTCGTCCCAGTCCATCCAGGCGGACATCCGCTCGGCGCCGACCACCAGCACGTTCCGCGCGCTGCCGGCCCGGATCGCGTCGGATGCGTTGGCCAGCGCGTAGCAGAACCCGGCACACGCGGCGTTGAGGTCGTACGCGCCGGGCGCGGCGATGCCGAGCCGGTGCGCGACCGAGGCCGAGACGTTCGGTATCGGCACCTCGGTCGAGCACGTGGCGACGATGACCAGATCGATGTCCCCGGCGGACAGCCCGCTCCCGGCCAGCGCCTTGCCGCCGGCCGCGGTCGCCATGTCCGTCACGGTCTCCTCAGGCCCGGCGATACGGCGGCTGACGACGCCCACCCGGCTCCGGATCCACTCGTCGCTGGTGTCCACGCGCCGCGCCAGGTCGTCGTTGGTGACGACGTTGTCCGGCTGGTAGCCGCCGAACGCCAGGATCCGCGCGCCACCGGCCGTCCCCCCCAAAGGGTTCACGCCGGCCGGCAAGCGCTCGCCTCCCCCCTTCACTGGCCGTCCTGCGCGGCCAGTTCCAGGCGGGCCAGCGGCTGGCCCTCGCTCACCGGGTCGCCGTCCTCGGCGAGCCACTCTACGAGCACCGCGGGCCACGGCGAGGTGACCGGCCGCACGCCGCCGCGCGCCTCGACCTGGCCAAGCTCCGCACCGGCCGGGACCGTAGCGCCGGCTCCCGCCGCGTCTTCTCCCGATATATCTGCCGAACGGAAGGTGCCTGACGCCGGGGCGACGGCGATTTTCCACTCCGGTGGATGGCCGGCGGCGGTGGCGTAGCCGGCCACGGCGGTCGCGTGTTCCGCGATGAGCTGGCGTGCCGCGCCGAGCTGGTCCGGCGTCTTCAGCGCGAGCAGCTCCACGCCGGGCAGCGCGCGCCTGGCCAGGCCGGTGAGGGTGCCCGCCGGAGGCAGCTCGAGAATCGCGGTGACCCCGATGTCCGTCATCGTCTCCATGCACAGGTCCCAGCGAACCGGCGCGGCGACCTGGGCGACGATGCGGTCCAGCCAGGCGGTGCCTGACGTGACCACCGCGCCGTCTCTGTTGGACAGCAGCGTGATCGCCGGGTCCTTCACCACGGCGTCGGCGGCGGCGCTGGCCAGCGCGGCGACCGCGGCGGCCATGTGCGAGGTGTGGAAGGCGCCGGCCACCCGCAGCGGGCGCAGCCGGGCACCGGGCGGCGGGTTGTCGGCGAAGCCCTGGAGCTGCCCGAGCGTGCCCGCGGCAACGATCTGCCCGGCCCCGTTCACGTTTGCCGGGGTGAGGCCGGCCGCCTCGACCGCGGCGAGCACCGTCGCCTCGTCGCCGCCGAGCACCGCGGTCATCCCCGTGGGCTCCGCGGCCGTCGCCGCCGCCATGGCGCGGCCGCGCACGCCGGTGAGCCGCATGGCGTCCTCGGCGCTCAGCACCCCGGCGATCGCCCCGGCGGCCAGCTCGCCGACGCTGTGCCCGGCCGCGCCATCCGGCTCACCGGGCAGCAGGCCCGCCGCCGCGAGCGCGGCGGCGACCAGCAGCGGCTGGGCGACGGCCGTATCGGTGATCTCGTCGGCGCCACCGGTGGTTCCCGACCGGATCAGGTCGAGGTCGGCCAGCTCGGACCACGTACCGAGGCGCTCGGCGACACCGGGCAGCTCGAGCCAGGGGGCGAGGAAGCCCGGAGTCTGGGCGCCCTGTCCTGGAGCGGTGATGATCAGCACGACTCCTACACTGCCCTGTAGGAGTCCGCCATCCTCCTGACGGACAGCACGAAGTTTCCGGCACAAGGCTTGTAGCTTTACGACAAATAACGTTCACCCGCGCGTCACCGGCCCGCTACCCGATCCCATACTGTGGCGGAAATGTTTGACCAGCTCATGCGCCAGTCCTACGGTGATATGGCCATGACTGTGATGGCGGCGGGCCGGCGGGCGGGCAACCTTCCCGCCGAACTGACTAGTTTCGTGGGCCGTCGGCGTGAGGTGGCCGAGGTCAGACGTCTGCTGTCCGTGTCCCGGCTGGTTACGCTGACCGGCGTCGGAGGCGTCGGGAAGACCAGGCTGGCCCTGCGGGCCGCCGTGGAGTTCCGCCGCGCGTTCGACGAAACCTGGCTGGTCGACCTGGCGGGCCTGATCGATCCCTCGCTCGTGGTCCCGACGGTCGCCGCGACCGTCGGGCTGTGCGATCAGTCCGAGCGCCCGCCGCTGCCGGTCTTGTCCGACTTTCTCGCCCCCAAGCGGATGCTGCTGGTGCTGGACAACTGCGAGCACCTGCTCGACGCGTGCGCCGAGCTGGCCGACGCGCTGCTGCGGGCCGCACCTGAGTTGCGGATCCTGGCGACCAGCAGGCAGTCGCTGCGTATCGAGGGCGAGTTCACGATGGCGATAGCGCCGCTGCCGGTGCCGGCGGGGGACCAGCCGCCGCTGTCGCCGGAGGCGCTCGGCCAGTACGAGGCGGTCAGCCTGTTCGCCGACCGGGCTGCGGCGGTGCTCCCCGGGTTCATACTGGACGGCAGCAACGCGATGGCGGTCGCCAGGCTCTGCCGGCAGCTGGACGGCATACCGCTGGCCATCGAGCTGGCGGCGGTGCGCCTGCGGGCGCTGTCGGTGGGCGAGATCGAGGAACGTCTCGGTGACCGTTACGGGCTGCTCACCGGCGGCAGCAGGGCCGCGCTGCCCCGCCAGCGGACCCTGCGCGCCCTGGTCGACTGGAGCTTCAGCCTGCTCTCGACCGCCGAACGGCATCTGTGGGCACGGCTGTCGGTGTTCGCCGGGGATTTCGGCCTCGATGCCGTCGAGGGGACGTGCGCGGGCGAGGGCATCTCCGCCGATGAGCTGCCGGATCTTCTCGCCGACCTGGTCGACAAGTCGCTGCTGCTCCGCCACGAGCACCTCGGCGAGGGCCGGTACCGGCTGCTGGAGACCCTCCGCCAGTTCGGCCAGGAGAAGCTCAGCGAGTACGGCCAGCGGGAGCTGATGCTGTCCCGGCACCGGGACTGGTACCAGCGCCTGGCCGAGCAGGCGCTGGCCGAGTGGTTCGGGCCCCGGCAGGTCTCGTGGTTCAACCGCCTCCGGCTCGAGCGGGCCAACCTCCGGGCCGCTCTGGAGTACTGCCTCAGCGAGCCGGGCGAGGCCGAGACCGGGCTGCGGATGGCTTCGGTCCTGCTCCGGCCTTTCTGGCTGCCGAACGCCTTCTTCAGCGAGGGAAGGATGTGGCTGGCGCGCCTGCTGGAGAAGGTCACGGCCGGGACGGCCCGGGCGAAGGGGCTCTGCGCGAACGCCTGGCTTGCCCTCATGCAAGGCGACGCCGCGACCGCGCTGTCCATGCTCGAGGAGGGTGGCCGGCTCGCAGACCAGCTGGACGACCCGGCGAGCAGCGCCTGCGTCCTTTACCTGTCCGGGCTGGCCGCGCTGTACCTCAAGGATGAGCCGGCGGGGACGCGGCTGCTGCGGGAGGCGGTGGACAGCCACACTCGGATCGGCGACCCGTACGGCATCGCGATGTCATCGGTCGCGCTCGCGGTGTCTCTCGGCGAACAGGGCGACAGCGGCCAGGCGGTGGCGCTGTGCGAGCGGAGCCTGGCGCTGACCGCGAGCCGGGCCGAGACCTGGTGCCGGAGCTACGCACTGCGCACGCTCGCCATCGAGACGTGGCACCGGGGCGAAAGCGCCCTGGCGGCCTCGCTGGCGCGCGAAGGGCTGCTGGCGAGCCGCACGTTCGACGACCGGTTCGGCATGGCCGTTGACGTCGATGTCCTGGGATGGGTCGCGGCTGGGCCTGCCGGAGGCAACCCACGGCGCGCCGCGCTGCTGATGGGCGCCGCGGAAGCCATCGCCCGCACCGTCGGTGCGTCCAGGCTCCGTATCGGCATATACGTCGGTCACCACGAGCGCTGCCGGGCACGCGTCAAGGCCGCGCTGGGCAGCCAGGACTTCGCCAGGGCCCTCGCCGACGGCGCGCGGCTCACCCTGGAGCAAGCCGTCGCCGAGGCGCTGGCGGACGCAACCGGCACGTCGGCCTCCCTGACCGCAGCCTCCCCCCCGACGCCAGGGTCTGCGTCGTCCGCTTCGCCTCCGCGGCCGTCTTCGCCTCCCGGGCCGTCTTCGCCTCCGGGGCCCTCTCTAACTCCAGAGCCCTCTCCGACCCCGCCGTCCCCTCTCACACGACGGGAGACGGAGATCGCGGAACTGGTCGCGGGCGGCCTGAGCAACAAGGCGATCGCCGCCACCCTGGTGATATCCCAGCGCACCGCGGAAGGCCACGTGGAGCGCATCCTGTCCAAGCTCGGCTTCACCTCGCGCGCCCAGATCGCCGCCTGGGTCACCGCCCGCAAAAACGGCTGATCTCACCTGACCGCCAGGTAGAAGCCGGTGGCCGCACCATATACCCTGTACGGGTACGGGGTTACTGTCCACCCGGAGGGTTAGGTGAGCGAGATGCACGCGGTCACGCACGCGCTGTCCATCGCCGGGTCGATGACATGGCAGATCACCTGGGCGCTCATACTGGGGTTCTTCCTCGCGGCGATCGTGGAGGCCGTGGTCCGCAAGTCCACGATCGTCCGGCTGCTTGGCGACGCCCGGCCGCGCACGCTCGCGGTCGCCGCGGGGCTCGGTGCCGCGTCGTCGTCCTGCTCCTACGCGGCAGTCGCACTCGCCCGCGCACTGTTCCGCAAGGGCGCGAACTTCACCGCGGCGATGGCGTTCGAGATCGCCTCCACGAACCTGGTGATCGAGCTCGGCCTCATCCTGGCGCTGCTGATGGGCTGGCAGTTCACGCTCGCCGAGTTCACCGGCGGCCCGATCATGATCGTCATCATGGCCGTGCTGTTCCGCCTCTTCCTTGGCGAGCGGCTGCTGCGCGGGGCGCGCCAGCAGGCCGACCGTGGCCTAGCGGGGGCGATGGAGGGCCACGCCGCGATGGACATGTCCATCGGGCGGCAGGGATCGTTCGCGCGGCGGCTGCTCTCCGGCGAGGGCTTCACCTCGGTCAGCCACGTCTTCGTGATGGAGTGGGCCGCGATCCTCCGCGACCTGGTGGTTGGCTTGCTCGCCGCTGGGGCGATCGCCGCGTGGGTGCCGGACAGCTTCTGGCGGGCGTTCTTCTTCACCGGGCACCCGCTGGCCGCGAAGCTGTGGGGGCCGCTGATCGGCCCCCTGGTGGCGGTGATCTCGTTTGTCTGCTCGATCGGGAACGTGCCGCTGGCCGTCGTGCTGTGGAAGGGCGGGATCAGCTTCGGCGGCGTGGTCGCGTTCATCTTCGCGGACCTGATCATCGCACCGATCCTGAACATCTACCGCAAGTACTACGGCGGCCGGATGGCGCTGTTCATCCTGGCAGCCTTCTACCTGGCGATGGCCGCGGCCGGATACGTCATAGAGCTCGTTTTCGGCGGTCTCGGGCTCGTGCCCGGCAAGGCGAGCGCGAAGATACCCGACCAGGGCGTCAGCCTGGACTACACCACCTGGCTCAACATCGTCTTCCTGATCCTGGCCGGCGTTCTGATCATCCGGTTCGTGCGCACGGGAGGCGCGGCGATGCTGCGCATGATGGCCGGCGCGCCCGAGCCGGCGGACGCCGCCGGCGGCCACGCGCATAGCCGGTGACTTCGCCCATACCGTGCTGGGTGCGGGCGCGTATAGCCCGTTCCCTCCTCAATACCCTGCTGGGGTGCGGGCGCGCATAGCCGGTGACTTCGCCCATACCGTGCGAGGGTGCGGCCACGCGCATAGCCGGTGACTTCCTCCATACCGTGCTGGGGTGCGGGCGCGCATAGCCGGTGACTTCGTCCATACCGTGCGAGGGTGCGGCCACGCGCATAGCCGGTGACTTCGTCCATACCGTGCTGGGGTGCGGGCGCGGGCATAATCGTCCCTTCCTCCATACCCTGCTGGGGTACGGTATGTTAGAAGAGGGGGAGAGCGGAGAGGTGACGTGTACGGGTACGCGCCGAACAGGGAGGACTACCTCAAGCGGCTGCGCCGGATCGAGGGACAGGTACGCGGGCTGCAGAAGATGGTGGAGGAGGACAAGTACTGCATAGATATCCTGACCCAGGTGTCGGCCGCCACCAGGGCGCTGCAGTCGGTCGCGCTGGGTCTGATGGAAGACCACCTGGGGCACTGCGTCACTCAGGCGGCCGCCGAGGGCGGCGAGGTCGCGGCGATGAAGGTTCGCGAGGCGTCTGAGGCGATCGCCCGCTTGGTGAAGTCCTGACAACCACGACAGAAGGCGACTGATGACATCGGCGACCTACCACGTCACCGGGATGACATGCGAGCACTGCGTGCACGCGGTTACCGGGGAGCTGAAGAACCTGGCGGGCGTCACCGGCGTAACCGTCGATCTTGTCCCGGAGGGCCGCTCCGCTGTGACCGTCACCAGCGAGGCGCCGCTGCCGTCGGCGGCGGTCGCGGACGCCCTCGACGAGGCCGGTGGCTACCGGCTCGCGGGGAACTGAGCGGCTGGGGAGACACGGATACCACCGTGACAGGCAAGAGCCTGCGGCGATCGAGGCCGCCGACCTGACCCTGGTCCGCGGCGACCCGGCCGCGGTGCCCGACGCGATCGCGTTGTCCAGGCGGACACTGGGCGCCATCGAGGACAACATGACCTGGGCGTTCGGCTACAACATCGCCGTGATACCGCTCGCCGCCCTGGGCCTGCTCAGCCCGCTGATCGCCGCCGCCGCGATGGCGTTCGGCTCCGTCTTCGTGGTCACCAACAGCCTCCAGGTGCGCCGCTTCCGGGACGTCTCCGAGTTACCCGGCCGCACCCATCGCCGCCGGGGCCCCGGGCGGCTCAGCGATGCTGGCGGGCAGGCGGCTGTGCGTCCTGCTGGTATCCGGCGGCGTGCGCGCCGTTCCTCCGGCGGCGGAAGTGGAGCACCAGCGCGACCACGATGGCGACCACGATGATCGCGGCGATGGCGTAGGTGGGGCCGTGGAAGTCGTTTGCGATGGTCTGCCAGTTGCTGCCGACCGCGTAGCCGGCGGCGCCAAGCGCGGCCGTCCAGGGTATGCACCCGGCCGTGGTGTACAGACCGAACCGCAACGCGGGCATCTGCGCGAACCCAGCCGGAAGCGAGATGAACGTGCGCACCACCGGAAGCAGCCGGCCGAAGAAAACCGCCGCCGGACCGTACCGGTCGAACCACTTGACTGCCCGGTCGATCTCATGCTCCCTGACCCCGATGAAGCGCCCCCACCGGCGCACCGCAGGAGGTCCCCAGAAGTAGCCGACCGCCCAGGCCACATAGCTGCCCACCACGTTGCCGGCCACTCCGGCGACGATGACACCCACCAGGTTGAGATGAGCCCCCGCGACAGCGCCCGCGGCGACCGCGCCGCCGAACAGCATGATCAGCTCGGACGGGATGGGGATGCACGCCGACTCGGCCAGCATGAGCAAGAACACCGCGAGATAGCCGTAACTGGCGATGAAGTGCTGCACGGGCTGTTCCTTCCAATAGGCTGAGGCATCATGGCCGGGGAGCAGGCAGGCACGCCTGGACAGCACCCGAAGCCAGCTTCTTCTACAGTACTGTAGATATCGGTTGGCTGTGTGCCGTCGATCGTCATCGGCCGGTCCTCAGCGCGCAACACTACCCTATCCGGGCAGGCCCCCGCCCGTGCCCGCCGCACCCGGGCCGCGTTCTTCCTGGCAAGATCAGCGAGATGATCCTGGTGCCGGCCCGCGTGCGGCTGCTGATCGCGGGTTACCCGGAGCTGACCGCCGTGCTCGCCGCCACGGCCATCGGCCTGACGGTGCGACCGCCGCTGGCGTGGCTGGCCGGCCACCAGGGCATCGGCGTTCTGCTGGCGATCCTGGTCTTCGCCACCGCGGTGGCCATCGAGCCCGCCGCGCTGCGTCGTCTCGCCGTCACGTGGCGTTCGGTGCTCGCCGCGCTCGCCGCCGGGATCACCGTGCTGCCGGCGCTGGCCTGGGCCGCCTCGCAGGTCGTTCCGGCTGGACCGCTGCGCGACGGCGTCATGACTGTGGGCCTTGCGCCGTGCGAGATCGCATCGGTCGCCACCACGGCCATGGCCGGAGGTGCGGCGGCCGTGTCCGCCGGGGTGCTCATCGGCTCCACCGTGACCGCCGTCGCCTGCGCCGGGCCCATCCTGGCCCTCGAAGCCGGGCACGCCATCCGGCCGGGTCACATCATCGCCGCCCTCGCCGTCGTGGTGGCGCTTCCCCTTGCCGCCGGCATCTTCGTGCGCGCTCGCGTGCCGCTGACGGCAAGGGCCGAGCAGGCGGCCCCGGCAACCGCCATGCTCTCCGTCGCAGCCCTGGTCGCCCTCATCGCCGCCGAAGTGCGCCTCTCCGCCCGTTACGCGGCCGTGGCGCTCGCGCTGGCCGTGTTCCTGGCCGGCTCGGCGCTGACTGGCCGCATCCTGGGAACCGGAATCGGCCGGGCAGCCGCTGTCGCCTTGCTGCTGACGACCTCGATGCGTGATTTCGCCATCGCCGCCGGCCTGGCCGCCGCGGCGTTCGGGCCGGCCGCGGCCGCGCCGCTCGGCCTGTACGGCATCCTCGTCCTGGTCTGGGGAACAGCCGCCGCCGGAGTGCTGCGCCGCTGGCCGGGCCGGGACGCTACCGCGGGGGACGAGACGCCGGCCACGCCGAATGCTGGTCCCGGCTCCCGAGACGAACCGTAACCCGAGGTAGGTGACCGGAAGGTTTGCGCCTACTGGCCGGGCCTCACGCACAGGCCGACCAGTCGAACGATGCCCAGACGGTCCGCCCGTAGGCGGTCGCCTGGCTGCCCCAGTCCGCTGCGAGCGCGGACACTATGCCCAGGCCGCGGCCACTAGCCGGGTGGACGCTCCGCTCCAGCCAGGGACCGCCGTCATCTTGCACCTCGATCAGCACGTACTCGCCCGGGCTTACCACGGCCCGCACCGTGAACGTGCCGCTGGCTTTGCGGCTGTCGCTGTGCAGGACGGCGTTCGCGGCGAGTTCGGAAGCACAGAGGATGATGTCATCGGCGGCCGGGCACCCGTCGAGCTCACGCCTGAGGGCGGCACGCACGCGGCGCACCTCCTCCGGCTCGCTCCGGAAGGAGGCCACCGTCGAACGACGCAGCCTCGTCACAGTGGCGGGCGGCTGCACTACGCCTCCGCCGGGATCGCGACAAGCCGGCGAAATGCGCTGCCCGGGGGGAGACACTCGCCCAGCAGATCTGTCATCCTGCTCCGGCAGCTCGGGCACCACTCCCGCGCCACGTATTCCAGCGCGATCGCGAACTCGGGCTGCTTCTCCCTGAGCAGGCGCCGGACGTACACCCTGTTTGCCTGAGCTTTTTCGAGATTACTCATTCATTAACACCCATGAAGCTGACGGGGGTTCTTCCCTGGCTAGTTCTGTTCGTACTCACGCCCGGCCGGGGCGCGCAGGTGAGGCCCGGGGTGCCCCCGGGGAAGCTCGCAGGCGACGGTGCTCCACGACCCTGCCTCAGGTGACCCGCCCGCTGACAAGCCGGGCACCGCCGGCGCGCCGCAGACAGGGGGAACGCTCGTGTGCGTTTCATCAAGGCATGACCAGCCGTCGACGCAGGCCGTACCGTCTCCGTGATAAAGCTTCGCGATGTTCATGATCTCCACCCCGGCCCTGGAACCCAGGCCAACGATCAGGCAGCGGCCCCGGTCACAGGAACCAGTCCTCGGCCCGCTGCCCGCGGTGGCGGGCCGCCGGAGAACGGTGCCCTCTCGAGGACGAGTACGCCCGCATCGTCGAAAAGCACCACGCCGTTGCAGAGCAGGCTCCATCCCTGCTCGGGGTGGCTGGCCACGACCCTGGCAACACAGCGGTCCGTCGCGCGCGCGTCCGGGCATGGGGGTGTGTGCGTGCACATGTTGTCCTCCGTCACTGCAGCCGAACACGGCTGCGGCTCTCCAGCAGCCTCGCCTTTACTTCCGTGCGGGGGAACGGGAGAACTACCTAGACGGGTACCTGTTTTGTTAGCGTTAACATGTTAACGCTAACATCCCAGTGGCGCTCTGGTCACGGCACAAATAAATATCCGGCCCGCGCCGCACTGCCGCGCAGCCCTGCACGAGCGCCCGTAACCGTTGCGCCTCAAAACCACCCGAGCGCAGCACCGCTGCGCCTCACACTCCGTGCCCTGCATCGCCGCGGCCCCACGCCGCCTGAGACCTGCATCGTTGCGCCCGCCGGCGTTTGAGCACCGCTTGCGCCTCATACTCCGTGCCCTGCATCGCCGCGGCCCCACGCCGCCTGAGACCTGCATCGTTGCGCCCGCCGGCGTTTGAGCACCGCTTGCGCCTCATACTCCGTGCCCTGCATCGCCGCGGCCCCACGCCCCCTGAGTCCTGCATCGTTGCGCCCGCCGGCGTTTGAGCACCGCTTGCGCCTCACACTCCGTGCCTGCACCGCTGCGCCTCACCCTGCCCGAGCCCAGTACCGTTGCGCCTCCGGTCGCTTGAGCCCAGAAAGAGTTATGGCGCCTCAAGCTGCGCAATGTCCTCAGAGACTTCATCGCCCCCTCAGCCACAGAAGCCGCAAACGCCATAATGCCCGCAAAGCATCCAACAGTCTCAGGAGTTTGACATCACCTGAGTCCCTTGCACCGCACCGGCACCGTGCACCCTCTTCGTGGAAACGTAGGGGTCGTATACGGCCCGTAACTACCACGATCATGAAATAGGCCAGCAGCCAGCGAGGCGGGTCACTGGTGAGCGGGGCCCCAGCTGCTACCGGCTCAGGGCGTGCATCACCCCACAAGTCACGAGGACCCCACTGGCACAATACCCGGCCGCGCTCCTGGGCAACGACGGTGATGAATCGCGAGAATGGCGGCTGGCTGGCGCTAGGGGTCTGCGGTGCGCTGGGGTCTGCGGGGCGTTAGGGTCTGCGGGGCGTTAGGTGTCTGGGGTGCGCTAAGGGTCTGCGGTGCGCTAAAGGTCTGCGGTGCGCTAAAGGTCTGCAGGGCGCTAGGATTCTGCAGGGCGCTGAGGTCTGCGGTGCGCTAAGAGGTCTGCAGGGCGCTGAGGTCTGCGGTGCGCTGGGGCTACAGGACTGGGGCTACAGGGTGGCCTTGGGGGCTAGGCGGCCGAGGATAATGGCTACCCAGAGGGTGAAGCCGTCGCGGCCTATGGATGGCGTGTACTCCGTGAGTTCGGCGACCCGGCGCAGCCGGTAGCGCACCGTGTTGGGGTGCACGAAAAGGAGCCGGGCCGTAGCCTCCAGCGAGGAGCCCTGCTCCAGGTACGTGGTCAGCGTGTCGAGCAGCGCCGTGCCGCCGGCCAGCAGCGGCTCGTACGCGTCGGCGATGAGCACGGCGCGGGCATCGGCGTCCCCGTTGAGGGCCCGCTCCGGCAGCAGTTCATCGGCGCCCACGGGCCGCGGCGCATCCGGCCAGGCGGGGGCGGCGCGCAGCGCCGCGAGCGCGGCGCGCGCCGAGATGGATGCCGAGCGCAGGTCACGGACCAGGGGCCCGGCGATGACGGGCCCGGGCCCGAACCGCCCGGCGAACCGCTCGGCGACCGCCATCGGGTCGTTGGCGCCGCCCACCACGACGATCAGCCTGCTCCCCTGGACGCCGGCGAGCAGATCCAGCCTGGCCCGCCTGGCCTGGTTGCGGAGGTCGTCGATGATCGGCTCGGCCTCCTCACCGTCGATGGTGCCGACGATCACCGCGACGGGGGAGGACGACCAGTTCAGCGCCGAAGACCAGGAGTGCAGTGACTCCTGTGATTCGCCGCGCACCAGGGAGTCCACGACGAGTGCTTCGAGCCGGGCGTCCCACGCGCCACGCGTCTCCGCGGTCCGCGCGTACACCTGCGCCGCGCTGAAGGCGATCTCCCTGGCGTAGGTCAGCACCGCCTCGCGCAGCTCGGCCTCGCCGCCCGGCGCGGCGAGGCCGTCGACCTGGGCCTCCACCACGTCGATGATGACCCGGACCATCTCGACGGCGTGCTGCAGGCTCACCGCGCGGGCGAGTTCCCGCGGCGCGGTGCTGAACACCTCGGTGACCGCAGGCCGGTTGCGCTCGGGATGCCTGATCCAGTCGACGAAAGCGGCGATCCCCGCCTGCGCGACCAGTCCCAGCCAGGACCGGTTCTCCGCGGACATCTTGCGGAACCACGGCAGCCGCGCATCCATGGCCGCGATCGCCGCCGTGCCCAGCGTTCCCATCGCGCGCTCGATCCGCTGCACGGTTTCCGGGTGCACCCTGCTGGCCGCGGCCTGCTGCTTCGCCTTTGCCTGCACGCAACCAGCGTGCCACGACCCTGGTCATTTCCGAACAGCCACGGTGCCTGATGGGCTCCGGTCACCCACGCGCCGCCGCCCTCCGGATGCCGGCTAACGATCTTCAAACGGGGAATAGCAACACTATTCACCGCATGCCGCACATATGCTGCACAGAGGGCCGAGGCGGGCGGACGTGATGGTGTGGCGGGTAGTTGTATCCGGGGAGATCAGGTGAGCTGATCATGGCCGACGAGGCAGCGCCCCTGAACACGGCGCCCCTGAACACGGCGCCGCTGGCGAACACGGCGGTGCCCGCGAACACGGCGCCCGCGAACACGGCGCCCGCGAACACGGCGCCCGCGAACACGGCGCCCGCGAACACGGCGTCGCTGAAGACAGGTGGCGGCCAGGGGTACCTGCGGATCGCCACGGAAGA
>Ga0213875_10000705_pt1 | contig 25714 bp, 25 predicted proteins | sample BarmaccomBMRX_R8_FD_160105 | JGI IMG/M metagenome (GOLD analysis project Ga0213875, IMG submission 160105) | Root-associated microbial communities from Barbacenia macrantha in rupestrian grasslands, the National Park of Serra do Cipo, Brazil - RX_R8 | ecosystem: Host-associated > Plants > Roots... | reverse complement strand
TCCTGATCGGCCAGGAGTGCGGCGCTCATACGGTGCCGTATATCGAAAGCAAGAACGCAACGGCTGTCTTCGAGCACGAGGCCACCACGTCGAAGATCGCCGAGGACCAGCTCTTCTACTGCACTCAGCGCGGCCTCAACGAAGAAGAAGCCGTGGCGTTGATCGTGAACGGATTTGTCAAGGACGTGCTGCAACAACTGCCGATGGAGTTCGCCGTCGAAGCACAAAAGCTGATCGCCGTCAGCCTCGAGGGCAGCGTGGGTTGATGCGGCTTCGGAACTGGGCGCCCGAAACCCGAGGAGGGGCGAAGGGCGTTCGTCTGAGGCATTCCCCTTCGCGGCTCGCTTTCCTTCTTTTCAACGGAATTGGACATGCTCGAAATTCGCAATTTGCACGCCGAGATCGACGGGAAGCCGATCCTCAAAGGAGTGAGCCTTGCCGTGAAGCCGGGCGAAGTCGCCGCCATCATGGGCCCGAACGGCTCCGGCAAATCGACGCTCTCCTATGTCATCGCCGGGAAGGACGAATACGAGGTGACCGAGGGAGAGGTTCTCCTGGAGGGTGAGAGCCTTCTCGGCATGGACCCTGACGAGCGCGCCGCGAAAGGGTTGTTCCTGGCTTTCCAGTACCCGCTCGAGATTCCGGGCGTTGCGACGATGACTTTCCTCAAGGCTGCGTTGAACGCGCAGCGAAAGAAGCGCGGCGAGGATGAGATCGCGCCTGCCGATTTCATTCGAAGCGTGAACCGCGCTGCCGACAAGCTCGGCATCTCGCGAGAGATGCTGCGCCGTGCGCTCAATGTCGGCTTCTCGGGCGGCGAGAAGAAGCGCATGGAAATCCTGCAGATGGCGCTTCTCGAGCCCAGGATGTGCGTCCTCGACGAAACCGACTCCGGCCTCGACATTGACGCGCTGCGGATCGTCGCCGAGGGCGTCAACTCGCTCCGTGCCGAGAATCGCGCCTTTCTCGTCATCACGCATTATCAGCGGCTGTTGTCCCATATTGTGCCGGACACGGTGCATGTGATGGCCGATGGACGCATCGTGAAATCGGGCGGTCCAGAGCTTGCGAACGAGCTCGAGGCGAAAGGCTATGCCGACTTCGCCGCGCGGCCGGCCGCTTAGCCATGACCGCGCTCACCCCCATCAGGACGAAGGCCGAAACGGCGCTCATGGCGCAATACGAGGCGCTGCGCCGTGATTTGGCGAAGAATAAAGCGAGCAGCGCCGCCCGCGAGGCGGCGATTGCCGGTTTCGCCGCAAACGGCCTGCCTCACCGTCGGATCGAAGCTTACCATTACACCGATCTGCGCAATCTATTGCGCGACGCGGCGCCGCTCGCACATCGCCCCTCGGAGAAGGCAGGCCACAGCGTCGAGGCAGGACGTTTTCTCGGCGACATCCGCGCCCATGAGATCATCTTCGTGAACGGAAGATTGATGGACGCGGGCAAGCTGGCCTCGCGTTTGCCGAAAGGCGTCTCGATCACGGTGAAGCCCGACACGGCTCCCATGATCCTCGATCCGAGTGACGCGGTCGTCGCCTTGAACACCGCGCTTTCGCAGGAGAACGTCAGCATCGAGATCGGCAACGGCGTCACGCTCGAGCACCCCTTGCACCTCGCCTTTGTTCAGGATGCCGGTTCGCCGCAAGCCGTGTTCGCACGCGTGAGCGTCCGCGTCGGAGACGCAGCGAACGCCACGCTCATCGAGAGCCATGAGGGTCCCAATGCGATCGCGACGCAATCGAATGTCGGCGTCGAGATCGCGGCTGCCGATCGCGCACGCGTCGAGCATGTGCGGGTCAACGCCGAGGGCGACAAGGCTTTCTCGCTGTCGAGCCTGGGCTTGTCACTCGGCCATGACGCCTCGGTGTATAGTCTCAACGTCATTCTCGGCGCGGCGATTTCGCGCCATCAGATACTCGCCCGCTTTGCCGGGGAGAACGCGAAGCTCAGGCTCAATGGCGTCGGCATGCTCGACGGCGAGCGCCATGCGGATGTGACGCTCGTCGTCGATCATGCGGTGCCCGGCGGTGAAAGCCGCGAGCTGTTCAAGACCGCGGTCGACGAGCGATCGAGCGGCGTCTTCCAAGGGAAGATCATCGTGCGTCCGCATGCTCAGAAGACCGACGGCAAGATGATGTCGGCGGCGCTCCTCCTTTCGGAGGATGCCTCGATGAGCAACAAGCCCGAGCTCGAGATTTTCGCCGACGATGTCCAATGCGGCCATGGCGCCACTTGCGGCGCGCTCGACGACAACCTGCTTTTCTACCTGATGGCGCGCGGTATTCCGCGTCGGGATGCCCAGGCGCTTCTGATCCGCTCCTTTCTCGGCGAGGCGACGGAGGAGGTTTCGAGCCAGGAGCTCCGTGAGGCGCTCGGCGGGCTCATCGATGCATGGCTTGCGAGAAGGGCCGAGGCATGACGCTCCACTTTCCTTCCCCGCCTTATGACCTCGCCCGCGTGCGATCGGACTTCCCGATCCTCTCGCAGAAAGTCTACGGCCACCCGCTCGTCTATCTCGACAACGGAGCATCGGCGCAAAAGCCGCGCCGAGTGATGGATGCAATGCGCAATTTGATGGAGACGGGATATTCCAACGTCCATCGCGGCTTGCATTACATGGCGAACGAGTCGACCGAAGCATTCGAGGCCGCGCGTGAGAAGGTTCGCGCCTTCATCAACGCGGGATCGGCCGAGGAAATCATTTTCACGCGCTCGGTGACCGGCGCGATCAATCTCGTCGCCTCGAGTTTCGGCGGCGACAATATCGGCCCGGGGGACGAGATCGTGCTCTCGATCATGGAGCATCACTCGAACATCGTGCCCTGGCATTATCACCGCGAGCGAAATGGCGCCGTGATCAAATGGGCCGGCGTCGACGATGACGGTGTGTTCGACCTCGTGGCCTTCGAGAAGCTCTTGAGCCCCAGGACGAAGATCGTTGCCATCGCGCATATGTCGAACGTGCTCGGCACGGTGACGCCGCTCAAGGAGATCGTCGCGCTCGCGCATGCGCGCGGCATTCCGGTGCTTGCCGATGGCGCGCAAGCGGTGGTGCACATGCCTGTCGATGTTCGGGATCTCGACATCGATTTTTACGGATTCACCGGCCATAAGCTCTACGGCCCCACCGGCATCGGCGTCCTCTACGGCAAGAAGGAATGGCTCGAGCGGATGCGCCCTTACGAGGGGGGCGGCGAGATGATCGCCGAGGTGACGACGGACACGATCACCTACAATGACCTGCCGCATAAGTTCGAGGCCGGCACGCCGCCCATCGTGCAAGCGGTCGGGCTTGGCGCGGCGATCGATTATGTGAGTGGGCTCGGCAAGGATCGGATCGCCACACATGAGCAGGCGCTCCGCGAGCATGCGCATTTCGAGCTCCGGCGCCTGAATTCCATCCGCATCATTGGTGATGCGCCCGGCAAGGGAGCCATCGTGTCCTTCGAAATGAAGGGCGCGCACGCGCATGATGTCGCAACGGTCATCGATCGAGCCGGTGTGGCGGTGCGTGCCGGAACCCATTGCGCAATGCCGCTTCTGAAGCGCTTCGGCACCACTTCGACCTGTCGGGCTTCCTTCGGCCTCTACAATACGCATGAGGAAGTGGATATGTTGGTCGCGGCCTTGCGCAAGGCCGAGACGCTTTTTGCCTGAGGAGCTGTGCCTTGGACGCCCCCCTCACCGACCAGATGCCTGCGACCGAGCAGCCCAACCGGCCTGAGTTCTCGGCCAAGGCCCCTTTGCCGGAAGCCGAGATCGAGAAGCTCACAGATGACATCATCGGGGCGCTCAAGACCGTATATGACCCCGAAATTCCGGCGGATATCTATGAGCTTGGGCTGATTTACCGGGTCGATATCGAGGATGACCGCTCGGTCAAGATCGACATGACCTTGACGGCCCCGGCCTGCCCCGTCGCGGGAGAGATGCCGAAATGGGTGCAGGACGCGGTCGAGGCTGTGCCGGGCGTCCAGTCGGCCACCGTCAACATGGTTTTCGACCCTCCTTGGGACCAAAGCCGCATGTCGGACGAGGCCCGAATGGCCCTCGATATGTGGTAAAAAAGGCAAAAGGGGTCGATCTCGACGCCGAGCTCGGGAGCTCTTATCTATTCGTGAAGAGTTTATCGCCGTGATGAGAGCGGCGAATGAGGAGAAAGACATGGGAATGCCGTTGCGGCGCCTTCAGGTCGTGACACTCACCGATGCGGCCGCCGAAAGAGTGCGCGACATTGTCGCCCGTTCGGAAAAGCCGGTGATCGGGGTGCGCGTCGGCGTGCGCAATGGTGGCTGCGCGGGGATGTCGTATACGGTCGATGTGGCGGAGCAGGTGCAGCCCGGCGACGACGTGGTCGAGGACAAGGGCGCGACCGTTCTCGTCGATCCGAAGGCGGTGCTCTTCCTTCTCGGCACTCGGATGGACTACCGCCGCGACAAGTTCGCTTCTCAATTCGTCTTCGAAAATCCGAACCAGACATCGGCATGCGGCTGCGGCGAATCGGTGGCGATCGAGCCCGCCAAGCCCGAGGCGCTGAGCGCCTGAAGTCGCCGAGCTCGACCTTCGAAGCGGCGTGGACGCAGCTTCGATCACCGACCTCTTTCAGCCGATCGGACATGTGCGGCTGAAGCGCATGTTCGGCGGGCATGGAATTTATGCCGGCGAACTCTTCTTCGCTCTCGAGAGCGGCGGAGAAATCTTCCTGAAGACCGACGCCGAGACGCAGCCGGCATTTGCTGCCGCCGATGCCCATCCCTTCAGTTTCGAGCGGGCAGGCAAGACGATGATCACAAGTTATTGGCGTTTGCCAGATGCCGCATTCGATGAGCCCGACGAACTCGTGGGCTGGTGCAAGCTTGCGCTCGAGGCGGCGCGCCGCGCAGCGACAAGGCGCGCAAAATCTGTCACGCGGCCACGCGCGTCGCGAAGCTCAGGCCAAGCGCGCGCCAAACCTCGGTGAGCGCCTCGGCGAGCGCGGCGACGAGCTCTTGCGTGTGAAACGGCCCTGGTGTGATGCGCAGCCTCTCCGAGCCGCGCGGCACGGTCGGGTAGTTGATGGGCTGCACATAGATGTCGTGGCGGTCGATGAGGCGATCGCTCGCCGCCTTGCAGAGAACGGGATCACCGACCATCACCGGCACGATGTGGGACGGGCTCGCGAGCATCGGGATGCCGGCGCCCGCAAGCTTCGCCTTCACATTCGCCACCGCTCTCGCCTGGGCGGCGCGCTCGACCGAGGACGATTTGAGGTGGCGGATCGAGGCCGTCGCCGCCGCAACGATCGGCGGCGGGAGCGCCGTGGTGAAGATGAAGCCGGGTGCCGTCGAGCGCATCAAATCTACCGTTCTGGCGCTCGCGGCGACATAGCCGCCATGGCAGCCGAAGGCTTTGGCCAACGTGCCCTCGATGATGTCGATGCGGCCGAGCGCCCCGTCGCGTTCGGCGATCCCGGCGCCGCGCGCGCCATAAAGACCGACCGCGTGCACCTCGTCGATATAGGTCAACGCGCCATGGCGATTGGCGAGATCGCAAATATCGTGGATCGGCGCGATCCCACCATCCATCGAATAAAGGCTTTCGAAAACGATGAGCTTCGGCCTTCGTTCGCTGGTTTCCCGCAGCAAGGCGGTCAGATGCTCGAGATCATTGTGACGGAAGATCACCTTCTCGGCGCCCGATTGGCGCACACCTTCGATCATCGAGTTATGGTTGTCGGCATCGGAAAGGATGAGGCAGCCGGGAAGCGCGCGCGCAAGGGTCGCGATTCCCGTGGCGTTCGCTACATATCCCGAGGTGAAGACAAGCGCTGCTTCCTTGGCGTGCAAATCTGAAAGCTCGCGCTCGAGCTCGACGATGGCCATGTGATTGCCGGCGATGTTGCGCGTGCCCCCGGCACCCACGCCCATGGCGTGGGTGGCTTCGCAAGCCGCCTCGATCACTTTCGGATGACGGCTCATGCCGAGATAGTCGTTCGAGCACCACACCGTGATGCGCCTCGGTCCTTGAGGCCCCTGACGCATCGCAAAGGGCGGCTCGGCCGCCGTTCGGGCGAGCTCGGTGAAGACGCGGTACCGCCCCTCGGACCTGATGCGGTCGAGATGTGCGCCGAACGCCTCTTCGTAATCGAAGGCAGCTCGTCTTTGCATCAAGCCCGTCTCCAACCGTCTCGAGCGCCTCGCGGAGCTCAACTCCTCGAGATCATCCTTCCGAAACTGGTCCTATAGGCGAGTCGCGCCGAACGCGCTTGGGCGAATTGTCTCAGCGGCGCTCGCTCAAAGCCGCAATTCAGGCGCTCGTCCTGACGGGGCGAAGCAGGAAGCTTGGGACGTGATCCCCAAGGCCGACGACCGCAGGTTCCGCGTCGTGGGAACGGCGCGGAGCTGCCGGACGTGCATGCGGTGCAGCTTCGTGTCGGGAGGGGGGCTCGCGTTCGGCTCCCGAGCGCGGCGCCGGCTTCTTTGCTGGGATCGGGGAAACAGCGGCGCCGTTGCGTCGGCCCGAAGTGGCCCGGGCGCGGGGCCGCTCGGCGTGTGCTTTGCGCGACTTCGAGGAGCCGGAAGCACTGTCCGTCGCGGGGGCTGCAGGTTTCACCGGATTTCCCGACCAGGGGATGGGCTTGCCGATCAGCTTCTCGATGGCTTCGAGAGATTTCGCGTCCGCGGGGGCAACGAGGGTGACCGCCGTGCCTTCGAGGCCGGCGCGGCCTGTTCTCCCGATGCGATGCACATAATCTTCCGAATGATGGGGGACATCGAAGTTGAAGACATGGCTCACCGCCGGAATATCGAGACCGCGCGCCGCCACGTCGCTCGCGACCAGAAACTTGGTCGTGCCCTGACGGAACCCGTCGAGTGCGCGCATGCGCGAGGGTTGATCCATGTCACCATGCAAGGCGGCCGCGGAGAAATTGTGCCGCAGCAACGAGCGGTGAAGCTCGACGACGGAACGCTTGCGGTTGCAGAAAACGATGGCGTTCTTGAGTTCCGGCGCCTCGAGCAGCTGGCGCAAGGTCTCGCGCTTTTCGTAGTCGCGATCGCTCGTTGACACCAGTGTCTGTGTGATCGTCGAAGCCGTGGTCGCGGGCCGGGCGACCTCGACGCGCACGGGATTGTGCAGAAACTGTCCGGTGAGCCGTTGGATTTCGGGCGGCATGGTCGCCGTGAAGAACAAGGTCTGCCGCGTGAAGGGAACGAGCTTGCAGATCCGCTCGATGTCGGGGATGAACCCCATGTCGAGCATCCGGTCCGCTTCGTCGATGACGAGAAGCTCGACGCCGGAGAGCAGAAGCTTGCCGCGCTCCACATGGTCCAGCAAACGGCCGGGCGTCGCGATCAGCACATCGGCACCACGCGAGATCTTCAGATCCTGATCGCCGAAGGAAACGCCGCCGATGAGAAGTGCCACCGAAAGCTTATGATTGACGCCGTATTTGACGAAAGCTTCCTCGACCTGCGCTGCAAGCTCGCGCGTCGGCTCGACGATGAGGGTGCGGGGCATGCGGGCTCGGGCGCGTCCCGTCTCCAGCATCGTCAACATCGGCAGCGTGAAGGCTGCTGTCTTGCCGGTGCCGGTTTGGGCGATTCCGAGGACGTCGCGCCGTTCGAGAATATGTGGGACGGCCTGGGCTTGAATTGGGGTGGGAGTGGTGTAGCCGGCCTGCTTGACGGCGCCGCGCACGGCGTCGGATAGTCCAAGATCGTCAAATGTCATGTGTAAGCGCCGGACTTTCCGGCGCGGTGCGATCGCTCAGATGTGAACCTACGAGCCCGGTGCGGCGCGATCGCCTTGTCACGCACGAACTCCGTCTTACCGTCGCTGACATGTTGCTGCAGATGCGAAATGTCAAGGATCATCTTGACGCAGCGCTGAAAATCGAGCTTGGCGGGCACTCCCTGGCTACCACGAAAAGCGCGTGGCCGGATGGACAGGAGGAAAAATGAACGCGGTTTGGTATTTCGATCTCATTTCGCCTTTTGCTTACCTTGCCCTTGGCGAGGTCGAAGCCCTTGCAAACGATGTCTCGGTCACTTTCAAGCCGGTTCTTTTCGGAGCGATATTGTCCCATTGGGGGCAGCTCGGGCCAGCCGAAATCCCTCCGAAACGCGTCCAGACCTATCGCTTATGTGTTTTCACCGCACGCGAGCGAGGGATTCCCTTCCGCTTCCCGCCCTCCCACCCCTTTAATCCTCTGACGCTGTTGCGCGTTTTGACCGCCCTCGAGGGCCGGCACGATGCGGTTCGGACAGTTTTCGACCTGATTTGGCGAGAAGGGCGCGATGTCGGGGCCGAGAAGACACTCGACCTCGCGCGCCAACGTCTCGGGATCGGAAACTTCGAATCTTTCATCGAAGCTCGGGACGCGAAGGCAAAATTGCGCGCCGAAACCGAGGCCGCGATCGCGTCGGGCGTGTTCGGCGTTCCAACTTTGTCGCTCGGCAACGAGCTGTTCTGGGGCCTCGATGCCATGCCGATGGCGCGAGCTTTTCTGGCCAATCCCCGTCTCTTCGAGGATAAGGAGATGCAGCGCGTCGATCATTTGCCGACCGGTGCGGTGCGGCCTCGTCCGGCCGAGGTTTCGGCAGGCACGTGAGCCGTAGGCATTGCCTTCGGGCTTGAGCTTGCGAGGCCGGCTCGGCTCAATCGATATGTCGCTGCAAGAGAGGGAGCACCATGCAGCTCAAGGGCATTCATCACCTCACCGCGATCACCGCGAATGCGTCGGGCAATCACGCCTTCTATACGCGCGTGCTCGGGATGCGGCTCGTGAAAAAGACCGTCAATCAGGACGATGTGAGCGCCTATCACCTCTTCTATGCCGATGGGGAGGCGACACCGGGCTCCGATCTCACCTTCTTCGACTGGCCTGTCGAGCGCGAGCGGCGGGGCACGCATTCCATCATTCGCACTGCGCTCAGGGTGGCGGGCCAGCCAAGCTTGCAATGGTGGAGCGAAAGATTGCGCGAGCATCGCGTGTTGCAGCAGCCGATTGCCGAGATCGATGGCCGCTTGACGCTCGAGTTCGAGGACGCCGAGGGCCAACGGCTCGCTCTCATCGACGATGGCGGCTTCGGTGTCGCGCACAGCTTTGCGGCGAGCCCCGTGCCTCAGGAACATCAGATTCGCGGGCTTGGGCCGATCAGCATGAGCGTCCCTGTTCTGGAGCCGACCGATATCGTGTTGACCCGTGTCATGGAGATGCGTCCCTTGCGCGAATATGCGCTCCCGAGCGCCGCGCGCGTGCATGTCTACGAGATGGGAGAAGGCGGCCCGGGCGCCGAGCTCCATGTCGCTGTCGAGCCCGGCATGGTGCAAGCGCGGCAAGGGGCGGGGAGCGTCCACCATGTCGCCTTCCGGACACCGAACGAGGAGGAGTATCGAGGCTGGATCGAGCGGCTGACCAAGATGGGCATCTCGTCGAGCGGCCCGGTCGATCGCTTCTACTTCCGCAGCCTCTATTTTCGCGAGCCGAACGGGGTGCTGTTCGAGATCGCGACCGATGGGCCGGGGTTCACGGCAGACGAGCCCCTCGATGCGCTTGGCGAGAAGCTCGCGCTTCCGCCTTTCCTCGAAGGACGCAGAGCGCAGATCGAAGCAGGACTCAAGCCGCTTGCGTGAGGTTTTTCCGTGGGATTTCTCATCGACGGTGTGTGGCGCGCCGAAGACCGGAGAGCGGCTTCGCCGGATGGCCGTTTCCAGAGACGTGAAAGCCCGTTCCGCAACTGGGTGACGCCGGACGGATCACCTGGTCCTTCCGGAGAGGGCGGGTTCGCCGCCGAGCCTCACCGTTATCATCTCTATGTCTCGCTTGCCTGCCCGTGGGCCCATCGAACGCTCATTTTTCGAGCGCTGAAACGCCTCGAGGAGATGATTGGCGTTTCGGTCACGCATTGGCGCATGGCTGAGAATGGCTGGACCTTCGAGGAAGGGCCGGGTGTTGTGCCCGACACGGTCAACGGCGCAAGCTTTCTGCACGAGATCTACACGAGGGCGGATCGAGCCTTCTCAGGAAGAGTGACGGTACCGGTGCTCTGGGACAAGCAGCGTCGAACCATCGTGAACAACGAGTCCTCCGAGATCATTCGCATGCTCAATTCGGCCTTCGATGGTGTGGGCGCCGCGCAAGGCGACTATTTTCCGCGAAGGCATCGCAGCGAGATCGAAAAGGTGAATGCGCGCGTCTACGACACGCTCAACAATGGCGTCTACAAGGCAGGTTTCGCGATGACCCAAGCGGCTTACGAAGAGGCAGTCCTTGCGCTGTTCGACACCATCGATTGGCTCGAGCAGACCCTCTCCGGTTCGCGATATTTATGCGGAGACGAGGTGACCGAAGCCGATTGGCGATTGTTCACGACGCTCATTCGCTTCGATAGCGTCTATTATGGGCACTTCAAATGCAATCTCATGCGGATCGTCGACTATCCGCATTTGTGGTCCTACACACGCGAGCTCTATCAGTGGCCAAAAATCGCAGCAACCGTGAACCTGGATCACATCAAGAAGCATTATTATGAGAGCCATCGCCACATCAATCCGACGGGCGTCGTGCCGCTTGGACCGACGCTCGATCTTCTGGCACCGCATGGCCGCGAGGAGAGCCTGCAAGGCTGACCATACGGGGTCGTTGTTGGTTATTTTCGAGCGCCAGGTTGCTCCGGGCGGGAGCATCGTGCCATCTCAGATCGCATGAGCAGGACCAGATCCCCTTTGCAGCTCGGCAGGCACGTGAAGCAGCCGCGATCGCCGGAGGAGGCGAAGCTCGAGCTCGTGCCGAACCCGCATCCCGACACGGAATATTTCGCGCGCTTCACTTGCCCGGAATTCACCTCGCTCTGCCCCGTCACGGGCCAGCCCGATTTCGGCATCCTCGTCATCGATTACGTGCCAGGCAAATGGCTGCTCGAATCGAAATCGCTCAAGCTTTTTCTCGCGAGCTTTCGCAACCACGGCGCGTATCACGAGGCCTGCACGGTCGGGATCGGAAAACGCATCGCCGAGCTCATCATGCCGCGCTATATTCGAATAGGCGGCTACTGGTACCCTCGCGGTGGCATCTCGATCGATGTGTTCTGGCAAAGCGGGAAGGCGCCTCGAAATCTGTGGCTCCCGGACCAAGGTATTCCGACTTATCGCGCTCGCGGATAGGCTAAATCGAGCGACCAAGCGGGAGGTCCTACCAACGCGGGACCGAATCCTCGCTTGCAGCTCTTGGAGGGGTGGATGTTGCCGAGGTTTCCGACCATCCTGCTGCCGGCTTTCATCGTGCTCACCGCGATCAAGAGCGCGCATTCGGGCGGCATGCCGACGCAGATTGGTGAATGCGTCGAGACACGGGTGAGGGCTGTCGGGACGCGCCTCGAGAATGTCCCCGGAAGCGGCAGCCTGATCACCTTCGCGAATGGTGGCCAACAGGTCTCCTACAAGCAGATCCCGCAAGTCGATCAGTCGCGCGCCGGCGATGTCGTGACAATGTGCCTCGTCTACATCCCGAGAAACTGTCCGCCGGGCGATTATCGCGGGCGCAGATATCGGACGACCAATTCGCGAACCGCACAGACTTGGACCCTGCCTGACGCCGAGCATATGTGCGGCGGCGCGTGAACCCGCACGATCTCCCGTTTCGGGCAAGCGCAGGTCCCGGCAATCGTCACAGTGTTTTCAGGAAGGTTGCGAGGCGCATCAAGCCTTCCGGCCAAGGACCATGCCCCGACTGCGTGTTGATGTGGCCAGCATTGCCGGCATCGACGAGCGTCGATCCCCAGGCCTGCGCCTTCGCTTGCGCATCCGTGTATGAGCCATAAGGATCGGTGCGGCTCGCGACCAGCACGGAGGGGAAGGGAAGGGGGCTCATCGGCGTAGGGACGAACGCGGGATCCACCCCAGGAAGCGTCGCGATTGCGCCATCCGAGGGTGGCGTGATCAGATAGGCGCCCGTGACCTTTCCGGGCGCGATCAAAGGGGCCGCGTGCACGACCGCGATGCTGCCAAGGCTGTGGGCGATGAGCACTGCGGGGCGGCTCGCCTCTGCGGCGTGCGCGATCTCCTCGATGAGGCGCGCCGTCCAATCCGCGAGACGGGGATGGTCCCAATCCTTCTGCTCGACACGCCGGCCGGTTGAAAGCTTCTTCTCCCAGCGGGTCTGCCAATGATCAGGACCGGAATTGCCGAGCCCGGGAACGAAGAGGATGTCGGCGTCGGAAGTGCGCATGCGAGCGGGATTGACTTTCGAGGGATGATCGCCGGCATTCTAAACACATTTCCGTCGCATGTTCCGTCACCGAGCAACGCTTGCGCGTCGGATCGCAATCCGGTTACGTCATGGCAAACCGGGGCATGATGATGCGATGGACATCCGTCCCCATTTTTTCAAGGAGCGTGATCCTTTCGAAGAAGCGCGCTTACCGCTTTTCCGGATCACGCCGCACGGGCAACAGAAGGTGAACTCATGAGCACCGCAACCCTCCAGAAAACCAACGGCAAATCGTCAGCCGCGAGAGCGAAACTGGGAAAGCTGCCGGCAGCCAAGGCGAAGATCGCAAAGGCAAAGGACGAACGGATCGACGCCAAAAGCCTTTCTCCCGGAACGACGCATTCTTTCCCGATCGAGCAGAACATCATCGGCGGCCGCATGGTCGCCTCGGCCTCGGGCGAGACCCTTCCCGTGATCGCGCCCGGTGACGGCAACGTGTTTGCCGAGATCGCCTCGAGCACGGCCGAAGACATCTCCCGCGCCGTCACGGCCGCGCGGCGCGCCTTCGAGGGCGCTTGGGGACGGCTCACCGCGATCGAGCGAGGGCGCTTGCTTCTCAAGCTCTCCCAGGCCGTTCTCGATCACGCATCCGATCTCGCGGCGCTCGAAAGCCGCGACACCGGAAAGCCGATCAGCCAGGGCAAGGCCGATGTGACGGCGCTCGCGCGCTACCTCGAATATTACGGTTCGGCGGCGGACAAGCTGCATGGGGAAACCATCCCGTTTCTCAATACGCATCTGGTGAGCATCCTGCGCGTGCCGCACGGGGTGACGGGTCACATCATCCCGTGGAATTACCCGGTGCAGATCTTCGGCCGCTCGGTCGGCGCCGCGCTCGCGGCGGGAAATGCTTGTGTGGTCAAGCCGGCGGAAGACGCATCCTTGAGCATTCTCAAGGTGGCGCGGCTCGCGCTTGAAGTTGGCTTTCCCGAGGGGGCGATGAACATCGTCACGGGGCTTGGCCGGACGGCGGGAGCTTCGCTTGCCGGCGATCCAGGGGTCGATTTCATCTCCTTCACCGGCAGCCCGCAGACGGGAACCTTCATTCAATCGGCGGCCGCGCAAAACCATGTCGGCGTAACGCTCGAGCTCGGTGGCAAGTCCGCGCAAGTGGTGTTCGCGGATGCCGATCTCGAAAGCCTCATGCCCGTCGTGGTCAATGCGATCATCCAGAATGGCGGCCAGACCTGCTCGGCCGGCAGCCGCCTCCTGATCGAGCGTTCGGCGTATGAGCGCGTCGTCGAAGCCGTCGGGAAGCGCTTTGCGGCGCTGCGGGCGGGCCCGCCTGAGCGCGATCTCGACTTGGGACCGATGATCAATGCGGCGCAGAAGCGTCGTGTTGAAAGCTATCTTTCGGCGGCATCCGCGGATCATCTCGAGACTGTCGCGTCGGGCACAATCGTGAAAGACGCCCCGAAAGGCGGCTTTTACGTGCCCCCCACGCTGATCGGACATGCGCCAGCGACCCACAAGATCGTGCAGGAGGAGGTGTTCGGCCCGGTGCTCGCCGCCACGATCTTCGATGATGAAGCCGACGCCATACGTCTCGCCAACGGCACGCCCTACGGGCTCGTCGCGGGCGTCTGGTCACGCGACGCGAAGCGATCCCTGCGCGTGGCGCGCAAGATGCGCGCCGGTCAGGTTTTCGTGAATTCTTACGGGGCAGGCGGGGGCATCGAGCTGCCCTTTGGCGGCTTTGGCCGCTCAGGTCACGGACGCGAGAAGGGTTTCGAAGGCTTGCGGGAATTCACGACGACCCAGACGCTCGTCATGGCGCATGGATGATGACGTAGAGGGGGCGCCCCCATATGACATGGCGCGGCCGCGGATATGCTTCGTCATGACCGGACTTGGTCCGGTCACCTGCGCCTTATAAATCCGTTATCGCCGGGAAGGCGTGGATGCGCGTGCCGAGCGCGCGCATGACGGGAAACGGCGGGGCATCGGTGTTACATCCGTCTTTGCGGATACGCGTCGGTTCGATGCAGGGCGCGCCATATCCAGAGCACGATGATGGAACCCACGAGCGCGGCGATGAAATGATCGAGCGAATTGCGCAGCCCAAAATGCGCGAGCGTTGCGAGTTCCGAGCCCACATAGGAGCCCGCGATACCGATGAGGATGTTGGTAAAGATCCAATGCCGCGAGCCCAAGATCATCCCGGCGATCCAACCCGCCAATCCTCCGATGATGATGAGCGCAAAAAAGCCTATGGGTTGGGAATCTCCGACGAAGGCGACAGGTTGATCCATGATCCTCTCCTTGTTCGGATGAAGATGTGATCTTACGCCGTCGTCGAATACCTATCCAGACCTTGATTTGATTTGCTCATACCGAAGATGGAGTACGGAATACGCTATACGATCTTCGAAATTGTCGACACTTGTTCTGCAGGACAATGTTGACCGCGATCGTCGTCTTGCTTTCGGATTCGGTCTCGCGTCATGTTTTCGGAAAAGCGGCTTCGACTTTCCGGCACCAGTTAGGCCGCCGACGATTCCGCGGCGAGAAGCGCGTCGAGGCGGGAGAGATCGCTGTAGTGGCACAAAAGCACGCCCGTGGTTCTCGACAAAGCTTCGGCCGAGCGCGTGAAACCCGCATTGGAGACGACGGCCGCCGCCGAGGCGCCGTAATGCTTTCTTGCGGCGAAGGCCTCCTGGACGGCTTTGTTGCCGACCGCGGAGCGGTGCAGCTTGCATTGCAGCACGATCGTGACGTCGCCCTTCTCGGCGATGACGTCGGCGCCTTGATCTCCCGAGGTGCCGGTGGCGCGCGCCTTCCACCCCGCGGCGTGCAAAGCCTTCGAGCACCAATACTCGAACTCGGTGGGGGACACATCCTTCGCCATCGCGAGTGAGGCTTCGAGCTCGACCGCACGGCGCGCCACAGGACCCGTTATCAACTCATCGAAGACGGCTTCGCGGCGAAAAGCGATGGCGCCGCGCTCGCTTCCGTTCAATTGCGGCATCACAACCCGATCGATGAAATAGCGATATTCCTTGCGCCATGGCTCCTCGTCGACGAGGCCGTAATGGTCTTTCTTCACCAGCGTCAAACGGCGTCGCGCCAGCGTCTCTAGATGAGTATCGACGAGGGTTGCGATCTTGCCGCGCGCATTCGCGACATGGCGCAGCCCCCGCAGCAGCGCCAAAAGACCCCACAACAATACGAGTCCCAGCGCGATCAAGATCAGGGTTGGCGCAGTTGGCATTCGCGGATACGTCCTGGCGAGGCTGTTCCTGCATTGTTCTAGCGCAAAATAACTCCTGAGCCTAGTTGGATGGATGAGTAGCCGGGCCACATCCCTTTCTCAAGCGCCGAGCGTCCTCTAGTCTTCACGCGCCAGTTCGGTCCTGAGCTCCACGCGACATACTTCTTCCAGCGCTGGTAGGTCTTCACGGACCAGTTTCCACATGACGGGCGCCGATATGGTTTCGTAGCTGTGGCGCAGGACGTTTCCGATTCCAGCGACTTTCGACCATGGAATATTCGGGTGCCGAAGCTTTAGCTCCGCAGTAAGGTGGCGACTTGCCTCCGACACAATTTCGACTCCACGCTGGACGAGCCATTGCCTTTGCCAATCCTCCTCAAAGGTTTCGCGAGATACGGTGCTTACAACGCCGCGTACGCGTTCAATGGCCTCAACGATATCCGTGAGACGAGGGACAACAGAACGGCGCGGGGCCATCAAAATACCTGAAGCGCCGAGGCCTCGATTTCTTTGCGCAAGATTTTATGCAAGCTGTCACGCGTCATGATGTCGGTAGGGTGCCCGAGAATTTCTGCAGCAGTCTCCTTGACATCCATAAGCTCATAAACGCCCAGCCTCCCCTTTTGATAATCGAAGAAGAGGTCGACGTCCGATCCCGCACGTGCTTCGTCGCGCGCCGTGGAGCCGAACATGTAGAGATGTTCGACGCCCAGCCGTTTCAGATCGGCGGCGCGGGCCCTGAGGCGGTCCAAGGCTTCATCTCGTTTCATGGCGAGATCATATCATGGACTGGGAGCAACGCGTCTAGGGCTTCTGCGTAAAAAGCCTCGCGTTGAAGCGGTGGGTGAGCGCAGTGTGGCAATACCGGTAAATCTTTTCGTGTATTTTTGAAACGCCTCGGCAAAATTGCAAAGGCGAGTGTCCAAAGACCGGAGCACAAAATGAACTGGGAGGTCTTCATAACCTGTGCGGTCACGGGGGCGGGAGGCACGGTTTCGCGCAGCGAGAAGGTTCCGATAACGCCTCGCGAGATCGCCTCTGCCGCGGTCGAGGCCGCCAAGGAGGGCGCCGCCATTGCGCATATTCATGTGCGCGACCCTGAGACGGGTGCGGCCGCTCGTGATCCGGCGCTCTATCGCGAAGTGGTCGAAAGGGTCCGTGACACGGGGGTGGATGTCGTGCTCAACCTGACGGCAGGCATGGGTGGCGATCTCGTGCTCGGCGGCGCGGAGAAGCCGTTGCCGTTCGAGGCCGGCAAGACCGATTTGATCGGTGCCGCTGAACGCCTCGCTCATGTCGAAGCGCTCCTGCCCGAAATCTGCACGCTCGATTGCGGCACGATGAATTTCGCCGAAGGCGATTACGTCATGGTGAATACACCGGGCATGTTGCGCGCCATGGCGCGTCGCGTGCAGGCGCTCGGGGTCCGCCCTGAGATCGAGGTGTTCGACGCCGGGCATCTCGTGCTCGCGCGCCAGCTCATCAGCGAGGGGTTGATCGAAGATCCGGTGATGCTCCAGCTCTGCATGGGCATTCCCTACGGCGCTCCCGATGATCCGACGACATTGATCGCCATGGTCGCCAACTTGCCGAAAGACTGCGTTTTCTCGGCTTTTTCGATCGGCCGCATGCAGCTCCCTTACGTCGCCATGGCTGCTCTTGCGGGTGGCAACGTTCGTGTCGGTCTCGAGGACAATCTTTATCTCTCGAAAGGCGTGAAGGCCTCAAATGGCGATCTCGTCGAGAGGGCCGTGCACATCCTCGCGGCAATGAATGTCCGTGTTCTCTCGCCCGCCGAGGTTCGCCAAAAGCTCAAGCTGCGCGGCGCGGGTGCCGCCAGCGCGAGATGAGCGCGATCGAGCGCTGCGCCGTCATCGGGGCCGGCGTCATCGGCGCCGGATGGGCGGCCCGCTTCGTCCTCAACGGGATCGATGTCGTGATCCACGATCCTCACGCGGACGCCGAGCGGCGAGCCCGCGCGACGCTCGATAACGCCAGACGCGCGCGAGACCGTCTCACATTCGCCCCGCTTGCAAAGCTCGGCGAGCTCCGCTTCGTCGGCTCGGTTGCCGAAGCGGTGCAGGGTGCGGATTTCATCCAGGAGAACGCGCCCGAGCGCGAGGAGCTCAAGCGCGAACTCCTGCGCGAGATCGATGCGCATGCGCCTTCCCGCGCGCTCGTCGCTTCATCGACCTCAGGTCTTCTGCCGAGCCGCTTGCAGGATCGGATGAGACATCCGGGTCGCTTCCTCGTCGGCCACCCGTTCAACCCGGTTTACCTGCTGCCGCTCGTCGAGCTTTGCGGAGGCGCCGCGACCGATCCGGCCGCGATCGACGCCGCACGCGATTTCTATGTTTCGCTCGGCATGCATCCGTTGCGGTTACGCAAGGAGATCGACGGCTTCGTCGCCGATCGTTTGCTCGAGGCATTGTGGCGTGAGGCGCTCTGGCTCGTGCACGACAACGTCGCCACGGTCGAGGAGGTCGATGACGCCATCCGTTACGGCGCCGGCCTTCGCTGGGCGTTCATGGGTACGTTTCTCACCTACCGCCTCGCCGGTGGTGAGGCGGGAATGCGCCATTTCCTCGCGCAGTTCGGGCCGGCCCTGAAGCTTCCCTGGACGAAGCTCATGGACGTGCCCGAGCTGTCCGACGCCTTCGTCGACAAGCTCGCGGCGCAATCCGATCATCAGGCACGGGGAGCTTCGCTCGCGATGCTCGAACAAAAGCGCGACGATTGCCTTATCGCCGTCATGCAGGCGCTTCGAACCCAGGATTTCGCCTCGGGAAAAACCCTTGCCGCATACGAGGAGCATCTTTTTGCGAAGATGCATGGCGGAGTGAAGGCGGAAAGGGCGCTCGATGCTTCCGAACCGCTGCGCCTTTGTGAGGGCGTCGTCCGGCCAGAGTGGATCGACTACAACAACCACCTGACCGAAAGCCGTTATCTTCAGATCTTCGGTGATGCTGCCGATGCCTTGACGGCTCATCTCGGGGTCGACGCCGCTTACCGAGCATCGCACGGAAGCTTCTTCACGGCCGAGACTCATCTGCGGCATTTGCGCGAGATCGCCTGCCTCGAGCCTTTCCTCGTCACGACGCAAATCCTCGGCGCCGACGAGAAGCGAATTCATCTCTTCCATCGAATGCATCATGCACGCAGCCAGGAGCTTCTCGCGACTGCCGAGCAGATGCTTTTGCATGTAGGCGCCGAAACGGGCCGCGTTGCGCCGTCCTCGTCCGATGTCGCGCAACGCCTCGCCGCGCTCCGGGACGCGCAGGCCCATTTGCCGGTTCCCGAGCACGCCGGACGCGGCATTCAGAAGCGGAAATAAATGAAAGCCGCGGGGGGCCCGCGTCCGACCTCGAGGAAGCAATAGACCGCAAGGCTCGCGAGCGCGACGGCAAGCCACGGGTCGGGACGCAACCAGCGGTCCTTGATCTCGTGGGCGGGCGGAACGAAGATCGAGATGGCCGTTCCGATGGCGATAAGGCCGACACCTTTCAGGCTCCCGGCAAAACCATTCAGGCCTGCCAGCGAAGCGAGGATCGAGGCGGCCGTGCCGAAATCCGGCGAGCGAAACACCACCCAGCCTGCGATCACGAAAAGCATGGTGATGAACCAGCTCGCGAAGGCAGGCATGGGGCGCTTCAACCCTTGCCACGCATGGCAGACGATGAGGCCAACGCCATGCCAGATGCCCCAGGCCACGTAGGTCCAGCCCGCGCCATGCCACAATCCAGCAAGGCCCATGGTGATCAGCGTTGCCGCGACATACCTCGCCCGACCCTCCCAGCTGCCGCCGAGCGGGATATAGAGGTAATCGCGAATGAAACGCGACAGCGATATGTGCCAGCGCCGCCAAAAATCGCGGAGGTCCGACGCGAGATAAGGGCGCCGGAAATTCTCAGGCAAGAGCAAGCCGAACATCAAGGCGATGCCGATTGCCATCTCCGTATAGGCCGAGAAATCGAGGAAGAGCTGGAGCGAGAAAGCGAGACTTGCGGTCCAAGCTTCTCCGAAATCGAGCACGCGCTCGTTCGCGGCCGAAAACAGCGGATCGACGAGCCTCGCAAGCCGCCCTGCGAGGAGCACCTTTTTTGCGAGGCCGAGCGTGAAGAGCGTAAGCCCCGCCGAGAAACGGAAGGCGAGACCGTCGCGTCGCGGGTCGAGCGCGAATTGCGGGATGAGCTCGTCATGGCGCACGATCGGTCCGGCGATGAGGTGCGGAAACACCATGACGAAAAGCGCGAACTCCCGGAACGGATAGATCGGCGCTTGTCCCCGCATGCGGTCGACGAGGTAGGAGATGAGCTGGAACGAGAAAAAACTGATGCCGATGGGCAGCACGATGCCGGTGCGAGGCAAGGCGATGCCGGTCAGCGCCTCGGCGCTCCCAATAAGAAAATCGAGATATTTGAAGGTCGCGAGCGAGGCGAGGTTGAGAGCAACGCCAAGCGCGAGAAAACCTCGCCGGCCGGTCCTTTCTTGGGCAAGCGCGAAGAGGTAGGTCGCGGTCACCTGGCCGATGAGAAGGGGAACGAAGCGGATATCCCACCAGCCATAGAAGAAAAGCGAACCGCAAAGGAGCACGATCTGGCGCGCCGGCGCCGAACGCGCGACAGCGTAATAAAGGCACAGCAACGCGGGGAGAAAGACGAGAACGAATTCCTGTGAATGAAAGAGCATTACGGCAGCGGCCGCGCAGGCTCATTGCGCGGGTCGACCGCTGCCGTCTGTGCCGCGCGCAGCCGGTCCGCGATTTCGTTCTCGATCAGACGCGAAAAGAATGTGCGGTAATGGCTCGCGTCGATGAAGTTCGCCGGATCGCGGGTCGCCGGCGTGTCGAGGAAATAGTCGAGAACGCGCCAATTCGGATGGGCGCGCGCGCGAGCCTCCAGCGCATATTTGCAGGTCTTCACGTCGCGCCATTCCGCCATCGCCTCAGGGGGAAGCAGCGAGACATGGGCGGGGGGAATGACAAAGACGATGAGCGTCGTTGGAGGCAAGCCGTCGAGAGCGTCTTCGATGAGATCGATTGCGGGAAAATGCGTATCGCCGAGAAGAGCAGGGGAGAGATCGGTCGCGGGAGGCTCGACGGACCGCGGCGGGGTCCCGAAGGCGAATTTCACCTCCTCGAAAACGGTGCCGCTCGGGTCGGAAGTGATCGATGATCCGAGTGTCGCCTTGATGCGCCTTGCGCTCAGGCGCAGCATCGAGGCGCTCATCATATGAGAAAGATACGAGAAGTCGGAGCCGTAGAGCCAGAAGGGGAAAGGTGCGGTGAGCGGCAATGTCGGATCGCGATCGCAGATGGTCGTGTCGGCATTGAGCACGAGCGCCGAGATTTTCGTGTGGTTTCGCCGGAACCAGCCGATCATCGCCGCGTCTTCGCGCTTGCGTTCCGCAGGAACCGCCAGTTGCACGAAGGACAGTCCCGTGGCCGTGCTCAATCTTTTGGGCTCAAGCGGCATGAGATGCGAGTTGCCGATGATTGCCGCGTCAAAGCGTGGGTCCCGCCCGCGGCTGACATTCACGACGCGCCCAACGCTGTCGATCGGCCCTGAGGCAGTGAGCTTCGGAAAACGCCCGCTGTCGAGAGGATCGACAGCGATGAGGAAGGCGAATACGAAAAGGAGCTCTGCGAGGAACACTGCAACGAAGCGTCGCGCGAAAGATCGCCATTGCGCTTTCGTCGGCTCGAGAGCTTGCGCGGGCGCCGCAGGCACCTGCGATGCGTCCATCACTGAATTCCCATCGCGGAATCATCAGGCCCGCGGTTGCACCGATCGCGGCATAGCTCGCCAAGTAAAGATTGGCCAGTGCCCCGAAAGTCAAAGCATATCGAGAATGTTATGAAGTTTTTACATTCAGATCAGAGCGGGACGCGCCACTATCGGCGACATGTGAAAACCGGAACGCAAAAAATCATATTCCACTCAATGCGCTGGAGTGTGGACGATAATGGCCCTAAAATTTGAACCGCTTGGTTGGAGAAGCTCGATGGAGCGAACGGTTCACGTCCTGATCACAGGCATGGTCCAGGGCGTCGGCTATCGGGCCTTCGTCGAGAGGCAAGCGAGGGTCTTTCAGCTTTGCGGCTGGGTCCGAAACCTTCGTGACGGCTCGGTCGAGGCGGTATTCTCGGGTGAGGCTGAGAACGTCAATTCGATGCTCACGGCCTGCCGATGCGGCCCGCGCCTCGCGCTGGTCGAGGAGGTGAGGGTGACGGAACGGCCAGCCGAGGGCGAGCTGCGGGAATTCGAGGTTCTCCCGACAAACTAATTCAGTCTAGGCGATTCAGCAGGAATCTTGAATCATATTTCGGACGATTTGCGAATCCCCGATTCCGCAAAAAATCAACGTGCTCTAGCTGATCCATAACTCGCCTCCCTCCCTCAACTGCACCCCGTCGTCGCGCCACAAGTTTCGCATTTGAGGCAGGTGCCGTTGCGCACGAGGGTGAAGTTGGCGCATTCCGGGCAGGCCTCCCCGACATAGCCCTTGGCCTTGGCCTCGGCTCGCTTCACGGCGTCCGGCTTGCCCATGGCTTCGCCGGAGTGCGGTAGCGGCGCGTCGAGCGAAAGCGCGCCTTGCTCCTCGGCCTGCGGGGCGTCCTCATACTGAGCCTGGGGTTCGCTAAAGCCGCTCTTCAGCGCATGGGCGCCTTCGATCGCGTAAAGATGCGGACCGCGAGTTTCGCCCGCCGTGGCGGTGGGGACCTGCATCATGCGCTCGGCGCGCCCGCGCGTGAGCCCCTTCGAGACGAAGGCCGAAGCCGGAGGCGGGGAGGGCGGGGCATCGTCGCTCGTCACGAGCTTGCCTTGCGCAACGCCGCCGCCGAGCACGTCATTGCCGATCTCGGAAGGATCGACATGGGCGAGGTCGGTGCGATCGAGATAGGAGATCGCAAGCTCGCGGAAGACGTAGTCGAGAATCGAGGTCGCGTTCTTGATCGCATCGTTACCCTGGACGAAGCCCGCGGGCTCGAAGCGCGTGAAGGTGAACGCATCGACATACTCGTCGAGCGGCACGCCGTATTGCAGGCCAAGCGAGATCGCGATGGCGAAATTGTTCATCAGCGAGCGGAAGGCCGCGCCTTCCTTGTGCATGTCGATGAAAATCTCGCCGAGGCGCCCGTCGCCATATTCGCCGGTGCGCAGATACACCTTGTGGCCGCCGACCACCGCCTTTTGCGTGTAGCCCTTGCGCCGGTCCGGAAGCTTCTCGCGCTCGCGCACCTTCTTCTCGATGATAACGCGCTCGACGATCTTATCGGCGAGCGCCGTGGCGCGCGCCGCCAGGGGCTGGGCGAGGAGGGCTTCGAGCCCCTCTTCCTCATCTTCCTCGTCGGCCACGAGCGAGGCGTTGAGCGGCTGTGACAGCTTCGAACCGTCGCGATAAAGCGCATTCGCCTTCAGCCCGAGACGCCAGGAGAGGAGGTAGGCCTCCTTGCAATCCTCGACCGCCGCGTCATTGGGCATGTTGATGGTCTTGGAGATGGCACCCGAGATGAAGGGCTGGGCCGCCGCCATCATGCGAATATGGCTTTCGACGGTGAGGTAGCGCTTGCCGATCCGCCCGCACGGGTTGGCGCAATCGAAAACAGGATAATGCTCCTTGCGCAGATGCGGTGCCCCTTCGAGCGTCATGGCGCCGCAAACATGGGTGTTCGCCGCCTCGATCTCCGCCTTCGAGAAGCCGAGATGCGTGAGGAGGTCGAAGGTTGGATCTTCGAGCTGCGCCAAAGGCACCTCGAGCTTTTCGTGAAGGAATTCAGCGCCCAAGGTCCACTTGTTGAAGACGAACTTGATATCGAATGCCGATGGAAGCGTCTTTTCCAGCGCGGCGAGCTTGTCGTCGGGAAAGCCCTTTGCCGCAAGTGTCGCGTGGTTGATGCCGGGCGCTTGGCGAAGCGAGCCGTGACCCACCGCATAAGCTTCGATCTCGGCGATCTCGGACGAGCGATAGCCGAGTGCCGTCAGGGCGTCCGGCACGGCGCGATTGATGATCTTGAAGTAGCCACCGCCTGCCAGCTTCTTGAATTTGACGAGCGCGAAATCCGGCTCGATGCCGGTTGTGTCGCAATCCATGACGAGGCCGATCGTGCCGGTGGGAGCGATCACCGTCGCCTGCGCATTGCGGAAGCCATGGCGCTCGCCGCCGGCAAGAGCCGCCTCCCAGGCGGAAATGGCATGAGCGACAAGCTCGGCGCCATTGGTGCCGAGCTTCGTGCAGGCCGCATGGTCGAGCGGCACGGGTGCGGTCGAGAGCGCCTCGTATCCGGAGGCTTCGCCGCGTGCGGCGCGCGCATGGTTTCGCACCACGCGCAGCATCGCTTTTGCGTTCCTCGCGTAGCCGGGGAAGGGGCCGAGTTCGTCCGCCATCTCGGCCGACGTCGCATAGGCGATGCCCGTCATGATCGCGGTGAAGGCACCACAGAGAGCGCGGCCTTCAGCCGAATCGTAGGGAAGTCCCATCGTCATCAGGAGGCCGCCGATATTGGCATAGCCCAAGCCGAGCGTGCGGTAGCGATAGGAAAGCTCGGCGATCTCGCGCGAAGGGAATTGCGCCATCGTCACGGAGATTTCGAGCACGAGCGTCCACAGCCGACAGGCGTGCTCGTAGCCACCCACATCAAAATGCTTTGCCTCGCGATCGTAGAATTGCAGGAGGTTCAATGAGGCGAGATTGCAGGCCGTGTCGTCGAGGAACATGTATTCCGAGCACGGGTTCGAGGCGCGGATCGGCCCCGAGGCCGGGCAGGTGTGCCAATCATTGATCGTGGTGTGAAACTGGATGCCGGGATCAGCCGAAGCCCAGGCCGCATGACCGATCCGCTCCCAAAGGTCGCGGGCTTTGAGCGTCTTCGTCGTCTTTCCGGTGATGCGAGCCTTCAGCAACCAGTCGCCATCGGCCTCGACCGCGTTCAGGAACTCGTCCGTGACGCGCACGGAATTGTTCGAGTTCTGGCCGGAGACCGTGAGATACGCCTCCGAGTCCCAATCCGTGTCGTAAGTGTCGAAGGCGATGTCCGTGTAGCCCTGACGCGCGAATTGGATGACGCGCTTGATGTAGCTCTCGGGCACCATGGCGCGCTTCGCGAGCTTCACTTCGCGCTTCAGCGCCGGGTTCTTCGCCGGATCGAAGCAGTCATCGCCCGGACCTTCGCAATTGACGCAGGCGCGCATCACCGCCTTGAGATGCTTCTCGCAAATGCGCGAGCCCGCGACGAGCGCCGCGACCTTCTGCTCCTCCTTCATCTTCCAGTCGATGTAAGCCTCGATGTCCGGATGGTCGGCATCGACCACCACCATCTTCGCGGCGCGTCGCGTCGTGCCGCCCGATTTGATGGCGCCCGCGGCCCGGTCGCCGATCTTCAGGAAGGACATCAGGCCAGAAGAGCGTCCGCCTCCCGAAAGCCGCTCGCCCTCCCCGCGAAGCTGCGAGAAATTCGAGCCGGTGCCGGAGCCGTATTTGAAAAGGCGCGCCTCACGCACCCAAAGATCCATGATGCCGCCCTCGTTCACGAGGTCGTCGGCAACCGATTGGATGAAGCAGGCGTGCGGCTGGGGATGCTCATAGGCCGATTTCGATTTGGTCAATCGGCCCGTCTTGAAGTCGACGTAGAAATGTCCCTGGCTCGGCCCGTCGATTCCATAGGCCCAATGCAGGCCCGTGTTGAACCATTGCGGCGAGTTCGGCGCGGCCATCTGACGGGCGAGCATGAAGCGCATCTCGTCGAAAAAGGCGCGCGCATCTTCTTCGGCCGAGAAGTAGCCGCCCTTCCAGCCCCAATAGGTCCAGGCGCCCGCGAGCCGATCGAAGACCTGCTTGCCGGAGCGCTCGGAACCGGAGCGCTCCGCCTCGGCAAGTCCCTCGAGCGCCTTCTCGTCGGGAATCGAGCGCCAGAGCCAGGAGGGGACGTCGTTTTCCTCGACACGCTTCAGCCGCAACGGGACGCCGGCGCGGCGAAAATATTTCTGGGCCAGCACGTCGCTTGCGACCTGGCTCCAAGCCTCCGGAACCTCGATGCCGTCCATGTGGAAAACGACCGATCCGTCCGGATTGCGGATTTCGCTCAACGCTTCGCGGAACGGAATATCCGCATAAGGGGATTGCCCCAGTTTCGTGAAGCGACGTTCCACCCGCATGACAAACCTCTTCTTTTCGGGCGCAAAAGCCCGTTGCGCCGAACGGCGCGGTTGATCCGAAATTGTCGCTGCTTGACGCCGCGCCTTCGGCCG
>Ga0213875_10000704_pt1 | contig 25829 bp, 22 predicted proteins | sample BarmaccomBMRX_R8_FD_160105 | JGI IMG/M metagenome (GOLD analysis project Ga0213875, IMG submission 160105) | Root-associated microbial communities from Barbacenia macrantha in rupestrian grasslands, the National Park of Serra do Cipo, Brazil - RX_R8 | ecosystem: Host-associated > Plants > Roots... | reverse complement strand
AACAAATCCCTCGACGAGCTCAGCCTCGGGGAGACTGCCTTCCTCGCCGGCCTGCCGAAAGCGCCCAACAACTACAATCCTGTGCGGCTGCCGCAAGCGGCGCGGGCGCGGCGCGATTGGGTCCTCGACCGCATGCTTGAAGACGGCAACGCAACTCCCGAGGAGGTCGCGGCGGCCAAGGCGCAGCCGGTCGAGGTGCGCCACCGCGAAGAGGCCGAGCAGGTAAATGCGCCCTACTTCGCCGAAGAGGTGCGGCGCGAGCTGCTCGCAAGCTACGGCGACAAGACGCTGTATCAGTCCGGGCTGGCGGTTCGCACCAGCGTCGATGCCCGGATGCAGGCCGCCGCCGACAAGGCATTGCGCGACGGGCTGATCGCCTATGACCGGGCATTGGGCGGATGGCGCGGACCAGTCGCGCAAATCGACCCCGGCGGCGATTGGCCGGCGCATCTGGCCAATGTGCCGCTGCCGCCGGGAGCGGCGAGCGTCGGCTGGCAGATCGCCGTCGTGCTGCGCGATGATTCCGACGCCGCGACGATCGGCTTCAAGAACGGCGAACTCGGCCGCATCCCGTTTGCCCAGATGCGCTGGGCGCGGTGGCTGCGCGACGGCAGCGCCCTCGGACCCTATCCGCGCGGTCCGGCCGATGTCGCCAAGCCCGGCGACGTCGTTCTGGTCGAGCCGCTTTCGGCCGACACCAGAAGCGCAGACGCCAGAGGCGCAGACGCCAGAGGCGCAGACGCCAGAGCCCAGATCGGCCGCGGCCGCGTCGCCGGCACCTTCAACCTGTGCCAGATCCCCGAAGTGTCGGGCGCCCTCGTCGCGATCGATCCGCACACCGGGCGGGTGCTCGCGATGAGCGGCGGGTTCAGCTATGACATCAGCCAATTCAATCGCGCCACGCAGGCCAAGCGCCAGCCAGGATCGTCGATCAAGCCCTTCATCTACCTGACCGCGCTCGATCACGATTTCACCCCGTCCACCCTGGTGCTCGACGCCCCGATCTCATTGCCGCAGGGCCCCGGGTTGCCGCCCTGGACGCCGGCCAATTACGAGCACGACTTCATGGGGCAGATCCCGCTGCGGGTGGCGCTCGAACATTCGCGCAATGCGGCAACCGCGCGGGTCGCTTCGATCATCGGCATGGACGCGATCGGCGACACGATCGAGCGCTTCGGCATCATGGACCACATGCCGCGCGAATACTCGATGGCGCTCGGCGCCGGCGAGACCACGCCGCTGCGCCTGACCGCCGCCTACGCGATGCTGGTCAATGGCGGCAAACGCATCGTCCCGAGCCTCATCGACCGCGTGCAGGACCGCAACGGCGTCACGATCTTCCGCGCCGATCAGCGGGTGTGCCAGCGCTGCAGCAACATCGCCTGGCAGCGGCAGCCGATGCCGCAAATCCCGGACACGCGCGAGCAGGTGGCCGATCCCGCGACCGCCTTCCAGATGGTCGAGATGCTGGAAGGGGTGGTGCAGCGCGGCACCGGCACCGCGGTCAAGGCGGTCGGAAGGCCGATTGCCGGCAAGACTGGCACCACCAGCGATTTTCAGGACGCGTGGTTTCTCGGCTTCACTCCCGATCTCGCCGCCGGCGTCTTCGTCGGCTATGACGAGCCGGTCCCGCTCGGAGAGGGCGAGACCGGCGGCCATCTCGCCGCGCCGATCTTTCGCGATTTCATGATCGCGGCGCTGAAGGACACGCCGGCGACCGACTTCCGCACCCCGCCCGGGCTGAGCATGTACCGGGTCAGTGCCGGCACCGGGCTGCCGGCGGGCGGCGGCGAAGCGGCGATCTGGGAGGCCTACAAGCCGGGCACCGAACCGGGCCGCAACCGCGATCTCGGGCTGCGCGGCGTGCCGGGCGAAAGCATGGCCTCGCAGCAAGGCGAGGACGAAGAGCTCGAGGCCCCCGGCTATTCTCCCGGGCGCCCGCCGGGCGAGCCGAACGGTTACCCGCGGGCCTACCCCGTGCGCGGCGGCGGCTCGTGGAGCGGCACCGGCGGACTTTATTAATCGACCAAGCGAGGAACCGATGCGGGCTGAGACGCAAGCGGTCGCCGACGACATCAACAAGTCGTTGGCGCTGCTGAGGAGGCATCTTTGACTGGGATATCGCAACCCGGCGCCTGGCCGAGCTGAACGCGCAGGCCGAGGACCCCAAGCTGTGGGACGACCCGGCCGCGGCGCAGGCGCTACTGCGCGAACGCACCCGCCTCGATCACGCGATCGGCGGCTACCAGCGCATCGAGCGTGATCTCGCCGAGGGGCTCGAACTGATCGCGCTCGGCGAGGCCGAGGGCGACGATGCGATCGTGTCGGAGGCCGAGGCCGGCCTCGAAAAGCTGCGCGCGGAGGTTCAGAAGCGCGAACTCGAAAGCCTGCTCTCGGGCGAAGCCGACCCCAACGACGCCTATCTCGAAATCCATGCCGGGGCCGGCGGCACCGAGGCCCAGGATTGGGCCGAAATGCTGCTGCGCATGTATGTCCGCTGGGCGGATGCGCACGGCTACAAGATCGAATGGCTCGAGGAAAGCGCCGGCGAGGAGGCCGGCATCAAGTCGGCAACGATCCGCGTCAACGGCCTCGACGCCTATGGCTGGCTCAAGACCGAAAGCGGCGTGCACCGGCTGGTGCGCATCTCGCCGTTCGATTCGAACGCGCGGCGCCATACCAGCTTCGCCTCGGCCTGGGTCTATCCGGTCATCGACGACAAGATCGAGGTCGAGATCGAGGACAAATACCTGCGCGTCGACACCTACCGCTCGTCGGGCGCCGGCGGCCAGCACGTCAACAAGACCGACAGCGCGGTGCGCCTGACCTACACGCCTCCCGGCAACGAACCGGTCGTCGTCGCCTGCCAGAGCGAGCGCTCGCAGCATCAGAACCGGGCGCACGCGATGGCAATGCTGCGGGCGCGGGTCTACGAGCAGGAGCTGGCGAAGCGCGAGGCCGCGACCGAGGCGATGAACGCTGCCAAAACCGATATCGGCTGGGGCCACCAGATCCGCTCCTACGTGCTGCAGCCCTACCAGATGGTCAAGGACCTGCGCACCGGGGTCGAAACCTCGAACACCGGCGCTGTGCTCGACGGCGACCTCGACCGCTTCCTCGGCGCCGCGCTTGCCTCCCGCATCGAAGGCGCCGAGGCGCACGGCAAGGATTAGCCCGGCAAACGGCGCACCGGGTCGCCGGCCGCCCGATGACCGACGGCCCGGTCATCTGTTGGCGGGCACGACCGGAGCAGGAACCGCGGCGGCCAGCGCGCGCCGCAGCCAGGCCGCGATCGGCAAGGTCGCGGTCCCAAACAGCACGAACAGGCCCGGCACCGGCAGCCCGAGCGCCAGCAGGGCCATCGTCGCCACGGCCGAGACCACCATTGCGGCCGAATTGATCACGTTGTTGGCGGCGATCGCGCGGGCGCGATGGCCGGCCTCGGTCGCGGTTTGCAGCAGGGCATAAAGCGGTACGACAAAAAGGCCGCCGCAGACCGCGACGGCAAAGAGATCGCACAGAATACGCCAATTGCCCGGGGCGATAACAAAAGCCCCCAGCGTGGTCAGCGGCGACGTCTCCGCCGGGTGCAGCGACGCCGGCGAGGCAAGCCACAGGTCGATCGAGAACAGCCCGATGCCGAGGGCGCCCCACGGCACGGTGGCGGCGCTGACCCGTCCTCCCAGCAGCCGGTTGCAAATCAGCGAGCCCGCGGCTATGCCGACCGAGAAGACGGTCAGGAAGAGCGTCACGACCGCCTCTTGCGCGCCCAGCACGAAACGGACATAGCTCGGAAACTGCGCCAGGTAGGTAGCGCCGACCAGCCAGAACCATGAGATCCCGAGAATGGCGCGGAACGCGATCGGCGCGCGGCCGGAAGGCGAGCCCCGGGCGGCTTCCCGGATCAGCCGCGCCGTCGCCGCGAACAGGTTCCAGCGCCGCGCCATAGCGGCCGCCATGGGTGGAATGCCCGGAATTCCCAGGCTGGCGCACCAGGCGGCGATCGCGACCAGCACGATCAGCACCGTCACCACGACCCCGCCGTCGCCCAGCGCGATCAGCATCCCGGCCATGGTGCCGAGCAGGATCGCGAGAAAGGTGCCGGCTTCGACCAGGGCGTTGCCGAGCAGCACCTCTCCGGGGGCAAGCAGGTCGGGCAGGATCGCATATTTGATCGGCCCGAAAAACGCCGCTTCCACCCCCATCGCGAACAGTACTCCAAGCAACGTGCCGATCTGGCCGGCGAGCAGCCCGGCCGCGGCCGCCGCCATCACGGCGATTTCGACCGACTTGATGAGGCGCACCAGCCGGGCCTTGTCCGAGCGGTCGGCAAGCTCGCCGGCAAAGGCCGAGAACAGGAAAAAGGGCAGGATGAACAATGCGCCGGCCAGCGGGATAAGCAGCTGCGCCGCCATTCGTCCGCCAGCCGCGGCGCGATAGGCCAGCATCAGCACCAGCGCATTCTTGACCGCGTTGTCGTTGAAGGCGGACAGGAACTGCGTCGCAAACAGCGGCCCGAAGCGGCGCGACGCGAGCAGAGCCATCGCTCCCTTGCGCGCCGGCGGTGTCGAACCGGACATGCGCCCTCTCCCCCGTCGCGCCCACACCCGGGCTCCTGATTATAGTCCTGAGAGCCTGGACCAAAAATGAAACGAGCAGTTTCAACACCCCTTGCCCGGACTTGGTCCGGGCACCCACGGCACCTCACCGCGCGCATGGCGCTCTGTGACAGGCGTGGATGGCCGGGCCAAGCCCGGCCAAGGGGATTTGGGACATGGGTCGGATCTCAATCCTGCGCGCAAACCGCACTCCAACTCGGTAAGACAATTTGCATTCATCTCGAGTCGGACCCTGAGGCAGACCCGCCGCTCGGGTCCTCAAGAGCCATCGGCCGAGCACCGCGATACGGCTCTCCGGGACGGCCTCTCCGGCACCGCGTCCACGCGTCAGTTCGCGGCGCTGATGCCCTGCTGCGCAATCAGCTGCCGGTAGTTGGCGAGAAAATTCTGCAATTCCGAAACCTGGGCGAGACGGCTGGTCAGTTCCCGCATGTCCTCGGCCCCGCTGGTATCGGCTCCGGTGACGATCCGGAAACCGTCCTTGAAGCGGGTCTCGTTCATGACGGCGCCGTATTTGTCCCGCAGCGCCGACACCCCGCCCTGGTCGTGCGCCAGGGTAAGCGCCACGGCCCAGCTCAGCACCGCCTGCGCGGTCTCGTCGCCGAGCGGCGCGCCTGCCGCCGGATCCCCGGCCAGGCGCGCGAAAGCCGCCGCGGCTTCGGCCCAATTCTGGGTTTTGACCGCAATTTCGGCGCGCAGTTTGTCGGCGTCGCGGGTGTTGTTGCCGTCGAGCGCGGCCGCAGCATCGGCAGGCTTGCCAAGTTCGAGCAGCGCGCGGGCGCGCAACTCCTGGCGCTGGGTTGCAAGCTCCTCGGGAAGCGGCTTGTCGACCGCGGCGTCGAGTTCGGCGACCGCGGCTTCCGGTTTGCGGTCGAGCAGATTCAGCAGAGCCGCGCGAGTGATGACCCGCGCCTTGTCCAGGCCGGACAGGCGATTGCGGGCTTGCGTGTCGAGCACCTCGGCGGCGCGATCGAGAAGATCGACCGCGGCGAGGCGATCGGCGAGGTTGCGGGTGATCGCGTTGCCCTTGCCGCTTTCCGGCATCAGGTCCTTGTATTCGTCATAGACGGCGAGCGCTTTCAAAGGAGGGATCTTTGCCGCTCCGGGACCAAGGAAGACATCGGCAAACCCGTCCTTGAGCTCGGCCGCGACCGCCGAGGCCTGCGGATGGCCCGGCATGATCGCAAGCGCCTCCTTCAGATTGGCGAGGCCGCCGCGACAATCGCCGTCCTCGATCCGGAGTTGTCCGATGCGGTGAAGCAATTCGAATTCGAAGGCGCCGCCGCGCCAGCTGAACCGCAGCTGGTCGAGGGTATCGATCGCCGCGCCGCGGCCGATCCGACCCGCGGCCAGCTCGAGTTCGGTCGAGGCAAACAGCGCCCGGGCGCGGCTGGCGCGGTCGTTGCCGGCCGCCACCTCCTCCCATTTCTGCAACGCCATATCGGTTTCGCCGCGATTGGCGAGCAGCTTGCCCTGCAGAAACAGCGCTTCGAGGCGCTGCCCGTCGCTGGGCTCGTTGGCCAGCACGGTCGCGAGCAAACCGGCATCATCCTTCCCGGTCGCGATACGGGCACCGGCGGCAGCAAGCGCCAGCCGATTGCGCAGCGGCTTGGGATAGCTCGGCAACACCGACAGCACCGGTTCGAAAGCGGCGGCGGCGGCCGGCATGTCGCCGCGTTCGGCCAGCCAGGCGCCGTGCCAGAGTTCGAGGTCCGGATCGTCTTCGATCGGCGGCGTCGCGAGATCGGCCGCCGCGGCCTCAGGGTCGCCGGCCAGCAGCAGCGCGATGCCGCGCAGGCCGCGCACCGAAGGATCGGCCATCGCGGCGGGGTCGTCGTGCTCGATCGCGGCGAGCACGCCGCGCGCCTCGGCCCCGTAGCCCTTGGCAATGAAGAAGCGGGCGAGGTCGAGCCGCGGCCAGGTCCGCATTTCGGGCTTGGCGGTGATGATCGCGCGCTCCAGAGCGCGGCGGCGCGCGAAAAGCTCGCCGTCGCCGCCCCAGGCGGTCGGGTCATAGACGCGGTCGCGGCGCTGCCGGAAGCGCGAGCCGGGCGGGTCGGAGGAGAGCAGCAGACCCTCCGCGCTCGTCACCTCGACCGCCTCAGCGAGCGAAACGATTTTGACGTCGTCGCTCTTCGCCACGAAAGCCAGACCCTGAACCGTCGGCAGAACCTGGACGTCGACGAGATTGCGGGCGGCGGCAATCCCTTGGCCGGCGTCACGCACCGGAACGATCACCAGCGCATCGCCGACATCGGGATCGCTGACCGCGATCGGCGGGGTCGGCGCCTTGGCCGGAAAGTGCAGTCGCGGCGGCGCGGTCTCGGCCGTGGCCGATAGCGGCGTGTCCGGCGGCGCGCCTTGCGGCGTCAGATCGATGATCCATTCGCCCTCGGAGCGGCGCAGCGACGGCTTCAGCCCCTCGGCGACCCGCAGCCGCAGCACCGTGCCCCCGGGCGCCGGAACGGCATCAACGGCCTCGATGAACGGCACGCCGTGCAGCCGGTCGAGATCGAGCGCGGCGGTGCCGTCAAAAGCGATCCACACCGCGCTGCCGCGGCGAAACACCGCCGCCGCCTCCGGCGCCGGCGCGATCCGTACGCTGCCGCCTTCCGGCAGCGGCGCCGCAGTCGCGGTCAGCGCGGTCGGGTGCGGCGGCCCGGCTTTCGGGGTTTTCGCCGCGGCCGCCGGGTCACCGGAGGCCGGCGGCGCCGCCGCCGTGGCGCCCTTTCCCGGCGGCTGCGCCGCGGGCGCCGTCTGGCCCTTCGCCGCAGTCTGGCCCTTCGCCGCAGTCTGGCCCTTCGCCGCAGTCTGGTCGTTGGCGACAAACTCAAGCGTTACCAGGTTGCCGCGATCACTGCGCTGCAGCACCGTGTTTTCCGGCAAGGTCAGCGTGAGCGCGGTGGCGGCAATGCGCGGGTGCAGCGTTTCCTGGCGCCGCAGATTGCCCGCCACGGCAAGCGGCCGCGACACGCTGACGGTGGCCTCGCGCCCCTGCTGGTCCAGCGTCAGTTCAAATGAAGCGGCGCTCGCCAGCACCAGGCTTTTGCGGCCGGCCTGGCTCGATCCGAGCCAGGCCGCGATCTTCGGCCCGTTGCTCTTGTCGCCGTCCTTGTCAGCCGCCTTGTCGCGCGCCGCCTCGCCGTTGGTCTCGGGTTTCGCCTCTGATTTCGCCTCTGATTTCGCCTCGGGCGGCGGTTTTGCAGGGACGAGATCGAACAGGATCGTGCGGCCTTCGCCGGAGCGGGTCAGCGAGGCGCCGTCGGGGAGGGTCAACGTCAGGGCGTTCGCGGCCACCACCGGCTGCAACTCGGCGATAGGCGCCAGCTGGCCCTTCGTGATCGGGCGGGGGACCGTGATCGAAACCTGCTGCCCACGCCGTCTTATTTCCGCATCGAACGGCTGCCCGCTGACCAGAACGAGGCGCTTCCCGCCGCCGGTCCGTTCCTGTGCCGACACGCTGATGCGGTCCGCAATCGGAATCTCGCGCGCCTCTCCATTCTTGTCGGCGCCGACCGCTTTATCGGCGCCCGTCCCCTTATCGGCACCCATCCCCTTGTCGGCGGCCGCGGGTTTGTCATCGTGCTGCGGCTTCAGCTCGATTGAAACGGTTTTGTTCTTGGTCCGCGTTTCGGCCGCGACCGGATGCTTGAGCGTCACCAGCACCGTCGCGTGATCGTCTCCGAAACGGGCGCCTTCGACCAGATCGGGCAATCCACGGGCAAGCGAGCCAAGATCGGCCCGGAACGGGCGCGAAAACCGCAAGGTCAACACATTTCCGGCTACCACCGCCTGGCAGGAGGGCATCTGCGGCCAGGCGAAGGACAGTACGGCGCGATCGCCACGCGCCGCCGCAGAAGCCGTGACGCTCAACTCTTCGGCGCAGACGGCGCGGGCGCCGGCGAGGGCGCCGGCGAGGCTCAATGTCGCGGCCGCGAGGGCTGCGACAGCAGCCCGCGCCAGGTTCACGGTTTCGGCACCTGCCGCCGTTCGGCCAGCGCCAAGGTCAGGGCCTTGGCCTTTTGCGGCTGCATGTTCGCCAGAATCGGCGCCGCCTTCTGCTCTTTCATGTGTTCGACAACGTCGAGCAGTACCGGCATGTCCAGCTGCTCGAAGATGCGCGCCGCTTCTTGCGGCTTCATGATCTCATAGATCCTGACGATATTCTTTATCTTGTCCTCGTTCTCTTCCTTGTTTTGTTGAAGCTTTTCGTCGATGCTCTGCTCCATTTTTTTGAGAGCATCGATTTTTTCATTAATGCGCTGTTCGGCAGCCTTCAGCATGACTTCGCGGCCATCCAGCTCGTCGCTGCGCTTGTCGAGCTCCGAGCGGCGTTGCGACAGGGCCTGCAGCAGATCGACTTCGGCCGGGCTGAAGCTCGTCGGATCGCGGCCCGCGCCTGGATTGGAGCCAGGGTTCGAGCCGGGGCTCGAGGCCGGCTTTCCGCGCTCATCCGGTTTGCCCGAAATGGCCGCCGTATGGGTCGCCGCGGAAGCCGCAGTATTGGGCGATGCCGCACCCACAGGCGACTGCGATGCCGGCGCCGGGACTTGCGGTGCTGCCGGCGCCGGGACCTGCGGTGCTGCCGGCGGCGTGGCCGTGGCTGGCGCGGCCGGGGTTTGCGGCGCCGGGGTTGCCGCCGAGGCCGGCTGCACCGTCGAGGCCGCCAACTCGGCGGCGATGCCTGCCAGCTTGAGCCCGAGCAGCGGGACTGCCGCAACGACGAGCAGGGGCGCAATCCGGAACGGGATCGCCTTCATCAGCGGCGCCCCTCGATGACGCGGCGCAGATCGCGCTCGGCCCGCGAGGCGAAGTTGGCGATGCGCCCGGTTGCGGTGCGGGCGTTGTCCTCCGGTGCTCGCGGGACCGCGGGCGGCGACGGCTCGACCCGCGGGCGGGCCGTCTTTGCTTCGGCGCGCGCCGTGGCCCCCTGCGGGTGGCGAGGAGCTTCCGACGGCGGCGGGGCGACGGCTCGGGCGTCGTCGCGGCGCTGGCGGATCGACCCCTCCAGCCGATCCGCCAGCGACCCGCCGCGCTCCAGCATATAGGCGAGGTCGTCGCGCAGACCGCGCGCCCGATCGATCTCTTCCTGCAGCCCGACCCCGATCTGCTCGGCAGCGAGGCGCAGCGAGGCGACGCTGGCTTCGGCGCGCTGCGAGGCCGCCGCGAGACCGCGGATCAGATCGCGCAACTCGCCCTTGTCATCGCGCAGTGCCGCGAGACGCCGGTTCAACACGATGCAGTAGCTCAAGGTGGCGAGCAGCAGCCCCGCCACCAACAGGTCGACAATCAGAGTGATCACTGAGCAGCCTTTGTCTTATCGAGCTTTTCAACAATGCGGACCGCGATGTTGCCGCCCTTGCGGCCCATCGCGCCCACGAACATCGATACGTCGCCGCACCGCAGCAGCACATCCGATTGCGGCGTGGCACCGAGAAGGATGCGGGTCCCGACCTCCCACCGCAGCACGTCGCGCAGGCTCAGCTCGACGGTGTCGAGCACCGCCTCGATCGGCACGCTGGTGTTCCACAATTGCCCCGCGAGATGCGCCTCCCAGATCGAATCGCGGCCGAACTTCTCGCCGAGGAACATCTGCAGCAGCAGCTCGCGCACCGGCTCCAGGGTGGCGTAAGGCAGCAGCACTTCGAGGCGCCCGCCGCGGTCCTCCATATCGACCCGCAGCCGGGCCAGCACCGCCGCATTGGCCGGGCGCGCGATCGTTGCAAAGCGCGGGTTGGTTTCGAGCCGGTCGAAGCGGAAGGTCACTTCGCTGAGCGGGTCGAAAGCAACCGACAGATCGCCGAGCACGACGTTGATCATGCGTTCGACCAGGTTGCGCTCGATCGTGGTGTAAGGCCGGCCCTCGATGCGCATCGCGGCGGTGCCGCGGCGACCGCCCAGCAGCACGTCGACGATCGAGTAGATCAGCGCGCTGTCGACCGTCAGCAGCCCGTAATTATCCCATTCCTCCACCTTGAAGACGCTCAGCATCGCCGGCAGCGGAATCGAGTTCAGGTAATCGCCGAAGCGGATCGAGGTGATGTTGTCAATCGACACCTCGACATTGTCGGAGGTGAAATTGCGCAGCGAGGTGGTCATCATCCGCACCAGGCGGTCGAAGACCACTTCCAGCATCGGCAGCCGCTCGTAGGAGACGAGCGCCGAATCGATGATCGCGCGCATCCCGGAATGGGCGCGCTCGCCGCCGTCGTCGGAGAAGCCGAGCAGGCTGTCGATCTCGTTCTGATTGAGGATGCGCGCGTTCGGATCGCCGCCGGCGCCGTCGAGATCGCCGGCGGCGGCGACCGCGGCAGCTACGCTTTGTGCGTCGTCGGCAGTCTGCGCCATTCCGCCGCGCCGGCCCTATTGGACCAGCATCTCCTTGAACAGGACATCGGTGACCTTGACGGGTGCGACTGCCGCATTGACCCGCAGCAGCAATTCCTCGCGCAAGCGGTAGAGCCCCGCCGAGCCCTTCAAATCCTCGACCCGAAGCTCGCGCATATAGGTCTGGAAGTTGTCGAGGATGCGCGGCAATACCGCCTGGACCTGCGGGATGGCGGCGGCATCTTCGAGTTCAAGGCTGATCGATAGCTTGAGGAACCCGGACCGTTTGCCGCCGGAGTTGATGTTGACCAGGAGTTCGGGCACATCGAAAAACGCCGGCGGCTTGACTGGCTTTCCATTCGCGGCGGTCGCCGCCGAAGAGCCCCCGCCAAAGAGCCCGCCGAGCAGCCCGGTGAAGTAGAGCCCGGCCCCGATCAACACCAGCGCCACGACCGGCGCCGCAATCAACAGGATCAGCTTGCGGCTGCGTCTCGGGGCGGCCTCAACGACGTCATCGGCAACAGCGCTGTCCGCCATAAACACCGGGTCTCGATCGCGAGCGACGGGAGATGTCGCGGGGTCGGTCGGACACTATTCGCGCGATCGTTAAGGACCCGTAACCGCGGCCGGCACCGCGCCCCCAAAGCGGCAATTTCTGCCGAGCATTCGCTTCCGCCGCCCCCGCGGCGGGCCGTTGGAAAGTGTCCGGAACCCTGGGAATCCGCGGCTCTCGGGCCTTGGCACAGGCGCTGCACCCCGGGCCGCGTCGATTGCACGGTTCCGGGCCTTCATGCAGATCCCATCCTACGTCGCATTGTCCAGCCAGGCGGCGCTGTCGCGCCAGATGGACATGGTCGCCAACAATATCGCCAACGCCTCGACCCCGGCCTTCAAGACCGAGCGCGTGCTGTTCCGCAAATACGTCGGGACTTCGGCCAGCGGCGAGACCGATTTCGTCGAGGACGCCGCCAGCTATCGCGATACCCGCCAAGGCCCGCTTAACCGGACCGGCAACAATCTCGACGTGGCGATCGACGGCAATGGCTACCTCGCGGTGTCGACGCCCGAAGGCGAGCGCTACACCCGCAACGGTCACCTGCAGCTCGGGGCCGACGGGACCCTGGTGACTAACAGCGGTCACCCGGTTCTCGGCGATGACGGCCAGCCGCTGACCTTGCCGGCCGGCGCCAGCAACGTCACGATCACGACCGACGGCACCGTCAGCACCAAAACCGGCCCGGTCGGCAAGATCCGGCTGGTTGCCTTCGACGATGCCCAGGCCGAGATCGGGGCCGACGGTCTCTACGTGTCGAACGCCGACCCGGCGCCCGCAACCGGCGCCACGCTGCGTCAGGGCATGATCGAAGAATCCAATGTCCAGCCCGTCATCGAGCTGACGCGCATGCTCAACATCTCGCGCAGCTACAGCGCTGCGGTCGAGATGATCAACGGCGAAAACGACCGCATCAAGAATGCGATCGACAAGCTTTCGAAAATCGTCTGATCCCTTACGGCGGAGCCGAATCCCATGCGTTCGATGGATATTGCCGCGACCGGCATGCTGGCGCAGCAGCTGAATGTCGAAGTCATCTCCAACAATATCGCCAACCTCAATACCACCTCGTTCAAGCGGCAGCGCGCCGAATTCCAGGACCTGCTGTACCAGAACGAACGTCGCGTCGGAGCGGAGTCTTCGGACAGCGGTACGATCGTGCCCTCGGGCGTGCAGATCGGCATCGGCGTCAAGACCGCCTCGGTGTACCGCATCACCGAGCAGGGCAATCTGACCAACACCAACAATTCGCTCGACGTCGCCATTCAGGGCCGCGGCTTCTTCCAGATCAAGATGCCGGACGGCACCACCGCCTATACCCGCGCCGGGTCGTTCCAACTGAGTCCGTCGGGGCAGATCGTTACGGCGGACGGCTACACCGTGATGCCAGGGTTGACCCTCCCCGCCAACACGACGGGAGTGACGGTGAATTCGAGCGGCCAGGTGCTGGCGCAGGTTACCGGCCAGACCAACGCACAGACGGTCGGCCAGATCGAGCTGGCCAATTTCCCGAACGAGGCCGGGCTCGAAGCGCTTGGCGACAATCTGTTCAATCAGACCGAGGCCTCGGGGGCCCCGGTTACCGGCAACCCCGGCGCCACCGGTTTCGGCACTCTGCAGCAAGGCTTTCTTGAGACATCCAACGTCAACATCGTCACCGAAATCACCGACCTGATCACCGCGCAGCGGGCCTACGAAATGAATTCCAAGGTGATCACCGCATCGAACGAGATGCAGCAGACCCTGACCAATCTGCGCTGACCATACCGGGCTTCGAGCGATGAACCGCATCCTTCTGTTTGCCTTTGCCGCCGCGGCCGCCCTGCCATTTTGGGGCGCCGCCGCCGCCACTCCGGCGCCGGCCCCGGATTCCCCGGCGGGGCTCGTCATCGAGCAGCTCGGCGCCGCTCTCGGGCAGCGCGGAATTGCCGCTCCCCGCCAGGTCGAGCTCGACAATCCGATGCTGGTGCTGCCGAAAGGGATGGATCCGCAAGCGCTGCGGCTCGACGCCGTGACGGTCGATGCGCGTGCCGGCCGCGTCACCGCGGTGGTGGCATCCGCCACCGGACCCGAGCGGCTGCGCGTCACCGCCCAGTTTTATCAGCTCGCCACCGTTCTCGTCCCGGCGCGCGTGATCGAGCCCGGCGAGATCATCGGCGACCGCGACCTCGAACCCGCGACGGTACGGCTGGACCACGGCGGACAGGACCCGCTCGGCGATCCGGCCGCCTTCATCGGCAAGACGCCGCGCCATCCGCTGCGCGCGCACGAGCCGGTGCGTGCCGCCGATCTCCAGTCGCCGGTCGTGGTTCATCGCGGCGAACTCGTAACGATGGTCGTGGAAACGCCGCTGATGACGTTGTCGGCGCAGGGTCAGGCCATGGAGGATGCAGCCCGCGGCGACGCGATCCGGGTCACCAACAGCAAGTCCAGCCGCGTCATTGAAGGCGTCGTCACCGGCCCGGGCACGGTCTCGGTCGAAGCCGGTCCGACCCCGTGAGGATATCCCGCATGAAGATTGCAAACCCGCACCGCGGCTCCCGCGCGCTGTCGGGCGGCCGCCTCGCCGTGCTGATCGGCTGCGGCTGCGCCCTCGCCGGCTGCAACACGGCAACCCGGCTGAGCCAGATCGGCGAGATGCCGCCGCTGACCGAGATCCAGAACCCGCAGCTCGAGCCCGGCTACCGGCCGGTATCTCTGCCGATGCCGAACCCGATCCCGGGCGAGCACCGGCCGAGCTCGCTGTGGCAGGCCGGGACGCGCGCGTTCTTCAAGGACCAGCGCGCCAGCCAGATCGGCGACATCCTGACCGTGGTGGTCAACATCGCCGATACCGCCAAGCTCGACAATTCGACCTCGCGCACCCGCAACAACGCCGAGAACGCGGCGATGCCGAACATGCTCGGCCTCGAAAAGCTGACCAACAAATGGGTGACGGCGGCGACCTCCGGCGCCAACGGCCAGCTCGTCAACGCGACGAGCCAGGGCTCCTCGGCCGGCACCGGCAACATCCAGCGCGACGAGACCGTCAGCATCCGGGTCGCCGCCCTGGTCACGCAGACCCTGCCCAACGGCAACCTGGTGGTGCGCGGCAAGCAGGAGATGCGGGTCAATTACGAGGTGCGCGACCTGCAGATCGCCGGGGTGGTGCGGCCGCTCGACATCAGCGCCACCAACGAGGTCACCCTCGACAAGCTCGCCGAGGCGCGGGTCGATTACGGCGGTCGCGGCCAGATCACCGACGTGCAGCAGCCGCGCTGGGGCCAGCAATTGTACGATGCGATCTTCCCGTTCTGATCCGCCATCGCGGCCCGATGCCGGCGATCACCGGCATCGGCCTGCCGCAGATAACAGCGCGAGCCCGGCACGCTCCTCGGAAAAGGTGAATTCGTGCAGCGAGCCGAACAGCATGTTGACCGTGCAGCCATCGGCCGACAGCGGCAGAAGCAGCCGCTCGAAGTGACGGTACCGATTATTCTCCATCACATAGGCGTACTCGTCGCAGCGCGGGATGCCGCACTCTGCGGCATCCTTGTAGTCGCAGGTGATGGCTCGATGATGGTCGTCCAAGTCGAGTTCGTCCAGGTAGCGCCCGGTATATTCCCTGCCATATACTCTAACCAAATACGTACCAACCAGGCGAAAGCGAAATCTTAACGGCTGGTACTCGATATCGATCAGCATCACGTTCGGCAACTGCGGCACGATCTCAGCCGGATCGATCGCTTCACGGCTCGGCAGCTGTGGCTTCCGGCGTTTCGACAACCAATAACGCAGAATTTCGCGGTTGACCGGGGCGCGTGGGATTCGCCGGGGTATCCTCCCGAAAAATAGCGGGCGCAACAGCGCCGACCTCATTTCAGGACGGAGTGTCCGCGACGGATATGCGTTCTGCATGTCCGGTCCCTTCGGCAAATCCGAATGCGGTGAGGAAGCTCGTCGACGCGTCGGAAACGCGCGGCCTTTCGTACTTGCTCAGGGGAATCGCAGCCGCTCGCGATAGACAGCTTACACCGCCATCCACACGAACTCAATCCTCCAACCCCCGGCGCGGTTGTCAGAGGATTATGCGCAGTTACAAGTGTAGTGGCCGCGATTAACGAAGATTACCACGGCGGCCCGAGCAGGTTGAATGTCCTGTGGGCAGGCCCGTGGTGCGGCGTGATAATGGAACAGGCGCCCCCCACCACCATGCATCCGCTCCGAACGCAGCGGGCCGCGAATTGCCGGCCAAAGGTCCGAAACAGCCGCATCACAAAGCCCGGAAAAAACCGCTCTTCAGCGCAATTGCGACAGCGCTTCCCGCAACGCCCCCGGTTCGGTGACCGGCAAGGAACAGACCGGTCCTTCGCACACGAAGGCGGCGGCGCGCCCGGCGACGAGACCCTTGCCGTAGGCCGGATGATCGGCCGGCAACTCGCGGCCGGGGGTTACCGTCAGCATCACCCGGTTCGGAACCGACGCCTGGTACGCGGCGCGTTGCAACGCCCCCAAAGCCGCATCCATCCGATCGCCGGCCAGCACGATCTGCACCGGCTTAGCGAGCAGCTCGGCATTGTTGATCAGCGTCGCGAGCGGGAAGAAATTGCGCCCGACCTCGCCGGCGAAGGCCGGCACAATCGCCTCGGCGCGGTCGCGATAGGCCTCCTCGCCGGTCAGCAGCGCGAGCCGGGTCAAGACCCCGACCATCGTGCCGTTGCCGGCCGGCACCGCCGCGTCGGAGGCGGTCTTGGCGCGGGCGATCAACCCTTCGGTGTCGTCCGCCGCGAAGAAGTACCCGCCGCCGCCGGCCTCGTCCCAATAATGCCGGTCGAGCACCGCGATCCAATCGCGCGCCTGGGTTAGATAGACCTCTTCTCCAGTGGCCTCGGATAGCAGCAGCGCGGCACGGCACAGATTGGCGTAGTCATCGACTGTGGCCGGATGCCGCGCCCGGCCCTCGCGCCAGCTGTGCGACAAGCGCACGTCGGGCCCCGTCATCTGCTTTTGAACGAAGGCGAAAGCCGCGGCCGCCCGCGCCACCCATTCCGGTTTGTCGAAGACCAGCCCGGCATTGGCCATCGCGGCAATCATCAGCCCGTTCCAGTCGGCCAATACCTTGTCGTCGAGCCCCGGCCTCACCCGCGGCGCCCGGGCCGCGAACAACCTGGCGCGGCACTCGGCGAGTGCGGCTTCGCTGGCGGGGTCGCCGAGCGCCAGCTGCTGCGACCGGTTGAGGATCGTGTGCCCCTCCCAATTGCCGCCGGGGGTCACATCGTAAGCCGCCTTGAACGGCCCGGCGCGGTCGCCGAGCACGGCATCGATCTCGGCCTCGGACCAGACGTAGAACTTGCCCTCCTCGTGCTCGCTATCGGCATCGAGACTGCTGAAAAAGCCGCCCTCGGGATGGGTCATCTCGCGCAACACCCAGCCGATCGTCTCCTCGACCCGCTGCGCGTATAAGGGCTCGCGCGTTTCCTGCCACACCAGGGTCAGCAGGTCGGTCAATTCGGCGTTGTCGTAGAGCATCTTTTCGAAATGCGGCACCAGCCAGCGTGCATCGGTCGAATAGCGCGCGAAGCCGCCGCCGAGATGGTCGTAAATGCCGCCTTGGCAGATCGCGGTCAGAGTCCGCAGGACAGCTTCGCGAAACGGCGCCAGCCGGGTGCGCCGCCAGGCCCGCCACAGCAGTTCGAAGATGGCGGCTTGCGGGAATTTGGGCGCCGTGCCGATGCCGCCATTCAGCGGATCGACCTCGCGCAGCAGCCGCTCGGCAATGCGGTCGAACAGCTCCGGCGGAATGCCGTCGCCGCGTTCCGGGCGACCGAGCCGCTGCAAGGCCTCGCGCAGCACCGCGACGTTCTTGGCGACCTTGTCGCGGTCATTGACATAGGCCCCCCGCATCGCCGCCAGGATCTGCGGGAAGCTCGGTCGGCCCCAGCGCGGCTCCGGCGGAAAATAGGTGCCGCCCCAGAACGGCTCGCCGTCGGGCGTCAGGAACATCGTCAAGGGCCAGCCGCCCTGCTCACCCATCAGCTGCAGCGCATGCTGGTAGATCGCATCGAGGTCGGGCCGCTCCTCGCGATCGACCTTGATGTTGACGAACCCGGCATTCATCACCGCCGCGATGTCCGGGTTCTCGAAGCTTTCATGGGCCATCACGTGACACCAGTGGCAGGCGGCGTAGCCGATCGATAACAGGATCGGCTTGTCGGCGGCCTTGGCCCCGGCCAGGGTTTCGGTATTCCAGCCCCGCCAATGCACCGGATTGTCCTTGTGCTGTTGCAGATAGGGGCTGGTCTCTTCGCCGAGGCGGTTGCGGTCCATGAGGGCTCCTTGGGATGGAGGCGGCACGAAGGCGTGCAGTGTTGAGGCCATCGGGTATGGCCGTGGTGTGGCCGGGCCGCGGGTTGCCGGGCGCGGCGCGACGGAGTAGGGTTCCGATCGCATCTTAGACCCAGAACGGTGGATCGCCTCAGCCGCTCCCCGCCCTCACTCCCGGAGACATCACATGGCAGACCGCCCGGCCGACCCGCCGCTGTTTTACGAGCGTCATATCTTCATGTGCACCAACACGCGGACCGAGGGACATCCACGCGGGTCGTGCAGCGCCCGTGCGCTCGGCGCCGGCGGAGTCGAAAAGCTGCGCGGCTATATGCGCGAGAAGGCGAAACAGCTCGGGATCGAGAACATCCGCTGCAACGCCGCCGGCTGCCTCGACCGTTGTGAACTCGGCCCCAACATGGTGATCTATCCGGAAGGCGTCTGGTACCATTACGAGACCACCGCCGACCTCGACGAGATCCTGGAGACCCACGTCAAAAACGGCGGCCGGGTGCCGCGCCTGATGCTGCAGCCGGAGCAGAAGGAACTCGGCTGAGCCTCGCAGGCCCGCTATCGCAAGCGCCGCTGACGTAGACACGATTTTCGCGCCGGCGACCGCCGTAGGACGCGCCGCAATCGCCGTCTTGCGCCTTTCGGGGCCGCAGGCCGGGGCAGCCCTGTCGCGCCTGGCTGGCGCGTTACCGCCGCCGCGCCAGGCGCGTCATCGCCGGCTGCGCGACCCCGACACCGGGGAAATTCTCGACGACGGGCTGGTGCTGTGGTTTCCCGGGCCGCGCAGCGCCACCGGCGAGGATGTCGTCGAACTGCACCTGCATGGCAGCCGCGCCGTGCTGGCCGCAATCATGGCCGTGTTGCGCGGGCTCGGGCTGCGCCTCGCCGAACCCGGCGAATTCACCCGCCGCGCGTTTCTGAACGGCAAGCTCGATCTGGTCCAGGCCGAGGCGGTGGCCGACCTCGCCGCCGCCGAGACCGAGGCGCAGCGCCGTCAGGCGTTGCGCCAGCTCGACGGCGCGCTCGGCGGCCTGTACCGCGGCTGGAGCGCGCGGCTGACCCGGCTACTCGCGCATCTCGAAGCCGCGATCGATTTTCCCGACGAGGATTTACCGCCGGCAATCGAGACCGAGGTGCAGGACGGCATCGCCGCGCTCATGGCCGAGATCGCCGCGCACCTTGCCGACGGACACCGCGGCGAAAGGCTGCGCGACGGCATCGCGGTCGCCATCGTCGGGCCGCCCAATGCCGGCAAGTCGAGCCTGCTCAATCGACTGGCGCGGCGCGAGGCGGCGATCACCTCGCCGATCGCCGGCACCACCCGCGACGTGGTCGAGGTCGCGATCGACCTCGCCGGCTATCCGGTCGTGCTCGCCGATACCGCCGGGCTGCGCGACAGCGCCGACGTGATCGAGCAGGAAGGGCTGCGCCGCGCGCTGGTGCGCGCCGACGCGGCCGAATTGCGCCTCTTCGTGTTCGATGCGTCGCGGCCGCAGGATGCGGCCGGCGCCGCCGCCTGGCCCGGCCCGGATACGCTGCTCGTCGCTAACAAGATCGATCTGTTGTGCCGGGCTCCGGGCGGCGGGGCGGCCGGAAGACGCGCCCCATTTACCCCCACCCCGACCCTCCCCCGCTTGCGGGAGAGGGGGAACGCGTGTGACCGCCGGAATGGAAGCGAACAGAAGGACGCGTTCCAGTCTCTAGCGAATCGACGCGAAACCCTGGGCGGCGAGGCCGATCAGAACGCCCTCCCCCGCAAGCGGGGGAGGGTCGGGGTGGGGGCAACCGCCATGGGCCCGCCGGCAGAAGCTGCCGCTCCGATGCCAGGTCCATCGTCCGGACCCTTCAAGGTCTCGGCGCTGACCGGCGACGGTATCGCGGATCTGACCGCCGCGCTCGCCGCCCGCGTCGCCGAAAGTTACCGCAGCGAAGCCCCCGTGTTGACCCGCGCCCGCCATCGCGAGGCGCTCGAAGCGGCGCTGGCAGCGCTGGCCCGCGCGTTGGCGGCCTGGCTCCCGGAACTGCGCGCCGAAGATCTGCGCCTCGCCTGGCGCAGCCTCGGCCACATCACTGGCACCGTCGATGTTGAAGACCTGCTCGACCTGATCTTCGCCGAATTCTGCCTGGGAAAGTAGTGTTTCACGTGAAACACTCGGCCTCATCATTCCTCGAAAATCTCGCGCAATGCAGCGAGCGCGTGTCGAAGCGTGTCCTCACCGATGCGGCCGAGTTGCCGGACCAGGCGCTGCTGGTCGAGGGTCCGGATCTGGTCCAGCAGAATTAGTCCGCTTCTACCCTGGAAAATAGCAGGCACTCGGAAAGAAGCGGCACGATTCCCCCGTGGTCATGGGCGCGACGATGACTGTTCGCAGGTAAACCCCATCTCCGGAGGAGAAAGGATCAGGCAGGGGCGGGTCTTCTGGATTTCGCTCCCGACCGTCGGGTCGAGTGCGGCCAACCACACCTCGCCCTGGCTCGGCGTCGTCCGCATTGCCGAATTCGGGCCAGACTAGGGCGTCATCCCCGGATTCGGCGAGTTCTCGACAGGCTTCGGCCCAGCCGGCGCGAACCGCTATCTTGCCGCTCGACAGTGCTGTCCGGCCATAATCAGTCGTGAGGCGGGCAAGACCCCTGGTTGTTTCCTCCGCTCGCCCGAGACTTCCTTCTCTCAGGCCCTTGACCAGACCTGCGAGAAAAACACCGAGTATGTCAGGGAGAATGAACCAGGTACCCTGTCTGTGACTGGCAGGGTTGCCTTTGTCGTCGGGGTTGTTGCGGTCTCCGTCCCAGCGAAGACCCACTGCCGGATGACCATCGCAGACCATCTCGGCCAGGGACCAGCCATCCGGAGAAATGTAGAGCACCTTCAGGGAGCCACTTGCGAGCCGGTTCTTAGGACTGAGAGCATTCTGAGGCTGCATGTGATCTGTCCACAAAACGCCAGCGGGCGCGGGTGAGGCGCACCCGATATAAAAAAGACCCGCGAGAGGCTATTTCAATCGAAGGGGCCATAGCGTATTTCGGCACAATCGATCCGAGCCAGTTCCAACTCGCCCCGGACTGCCCTAGATTCAGCCGCCATGAGCCGGGCCTGCGATGTGGCGGTGGTGGGGGGCGGGCATGCCGGGTGCGAGGCGGCGGCCGCGGCGGCGCGGCTGGGCGCGCGCACCCTGCTGCTGACGCATCGTCGCGACACGATCGGCGAGATGTCGTGCAACCCGGCGATTGGGGGGCTCGCCAAGGGCCATCTGGTACGCGAGATAGACGCGCTCGACGGGGTCATGAGCCGCGCCATCGACCGCGCCGGCATCCAGTTCCGCCTGCTCAACCGCAGCAAGGGCCCGGCGGTTCGCGGCCCGCGCGCCCAGGCCGACCGCAAATTGTACCGCCGCGCGATGCAGGATCTGCTGGCCGAGATGCCCGGCCTGACGATCGCGGAAGGCGCGGTCGAGGATCTCGCGATCGACGCGGCAGGCCGGGTCTGCGGCCTTATCCTCGGCGATGGCCGCCATATCGCGGCCGGCCGGGTTGTGCTGACCACCGGCACCTTCCTCGGTGGCCTGATCCATATTGGAGACGAGAAGATCGCGGCCGGCCGGGTCGGCGAGGCGCCCTCGCTCGGACTGTCGTGCACCTTGCGGGATGCCGGATTTTTGCTGGGCCGGCTGAAGACCGGGACCCCGCCGCGGCTCGACGGCACGACGATCGACTGGGCCGGGCTCGACGAGCAGCCGGGCGACGACCCGCCACTACCGTTCTCGTTCCTGACCGCCGCGATCGCGACCCCGCAGGTGCCGTGCCACATCACCGCGACGACACCGGCGACGCACGCCGTGATCCGCGCCAATCTCGACCGCTCGCCGCTTTATTCCGGCGAGATCACCGGGGTCGGTCCGCGCTATTGCCCGTCGATCGAGGACAAGGTCGTGCGCTTTGCGGCGCGCGAGCACCATCAGATCTTCCTCGAACCGGAGGGCCTGGACGACGATACGATCTACCCGAACGGGGTCTCGACTTCGTTGCCGCGCGAGGCGCAGGCGGCGTTCCTCGCAACGATCCCCGGCCTCGAACATGCCGTCATGCGGCGCCCGGGCTACGCGATCGAATACGATTACGTCGATCCGCGCGAACTGCACCCGACCCTGGAAACACGGCGCCTGCCCGGGCTCTACCTCGCCGGCCAGATCAACGGCACCACCGGCTACGAGGAGGCCGCGGCGCAGGGTCTTGTCGCCGGGTGCAATGCGGCGTTGGCTGCAGGCGGCCGCGCCGAGGATTTCGTGCTCGATCGCGCCGACGCCTATATCGGCGTCCTGATCGATGATCTCGTGACGCGCGGCACTAGCGAGCCCTATCGCATGTTCACCTCGCGCGCCGAATACCGGCTGACCCTGCGCGCCGACAACGCCGATCAGCGCCTGACCCCGCGCGGCCTCGCCTGCGGTATGGTGGGCGGCGAGCGCGCCCGCGCCTTCGCCGTGAAAATGGCGCGGCTGGAGGAGGCGCGCCGGCTCGCGGCCGGATTGCGGCTGACCCCGCCGGCGTTGGCGCGGCACGGCATCGCGGTCAACGCCGACGGCATTCCCCGCAGCGCCGCCGAGTTGCTGGCCCATCCCGGCATCGACCTGCCGCGACTGGCGCAAGTGTGGCCGGAACTCGCCGGCGTCCCGTCCGAGATCGCCGAGCAGCTCGAGATTGACGCGCGCTACGCCGGCTATCTCGAACGCCAGCAGCGCGACATCGCCGCGTTCCGCCGCGACGAGGCGCTCTTGCTGCCCGACGATCTCGATTATGCCGCGGTCGCCAGCATGTCGGCCGAGAGCCGCGGCAAGCTCGCGGCGGCACGTCCGGCCACCCTCGGTGCCGCCGCCCGCATCTCGGGGGTGACTCCGGCCGCCCTGGTGGCGCTGCTGAAGCACGTCAGGCATCGGCCGGAGCCGGTCAACCGCCAATGCTTCTAATTTGGGCGATGATAATGATTTGGTTTGTTGGAACTGCTTGCGGCCAAGCTAATATGATTCATATACCTACCTCTAAGGTGATGGAAATAGTCGAAATGATAGCTCACGATGAGGGATACGATATCAAACACGGGAAAGGCTACTATTTTGATCTATTGGCTAGTCGCGATGGCAGTCCTATCCTGAAAGGCTATGTCACAATGGGATTTTACATTAATGGAAATATACGCAGTAGTATCTCGATTAACGAAGAAACCGGGCAGACAATAGATATGAACACCTGCGAGGTTTTTGACTACCCGGATCTGAAGCCGTTTCAGGCAGAAATTCGCGCGCTGAGCAGAAAGAGGGCGAAAACTCCACAGGAATTAGCCGATGACGCGGGCTGCGGTGCGCAGCCGAAAGTCCTGTCGAGCCCCGGGCGATAAGCTGACTACGGCGTGAGCGCGCCGCTCGACGGGGCCGGCTTTGCCGCGCTCCTCGATGTTTCACGTGAAACACTGGACCGGCTCGAAGCCTATGTCGGGCTGCTGCGGCAATGGTCGGCGCGCATCAACCTGGTCGGCCGCGATACGCTTGGCGATGTCTGGCGCCGGCATATCCTAGATTCGGCGCAGCTCTTCCCGCTGCTGCCGCACTCGACCCGGAGCCTCGTCGATCTCGGCAGCGGCGCCGGTTTTCCCGGGCTGGTGCTCGCGATCCTCGGCGTGCCCGGGGTCGAGCTGATCGAGGCCGATGCCCGCAAGGCGGCGTTTCTGCGCGAGGCCGCGCGCCTCACCGCCGCGCCGATTCGCCTTGTTGTCAGCCGCATCGAGGCGGTGCCGCCGCATGCCGTCCAGGTCGTGACCGCGCGCGCCTGCGCCCCGCTCGACCGGTTGCTGCCATTGGCGCAAGGCTTTCTCGGACCCGCCACCGTGTGCCTGTTCCTCAAGGGCGAGCGCACCGCGGCGGAATTGACCGCCGCGCGCCGAGGCTGGACAATGCAGGCCTCGCTTCACGACAGCCGGTCCGACCCGCGCGGTGTCATTCTTTGCTTGGAACAAGTGGTCCGGCGCGCGCCCGGCTTCGGCGAAAGCCGCGCCTGAGGCGCCGCCGCGCGACCCGAACGCGCCGCGAGCGGGGCGCGTCATCGCGATCGCCAACCAGAAGGGCGGGGTCGGCAAGACCACCACCGCGGTCAATCTCGGCACCGCCCTGGCCAATTCAGGCCGCCGGGTGCTGATCGTCGATCTCGACCCGCAGGGCAACGCCACGACCGGTTTCGGCATCGACCGCCAGAACCGGCCCGCGACCAGCTATGAACTGCTGCTTGGCGAGGCCGAACTGGCCGAGGCCGCCGCCGACACCGCGATCTCCGGCCTGTCGCTGATTGCCGCCTCGCCCGACCTCGCCGGCGTCGAGTTCGAAATCATCGAGCGGCCGCGCCGCGAATTCCTGCTCTGCGATGCGGTGCGCAAGCATGTTGCCACCTTCGATGAGGTGCTGATCGACTGCCCGCCTTCCCTGAACCTGCTGACGGTCAACGCGCTGGTCGCCGCCGATTGGGTGCTGGTCCCGTTGCAATGCGAGTTCTACGCGCTCGAAGGCCTGTCGCAACTGATGCGCACGATCGAGCGGGTCCAGCGGGCGTTGAACCCGCGCCTCGTATTGCAGGGCGTGGTGCTGACGATGTACGACCGCCGCAACAACCTATGCGAGCAGGTCGCGCAGGATGTGCGCGGCCATCTCGGGGCCAAGGTCTATGAGACGACGATCCCGCGCAATGTGCGGATTTCGGAGGCGCCGTCGCATGGGGTGCCGGTATTGGTCTACGACCAGCGCTGCGCCGGCGCCCAGGCGTATGTCAGCCTCGCCGCCGAGATGCTGCGTCGCGGCGCGCCGGCCTTGTCGCCGGTAGCGCCCGCGCCTTCACCCGGCCCCGCGCCTTCACCCGGCCCCGCGCAATGACGGCCGCGCGCGGCAAGCGCCGCCAGCTCGGCCGCGGTCTGGCAGCCCTGCTCGGTGACGGGGAACCCGCGGTACCGGACGATGGCGAGGCACCCCGAAGGGTTCCGATCGAAGCGATCCGACCCGGTGCGTTCCAGCCCCGGCGCCGGTTCGACGAGACCGAGCTCGAGGCGCTGGCGCAGTCAATTCGCGAGAAGGGCATTCTGCAGCCGTTGCTGGTGCGGCCGCTGCCCGAGCCCGATAGCGATACCGGCGTTGCGTTCGAGCTGGTGGCCGGCGAGCGGCGCTGGCGCGCGGCGCAGCGCGTCGGGCTGCACGACGTTCCGGTCGTCGTCCGCGCCCTCGCCGATGCCGAGGCGCTGGAGATCGCGCTCGTCGAAAATTTGCAGCGCGAGGATCTGTCGGCGCTCGAAGAGGCCGAGGCCTACGGCCGTCTGATGAAGGAATTCGGCCGCACCCAGGCGAGCGTCGCCGAGGCTGTCGGCAAAAGCCGCAGCCATGTCGCCAACACGTTGCGCCTGCTCGGCTTGCCGGCTGCAGTTCGGCGCCACCTCGAGGACGGCAGCCTCAGCGCCGGACATGCCCGCGCCCTGCTCGCCGCGGCGGACCCGGGCGCGCTCGCGGCCGAGATCGTACGTCGCGGTCTCAACGTCCGCGCCGCCGAGCAGCTGGCGCAGCGCCGTGCCGAGACGCGCCCGCACCGGCCGGCGGCGCCGGACGTCAACACGCCGGCATTGGAGCGCGATCTCAGCGCCGCGCTCGGTCTGCGGGTCGCGATCGCCAAGAAACGCCGCGGCGGGGCGTTGACCCTCTATTTCGAGACGCTCGAGCAGCTCGACCGCGTTCTCGCCCTGCTGCACGGGCGCTAAATTTGGTGATACCGTTCCGACGCTCGGTGCCCGAAATTCCGTCATCCCGGCGAAAGAGCCTGTGAGGAAATCCCAAATGCGCTGGACAAGCGGCTGTGCGTCCTTCGAGACGGCCGCGTTGCGGCCTCCTCAGAGCCTGACCGGAAATGAATTGGGTGATTTCAGTGAGTTGTGGTTCCGTGTTGTTGGCTAACAAACCGGGAGCAACAACATGTGGACTGAAATCACCCGCGCGCAG
>Ga0213875_10000703_pt1 | contig 25856 bp, 25 predicted proteins | sample BarmaccomBMRX_R8_FD_160105 | JGI IMG/M metagenome (GOLD analysis project Ga0213875, IMG submission 160105) | Root-associated microbial communities from Barbacenia macrantha in rupestrian grasslands, the National Park of Serra do Cipo, Brazil - RX_R8 | ecosystem: Host-associated > Plants > Roots... | reverse complement strand
TCGACGCCCAGGAGATCGGCGAGTTCGGCTTGTTGATGCAAGGGATAGAGCCGGTCGGAGTCCACTCCAACGATCGTGGGCCGAGCGCGCATTCGGCGAAGTGCGCTGGCAGTGCCACCCCGCCCGCGGCCGATTTCATGGCTGTTCATCGCCGCGGTGAGGGCAACATAGCTGCCTGCATCGAAGCGGCTTTGCAGGCTTGTCGCGGCGTGGTCCAACCATGACTCGACGGCGAATCCCTCAGCCAGTGGGTCGCCACCGGCCGTGGCGGCTCGGCCGAATCGGGTATCCACCTCGGCGGCGCAGCGGTAGGTCAGGTGCGCGATCCGCCGGGCGATGGCCATGCCGGTGACGGGACTGTTGGAGGTGTCGTAGTAGTCCCCGTTGTGCCAATGCGGGTCGGCGCGGATGGCGTCGATTTGCACCCGGCAGGTGGCGACCTGGTCGGCCGAGGCCTCGGCGCTGGCCGCGAGCACGATCATGCGGCGGACTCGATGTGGTTGGCACAGCGCCCATTCCAACGCCCGCATACCACCCATCGATCCGCCAACAACAGCGGCCCACGCCTGCACCCCCAGTGCGTTGGCCAGCGGTATCTCGGCAGCTACCTGATCTCGGATGGTGGTCGCTGGCCACCGGCTGCCCCATGGCCGGCCCTCGGGAGCCCGTGATGACGGCCCGGTTGATCCTTGGCAGCCGCCGAGCACATTCGTGCAGACCACGAACCACCGGTCGGTGTCGATGCCCAGTCCAGGCCCTACTACGTCACGCCACCAGCCTGCGGTGGGATGACCCGGCTCGAGGTCACCGGTGACATGGCTGTCCCCCGATAACGCATGCAACACCAAGACGGCGTTGTCCCGCTGTGCGTTGAGCTGCCCCCAGGTTTCATAGGCCAGCTGTACTTCGGGCAGCGTGCCACCTCGCTCGAGGGCCATTCCGGGCACCACGACAAACTGCCGCCGTCCTGGCGGGTCGCCGTCACGCCAGGCTCCTTTGATGGTGATAGCCGACGCGGTCATTCCGGGAACATGACCTGTCGGCGAGAGTTGATAACTCCGGTGTTGAAGCCGGCGAGGTGCAACCCGCCGTGGAACCGGGCGTGCTCGATTTTCAGGCAACGGTCCATGACGACTGTCAACCCAGCGGCTTCGGCCTTCTCCGCGATCGCCACATCAAATAACCCGAACTGCAGCCACAATGTGGACGCACCGGTTTCCAGTACCTCGGCCAGAACCTGCGGGAGATCGGCCGGCCGGCGGAACACGTCCACCAAGTCGGGAACAACCGGCAACTCGGCCAGCGAGCCGTACACCGGCCGGTTGAGGATCTCTGTTGCGTTGGGGTTGACGAAGTACACGTCATAGTTGGTGCTGGCCAGCAGGTAGGTCGCCACGAAGTTGCTGGCACGCGCGGGATTGGCTGATGCACCGACCATCGCCACGGTCCGGGTCCGGCGCAGGATCGCCAACCGCTGCTGGCTTGACGGGTCGGTCCAACCGTTGTTCTCGCTCACCGATCTACGCCGTTCATCGGGTGTCTTTCGTTGCGCTGGTCAGCGCGAGATCGAGGTCCCACAGAATGTCATCGATGTCTTCTAGCCCTACGCTGATCCGCACGAGATCTGGTGGCACTCCGCACTCGTGTAGCTGGGTATCAGAAAGCTGTTGATGCGTCGTCGACGCCGGATGGATCACCAGCGTGCGAGCATCACCGACATTGGCGAGATGGCTGCAGAGATTCACTGATTCGATGAATCTCCGACCTGCGGCGCGGCCACCGCGCACGCCGAAGGAAAACACCGCACCCGGCCCAAGCGGCAGGTAGCGGCACGCCCGGTCATGGTGCGGATGGTTCGGTAGCCCTGCCCACCGGACGTAGGACACCCGAGGATCGCCGGCCAGCCATTGGGCGACGGCACGCGCGTTCGCCACGTGTGCCGGCATCCGCAGTGGCAGCGTTTCCACACCCTGCAGCAATAAGAACGCCGCCATCGGCGACAGGGCTGGGCCGATATCACGCAGCTGCTCTGCGCGGAGTTTGGTGAGGAAACCGTATTCCTGGAAATTGCCCCACCACGTCAACCCGCCATAGGACGGGATCGGCGCGGTCATGAGCGGGAACCGGCCGTTACCCCAGTCGAACCGTCCCGATTCGACCACTACGCCACCAAGGGTGGTGCCGTGACCGCCGAGGAACTTCGTCGCGGAATGGATCACGATGTCGGCACCGTGCTCGATTGGCCGGCACAGAAACGGGGTGGCCAGCGTGGCATCGATAGCCAAAGGCACCCCCGCTGAGTGGGCCACCTCGGCCAACGCCGCGATATCAGCGATCTCACCCGATGGATTGGCGATCAGTTCGGCGAACACCAGCTTGGTCTGCTCGGTGATCGCTGCCGCGACCGCGGACGGTTCGGTTCCCGGCACGAACACGGTGTCGATACCAAACCGGCGCAGTGTCACGTCCAGCTGGGTGATCGTCCCGCCGTAAAGTCCAGCACCGGCAACGATCTGATCACCGGTGCCGGCAAGGCAGGCGAAGGTGAGGAACTCAGCGGCCTGCCCGCTGGCGGTGCACACGGCACCGAGCCCGCCGTCCAGACTTGCCAGCCGCTCTTCCAACGCCGCGACCGTCGGGTTGGAAATCCGGCTGTAGATCGTGCCGTACTTCTGCAGCGCGAACAGGCTGGCCGCGTCGTCGGTGTCCTCGAACACGAAACTCGTGCTCTGGTAGATCGGCACCGCCCGGGCACCGGTGGCCGCGTCGGGGACCGCGCCAGCGTGTATGGCGCGGGTGCGGAAACCCCATGGGCGGTCCACCGGTCCTCCAGGCGTTGTCGACGGAGCGATCAGCTACTGATCAGTTCGGTATGAACAGGTGTCGGGTTCGCGAACAGATCGAGCACGGGGCAATGCTGGTCCACCGCGGACTGCAACTGCCGGTACTGCTCCGGCGACGCGGGACCAGTCAGCCGGACCTTCACCCGTACGCCGTTGAACCCCGGGCGAACGTCGTTGTCCAAGCCGAAAAAGCCGCGTACATCCAGGTCGCCTTCAGTCTCGATCTGGACGTCGTCAAGCGGGATATTCAATTTCGCCGCCCAGAACCGGTAGGTGACGACCTGGCAGGACAGCAGCCCGGCCAAAGCCGTTTCGACCGGGTTAGGAGCGGCGTCAGCGCCGCCGAGTGCCGGCGGCTCGTCGATCACCGTCTCGTGGCGGCCGATCCGGATATCGGTCGCCACACCACTGGCGCCGCTGCCGGCGGCACGGAACACTACGGCCGCATTGGCGGCGTTTGCCGACACGGCTGCCGCGGTGGCATCAACAATGCCGCGCAGGGCCTCGTCTCGATCGGCGACGGTGATGGATTCGGTACTCATGCTAAGGGACCCTTCAGGCTCGGCGGATGATCGATGGACGAGCGAGATCAGCGCGAGCTCGGACAGGCACAGGTCTGGACCCGGCAGTGGTCTACATGCCGCCGGCGTACCAGGATCACGTCACCTGCCATACACCATCGCGCCCAACCGTTGATCGCCTCCAGCCTGCGGCCGGCGATGGCCGCCATTGCCGGCGACCGGGGCGGCGGAGTGCAGGTAGCCGGCCAGGTGAGACGCCAGGTCCCGGGCGTCGGGGGCGGCGCCGTCGATGAGGCTCGACTTGCGGCGACGAAGAAATGGCATGCCGATCAGGTAAAGACCAGGCCACCTGGTCACCCCGCCGTCATGGATGACCCGGCCCTTGCGGTCAAGCACCGGAACGTCGAGCCAGGACAGGTCCGGACGAAAGCCGGTGGCCCAGATGATGGTGCGGATCTCACCGCTTCGTAGATCAACAGACAGTGGCGGGGTGGGGGACACCTTCGTCGCAGCGAAACGCACCGGAGGCCCGGCCCCATCGACGCCTGCGCCGGCAGCCCAGGCGTCAAGCGTGTCGAGCAGCCGCCCCAACTTCAAATCAGCCAGTGCGCACACGTTAAGCAGCGAGCCAGAAAACTGGGCGAGTCCGTCCCGGACGCCGGCAAGGCGTCCAACCAACCGCACCCCCATCGCGGTCAAGGCATTGAGGTCGATCGTTGCTCGGTCAGATGAGCCGACCAACTGCATCGAAGGCAGCGAGCGAGCCCGGACGATGTCGGCAACCTCGTCGTAGCGCTCGTCGAGCACACCGGCTGCTTCCATCCACCACAAGATGTCCAAGCCGCGGTAAGTCCGCGGCATACGAACGTGTTCTCCGACGGCCAGTGTGACTGCCCTGCCGGAACGGTGGACTTCATCGGCGATCTGGATCCCACTGGCCGAGGCACCCACGACGAGCACCCCACCTTCGGGAAGTTGATCCGGACCCCGGTATCCCGCTGGAGTAACCATCAGGACTTCTGCCGGCACTGCATCCTGCAACGCAGGTACTACAGGGATGTTGCATGCGCCCGAGGCCAGTACCACCGACCGGGACTGCCATGAGTCCTGGTCAGTTTGGACCACGTACCCGCCATCGCTGGGCCGCACCGATGTGACCGTGGTTTGGGTCAACACCGGTGCGGCCGTCAGCGCGGCGTATTCGTCGATCAGTTGGGCGACCTCGGGCGCTGCCATAAACCCGTCGGGATCATCACCTCGGTAGGAATAGCCCGGCAACCGGGTCAACCAGTTCGGCGTCAGCAGACGAAAGGAGTCCCACCGCTGCGTCCGCCACGAGTTCGCCGGCTCACCGCGTTCCAAGACCACGTGGTCGATCGAACGGTCGGTCAAGCAGCGGCTCATGGCTAGCCCGCAGTGGCCGGCCCCGATGACGACCGTGGTGATATCCCGCACAGGTGCTCTCCTGAATAGGCCTGATCAGTTGCGCCACTCTCGGCCGCCAGCGCCGAGGTCAGTTCCCGTTCCCGGTGGTTACTTCGACGCTCACCTGGGTGGGATTGGTGAGCACGTCGTAGACCGCCGAGCGCTTTTGCGATTGCGCCACCAGTGCCTTGATCTCATCAGGAGAGGCATCGGCGTCGATGTTGTAGGTCACCTTGACCCCGCTGAAACCATTGCGGACGTCAGGGTCGGCACCGAGGATGCCGTGGAGGTCCATCTCCGCTTCGACGGTGGCTTGTACCGAGCGCAACTGGATCTGACGCTGCTGGGCAACCGCCGCGACACCGGCGGTCAGGCAACTACCCAGGGCCACAAGCACGTATTCGACGGGGGTGACACCGTTGTCCTCGGCCGCGAACGCCAAAGGATGGTCAGCGTCGTAGACGAAGGTCGTCTTGTGCTGCTGCTCCCCACCAAAGCCATAGAACGTGTCCACATGGGACCGGCTGTGCGTGCCCCTGATCCAGGAACACGTCGCCCGCCACTGGAACTGCGCGATGTCTGGGGTGTCAGCGAGAGCGTTGCGTACGCCGAGTAAAGCGTCGACGTTCACACCGTTATCAACTGGGGTATCAACCACACTCATGAAATGCTCCCTCATGGTCTTTCTGGGAAGTGACTCAGAATCACGACGTCAACCGGCCGGCAAAGGTCATCAAATGTGTCATGCTGTGCCTTGTGGGCAATTCGCAATGGCACCGCCTGTCCGAAAGAATCTGCACCAAGCAGCCGAGGCCCGAAGCCGGCGCTCGGCTGACAATGCGATGGATGAATAAGATCAGTATGAGCTCGGACAGGCGCAGGTCCAGACCAGGCCATGATCCACGTGTCGCCGACGCGTAAGGAACGCGGCGCCACTCATGGAAAACTTCATACCACACTCCGCCGGGCGGTGACCAGCACCAGCACTTCGCGCCCGAAGATCCACAACCATATTCACACGATGGCATGTCAAATGTCCGGATGATGCCTGTTCGCAAAGGAGGCAATTTTTCAAAGATCCAGATCCCCCGCATGCCCACTGCGGCCGAATTTCAGGGACCGACGCCTCCTGCAGGCCGGTGCAGGCGCACAGAGTTACGGACCGCACCGCGCCGGGGAAGTTTCTGTGCAGTGTGTGGCGGACCCATTCTACTCGACGATCCTCGCTGCCCCGATTCTGATCGTGATGGCACTATCCGGACTGGTCATCATGTACGCCGAGCCGATCACGGGCTTTGCTGTACTCCAAGACCACACGAGTCACGCGAGTCATCGTCGATGGCCACCTTTCCTTGAGCCTGCAAGCTCAGCAGGTTGCGGCGGCCCGGGCAGCGCCGAAGGGGGCAACGCTGTTCCGGGTCGTCACCCCGAAGGAACCCGACCGGGTCAGCGAGTTCTACTACCCTGGACCGTTGCCTGATCCGTCGTGTGCGCCGGCTGCGCAGCAATTCCGCCCTAGCTCTCCACCACGGTTAACGGCCAGCCGGCCCAGTCCACCACGTTCTGGATGCAGACTGCGGTTATTTGAGCTCTTAAAATCGCAGTCTGCATCCAGAACGCGGTGGGTGCTCGACGCCCAGTTGAGATTTCATCAATGAGGGCCGGCCTGGTCTATGCCCGGGACGGTGAGATAGGTGTCCATCCCGTCTGCCTTGTGACCATCGACCGGGCAGTAAAGCTCGTAGCTACCAGGCTGCAGGGTTGCCGTCAGCCTCGCCGACTGGTCTGGCTGGAGAATTGGTGTGCGCTGACCTGCCACGTCCGGTCCGGCGATCACCAGGGCATGTTCGGTCTGGCCGGCGTTGAGCGCCAGGAATGTGTAAGTCCCCGGCGTGGGGCTTTGCCGGGACAGCGCCAGATGAAAATCGGTCATGCGCACGGTGATCTGAGGCCCGGTTGATGGGCTGTTCGGTGCGGCATTGGTAGGCGAGGCGGCACCATGGGAAGGAGAAGTCGCTGTCCCACTACTGCATGCCGCCGCGAGGGCCACGGCGAGCGCGACCGGACCCATTACGCGTCTTGTGCGTTGATGGCTACCCACCACAGATTTCCGGGAGGTACCCCGCACGCTTGATTGCATCGTCCACCTCCAGCGCTGCCGGCTGACAGGACTTCGGGGAGGTGACCATCGAAACATGTGGAGGGAGTTACGGCGAGCCGCGCGGCGCCACCGTAACTCACCTCGGTTGCCGGTTATCGACTAAGCGGCTGCGTGCGCCTGGTCGAATGCCTGCTGGATCGACGCCGGAATCCTGCCCCGGTTGCCGATATTGTGACCGTGCTGGCGGGCCCACTGCCGCACAGCTCGGGTTTGCTCACGGGACTGCCGACCACCACTGGCTCTGGCGCCACGGGCTCGGCGACCGTTGTTGCTCCTGCTGTTGTTGACCTTCCGGGCGCTTTCGATGAATCCACCGATGGCCGACTTGAACTCGGCGATGTTCTGCGCGGATAGATCGATCTCATAGTTGGTGCCATCGACAGCGAAGGTGAATGTCCGCTCGGCGGGTGATCCGTCGATGTCGTCGATGAACTCGGTAATTACCCTCTGCACCACTTGGTGTTGCCTCCTTGGAACACTGCGTCTGAGGTTACCGCGCAAACAAAGCTGCGGCGGCGCCTCGATCTATCACAACGTGCACACCCGGTGTTAATTCCCCGCTGTTGCACGCCACGCATGCGCTGTAGTTAAGTGTCCGGCTTCTGGGTGGCCCTGTCCTGAGAGGCTAACCTGGCGCCGGGCTATCGCCCTAGCGGAGCCAGGCTTTCCCGCGACGTGGCACTTAGCGCTCCTCGACGAGGCCACGAGCAATCCTGCGAACCCCGCACGAGGCCAGCCGCGGCCAGCGATTTCCGGGATAGCCCGCGAGCCGAATTTTCGCAGCCATCATTTTTGCGGAGGTTGTCGTCATGCAACCCGATTTGCCCACATCGTCTGTATCCCGGCCCGGGATGAGTACGGGCGAACGTGCCGCCGCGCTATTGCTGGGGGATCTGCGCCAGGCATGGCCGGTGTTGCTACCCCGCGCAGTCCTGGCGGTGGCGTGGACCTGGTGGCGTTTCCGCAGGCGTCGGCCATCTCCGTCCCGAACGGCGAGGTGCGCCCTTGCTAGTCGCCGGGCTGCTGTCGGTGGTCGCCGGGTTGCTGATTCTTTTTAGCCACTGCCCGGCGCAATCGTGCTAGCCCTGCTGATCGGGTGGTTGTCCATCCTGTACGGCATCTTGCTCACCACGCTGGTCCTGCGCCTCGACCTGCGAGTACGGAGGACGTCTGGCGGGACAACGCAGGGAAGGATCCGGGAAGGCTCAGTTCTTACGGTGATGGTGACCTCAACCGCCACGTACAAGGGAGAGACACTGTGGCCATTCCAGCGGCCATGCCCGCCATCACCCATGTCGCCGTGACCGTGACCGATCTCGCCGTGAGCGAGGAGTGGTACAGCCGGGTCCTGGGTGTCAAGCCGGTCATCGACGAGGACACCGGCCCGTTCCGGCACATTGTCTACGAGCTCGGCAACACGCTGCTCGGGCTCCACGGATTCCCTGATCTGGTCAGCGACGAGCCGTTCGATGAGCGCAAACCGGGTCTTGATCACATTGCGTTTGGCTGCGAGAACCGCAGCCAGCTCGTGGAGTGGGCCGCCCGCCTCGACGAACTCGGCATCCCCCACGGCCACATCGTCGATGAGGGGTACGGATCTGGCCTGTCGTTCCGTGATCCGGACAACATCGCGCTCGAACTGTTCGCCCCACCGTCGTGAGCAGCTGACCAGTACTGCTGGGCAGCCGAATCAAGCTGCTGCCCAGCAGTGGCAGGAGCGGTCGTGCGATCAACACGGCACTGTGGCGCGACGACACCGTTCGGCGTCGATCGGTTGACCTGCCCGGTCAAACCCCTCTGTGGCGGCATGCATTCGCTCCCGCGCCGTGGTGAAGTCGCCACTGGCGGCCGCGACCGCGGCTTGGGCTTCGGCGATGGCTGCCTCCCACGAGGTCCCCTGCCAGATCACCGCGGAGCTTTCAGCCAAACCCAGTAGCCGCTGTGCGCTGCGAAGATCACCGGCCCGGGCAGATGCAATCGACGCAGGCACGGAAAACATGATCGAACAAAAGTTGCAGGCATCGTCCCAGCCGAACGTTGCTTCGGCGCGATCGATGATGGCTCGGGCTTCGCGCGTGTCAGTTGCGGAGACGATCATCGTGCCGAAGATGCGCTGAAGAAGGTGCTTGGCAAGTATCGACCCGCGGGCTAAGGGGAGTGCGTCCTGGAGCAGTCGCATCGCTGCTGCGGAGTCTCCCTCGGCGACGCGCACTTCGGCGAGGCGCTGCAAGGAGTGTGCCTCGCCTGCCGCAGAGCCCATCTCCCGGTGCAGATCGCGCGCCTGGGACAGTTCCGCCGCAGCGAGCTCAAGATCGCCCGAAAGCAGCGCAGCCTCGCCGATCAGTGCCGACGCGAAGGCTTCGGCACGCAGTGCGCCGCTGCGCCTGGCGGTCGACTGCAGACCGCGGGCGAGCTCGATGACTTCGGCGTATGAAGTCGATCCATACAGCATGTACTCGGCCGCGCACAGGTAGCCGTCGAAGATCGCGTTGGCGATCTCGGGATTATCCCGGGTCCGGCGCAGCTCTAGGCGCATCCGATCGAACCAGCTACCCGAGCGATGTGCCAGCAACCCTTGCAACGAAACCAGGTCGAGCACCATCCAGTTGCGTTGGCCGGCCAGCACCAGCTGCTGTGCCTGGTCGGCCGCCGCCTGGGCGGTCACGAAATCCGCGGTGAAGAACGCACACTTGCCGCGGGCCAGCAGGATGTCGGCGTCCTCATGGCCACCGTCGGTGTCGAGCCCGTCCAGTGCGGCCACCGCAGTGTCGATATCACCTGACATCATCGCGCAGCGCGCGAGCTGAACCCGCAGCTGCCGGACCATGGGCGCGTCAGCTGCGTCGAGTGCCTCACGGTAGGCCGGGATGGCCATCGGGTCAGCGAGCGCATTGAGCAGGTCAGCGCGTAGCGACAGCGCGAAGGCCCGCTGTGGCCCGGTGGCGTGCGGCCGGGCTGCTTCGACCAGTGCCAGCGCGTCCCGGTATGCACCAATGGCCGCATCCGTCTCGGCCGCCCGCAACAGGTACGGCACGGCATCAGCACCCGCATCGGACTGGAGGAGATGATGACCGATGCGGGCCGCCGATGCGCCCAGCTCGATCAGGCGGGTGGCGGCATCACGGTGGATCTGGCGCCGTCGGTGGGGCGTCAGATCCTCGAGGAGCGCGTCACGCACGAGGCTGTGCCGGAAGCGATATCCGGTGGATGCAGGCTCGACAATCAGCGCGGCGAGGGCGGCGTCCAGATGGTTGAATGCTGCGCCTTCCGCCAGCCCGGACAGTGCGACGAACTCATCGGTGTCGAACGACGACCCGATGACGGCCACTCGTTGCAGGACCTCGCACGTCGCGGGCAGGATGCCGCCGATCATGCCGGCATCAAGTGGTGGTTTGCCTCTCGGCTGGCTGGCAACCCGGCGGGCAAGCTGGATCACCGCGAACGGAATGCCTCCACCGAGTGCGGCGATGTGTTCGACCTGCTCGGGTTCGGGCTGGGAGATGTGGCGACGAATGAGGGCAGCGACGTCATCGGCACCGAGCGGGGCAAGCGGTAGCTCGACGGCTTGGTGACGGCCGAGCAGGCTCTGGCGCGTCTGCGCGAGCGTGCTGGACATCGGAGCCGGCCTATGCGTGAAGACGATGCAGACTCGCCGGTCGAAGACCGAACGCGCGAGGTAGTGCAGCAGGCGGAGGCTGGCGTCGTCGGCGTCGTGGACGTCGTCGATGGTGAGCAACAGCCCCCTCGTGATCGATGCCTGGCGGATCAGTTCGGCCGCTGCCACATACAGCCGCTGGTGCGAGCTCGCGCCGGTCCACGGAATCTCTGCGCCGACGAGAGCTCGGTTGATCTCTGTCCGATGGTGATCGGGTAGCTCATCGAGCAACGTCGGATGATGCCGGCACACACCGGCGAGCGCTTCGACGACGGGCGTGTACGGCCACGCTCCCTCGACCGGCGCCGATGCTCCGTGGCCGACACAGAAGCCCCGCTGCTCGGCTCGGGACCGGATGGCAGCGATCAGGGATGACTTGCCGACTCCTGGAGGGCCCGTGACGATGAGCGTTCTGCTCCGCCCGGCAGCCGAGTCGAGCAGCGCTTGTTCAGCGATGGACAGCTCACGGTTGCGGCCGAGCAAGGGGTCGTCCCGCCGGCTAACCGGCTCGTGCTGGGCGATGAGGTGATCCCGCAACGCTGTCGCCTCCCGACCAGGAGCAACACCGAGCTCCTGCCGCAACACCCGGGTCATGCGTTCGAACTGGCGCAAGGCCGCGTGGCGGTCCCCGTTATCCACATAGCGCCGCATCAAGGCGAGGTGCGCGATCTCATCGCTGGCGTCAAGCTCGACCACCGTCTCCCATCGACCGTCGAGGCGTAGCAGGTCCAGATGGCGCAGGCGCAGCTGTTCGCGGCGCTGCTCGGCCCACGCCTCGTACCTGTCCTCGGGTAACAGCTCGCCGGCGTATATCTTGAGTGCTTGGCGGGCTGCCTCGACGTCCTGCGCGGCCAGCGCCCGGCGAGCCAGATCTTCGAACAGGTCGACGTCGACGGTTATGTCAGCTTCGGGGCAGAGCACGACGTTGTCGCCACGCAGCACCACCGCGTTCGACACATCGATGGCCCGCCTGGCGAAATGTGCCGCCTTGTGCAGCTTCGGCACGGCCTCATCGATCGAGTCATCGGGCCACAGCAAGTCGATGACCTGCGCGCGGTGCAGGCGCCTGCCAGGAGCCATGGCGAGCACCTTCACCAGTGCTGCCGCGTGCCGGCGCGTCCAATTGCTTACGGCGACCGGGATGCCGTCAACCGTCACCTCGAATCGACCGAGCAGCATGACGTGGATCATCGGCATGTCACGGGCACCTCCCGCCACCTTGCCGGTCAAATCGTGGGCAGCTGGCGTAGACGATGAAATGACAATGAATGACCCTGACCGGAGAAACAATGCCTTTGGGGACTTGAGGCCGTGTTCAGGGGCGGGGTTATACCGCTGTGACGATGTCAGTCGGGCCCGTACGACAGACGGTGCATGGGGGCACGACACACCGTGCATGGGGGCACGACACGCGGGGTCGCGTCCTCGCGCCCGCTCGCTGCGGGGTCAGTCGGCAGGTGGGTGTGGCCGGGGAGTGGGCGGGGTCAGGGCAGCGAGGGACGCCGGGCGCGGCGCGGGGGGTCCGTAGCCGGTGAGCCGAACTTGGAGGGCTGCGGCGACCAGAGCTGGGTGGAAGAACTGCGCCGGGGAGCCCATGAGGTGGTAGACGCGGGATAGGACAGCATGTGCGCGTGAGTTTCCGTGCACGGCGAGGCGGGCGAGATGCCGAGCCCATTGACCAAACAGCGCCTGCGGCAGGGCCTGGTGGCCTTTGCTGGTGGGGTAGCGCAAATCCTCACTGGTGGCGATAGCCCAGGGTAGCGACACAACGGCCGCGAATTTGCGGAGCAATCGACGGGTGTAACCCGGCGCCAGAGCAGCGGCCAGTACCTGGCGCAAGAGCACGGCTTCGCAGGCCGCGACCGTGATGCCTTGCCCGTAGATCGGGTTGAATGCGCACAGCGCATCACCCACGACGAGCAACCCATCTGGCCAGGCGGGCACTTGCTCGTAGTGATGGCGGCGGTTGCCGGTTTGGCGATGCACGGCGACCTCGCTGACCGGCTCAGCGTGGCGAATCAGCTGCGCTAACGCTGGATCAGGCAGTCGCTCGAGAAAAGACTCGAATCCTGTCGCATCTCGCGGCGGCCGGTGCTCACCGCAGCCCACCGCGGTCACCAACCAGCGGTCATCTTCCACCTGCAACGCCATACCGCCGACTAAAGTCGCCGGCGTCTGCTGGATGACAACGCCCACCGCGGTCATCTGTGATGGAACGGCCGCATACATCCGGGTGGCGTATCCCAGGTTGGTATCCACCTCAGCGACCGGTGCCGCCGACATACCCGCATTCGCCAGCCAGATCGGTAACCGGGAACTGCGGCCTGACGCATCGATGACAAGATCGGCCAGTACCGGGGGCCCCTCAGCCACACTCACCTCCCACCGGCGATTGCAGCGGCGCAGACTCGTCACCCTGCAGCCCTCGCGGATCTGTACCCCCGGTAGTCCCTCCACCCTGCGCCGGACGGTGTGCTCGAATAGCGGGCGGGTCATCGACAACACCTCGAACGCGCGCCGACCGACAGGCAACCACCCGTGCTGGGTAAGCCACGGCAGGTCACCGGTGTCGAACGGCACTGCTCCACGATCAAGAAACTCCTGCCCCGAACCGGGCAGCAGATCCTCCAGCGCGAGCAGGCCACGGAACAGAAACACGTGTGGCTGCTCTGACTGGGGCACACCCGCCCGCGGTTTTGGCGTACCAGGCAAGAAGTCGCGCTCCAGCACGAGAACGGAGTTGCTCGTGCCGGCTGCGGCGGCAGCAGCGAACAACCCGGCCATGCTCGCCCCCACGACAACGACCTGACGTGGCGCCTCTGCTGGGATATCGTCACCCACCACGCCTCCATACTGGCAAGTCCGAGCTTCGCGCCGGCAAAACCGGCTCGGGGTTATCCAGCCGGAATGACGTGACCACTCGATCGGGTGCTTCGATCTTCTTAACGCGTTTTCCGTCACGCTCAGTGGTATAGGCAATGGCGGGGGAGTGATCAGCGCGGCGAAGGGCAGACTGTGGTTGAAGCTACTGATTCGGCACCTGCGGACGACAAGGACGCCCAGGGTGCACCGTACGAGAAACGAATGCGCATTAGCGAAAACGTCGAAAAAGAAGCGGCCGATGCAGATCCGCTACCAGGTGAGGAAACCGGTGGCGAGGACATCGACGTACGCGCAGACTACGAATTGCCGAACGTAGTCAAGGATCGGCAAGAGCCCAACCGGTAGAATTACTTCTACTTTTTCGATGTGAGATGGGAAAAGCCGACACGGTACACCGACTCCCGCCGCGCTTGCCTGGGCCGCCAGACGCTACCCGGCGACTTGAATCCGGGCATCGGCGCGTCGGTGGAGGCTGGTCGTCGGGCAAGGTCTTAGCCTGCCCAGATGGGGATTCAGGTCGGCCGCCGTGGTTTCCGACCAGACATTGAGGGGCTCCGTGCGATCGCTGTCTTGGCTGTCGTGCTATATCACGCCACGGTTCCTGGGCTGGCCGGTGGTTTTGTCGGCGTCGATGTCTTTTTCGTGGTTTCGGGGTTTCTCATCACCGGCCTGTTGTGGCGGGAAGTGGTAAGCACCGGCACGGTTCGGTTGGCCCGCTTCTATAGCTCCCGGGCTCGGCGGTTGCTCCCGGCCGCCGCCACCGTGTTGGTAGCCGTGGTCGTCACTTCGGCATGGTTGCTGCCCGCGCTGCGGGCGCGCAACGTGCTCGTCGACGTGCTGGCGAGTGCGGTGTACGCAGGCAACTACCGGTTTGCGCTGCAGGGCATGGACTACCTGGCTGCGGACGCACCTCCCTCGCCGGCCCAGCACTACTGGTCACTGGGCGTGGAAGAGCAGTTTTACCTGCTTTGGCCAGCGCTGCTGCTCGCCGCCGGCTGGATCGGCCACCGGGCGAGCGGCGCGTACCAACGTCCTGGGACTGGCCGGCTGGCGTTTGCCGGCCCGGCTGTCATACCCGCCGTGCTGACACTGACCAGTGTCACGGTCCTGTCGTTTGCCGTGGCGTTGCAGTGGACGCGGGTGGCGCCACCGTGGGCGTTTTTTTCACTGCCGTCGCGAGCGTGGGAGCTGGCGATCGGGGGCCTGGTCGCGCTGAGTGCCCCGGTGTGGTGCCGGCTGCCGTCGTTGCTGGCCGCCGCGCTCGGTTGGGTGGGTCTGGCGCTTATTTTGGCGAGTTGCGTGTGGCTGGGTTCGTCTACGCCATATCCCGGGTTCGCCGCACTGGCGCCGGTGCTCGGGACGGCACTGGTGATCGCCACCGGAAGTGCTCAGCCTCGCGGCGGGGTGGGCAGCGCACTGAGCCTGCCGCCGTTGCAGCACGTGGGCCGGTACTCGTATTCCTGGTATCTGTGGCACTGGCCGGTGCTCGTACTGGCCCCCGTTATTCTTGGGCACGCACTCGGGCTGGGGGCAGCACTTGTTGCCGTTGCCATGAGTGCTGGCCTGGCGGTGCTGACTACTCACTCCGTCGAAGATCCCATCCGGTTTGCGACGTTCCTGCGGCGTTCCCCTGCGGCCAGCCTGGTTGTCGGCGGGGGTGCGACCGTGATGGGCGTGGCGGCGTCGCTGCTGTTCCTGCTCGTCGTGCCGGTTCCGGTCGGGTCCGGACCTCCGGTCCGGGCACCACGGCTGAGCGTCGCCACACCGCCGAGTACCGCAGCGCCGGACTCAGGCGGCCAGACCGTGCTTAGTCCCGCCGCACCGCAGTCGCCTGTCCAGGCCCTCACCGCACAGGTCCAGTCCGCCGTCGCGGCATCAGCTGACACCCAGGAAGTTCCTGCCAACCTGACCCCTTCGCTGGCCGACGCCGCCGCCGACCAGTCTGTTCCTTTCCGGGACGACTGCCTGCTGGACTGGGCGGCAGTGCATCAGGGGGCCTGTGCCTATGCCGCCAAGGCCTCACCCACGACCGTCGCGCTGATTGGTGATTCGCACGCGGCCCAGTGGTTTCCCGCGCTGGACCAGATCGCCCGGCAGCAGCAGTGGCGCCTGGAGACGCTGACCAAAAAGCTCTGCCCCCTGCTGCTCGACCTACCCATCCACAGCCCGCAGCTGGGGCGCGAATACACCGAGTGCGAGGCGTGGCGTACCGAAATCCTCGACCGGATCCAAGCCGAGCGGCCCGCCCTGGTCATCCTGGACATGACCCGCCGCTACGGCGAGGATTTCTCCTTCACCACATACGGATCGCGGTGGCTGGACAGCCTGACGTTGACGGTAGCCGACATCCGCGCCACCGGAGCGGCCGTACTGGTGCTAGGCCCTATCCCCGATCCGCTCACCAGCGTCCCTACCTGCTTGTCGACGCACCTGGACGCCGCAAGCGACTGTGCTCCCGATCGCAGCAAAGCGATCAACGACGCTGGCATCACCGCCGAGCAGGCGGCGACCGCAGCCGGCGGCGGCCACTACGCCGACCTCACCGACCTGTTTTGCACCGCCACCCAATGCCCGGTCGTCGTCGGCAACACTCTGGTCTACCGCGACGACAACCACGTCACCACCAGCTACGCTCAGTGGCTAGCCCCGGTGTTCTATGCCGAAATCAGCAGCGTGATGGCGGGCAGCTTCACCGACCAGACCAGCAGCACTCACCCTGGCTGACCACCCTTGCGGCAGACCTGTCCACACCAGCGGGCAGGCCGTTGGCATCATCAGGGCGGGGATCTTCTCAGTCAGACGTAGCTGAACAGCGGAGGAAAAGCCAGGACCACGATCCAGGACCATGCGGCGTAAACCGGTAGGTAACCGGTCTGCCAGCGTTCGAGCGCTGCGAACGGGGTGCGCCGACGGGCAAACCTCAGCAGTAGCCACGCCGACCAGGCGAGGTTGGCCAGCAGGATGACGTTCTCGCCGAGCGCCGCGGCCTTGTTGGGTGTCGTGCCGAACGCGGTGATGCGCCCGGTGATCTCCAGGAGCACCAGCACGTCGATGGCCAGCGCGCTGATCACGAGGGCGAGCTGCAATTGGTCGAACAGGCCAGGCGGGACCAGCGGGTCTCGGGCTGAGATTGAGTAGAGCAGCAACCCCAGCACCACGACCAGCAGGAGGTCGAACAGGATCAGCGCTTCGCGCTCGACGTCGATGCCGGCGCTGGTCCAGACGACCGCGACCAGGAAGGCCAACAGGACTGCGGTGAACAGTGGAGTGAACAGCCGGGTGAGTACCGGGGCGATGTTCTCGACCACACTCTGTTTGGCTTCGACGAGCCAGGCGGCCACGATGGTCGCGGCTGCGGCGCCGCAGGGCAGGAGCCACTGCGTGATGAACTTCTCCGGGTCGATTCCGATCGCCCGGAAGGTGCCGACCGTGAACGCGGTGAGTACACCGCCGCCGAGGGCGATGAGCACGAAGTAGACGAACCATTCGCCGGTGAAGCGGATGAAGTCCATGCGTCGGCGTGACGAGCGCCAGTCGTCGGCCACGTAGGCCAGACCGACCATCAGCCAGAGGGCAATGGGGAGGTGGATGCTGGTGATGACCACCGACTGCGAGGTGTCGGTCAGGGGATAGGCGTTGGCCGCCACGGCGCCGAGCGCGAACAGCGCCACCAGTATCCCGATCAGCGGGCGCCGGGCCCGGCGGCGCCAGGCGAGGAAGGCCGTCAGCCAGGGCAGCACGAACAGGCTGGCGTTGGGCCCGTAGAACGAGCCGTCCTCCGTCAACCTCATCCCGAACAGCTCCGGCACCTTGATGGACACCGCCGCGCCCGCCGCGCAGATGACCATCGCGAGCAAGTCATGCCGCGACCGGGTTGCCGCCTCCGGGCTGTCGGCCTCGCCGGTCAACACCAGTTGCTTCCACAGCCGTTCGGAATGCTCCCGGGCGAACTCGCGGGACAAGTCGTCCAGGCTACCCATGCGTTTGACCGCGACCAGGAACGCCTCGTCGGCGCGCAGGCCGGCCGCGACGAGTTCGTCGACAGAACCGCGGAGATGGTCTTCGAGCTCGTCGGCGTCGGACTGCTGCAGCTCTCGGCGGCGCTGTACGTACTGACGCCACTGCGCGAACTGCGCCTCCAAGTCCTCCTGACCGTCTAGCGCTGTCACGCCTTGCCCTCCAGCGGGATCGCAGTCAACAGCCGGAAATTGCCGGGGCCGAGCCAGATCGCCTTGAGCGTGTCCACGACCGCATCCCACTGGCGGCGTTGCTCGGCAAGCTCGGCCAGGCCCTTGTCGGTGATGCGGTAGTACTTGCGTCGCCGCTCCCCCATCACCGACTGCCAGCTCGATTTCACATAGCCGAGACGCTCAAGCCGGTGCAGCAATGGGTAAAGCAGCCCCTCGGTCCAGTCCAGCTCGCCACCGGACACCTCGTTGATCCGCCTGAGGATGGCGTAGCCGTAGCTTTCCCCCTCGGCCAGGATGCCGAGCACCATCGGTGTTGCCGAGGCGGCCACCAGATCCTTGGCGACCTTCACGAGACCACCCCGTTCCATACCCTAGAAGTACAATGCATAGTACTGCTAGGTATTTGGTGGCGCAACGGCCGGTCGCGTCCGTGTCGACGGTATTCGCGATCCCGTCACAGCACGGACACACTGTTCTGCCGGGCGAGCGCGTGATCATGCCGGTGCGTCCGGGTTGGGGATGGCAGCGATCAACAAGCCGCAGCCTCTGCGAGCTGAGGCACCACTACGCGGGTGTAGTAGGTGGCGATCCTTTACCCGAACTCGTCTCCAGGATGTACTGCAAGGCAGGTCGTTAGGCGACACAGCGGTATCGCTGCGGAGGATCACTGTATGGCTGTGCTGGAGCCTTGGTATGGGGGATGACCGGAGCATGAGCTTGGTGTGCCGGGCCTGTTTCGCCGGCGTCGACCGCGTCGTCGGGGTGGGTTGAGCAGTCAGAGATGACCGTTTTTTGTTCTTGGTTCCGGTGGTGAAGCCGGATTAGTCCGGCATACAATGCGTGTTCCTTTCTGGTGTGCTGGTAACGCTGAGCTAGCTCCGCCCAGATCCCGGCCACGGTTTTTGCGTCTCCGAGGCTGTCCAACAAAGGATGCCAGTTCACATAACGGCGCCCGTCAGGGTCGATGGATTGGTAGGGCAAGTCCGCGGTGTGCTCATCGCCGCAGTAGAATGGTTCGAAGATGATGTACACTCGCCAGCCCCGATCTGGCTGAAATTCAATCGAGAAGCCAAAGTCGGCAAGTCCATCCCTTGTGCGGTATTCCATGACGGTCATGAGATCTCCTTTCGCGATTCGCAAAATCTGTTGCTTGGTGTCGAGGCGGTGGTCATGGGCTGATGGCAGGTCCTGTGGCGGCTCCTTCCTGGATGAAAGATTGGACAACAGGGACAGGGGCGGTATGAGTTCTCGGATGTGTCACAGCATGGCGCCGAGCTCTCGTCGTAGCTGGACGAGTCGGCGGCGGGCCAGACGGTAGGTCCTTTGCAGGTGCTGTCGTCGGCTCCAGTGAACCTGAGGCCGGTCGGAGTGATCCGGCCGACGTGCCGGGGCCGGGGGAGAGGGTCGTTGACCCGCCACGCGGGCTCTTGGGGTCGTCACATTCAGCAGTTCTAGGGCGAGACTCAGGACCAACCGCCTGTGGCCTAAATCACAGACGGCGTCCCAGGCGGGGATGTCTAGGACTTTAATAACCGTGAGCGATCCGAGGCGATCCCATGCCTGTTCTGTTTTGGCGCCTTACCCGGGGCATATGTCGATAGGTCAGGCCGCTCAACGGGCTACCTCTATAGCGAGTATTGGCCAAAACCCCCCCAGTAAGGCTGAGATCATGACTAACACGAGGTGCTCGGATGGCGACCTAGATGCCGTCCAACCTTCGGCCCAGCAGGGTCACGAACGGCTTCAGCTCATCCCCACCCCTCAGCAGGATTATGAGCGGCTCCAGCTCATCGACACGGATAGGTTGATCGTCAAATGTGTGCAGCAGGCCGGCGCAGGAAGCCGCGAGTACGTTGAGCTTTCCACCACCTTGCTAGAGGTTGGTGTGGGAACGCTCACCAACCTCGGCAAGAACAACTTGCTGTTCCCGACGCTGCGCCGACGCCGGATCCCCGTGCCCAGCCCACCGCAGACATGGCCTAACGATGCGGCCAGAGTGATCTACTTATCAGTTCGAGGCACTGTTCCCAACTTTATGCGTAAACAGGTTCTCGATGGAGGTTGGGATCCCGCCAGAGGAACAACCCTCAAGACGTTCTTTGTGACCGCGACCCTTTACGGATTCGCCCGAGAATATCGCATATACTATCGGGAAGAGATCGGCTGCCATCGCTGGGAACACTGCTTTGATGACGTTGTCCTGCTCGTTGACTCTGATCCATCTCACGGGCCTGGTCCACCGGAGGACCCAGAATCAATCGCGGTTGATCGAGACATCCTAAGGCATCTGTTGCCTCCGGACACCGACCCCGATCTCCTGATTATTTTGGTGAGAAGCTCTCAACACTTTACTCAGAAGGAGATCGCCGAGGAGTTGGGCATCAGCGAGGAAGCAGTGAGTAACAGACTTAGACGCTTTCGCTGCCGCGGTCATCCATAGCATCACACATAAGGTTCCCTCGATCCCAACGTTGGGCGTCAGCGGCAAGCCAGGCCAGGAGGAGGGGAAGGTCAGACGCTTCGACGCAAGCTCAGACAGGATGGTAAAAGATCATGTCCCGATCTACGACTGAGAGACAGGCACCCGAGGTCACTCAGGGAGTTACCGACACCGATGCAGAACTCACCAAAGCCGTAGACTTCGCGACTCTCATCTCAATGTCGTCGCTGAGCGCCCCCGATGTTCAAAATGACAGACTCACCGGCCGGAAGGAAATCGCTGCCCGCCTCGCCGAACAGGTGGATGCCTTCGGCCTGGAGTCTCCGCTTGAGAGCTTCACTCCGGCCACTGGCAGTTTGGACCCTCTCTTTGAATGCCGCGTAGCTGACCAGTTGGAGCTGCGCGGCCACACGTTCGAGGCAGAATTGCGTTATCGACGACTGCAGAATCACCCGGTTGTCGCTACTCGGCTTGCATTCCTGCTTGATGCGAAGGGATTCCAGCAAGATTCTTGGCAATGGTACCTACGGTCAGCGCGGGCGAACGACCCCAACGCCCTGTTTCGGCTAGCCACAATCTGCTGGTCACGAGGTGATCGGGGCTGGGCTATGCGCTTGGCGAAGCATGCAGTCGCGCATCTAGTTCCCGATACTCATGAACAATTGCTCGCAGGTATCGGTAACCTCGTTCATCAGCGCGAGGCAGCGTCGAGCCCTTACGATCACATTTTAGTGAGATCAATACTGAGCTCACCGACTAGCACCGATGCGATCTACGCATTGGGCTCGGTGCTGTTGGTGCTGGCGAGCCGTCCTGACCTTGCCCGACTAGCTTACTGCTCGGCTATGGCGCGAGGACACTCGTTATCCACCGTCTCACTGCTAGATTTAGCTCGCGCGGCGATGGTCAAGAAAACGGGTAACTGGCGTCTTAGCAACATCCTTCACGACGGGCTCACCGACGATCTCCAGAAGTACACCCCTGTGGTGGACCAGCGCGATGATTTCGATCGGGCTTTGCTGCTCCTGAAAAACGAGATGCAGGACGAGACGCTCGAGGGATTGATACGGGCCATCCGGGCTCCTACAGACCGCCGAGACGATGCCATCGACCGAATTATGGCTACGACGCAGCTCGTCACCAACCTTCGGGGCTACGGACAGCTCGGCTTTGATACGCGAGCGTCGCAGTATATTGCTGAGGCCGCCGACGCGGTAACCAAAAGAGCGCTTCAAGAGCTGATCACCGGTGGATTGGACGACGCAACTTCGCTTATCCACATGATTCGCGAGTGGAGCGCGGAAGCATTGAGCCACTACGGACGATCTGAGCGGCGCGGCCCAAAATGTCAACAAAAGAAGAAGCGCAAAACCAGAGAACGTAAAAATGAGGTAGCAATGTCTGGCACCCTCAGACGCCTCGGCACGGAATACTCTGAGCTTCCCCCTGAGCAAAGAGAGGCGCTGATCCTGCAATTAGCTGGACTCTATCCCGATGAAGTGGCGAAGGTCCTGGGTTGCCGCAGAGTCGATGCTGATCAGATGTTTGCACACACAGTAACGCGGTTACAAGAAGCTCAGCAAGGCGAGCAGTTACCAACCGGTAAGCTGCTGGGCGCGGAGATCGATAGTTGCTTCTCGGTGGACATGCTCAAACTCATCGCGTCCCTGCCCGAATGGAATGATACCGGAGCTAGCTCTTGGCGGGGACAGTCACCCAATCCCACCCAGCTATTGCGCCGCCGACGGGTACGGACGATGTTGGCGTCAACTTACGACCCGCGGTTGTAAGACCCAACCCAAAAGAGGAGCTCGGTCTTGTGAGGCCGCCTTGGCGACCGATCAGACCCAGTGGTTGTCGTGGCGCAGGTAGAAATCCTGCCGTTCCTCGGCGCTCATGCTTGCTAGCTGGGCAAATCCCTCAAAGTATCCCTCGCGTGGCGCCCCAGGAGTGAACAACAGCAGCATTGACGCTGGGGCGTCGGAGGCGTTGTGGAAGGCGTGCAGCCCGCCGACGGGGACGTACAGGAAGTCGCCGGGCGTGCCGTCGATCCACTTCTCGCCGTTGAAGAGCCGGATTGTGCCGGACAGGATGAAGAAGGATTCCGAGATCGTTCGATGAAAATGGGTGCTTGGTCCGGTGCCGTTGGCGGGCATGTCGATTCGGTACAGGCCGAACTCGCCGCCGGTGGAGGCGCCCGTGGCGAGGTAGTGAGTGCGCTGGCTGCGACTGGCGCCGGTTACTCCGGCGTCAGCGCCCGCTGAAATGAGGTCGGGTTCGGTGTCCGCGGGCCGAAACGATGAATTGATCAATCCTTTCAGACCGCCGTAGCGAGGTGGTGGGTAGGACAGGAACGACATGTCGGCTCTGCTCTTCCTTCGTCATAGCAGTTTTTATGATCAAGGCGCGCCGCGACGGAACCGGCGACAACCGTGTCCAACTCGGCGACCCAGACGTGCATTCCCTCCGTGCTACATGCAGCTTTCACCGCCCGTTGTTGATCGACGCGCCAATCGGGATGCATCTGCGAGTAGACACCAGCCTCGCCTAAGAGCTCATCAAGTGAGGCGAACACCGGCGCCCACGCTCGTGGCGAGAGAGCTATTACTGCATCCTGGTCGCGTTCTTCCAACACCCGAATTTGCGATTGTATGGCCGCATGGTGTCATCCGTCATCGCTTTGTGGCGATCTCACAACGTTTCTGTTGATCGACTCCCGCGTGCTCGCGTAGCGCACCCTTCTGCCGCGGTGACCGCTACTTTTTCAGATATTGATGGCTCGTCCGGTCGTGATGATCTTGTGTTGCGGTTGGCGTGGCCGGCGTATTTGGCGCGGTTGACCGACGGGGCACGCCACCGCCAACCGCGTGGAGGCAGAGCGGGGGAAGTTGGACGTTCTGGTCCAGAATGCCGGATCGATCGGCTACTGATCGACGGTGGACCCGATCTCCGCCCTGACGGCGACTTGTGGCGACCCCGCACGACCGCCAGGAGTGTAGATGTATTTTACTGAGGTGCCGCAGCCGGCAAATTCAGTGACAAAGTTGCCAGCTGTGGCACCTATCCGTGCTGTTACATCCGCTCCCCGACTGCCCGACCAAGTCAAACATCGGAGCTCGCCAACGGCGGGTATCCGACATTGCCGGCTCCCGCCGGCAGGGGAAACCACTATCTCCCGTGCAATGCGCCCGGGATCCGTTAATCTAGCCCAGTTTCGTCACCTCGACGAGGTTGTCTGAGTACACACCGGCGTTTCCGAGTGTGCAGTGCAGGTCTGAGGTGATTGAGTTGACCGAGCTCTTACCCGGGCTGGAGCTCGCCCAGTGGCCGACGGTGGCCATCGCCAAGCCCGGCATCACCGCGTCGTCCAGCTGTGCTGATCCCTGGAACGACCCGCGGTCATTGAATACCTGCACCAGGTCTCCCGCGACGATGCCGCACTCGGCTGCATCGTCGGGGTGCAGGAAGATGCGTTGCTCGCCCTGCACGCGCTGCTTGTCGGATGCGTTGCCGTACTGGCTGTTGAGGAATGCGTGCGGCTTCGGGGACACGATGTTGAGCGGATAGCGCTTGGCCAGCTCGGGATTGGTGTCGGGTGACTCGAAGGGCGGGACGTAATCGGGTAGCGGGTCGATGGGCTCGCCCGGTTGCATGGCGTCGTACGTCGATCGCCATACCGGGATCACGAAGTTGCTGCCTTCCGCGAGACTTGATTTGAACTCGCATTTGCCCGACGGAGTCGGGAAGTTGCCTTTGGCGTGCGGTGCCCGGGTATCAGGAGTACCAGCTTGGCCTGCGCCGGTCCCTGCGAAACCGGATTCGAGTTGTAGACGAACAGTGACTTCAGTAGCGGGTCGAGCGCCAGCTCGCCGGTGAGGGCCGCACCTAGATCGAGTTCGTTGATGACCCGGGTACCCTCAGGGATCCATTCCGGCTTGCAAATCTTGTCGAACTTCCACTGTGCCACTGCCGACATAACGCCAGGCGCCCACCAGGGCGGGCAAGCAGGTGATGGCGCGGATCGCCTGACCGCCGCCCCGGCTGCGTTCGATCGCCACACCTTGACGGATCGCGGCCGGCTGGGTGGTGGCGTATTCACGTGCCAGCGTGCGGATGTCCTCGGCCGGGACGCCGGTGATCTCCGCGACGCGCTCCGGCGAGTACTGGGCGGCCCGCTGCGCCAGTTCGTCGTATCCGATCAAGTAGTTGTCGACATAGTCGAAGTCCACCAGGTCGTGAGCGATGATCTCGTGGATGAGACCCATGGCCAGCGCACCATCGGTGCTGGGCCGGATGGGGATATGCCAGTCAGCCTGCCGGGCGGTGCGGGTGCGGACCGGGTCCAAGCGTCATCGTGAAACGCCTCCCCGAGCGGGACGATGAAGATGAACGGCCGCATCGCCGATGGGATCCATCAAGTGAGGCAAGCGGGCATTACTCGTACGTGTCGCAGGCGTGAAAGCGTGTAACCGTCCGGCTAATTCACAGGCATCGGGCCGCCATCAGCTTGCCGCAAAAACGGAGAATATGAAACAAAATTTCCGACATTGCCGAAGTCGGCGGTCATGAGAATCCGTGGATCGGGGTATGTTACGGGGTTTGGTGATCACAATCTGCCAATGTTGCCGTCAGCGGTTAGCCTGGCAAACAGTGATCGAAGCGCAATCTTTTCGGCGATTTCTGGCACGCGGAGGTAGCCCCAGTGACGATGACGTGGCCGGCCTTCGACATCCCGACAGACGGCGCGGACAGCACGCGGGTGCCGCGGAATGGTGCGGATCGGGTAGCCCCGAATCTGGAGGATCCGGTAGCCCAGTCGCTCCGGGTCTGGATGCGGACGTGCCTGGGGTCGGGGTGGGTCCCCGCGACCAATGCCGAGCTCGTCGAGATCGCCGCGGCCAATGGGCGGGTCACAGGTGATCCGGTGCGGGCGGTGTGGTCGGTGCCTGGCTACCGGGCCGCAGCCATGGACGGCATCGCGGTGCAGGCTGCCAGCACGAGCATCGCGACACCGCATCGACCCCTCCGGCTGCTACCCGGGGCGTTCGACGTCGTTGACACCGGCGACCTGATGCCCGACGGGCGCGACGCCGTGATCATGCGCGAATACGTCCGGTATCTCGACAGCGGTGGTGTCGAGATTGACGAGTCTGTCGCGCCGGGTCGCCATGTCCGCGCCATTGGAGAGGACATCCAGGCCGGGAGAATCGTGCTGCCGGCGGGTCACCGCATCCGGCCGGTCGATGTGGCTGCACTGGCCGCTGCGGGTCACCGCGATGTCCGGGTCCGGCGCCGGCCAGTTGTGTCGATCCTGGCGACCGGGGACGAGGTGCGGCCGGTCGGTACGGTTCTCGCCCCGGGCGAGGTACTCGATACGAATTCCCTCATGCTCGCCGGAATGGCCGAGGAAGCGGGCGGCGAGGCCCGGCGGCTGCCCATCGTGCCAGACCGGCCGGATGAGCTAGCCCAAGCCGTTGCGGTGGCGGCACAGCACGCCGATGTCGTCCTGGTGATCGCCGGTTCGAGCGCCGGCCGTGGCGATCACACCGCTGCGGTGGTGCGCCGTCTCGGTCTTGTCGCGGTGCATGGCGTCGCGATCCGGCCCGGGCATCCGGTGCTGCTGGGAGTGCTGTCCGGCGAGCGTCCGGTACCGGTGGTCGGAGTGCCGGGCTACCCGGCTTCGGCAGAGCGTGCCTTCACGTGTTTCGTGCTGCCCTTGCTGCGCGTGATGCTCGGGA
>Ga0213875_10000702_pt1 | contig 25867 bp, 15 predicted proteins | sample BarmaccomBMRX_R8_FD_160105 | JGI IMG/M metagenome (GOLD analysis project Ga0213875, IMG submission 160105) | Root-associated microbial communities from Barbacenia macrantha in rupestrian grasslands, the National Park of Serra do Cipo, Brazil - RX_R8 | ecosystem: Host-associated > Plants > Roots... | reverse complement strand
TTTGCAAGAGATGGCATAAAAAGAAATCTTATGGTTTCCAGCACTGAACTCTCAACACTCGACGCGCCAGCCGCGACCTATCTCACTTTCGGTCTGGCGAACTCTATTTATGCGGTGGATGCCTTAGTAGTGCGAGAAATCCTCTGGCTGCCGGACATAACGCCGGTGGGAGAAACACCGCCTTACATTGTCGGAGTGGTGAACATACGCGGCAAGGTAGTTCCGGTGATGGACTTAAACTTACGTCTGGGCCGTCCGGCGCAGCCTTATTGTATTGACGATAAAGTTATTGTCTTAGAGTGGGAAGGGCATCTGGCGGGGATGATAGTCAATGAGGTGCGCAATGTGCGCCAGATTAACCCCGAACACATTGAAGTTGCTTCCCTTTATGCAGCGCAGGCATCCGGCACAGCCAATCGCTCCAGCGCGGAGGGATATTGCATCGCTGGCGTGGCTAGGGTAGGCGAGAATATTATTATGCTCCTTCATCTGGCAAGCCTGCTGCGCTTGCCAGATGAAATAAGCCTGGATGATGAGCGCGGGGCGTGGCCGCTGGGGAATCAAGACTGCACGTTTTACCCGGAGGCGACTCTGGCCGAACGAGAAATCCTGCGCGAGCGTGCCCGCAGTCTCATGCAACCAATTGCAGCCCAGGATTTTACCGGGCTGTTACCAGTAGCGGTTGTCGCCTTAAGTGGGGAATACTTCGGTATTGACTTGCACCTAGTGCGCGAGTTTGCATCGCTTCGTCACGTTACACCGGTGCCCTGCTGTCCGGCGCACATCGTAGGGCAAATGAACTTGCGTGGTGATATTCTCACCCTCATTGATATTCGCGGAGTGCTTCAGATACCGGAAGTAGACCTCAATGACCAGATTAAAGTGGCCGTTATTGGGTTTAATGAGTTGTTAGTCGGCATTCCGGTAGATGAAGTGTTGGATGTCGTTTATTTGCGGCCTGCCGATATTTTGCCGGTGCCTGCTGCCGTGCAAGCTCTGGGGGATGATTACCTGACTGGCACCGCGTCACATGGCAGTAAGATGTTAGGGCTGCTCGATCTCGCTAAAGTTCTGACGCAGTCTCATCTTGTGGTTTATGAAGAAGTTTAAAGTGTGGGGTTAAAATCGCACTATGCTTACGAGTAAGCTGAAGCGCAATGTCATGCAGATGACAACGTACTGTTGAGTGGCTGTCTTAATTGTGCAAGCTGCTAAAGAAGTTGATTTTATTAGGGGAGGATGAGCGTGGATACTTTCAACCACATGAAGATTAAGAGCAAGCTGTCGCTGTTGGTCGGCTTATTTGTGCTGGGCTTTATGGCTTTTGGCATTGTAACTTACAGCACAATGAATACTCTCAGGGCGACCTTAGATAACCTCAAGGTTAATGGTCCTAAATATAAAGAGATTGTGCAGAGTAAAGACCTGATCGCCGATATTCTGCCGCCCCCGGAGTATATCCTCGAAGCTTACATGGTGGTTTTGCAGATGGCGGATGAAACCAATCGGGCCGGATTAAGCACGCGCTTGCCGGGGGAGCGAGAATCGCTCATCGAGAAAAGCGTTCGGCTGCGCAAAGAGTATTTTGATCGTCACAACTTCTGGATGACCGATTTACAGAGTTTGCCACCCTCTGCCGATAAACTCAAAACGACCATGCTGGATGATTCATATCTACCAGCCAAGGATTTTCTGGATGTCCGCGACACGCAGTTTATCCCGGCGGTTCAGCGGGGTGACTATAAGACGGCTAAAGCCCTGGCCTATGGGGTGCTGCGCCAAAAATATAATGCTCACCGGGCCGCCATAGACAAAGTGGTGGCGATGGCCAATGCCCGCAATGCTGAATTAGAGCGTGGTGCGAAAGTAGATATTAACGCGGCTGAAAGTGTCATTGCAGCCAGAATCAACACCTTAATTACTCTCGGCGTAGCTATTATAGCTATCGTCGCCTTGGGGGTGGGTTGGTTCCTGAGTCGTTCTATTTCCAACACGCTCAACGAGACTGCCAGTGCCCTCTCCGCCACGTCCACCGAGATCGCTTCCACCATTGAGCAGCATGAGCGCACTGCTATGCACCAGTCGGCTGCCGTTAACGAGACCACGACTACGATGGATGAATTAGACGCCTCTTTCAACCAGACAGCAGAAATGGTCAAGACCGCCGCCGATACCGCACGCCAGGCCGTCTCGGTGGCCGATAACGGCATCCGCACCGTGCAACAAACCCTGGATGGAATGCTTAGCCTGAAGGATAAAGTGGGCATCATCGCCGAGCAAATTCTAAGTTTGAGCGAGCAGACCAGCCAGATTAGCACGATTACCAATTTGGTGAGCGACTTAGCCAACCAGACGAATATGCTGGCGCTCAACGCCGCCGTTGAAGCCGCGCGAGCCGGTGAGCATGGCAAAGGCTTCGGCGTGGTGGCAGCAGAGATTCGCAAACTGGCCGACGAAAGCAAGAAATCCGCTGAGCGCATCAATGCCCTCGTGGAAGACATTCAGAAAGCGACCAATTCCACTGTCATGGCCACCGAAGAAGGCACTAAGACAGTCGAACAAGGCATCATGCTGGCGCAAGAAACAGTGACGGCTTTTAACGGAGTGACCGCTTCCAGCAACACCGCTTCGGATGCCGCTCAACAAACCCTGCTCAGCGTGCCGCAACAAGTTACTGCCGTCAAGCAAGTGCTATCTTCAATGGACTCGCTCAATAAAGGCGCGAAGGAAACAGCGGATGGATTGAGCCAGACTCGCGTCAGCGTTGAAAACCTGCGCGAAGCCGCGTTGAGGTTGAAGCGGATGATTTAATTCAACCCTCACCCCCGGCCCCTCTCCCACGCTGCGGGCGAGGGGTGGTCACAAGACTACTTGCTCGCTCTGTTAGAAAAAACCGCAGAGGCGCAGAGTACACCGAGAAAGCTTAAAACATTTAAATCTCTGTGCCCTCTGCGGTTTGCACTCTGACACGAATAAGCAATGCTTCGCACTCCCCTCGCCCGCAGCGTGGGAGAGGGGCCGGGGGTGAGGGCTTAGATAACCATGATAGACGACAAAGAGTTAGCGGCGCTTTTCCAGGCGGAGAGCGAAGAACACTTACAGAGTCTCGATGAGGGATTACTGCGCCTGGAGGTGAATCCTCAAGAGAGCACCACCTTAGAACAGGTCTTTCGCAACGCCCATAGCTTGAAGGGTGCGGCCCGGATGCTGGGGGTGGAGGGCGTCGAAGTTCTGGCGCATCACTTCGAGAGTGCCCTGGGCGGCGCAGCACGCGGGCAGAAAGCCCTCACCCCGGAAATTATTGACCGTCTCTATCGTGGTTTGGATGCTATTCGTAAGCTGGTTAAAGAAGCCGTGACGGGAGCCAATGCTGGTGTAGACATCGAGCAAGTTTTGGCGCAGTTAGATGGTGAGGAGGCAGCCCCAACACCAACCACTGAACCGGCACCGGAAGCCGAAGATTCCGTGCCATTGGGAAATCAGCCGCCAATGGCTGAAGCAGAGCCAAAGGCAATAACCTTCACCACGACACCTCAGACAGAAGTCGAACTGGCTTCAAACCAAGTTTCATCTTTGAATGAGCCTGCTGCACCGGCGCACGCGGCTGCACCCGCGCAGACGGCTATGGTGCCAGCGGACGATGCGCCAACCGTTGCTATTGAGGTGGCTGATGCTCAATCGTCTGCCTTGACGGAAGTGCAGGATGAAACCTCGCCCATAACTGCGCCTGAAACTACAGAAATATCTCCTCGTGCCGCGAATTTTAAAATTGAGACGATTCGTGTCGAGCCAACCAAACTCGATGCCTTGATGACGTTGGCAGGCGAGCTAACGGTCACGACTACCCGTGTCACGCGGGGTCTGGCTGAATTTGAGGCGGTGGCTGCACTCTGGGAAGAGTGGCAGAAAGATACCACAGCCATGCGCAGCACTTTTCATGAGCTTGCTCGTAGGCTGCAAGCAGAAACTCCTAATAACGTTCAACGCAGTGGCGTAGCTAACAATACTGCACTCAAAAAGCTGGCAGCTTTTCAAGAGCGTGAAGCGGCGCGTCTGGAACAGTTGCAGGCTCTGTTGCGCCGCTTGCGGCAAACGACTTATGAAGACGTAACACGTTTGAACTTCGTGGCGGATGAAGTCGAAGAATCTATTCGTAAGGTGCGCCTGTTGCCCCTGACTAACGTTTTTAATCTCTTCCCGCGCATGGTGCGCGATTTATCGCGCACCCAGGAGAAAGAAGTGCAACTTCTGGTGGAAGGGGGTGAAACAACAGCCGACAAGCGCATCCTGGAAGAATTGAAAGACCCCATGATGCACATGATCCGCAACGCCATAGACCACGGGATTGAACTGCCGCAAGAACGCGAACGAGCTGGTAAACCGCGCCTGGCTACGCTGCGGCTCAGGGGTTATCAAACAGCGACCAATGTGATTGTCGAACTCAGTGATGATGGGCGCGGGTTGGATGTGGCAGCCATTAAACGGTCTGCCCTCAAACGCCGCTTGCATAATGAGGCCGAGTTGGCAGCGATGTCCGACGAGCAAGTTCAACTTTTAATCTTTTCGCCTGGTTTTTCGACCAGTCCCTTAGTCACCGATGTCTCAGGACGCGGTGTGGGGCTGGATGTGGTGCGGGCTAATGTCGAAGCGTTGCGGGGCAGCATTCAAGTGGATTCAGCCCCCGGCGCAGGTTGCCGCTTTCGCATTCAACTGCCTCTCACATTAGCGACTACACGGGTGCTGCTGGTGCAGGTGGAAGGCAGAACTTATGCCTTGCCAGTCGAGTGGGTGCAAGGCGCTTATTATATTGCTCAACAAGACATCTTCTCTTTAGAAGGACGCGAGACCACCCGCTTGCAGGGCTTGCCCATATCCATAGCACGTCTGGCGCATTTGCTGGAAGTGCGCTCTCCATCTCAACCGACCCGCCACGACCAGAATGGCGCAGCGACTCAGGCTAAATCCGCCAGCGCGACCAAGCCGCAACAGAGTAATTTACTGCCATGTATTGTACTATCAATAGGCGAGGAACGACTAGGACTTTTGGTAGATTCCCTGGTGGATGAGCAGGAAGTTATGTTAAAGCCGCTGGGCGCAATGCTCAAAAGAGTCCGCAATGTTTCGGGCGCAACGATTCTGGGCACGGGTGAAGTCTGCATGATCTTAAACCCGCACGACCTGATAAAGAGTGTGCAGAAATCTCAGGTCACGGTGGCGCGTCTTACGCCAACCGAAGAGGTGGCAGAGCGCAAAATTATTCTGCTGGCCGAAGACTCGATCACCACGCGCACGCAGGAAAAGCGCATCTTAGAGGGTGCGGGTTACGAGGTCGTCACCGCCGTAGATGGCCTGGATGCTTTCAATAAATTGAACACCCGCTCCTTCGATGCTGTAGTCACCGACATTGAGATGCCGAATATGAATGGGTTATCGTTAGCCGCTAAGATACGTCAGGACATGAAGTATAAAGAACTTCCTATCATTCTTGTGACCTCACTAGCTTCCGAGGAGGACAAACGCCGGGGCGTGGAAGTGGGAGCCAACGCCTACATCACCAAAGGCACCTTCGAGCAGCAAGTGTTACTGGATACATTGGGCCGCTTGGTTTGATTATCAATTTATAAACTGAGTGCGGTATCAAAATAGCAGCTTAAGCCTTCAATCATGGATGCCATTCCAATCCGCAATCCGCAGTCCGCAATCCGCAATCCCATCCGCGTGTTATTGGTAGACGATTCGCCACTGGCACTAAATCTCTTGCAGCGAATGCTGGCCGAGGCTCCCGATATTGAGGTAGTAGGAACTGCCCGCAACGGGCAAGAGGCTCTACGCGCGATTCCCCAACTTAAACCGAACGTCATTTGCACTGATTACTACATGCCTATCATGGATGGGTTGAAACTCACCCAAGAAGTGATGGCGAACTACCCCTGCCCCATTTTAGTCGTGAGTTCTGCCGTGGAAGTGGAAAATAAGGAAAAGGTGTTTCCTTTGCTGCAAGCAGGGGCTGTGGATGTCTTTCTCAAGCCCGCTAACGCCCTGGAAGCCGGGGCACAAGTTACGCAGCAATTTATTAGCCGGATCAGGATTCTTTCCGGTGTGCCGGTGGTGACTCGTCGCGCCCCGAAGACTGCGGAGACTGCTGAAACAGCACCCATTGCAGCGTCTAAAACAGTTGCTCCGATGGCTCAATCCAGCCCCAGATTTGTGCCTAAATCAACCTCACAGGCTATCAGTATCGTGGCAGTGGGGGCTTCCACCGGAGGGCCGCAGGCGTTGCAACAGATATTCTCCAAACTGCCCGCTAATTTTCCGGTTCCCATCCTGTGTGTGCAGCATATCAGTGAAGGGTTTTTACAGGGCTTAGTGGACTGGTTAACCACACAGTGTATACTGAAGGTGCAAATAGCTCGTTCTGGGGATAAACCCCTACCCGGCGTAATCTACTTTCCACAGGAAAAAACGCATCTCGAAATAGACCCCAGAGGTTACCTCGTCGCTTCGCGTAAACCCCCTGTAGATGGACACCGGCCTTCAGTCACCACGACTTTTAAGTCAGTAGCTGCTTATTATGGGGATGCGGCATTGGGAGTCTTGTTGACTGGAATGGGACGAGATGGGGCCGATGGGATGCAGGCCATCGCGCGTGCCGGAGGCATAACCATTGCTCAGGATGAAGCCAGCAGTGTAGTTTTCGGGATGCCTAAACAGGCCATTGAATTAGGGGCAGCCCGCTATACTCTACCGCCTGAGGAGATAACTCAGGCCCTTGTCAGTTATGTGGCAGGTGGCAAATGAATACCTAATTTTTCCAGAGGATTAGGTATTGAGGCGGTGATGCAGTTATGGAAGCCCGCAAAGTTCTCGTGGCGGACGACAGTCCTGTAGTCTCAAAGATTTTGTCGCGGACTTTACAGGGTGCTGGCTACACTGTAATTAATGCGGCTGACGGCATGGAAGCGGCCCAAGCTGTTTATTGCGAGTTACCTGATCTGGTGGTACTCGACATCTTTATGCCGCGCATGAATGGTTACCAGGTGTGCCGCCTGCTGAAGCACGATCCACTTGTCGCGCATATTCCCATCATCATCAATACCGGCTCCGATGTCCGGGGTGCGGAATTTTGGAGTCGGCATACCGGGGCCGATGCTTTCATGTTCAAAGGTAGCCCACCAGCCGAGCTTCTCATTACGGTCGCACAACTTATACCCGCCAAACCAGTCGCCCCTACAAGCTCCACGATCCATGCGCCAGCCCCGGAAGAGATTCTCTGTAAGCTCAGCACGCTGATGGATCAGGAGCTATATGCGAGTATCGCCAAGCAAATTGAGCTAAAGACAATCCTAGAAAATCTCTGCGAAGGCATCATCACCTTGGATACGGAGCAACAGATTACCAGCGCCAACCATTTCTTTTGTCAGATGATTGGTAAGGCCGAGTATGAGCTTAATGGGCAATCTGTTGGTGTTGCTCTAGGCGAACCGGCTGGGGCTGAAATCAGCGAGATGTTCGCACAGGCATTAGCTGGACAACTCCCACCCTCGCGTGATTCCGAAATCCGCAGCCAATCTGGGGGATTAACTCCGGTGGCTATCAACGTGGAGTTAGTCCATGACTATTTAGGGGAAACGATAGGCGGGGTGTGCTTGTTGCAGGACATCACGCGCCGCAAGCAAATCGAGGCACTAAATCAGGTCAAGAATGATCTCACCCACATGATTGTCCACGATCTGCGCACACCGTTGACCTCACTCCTGACGGGGCTGCAAACGGTAGAAGCCTTGGGCGACTTAAACGTAGACCAGGAGGAGTTCCTCAATATCTCGATTGAGGGCGGCGAGATTCTGCTGGGGATGATTAATGACTTGCTGGACATCAGCAAAATGGAAGACGGTTCGTTACGGCTCGAATATCAAGCGGTCACAGTCAGTGATTTAGTGCTGCGGGCTGAACGTCAGGTTAACTCACTGGCCGAGGCAAAGCAATTGAAACTTTTGACGGAAATTATGCCGGATTTACCGGTCTTCTCCGGCGATGAAGATAAGCTGCTGCGCACGCTCGTCAACCTCCTAAGCAACGCCGTTAAATTTACGCCCGAAACCGGCTCCATTACTATAGCCGTGAGGTTAGCTGACAACCGTGATGAAGTCGTCTTTACTGTGCATGATACAGGCGAAGGTATTCCCGCTGAGGCATTCGAGCGTATCTTCGAGAAGTTCGGTCAGGTCGAAACTCGTCAAGCCGGGCGCAAGATGTCCACGGGCCTGGGCCTTACCTTCTGCAAAATGGTCGTAGAAGCGCATCAAGGACGGATTTGGGTTGAGAGCGAATTAGGACGAGGCAGCACCTTCTCCTTCACGATTCCTTTGCGATAAACGCCGCAGTCCTTTGATTTGCGCTGTTTTGCTGGAATGGTAAAACTTTTATGGGCCCACCTGGACTCGAACCAGGGACCTCCACATTATCAGTGTGGCGCTCTAACCAACTGAGCTATGAGCCCGCTATTTCAATACACGCAATAAAATAATTTACAAAAATTAACCGCCGCTTGCAAGGGCTAATCTCACCTGCGGTAAGTTAATGAGCCAACTTATAGATACCACTTATCCCCAGTTTAGCCTGTCAATTCTCATAGATATTACCCGCTAGATCGCGCCCCCGTGCCAGCCAGAGTTTATGACCTGGATTGCGCTCCGGGTAGACTTTGCTGCTGGTCGAAAAATAGCGCATAGTATAGCCAGCGCGTCGGTGCGGTGAAGTATTGGCTTGTGCGCCATGAATCATGCGGGCTTCATGGAGGCTACACTGGTTGGGTTGGAGCGAGAAGTAGACGGCTTGCGATTCATCAATTAACTCAGGCTTGATTTGGGAGCCGAAGATATTGCGCGAGACATCCACCGCTTCATAGGCGCTGAAACCATTGGTGTGTGAGCCGGGTATCACCCGCATACAACCGTTTTCCGGTGTAGCTGCATCAATGGCGAGCCAAATGGTGCAGATACCAGCCATTGTAGAGACGCGGCCATTCCAATAGGCGGAATCTTCGTGCCAGGGAGTAGCCTTGCCCGTCAGAGGAGGCTTGCTGATAAAGTGGCTCGACCACAAACCGATATTCGGGCCAATGACTGGCTCAACTAAATCCAGCACTTCATCCGCTAACAGAAAGTCCAGCAGGCGCGCATCCCGAAAATGAATGGTATCCAGATTATCGTCGCCATAGGCTGCTAAGTCCTCTTCAAAGATGGCTTTCAGTTGGGCGAACTTCTGCGGCGCGAAGACGGGCTGGTTAAACAGAAGATAACCTTCACGCTCGTAATGACTGACCTGGTCTGGGGTAAGGCGTCCCCTGTGGGATGAAGTGTTATTAGAGGCTATCAAAGTTGATTGGCTCATATTGTTGTCTCCTCACTGCAAAAGAACTTGTATTCATCATTTCTAACGAACCCAGAGCGTGAGCGACTGGCTATGCTATGCGTCTCTGGGACTATGACACTAGCCAGTCGCTCACGCTCTGGGTTCGTAATTTCTCCGCGTTGTGACACTATCAAAACTACTTGGCTACAGTCGCGGCGGTGACGGCGAGCAGCACCGGAATACCGCGTTTCTGCTCGCCATATTGAAAATCAATACTCTTAATCTCCACATTGGGGCGTGGGTTGTTCCACTGCTTGGAATAGGCAACAGCGGTGTATTCTGTGCCTGCGTAGGGCCGCGTCCAGGCAATCTGCGCGCCGGGCAAAGCTCTGGGAGTTTTCTGTTTGTAGTCGTCTAAATCAATTTCCGCATACAGCGGAATTGTGACGGACTGGCCATCGGCATAATGCACCACGTAACGCGCCATCTCATACTGCTTCTTTTCGTGGGTTTCTTGCTCGTTTAAATGCGCGTCCAAACGAGCCGCCTGCAAGAAGAAAAGGGCATCAGCTTTCAGGTTGACCGGAATATCTTTGACCTCATTAGCCGGGTTGTTGGGCACACCAGCACCGCCCAACATAATGGCAGTGGGCACCGGGGAAGTGGGGAAGTCATAGATGTTGTAGGTCACACCAGCAAAAGTCTGCTTGCCCGTTGGCAGTTCCGCAAAGGTGAACTTGGGATCACCGAACCAGCCACGCTCATTGCGATACTGGTTGGCCTGCTTACCAATATCAATTGTGGTGTAGGTTAAGTTCGCGCCAGGGATAACGGTTTTGCCACCGGCAAAGGGAGCCTTTAAGTTGCGTAGCAACACGCTTAAAATGGTGCGCTTCTTGGCGGCATTGACTGGCACCGTCTCGGTGTCCTTAAACAATAGATTGCACAACACGATGCCACCTGCGCCACGCGGGTATTGCATCAAGCCGCCGATGTTGAGCATCGGCTTGACTTTCTGGTAAAAGTCTACTGGGCGTTGGGCCAGATAATAGATGTTGTCCAGGCCAATTAAGTCCTCCCCTTTATCGTTTTGCTTGCCGGGTAGATGCTGCCAGTCAGCCATTTGCAGGGTAATCTCCTGCGCCGTGCGTGGCGGATTGATAGTAAACGTTTGTGGCTCGGCGTTAGGTTGGGTATTGAAAGAGAGTCTGTCTTTGGCATCGAAGATCAGATTGACCTTTGTGACCGCATTATAAAGTGTGTTCCCAACCCAGGTGAACTCCTTAATCGTCTGGGGCTTGTTGAGCGTGACTTTCATATCAACCGTGCCACCTGCTGGGGCGGGAAAATTGTTGATCAACTTCCACGCATCCGATTGGAAAAAGTTATTAACAGCATTTGGATAAAGAAAACTATCGGACTTGCCGAAAGGGGCCACATCTTCATAATCAACCACGTAACTGAAGATGTCGTTAGCCACATACTCATCCGCTGTCCAGGGAAAAATGCGCTCACCGGAAAGCATGACTATATCACCGAGCGTAAGCCCGGAGGTCAATGGATTCTTGACCGCCGGGAAGGTGATGCGCTCGCGGGTGAAAGGACGAATCATGTGGTCAAAACCGACAATTTTGTTGTAATCGGCCAAGCCTTCCGGGGTCAGGCCATGCAAGACCAGATAGCCGCCGCGTTGTGTGAATGCCTGCACGCGTGGCAGATTATCGGCTAATTGTTTCAGGTTGGCCGGGGTTGCTGAAATCAGTGCTAGCTTAATGGCCGGGTTGTTAATGGCTTGAAGCGGATCGCCAACTTTCTCGTATTGCAAGCCGAGGGTATCAATGGCTTTTTGCAATTGAGGATTATCCACCACTGCCGCCACCTGGCGATATTCCAATTTATAACTGGCTCCATAGCGGATCAGGTTCGCCAACAATTGCTGCGCTACAGGGTTGGTTTTAATTTTCTCCCCGATTTCAAGTTGGCTAATCAGCATAAGGCCCGTGCCAACGGGCACTTCCACAAGGGCTGAATTGGTTAAGCGAGGGCCAGTCTGCACCAGAGATTTACCGCCACGCGCTGGCTTAACATAAGCATTACGGTAGACGAGGCCACCCGGTGCCCACGCGAAGAAATCCTTCTGCGTCAGGTTGGTAAAGGCGGGATGGCTGACATCTTCGATGAAGGCGATGCGGCCCTGGTCGGTGGGCACTGGCTGCCCGAAATCATTCTTCGCACCACCGGAAACGGGTTCCATTTCAGCCGGTATCGCCTGGTATTTGAGGGGGTTTTTCTGATCGAGGACAATCACCGTCCGCCCACCCGAAGCATAAGCGGCCAGACTGCTGGAAGTGCTTTGCGTGAAATCGAGAGCATCCGGGCCAACAATCAATACTTTGCCATTAGCAGGTAGATTCTCCAGACTATTGAGCGTCTTGAAAGCCGCGCCTCGACTCTTCAGGAAAGCCGCCACATCACCCGCTGGATCGTAAACCAGAAAGTTTTGCGCTGTTAGCTTTGTGGCATCCGTAATTTTAGCGGCAGAGGGGCGAACTTGGTAATTCACGCGCGTGATAACGGCAGGCAAAGCGGCAGTCTTGCGCGGAGCCGCCTTAGATGGCTTGGCTGTTGGATGTGGCGCAGCCATGCCACTGGCCGCAGGCGCACTAAAGAGGTTGCCCAGGGTGTTGGGCAAAATCGAAATCGCTTTCACATCACGAAAGACTTCCTTGCCGTCAGCAGTTAAGGTCAGCAGCAATTGGCCTTCCTGACGAGTCGTGACATCGGGCATGGAGGGGAGCGTCTCATCGAACTTCTCACTGCCACCCGGCGCGATCTTGTGCGTTGTGGTTTTACTCCATATCTTCTTGTTATTGAGCAGTAGGGTGCGGGTGAAAGACAACGGCTCCGGGTGTTGCGTGTCGTTAAAGATACCAAAGGTGCGGGTGACGGCTTGGCCTGCACCAAAAGTCCAGTCATATTGCCGCACGAACACAGCGCGTGGCTCGGCGGCGATGTAAGGATTGCCTACCGTATCACCACTGCCCAGCCAGAATTGCCAGGCACTCTGGCCAGCCCAGCGATAGCCCTCATTCAACATACGCCAGAGGCGGCTGACTGCCGGTTTGGTGGCCGCCTTGCCCTGGAAGGCTTCTTCACCACCCCACATCGCATAATCGGCAGGGTTGATGCCAGTTGCAAAATAATCTTCGCCAATAAAGCGCGGGCGTTGCATATCCCACACCCAGCGCCCGCGCCCGCCACCTTCGGGGTTGGCTTCATACGCCAGGTCAGGATAGCGCGTGTCACTAGGGCTAAAAACATAATGGTTGCCATGCACCGGAAGGGTTTGAAACTTCGTTGCGCCGCCGCCATCAGTCATCACGAAGCGCGTGGGGTCAACCGCCATCACCGCATCCGAAACGGGCTGAATGCCCTTCTTCTCATATTCATCCATAAGTGGGCCATTGCCCAACAAGTTAATGAGGTTGATAAAGGCAAATTCATTTTCGATAGACCAGATTTGAATTGAAGGATGATTGCGCTCGGCACGCACTTGCGCCACCATCTGGTCTTTCCAGTTCTGCATGAGTTGCACCTTCATCTCGGTGCCATAGAGCTTCTTGAGGTCGGCGTCGCCTTCGCTGAAGGCATAACCAATCGCTTCACCGTCCACCAGACCATTGCGCCGCACTACCACGCCATTGTGATCGAAGAAACTGAGGACATCGGGTAGCGGCATATCCAGGAAACGCCAGCTATTCCCCTGCCCTGGCATCATCAACCGAAAGGTGCGCTGGTTGGTCTGGTGATAGATATGGAGGAAATCTTCCTTAGTCTTGGCCTCTAACGGGCTAAGATCAGCCCACATCCGCCAGGGCACACCGTTGAGCAAGAAGTCAGTGCCCTTGCTTGTCCACTCGCGGAAGCCAAAGGCAGTTTCCGTCACATCAATGGGATTACCTCCCACGGTAATTGTGGTGCGCAACCGATACATATTGGGGCTATCCGGCCACCACAGAGTGGGGTTCGTCCAGGCATCAGCGATGTTTAGAACCTGGTTGGCACCGGCAGCGACAGTAAAGGGTTGGGCCTTGAAGGTCTTGGCGACAGCACCAGTTTTATCATCAATCGCCTGCCACCCAATCTCGCCCGTTGCGTTTTGATTAGAGGAATTGGTAAGCGTCACTTCCGCCGCCAACTGCTGACGCGCTACGGACGGCTTCACAAAAACGTCGGCGGCGTAAACCGGCCCACCCGTGACGACAAACTCCGGGGCTTCGAGAATGCCGGATTCAGGGTTATTCCAGATGGGATAATCTAAGTCTTGAAAGCCGTTACCAAAAAAGGCGATGGGCAGGTTGAAGCCTTTGCGCAGTTTGAGCGGGTTTTGTGGATTCGCGGTGCGGCCATACCACGCATCTCGAATCCCCACCCACACCTCATTGACGCCAGCCTTAACGCCTTTGGTGACATCAATATCGCAGCGCGTCAGGGGATTTTTGCTAAAGCCACAATAGACACCATTTACATAGACAGTGGTATTGAGGCTGTTCATGGGGAAGGTCAGGAAAAACGAGTGCCCCATCTGCGACACTGGCACATTAAACCGCGTGCGATACCACAGGCGATGCGCAAAGACTAAATCCGGGCGCGACTTGTTTTTGTCCGAGGGCACGGGAATCGCTTTCCAGTGCGGCTCTGTTGGAAAATCTTTAACCGGGGCGGCGACTTCACCCGGCATCTGCTCGTCGAAGCGGGCCACTTCCCATTGCCCTTCCAACTTAATGCTCTGGCGTGGGCGTGCCCCGGCTACTACTTCCGGCACATTAAAGACTTGTTTGGCAGCTTGCTCGTCTTTAGCGTCACGGTAATTCTCATCTGGCTTATACGGGCCATTGGGCTGGAAGGTGCCAGGATAGAGCATTATGACATCGGAGGCATAGAGCAGTTTAGCCGTGTTGCCCTTTTGATCTTTCGTTTTAGGCAAGCGAATTTCCAGCCTGTGCTGACCAGCATTCAATTCCTTATCGCCCAGTTTGAGCCATGCTACTTCGTTAAAAAAACCCAATTCCATGAGGTCAGTGGTTAAGGTTTCAGGACTCATCGAGACCCAGTCGCCATCATCTACACGCCAGTCGAAGGGCGAGCGCACAAACTCATACCCTACTCGATTCCATACCTCATAACGGGCGGTTTTAGGAGCGTTGAACTGGTATTGCATCAAAACGCCCGCATCTGGCACCTGCTTGTCTACCTCACTGGCATCCGCGGAAATTTGAAACCAGGATTGGCCGGAAAGAAACTGTTTATTACCCCATCCCGCAGCCTGCACCTTTAGCTTGTCGTTGCCTTTAATGTTGAGGGAGGATGTATTTTCCGATTCAATCCAGATATAGTCTTCAGCCCGCACTGCCTGAGCTAACGCAGTGGCACTGAGCCACAAGAAAAGTGCAGTGAGCAGAGGCGACCATTGGCGATTAAATTTATTTAACGTAGAGAACTTACGCATATCCTGTTGATCCTTGTTATTTTGTCCAAACGGTGGGAAAAGCGCGGCCCTGCATCACTTCACCATCACTCACTTCTACAAATGGTTTCATAATATGTTGACCACTGGCGACGAAGCGGGTTTCTTGTGTCATGTAGTGCAAGGCAATCGCCCGCCGGGGTCGAGAACTGGTGTTGGAAGGTGAGCCATGCCAGGTGAGCGCGTGGTGATAATGCACTTCACCCTTTTTGACGGGGCAGGAGCGTACGTCAATAGTCTTCCCCTCATACTCTGGCGGCAGCCCATCAAAGCTCCTGAGAGTATTGAGGAACCCTATTTTATTACCCCATTGATGGGAGCCGGGCACCATGCTCATGCAGCCGTTTTCCGGGTCAACATCGTCGAGCGCGACCCAGGCGGAAACTTCCGTCATGGGCGCGAGGATGGGCCACAGCGGAGCGTCCTGGTGCCACATATTCACACCACCCATAGAGGCTGGCTTATATTGAATCTGGTCGTGCCAGATGCGCAAGGTGTTGGCACCCGTCAGTTGCGCCATCTCTTCAGTAATAATCGGATGCGAGATCAGTTTACGATAGGGTTCACTAGCCTCCCAGATATTGACAATTTGCCAGACGGGTTGCTCCGGGTTGCCCGTCAAGTTGCTGCACCGCACAGGTTGCGGCACATCCGCTTTATCTTGATCCCGAATGACACGCGCTAACTCCTCGCGCAACACCTCGACTTGCTCATCGTTTAAGACTCGATTGCCCTTGAGGTAGCCATCGGCTTGAAATTGTGCAACTTGGTCTGGTGAAAGCATGATAGTTCTCCGGTTCTTGCTAAATATCTAAAGTTTGTGAGCCAGTGGTGGGGCCTGCACAGCGTGGGCCTTGGGGTGTCCATAGCAAGGGGTCAATGCACATGCGACGGGCTGTTTTAGCAACATCCCAGGCGTGATAGACCATCCATTCCGTCTGGTTGTCTAGCCCTATCACCACGGAATTATGGCCGGGGCCAAGTACTTTACCTTCGATACCGGTTAAAACAGTTGGGCCTTGCGCGCTCCACTCATCGCGGTATGGCCCCAGCACATGTTCGGCTATGCCATAGCTGACACCATAATTGGGGGTGTGCCATGCACCGCCCGAATAAAGGCAATAGTAAAGCCCGTCATGGCACACGATGAATGGGCCTTCAACCGTGTGCCAGGCTTCCCAGACTTGGTCATACATGCGGCGGTCACGTTCATAGATATGCCAGTCGGCTGAAGCGCGCAGCACCGGACGAGGCGCAGCGGCAGGCGTCATCATGTCATCTTGCAAAGGCACCACTGCCGTGCCGGTGCCAACGCGTTCATCAAAGAAATCTTTGGCGAAAAAAAGATACCATTGCCCATCTTTAGGATCGCGGAAGGGGTGGGCATCAATAGTAAAATCTTCTTCCGGCAACAGCACGCGCCCACTATCACGAAACGGGCCAGCAGGATGGTCGGCAGTGGCAACGCGCAGGCGATGTGTCTCATCACCGACCGCACCTGCTGCTGAATAATACATATAAAACGTGCCGCCACGCTCCGCCACTTCGGGTGCCCAGTAGGGCAAGCCGTCAGGAGATAACGGCTCTAATGCGCCGCCAATATATTCCCAGTGCGCCAGGTCTTTGGAATACACAACGGGAAACATTTTGCCGTCAGCTTCCAGCTTATCTCCAACAGAGCTGCCCGTGCCATAGGCGTAATATTCACCATGCCATTTTAGTACAAAAGGATCAGCCAAATAGCCGGGCCAGACCGGGTTCTCATAGGTTAATTGCATTTGATACGGTTTTTGCACTTCCTACACAGGATTAACTGGCTGGCTCTTCAGGGGCATTTTCAGGCTCATTCAGAGTACTATCAATAGGTGTTGGGGAGCTTGCTGCTTGCGCGACTGAACCATCCACAGTTGCTTGCTCGTTATAAGGAGATGGCAAGGCTGGAGCATCTTTACTATCCTTGGGTCGTCGCTTTCCAATATCCTTCATAATATCGAGGGCTACCGTGCGACCACGCGCCAAGACAGAATTATAGAGAATCCGCGCTTCTTCTATATCCAGGTTTTTGTCTTCGGCAGCCCACAGATAAACGGTGTGGCCTACGACCCACGTTCCAGCATAAGCAACCGCGATTTTTGGTACGATGCCAACGATAGGAATAAGGCCCACTAACTGACGCGCTACCTGACGGAACAAAAAGCCGCTTCCCACCACGCCCACGACTTCACCCATCAACTCTTTGGTCTGCCCCTGCTTGCCTGCTGCCAGAGCGATCTTATAAGACATGAGGAGTTGGTTCTTACTTAGGATGAGTAGATCAGCCGCATTGAGGGTCAGATTCAGAATAGGAATGGCTTCTGCAACGCCACTGGAAGCAGCATAGATGGCGTTAGCCCGCGCCGCTTCTTCAATCAATTGATCCACAATCGGTGCCCGCGCAATAGGGAACTGACGGGCGATAGCCAGGCGCAGGTTTGATTCAGCAGCACTCACCAAGGCTGGCACCAGTCGCTTTTGGATTAACTCTTGATCTTGGGCTTCCGCCAGCACCACGCGCCCGGCCTCAAAACGGCGGGGTGGCTCACTGCGCACTTCACCGCCATCCGCAGGACGCGCTGAGGCATCTACAATCACCACAATGGTCGGGACAGAGGCACGATGTAGTCCTCGTATAAAGGTGACTTCTTCACCCGTGAGCGCCGAATGTTCTACGACTAGCAGGACAACATCTATCTCGTGCAGGTGCTCAATGGCTTCGGGATGCACCAGGGAATGCAGGCTAATCCACGGATGAATACCGGGCTTGGCGCGATTAGCACTTAACGCTTCGGCCAGGGATGCGGTTAAGGTCGGCTCACCAACAATAAGTAGTGTGAACCGCCGCTCGGAATCCTGCTTCAGTGCGCTCAGGTTGCTTTCTAAAATCAAGCTAAACGCTTTTTCAACACTATTTTTCATATCTGCTCTGGGCTGACTTGGTTTACTAATGCGCCTCGGCCAGTTTGTGCTGCTCATCGTCTAACTTGCGCTGCTCATCTTCAATCTTCCGCTTCTCTTCCTGTTGACGGTCATCGGCGATTTTCTTGTCCTCTGCCTCACGGTCTTCCATGCGCTTCTTGTCCTCGGCGGCGCGTTGCTCTTCAAGCTGCTTATCTTCGATTTCGCGCTCAATAGCCTTTTTCTTACTTTCCAGCAACCGCTTTTCCGCCACGATTTGGTCTTCGCGCCGCCGCTCTTCCAGGCGCTTGCGGTCTTCCTCCGTCAAAGGCTGTGTCGAGTTGGTATCACTCATGGGGGCACTGCTAACGCTGGGAGCGGTGTAATCTACCGAGGATGGCTGCACCACTTCAGTCTGCACAACCGGGGCACTATTGTTTGGATTCTGGAAAGGCACTTTAACGACAGTGCCATCAGCCACATTATTACCACTCGGTTCTTTAAGCTGGTTGGCATGAGACACAGTCGCTATGGAGTGTTGATTGGTTGGCAGATGCGGTACGAAATGACCAACGATCCCTGACACAATAATAACCGCTAATGCGCCGCCCACCGCCGACAGCGCCATCTGATTAGCGCGTGGCATATCCCACAAGGCCGTCAGTAATAAGTGCAAAGTGTTGTCAGAACTCGTTCCATCGGCTTGAGTTGTTGGACTATTAACAGGTGCTGCTGGTGTCTGATCCAGAGCTTGGTCAAACGGAGTACGATCTTCTTGAGGGGCCATATTTACTACTCCTGAATACAAGGTAATGCAAATTTTACCAAACCCATAGGACGCAATGTTTAGGGAGACTATGCCGGGTGGCTGAACCGCAGGCAACAACGGCGCAAAGCCTGCCTACGCAGGCTCTTGTAGGTTCTATGTGCGTATCCTGCCCTGGGCAGTCCGCGCAGGCGGACTTGGCGCTGTTGTTGCCGCGATTTTAATCGCCCGGCGCAAATTAAAAATTTGCTTCTAAGACCACTGAAAGCCAATGGCATTGAGGAAGGCGCGTGCCAGAACCATGTGCCCCGTTTGCGTGGGATGCACCCGATCCCAGGCCAGGGTTGCCGCGTAATAGTGCTGCAAGGCGGCATCGAAAGCAGCCTGCGTATCCACGAAAATAGCCTCGTGCTCTGTCGCCAGTTGACGCACCACAGCGCCATATTGATCCATCCTCGCCCGCATCGTGTCCGAGCGGTTGGGTTCGATATAGAATGGAGTCATCAAGATTAGCCCCTTCAGATTCGGCAGGGTTTGTGACACTAACTGGCGCAGGGTCTGCTCGTATTCCTCTAATGGCACATGAATCTCCGGTTGGCGCGGCGAATCGAACTGCCGCCACACGTCATTAATGCCAATCATAATCGAAAGCCAATCGGGTTTGAGGTCGAACACATCATGCTGCCAACGTGCCTTGAGGTCGCGCACGGTGTTGCCGCTCGTGCCCATGTTCACCACACGGATAGCCAACTCTGGATAAACGGTGCCGAGCAGCGCATCTACATTGCTGACATAGCCGCGCCCCAGCGCATCGAAAAGCCCCTCCCCGACTGGCTGCGCCCGTCCCGTATCCGTGACCGAATCACCAATCATAACCAGCTTATCTTTTGCTTCCAGCCGCATCTATTGCTCCTGTTCATTGTCAATGATGAGATAGGGGTATTATAGCGAGTTGGGATAAATAGCGGAAGGAATTCCCACATGTCACAACTCAGTGAATCGTTGCGCCGCTTACGCCATTCTGTGATGCTGTAACATGGTTCAGGAATCAAAGGAGCAGAGATGTATCGAACAGGCTTAATATCGTCTTTATTAATCGGAGGTTTGTTAATGCTAATGTCCCAGGACGGAGAATTAAAGGCCGCTGATGGCACGCCAACAACGGGAGCCAGCGTGCCTGGTGCCAAATTAGAAAAGTTAGCCGATGGTTTTACCTTCACCGAAGGCCCGGCTAGTGATGCGGCAGGCAATGTCTATTTCACCGACCAGCCCAATGACAAAATTCTCAAGTGGAGCATAGACGGCAAGTTATCCACTTACAAACAGCCCTGTGGCCGCTCCAATGGCCTGTGCTTCGATAGCCAAGGCAATCTGTGGGCGTGCGCCGATGAACACAACCAGTTATGGCGCATAGATGCCACTGGCCAGGTAACGGTTATCGTCAAAGATTACGAAGGCAAGCTGTTGAACGGCCCTAACGATGTATGGATTAATCCCACCAACGAGGGACTTTATTTTACCGACCCTTACTACAAGCGTGATTACTGGAAACGCGGCGAGAAGGAACAGGGCGAGCATGTTTACTATCTCTCGCCCGACCACCAGAAGTTGCAGCGCGTGGTAGATAACATGAAACAGCCCAACGGCATCATTGGCACACCCGACGGCAAGACGCTCTACATCGCTGACATTGGTGATGGCAAAACCTATCAATATGACATCGCGCCCGACGGTACCCTAACGAACGCAAAACTCTTCTGCTCAATGGGTTCCGATGGCATGACCATTGATAACGAGGGCAATGTTTACCTGACGGGTAAAGGCGCGACCATTTTTGATAAAACGGGCAAGCAGATTGAGTATATTGCCGTAGAAGAATCATGGACGGGCAACGTCTGCTTTGGTGGCAAAGATATGCATACGCTGTTCATCACTGCCTCCAAAGGGCTTTATGCCATGCAGATGCGCACGCATGGCGTCGGCAGCCAGTAAAGCTGAACAAGACAAAGGCCCACGTCATGTGAGATGACGTGGGCCTTTGTTGTCAGGTGGAGGTTATGACTTTTCTGGCTTCTTATCAAAACACTCTTGATGAATCGCTGCAATTTGTTCCGGCTCAACTTTAGGTTGGCGGTCATAAGTCAATAAGCCGTTAATCTCTACTTCAATGTCCGTCAACTGGGTGTAGCAGAAGCCAGAAACGAAAGGTAGGGCGGCAATGCCTTGCATCAAGTCTCGATACTTTTCCAGCATGTCTTCGGGCGTGCGACAGGTGCCATAGGCTTCATAGAGCGGGTCCCATTTGTCTTTCGGCAAATCGGGCGGGTGCATCAAAAAGCCACCGACTTCGGTCAGCATTACAGGTTGACCGCTGTAGCTGGCCCCCCGCACAAAGATGTTGGGGCCATACTTGCCCCACGAGCGGATAGGCAACTCACCCGTTTGTAATGTCTTCTCGTAACGCTTTAGTAACTTCGCAGCAGTGGGAGTGTAATCGTGGATGGCAATAATATCCGAAATGCCGGTATGTTCCCAACCATCGTTATCAATCACCGGGCGATCCGGGTCAAGTCGCCGCGTCAGGGCGACAATGCGCTCCAAGAAGGCATATTGCCCCGGATGATCTTGACTTAAACCGGGCACGCCCCAGCTTTCGTTAATCGGCACCCAGGTAATGATGCAGGGGTGGTTATAATCGCGCCGCACTGCCCGTTCCCACTCAGCCATGAACCATTCCTCGGCCTTGGGACTCCACGCTCGCGCATTAGCCATTTCTCCCCACACCACCAGACCCAACTTATCACACCAATACAGCCAGCGGGGGTCTTCCACTTTCTGATGCTTGCGCGCACCATTAAAGCCAAATTTCTTGCACCATTCTACATCGGCTTTCAGCGCCTCATCCGTAGGTGCAGTGAGGTAACTTTCTGGCCAGTAGCCCTGGTCTAAGACCATCTTCAAGTAAACCTGCTCACCATTAAGGCAAAGCTGCCCATCACGCAATTTGACGCTCCGCAAGCCTGCGTAAGAAGAAACTTCATCTAAGACTTCTCCGGCTTTAGATAAGCGCACTCGCAAGTCATAAAGATGCGGGTTCTCTGGCGACCATAGCTTGGCATCGGGAATGGGCAGCCAGAATCGCGCGGTCGCTCCGACCGCATCTTTATGAGCGTGAGCGACCACCGTTTCTCCGTCCAGCACCTCGACTTCCAGATTCCACCCTGTGGCCGGAGCATGGAGGTAAACGCGGATTTCAAAGGCGTCTGGGGTGTTCTCCTCGCCAACTACGGGAGTCACATACAAATCTTGAATCCGCACAGCGGGTACTGGCTCTATCCAGACGGTTTGCCAGATACCGGTGGTGCAGTAATAATCGCAGCCTTTGGGCACGCCGCGAATGGCTTGCTTACCACGCGGCTGATAAGGGTCTTGAGGGTCTTCCACCCGCAGCACCACACGGTTCTTGCCCTTCTTCACATAAGGGGCAATATCAAAGTTAAAGGGCACATGACCGCCCTGGTTGTGCCCGACTTCTTCACCGTTTACCCATACTGTGGTGCGATAATCCACGGCTCCAAAGTGCAGCAGGATATTCTGATTACCTTTGCGCCAGGACTCTGGAACCTCAAATTCACGCGCATACCAAGCGATCTCGAATATGTCCTTTTCGTTCTTGCATGAGAGTTCCGTCTGTGGCGCAAAGGGCACCACAATAAAATCAGGAAACTCCATGTCCCACCAGCGGCCTTGTAGCCCCTGATTATAGTCATCAAAAGTGAAGTCCCATTTGCCGTTTAAACACAACCACTCGCGCCGCACGAACTGCGGGCGTGGATATTCGGGGCGCGGGATGCCCCCTGGCAGTTGCGCCAGATATTCGCGCACTTTAGCCTGACGTTGTCTGCTCGGCTCATATGAAGAAGTCTTTTTCGATTTCGTTGTTCTCACAATCCTGATCCTTAGTCACAATATGCTGTGGAGCTTTCACTCAAGCCCCTGTGTTTTGACTCACCCCGCATAATATACCTATTTCGGCAGTATGCCTACAAGGTTCAGAAGTCACTTTTCAGACAGGGTTTTGGGTAAGAGACTTGCAGGATTTAGTGGCAAATGAAAGGACACCTACTATGCTGAAAGAATTTCCACCGCCTAAAGCTTCAATGCTGAGTCAGGCCACAGGAAGCTGGTTCTGCGTTGCTGCCACGTTCGTGGTGACCGCGCCCGTGCTTTGCGCCGTGCATTCCACCACGAACGACAGAACAGGTATAGTTCACCTGCAAACGGATTCGACCCTGGTGGATAATAGAACCTCCGTCACCGCCGCGTGTGACCTCAAGCCCGCTGGCTCCAAGCGATACAAAGTGCCATTTGTGCGCGTCTTATTTGCTGGCCCGGTGCCACACCCCGAATGGCGCTCGATTCCAGCCGACGCTAAGGCAACGGTTTTTACACCTTATAAAAAGCTCAAGGTAAAATTAAACTCGGTTCCGGTGGGGTCAAATGATGGTTTAGAGATGCAGGTAAAGACTGCCGATTTCGAGCACATGGTACGCTGCCAGAAGGCGCGTCTGGTCTATAAGGGTATCGGCATTACACTGCACGCTAACAACCTGGCAGAGATGAAGCGCATCTCAGATGAATTAGAACGGCCTTAAATTAGCCCCCACCCCGGCCTGCGGCCACCCCTCTCCCACTGCGTAGGCAAGGGGAGCACGAGTTTAAACCTGCTCAGCTTAACAATAAATCGCAGAGACGTAGAGCGCGGGGATTTTCTTGTTCTACCTCTGTGCTCTCAGCGTCTCAGCGGTTGTTTTAGCTGTGAGAAGACTACGTGTGCGGCCTCCCCTCGCCTACGCAGTGGGAGAGGGGAGGTCGCAGGCCGGGGTGAGGGCTAACAACCTTCCTGTCCTCTCTAACTCTCAGAAGCCATTATTTGATAGTCTTCTAAACAACATTTATCAGGAAGCCCTTGAACAAAGACCAACTTACTGTTGCCACCATTACCTGGGCACGCAACCAGGATGAAGAGCAACTCATGGGCGGCGCGATGGGCCGCTTGGCTCAGGAAGAATTACCAACCTTTATCACCGATGGCGGCTCGGTGCAGCCGTTTATGGATTACCTGCACAGTTTTCCTCACTTCAGAGTTTTAGAGCGAGATAAACCTGGCGTGCTGGCCCAAACCAGGCGCAGTTTGAATGCGGCTTACGAGACTGGACACCCGTTTATTCTCTATACCGAGTCGGATAAAGAGTGGTTTTTCCAGAACCAATTGCGTGACTTTATCGCTCAGGCTCCGTCTGATAAGGAAGTGGGTGTCGTCTTAGCGGCTCGTTCGCCAGCCAGCTTTGCCACCTATCCCCCATCGCAGCAATATGCGGAGACGGTGAGTAACCATCTCTGCACTGAATCTTTCGGCATTGAAACCGATTACTTCTATGGCCCCTGCATCCTCCACCGCGACCTCGTGCCCTATTTGGAACTGGTGCAAAGTGATATTGGCTGGGGCTGGCGTCCCTTTATCTGTGGCATCGCCCAGCGTTTGGGCTATAGCATTGTGCCTTTGATAACCGACCTCCCCTGTCCGCCTGGCCAACGCGAAGATAGCCAGACGGAACGACTCCATCGCTTACGCCAACTGAGTCAGAATATTCAGGGCTTAGTCTTAGCCCTGAGCCTACCAGATGACCAACTTAATGCTGCACCGTCAACACCACCAACGAATGCGGGGGCAGCATGATAGGCGTAGTATTCAAGGTGCTGGCCGCTGGCACAGGAAAGGCGTGCGGCGCAACGGTGTCAGGATGCTCCCAGGTGTTGCGCGCCTGAATATCTGGCGCGGTTAAGATGGTGGCAGAAACTCGATGACCGTTAAAGCCATTCACGTTCAGACGTATTGGTCGGGTCTCGGTCAGGTTACGATTCACCAGGAACGCTGTTAAGCGGCTGCGGTCAGCACTCAGGGCCGAAAATACATCCACATCGGGCACATTGGAAGCGGCTGGCAGGAAACTGCGCGCTGGCACATCCCTTCCGGGGCCGCTCCAGGTTGTTTCCACCGGAATACGTGGCGCGGCTAGCGCATATAACTGTTGCGTGTAATACTGAGGGTCTACCATTACCACGCCATTGGGCTTTTTGATGCCGCCACCGTGCATCAGGGCAGTCATGTTCGCCAATGTGACCCAATCACTATGGCGCAAAAAAGCGTTCAAGGTGAGAGCATTGAAGATAGCCCCGGCCAGCACATCATGATTTGGCCCCTCCGCCCAGCGGTCGCCACCAATAATGATGCCCCACTCAGTGGGCGCAATGCGAGTACGGATTTGCGGCCCTTCGATATTGATGATCTGTTGCGCTAAAGCGGGCAGAAGGGTCTGGTCGAGAAACGCCGGGTGTGCCATTGCACTCTCGTAGGTCTCGGCATAGGAAGTTCCCTGGAACGGGCCAGATAGTCCCACTAAAGGATGAATGGAAATGTAATCGGGGATTTGTCCGCCATTGGCCATCGCCGCACGCAGCACAGCCTCGTTCCAGGCCAAGTCGCGCCCCACGCCATCCGGCAAAAATTCATCACCTTTGCCAGTGGCAATAATCTTTATACGCCGGTCGGCCTGGAGCATGGCATCGCGGAAGCGCACAAATCGCTCCGCATTACCCGCCGCATCGGTGTGGCCGATTTGCCAGCCGCCATATAGCTCGTTGCCGATTTCCCAGATGGGCACCTGAAAACTTCTGTCATTACAATAATGCACCCAGGCCGCCGCTTCTTCTGCGGTGCCATTGCCAGCGTTAACGGCAATTTGCGGCACGGCTCCGACCTGACGCGAAAATTCCAGGAACTCATCGGTGCCAAAGTGATTCGTCTCGGCTCCGCCCCAGGCCGGGTTGCGCAATGTGGGACGGGCCACATGCAGCCCCACCCCCTGCTGCCAGTGATAGCCACTGGAAAAATTACCAGCCAGACGCAAAATGGGGATATGCCACGCTCGCGCCGCGCGCAGCACGTCGGGGTCAAGTCCATGCACCGCATCATCGGGGAATATTTCAATCTGGTCTACATCAACATCACTGCCACCAGTGTGCCGGATGGCTAAACGGGCTGGCTCCCCTTTGTTAAGTCCACGAGCAGGCAGGCTCCAATGCACTTTCTGCAATTGCCAGGTTGCACCTGTGACAGTTAACGCTGTGGTCTGAACAACTGGCCCGGACAGGTCATCGCCCGCGTGCAGCACAAGGGTAATTTGCCCGCTACCATTGGGCACACGAGTATAGAAGCTAAAAGA